>MDTB01032018.1_pt1 | contig 114515 bp, 126 predicted proteins | sample 811161 | NCBI WGS metagenome assembly MDTB01 (sample SAMN05326650, study PRJNA326480) | marine metagenome | isolation source: seawater | place: Mediterranean Sea | collected 2009 | reverse complement strand
CTCCCAAGTCTAATATTTTTTTTGCAAAATCAATAGAGCCAGTGAAGCAATGAATTATAATTTTATTTTCATGTATATTAACATTTTTTTTTAGTATATCATAAGTATCTTTTTCTGCTTCTCTAGTATGAATAATTAATGGTAATTTTTGTTTGTTAGCTAAAATTATATGTTTAAAGAAATTCTCCTGTTGAAGAGCTTTATTGGATTTAATCCTATAGTAGTCAAGCCCTGTCTCGCCAATACCAATAATTTTTTTATTGTTTTCAATTAATTCACAGTAGTTTTTTTCATTAAATGTCTCATCAAGATTATTAGGGTGTAATCCAACAGTAGCAAATATTTCATTATATTTTGCGCTGATTTCTGAATTTATTTTTGATGTTCTTATATCTATTCCAATTGATAATAATCTATTAATATTTTTTTCTTTACACTTTTGTATTATAAATTCATAATTATCAAGCATTGGCTCATAATATAAATGACAATGTGAGTCTGTTAGTTTCATTAATATTTTTTAAATAATATTCCTGGTTTAATTAATTTTTGATCAGAGGGTATGTCTTTATCTAAAGTATTAAAATCATATGATTTTAAACCAAGAAGATTTAAAAAATAGTTAGATTTTTTCGGCATGATAGGGCTTAGAAGGATAAATATATTCTTTAATGAATTGATTGATGTATATAGAATATTTCTAATATTTTCATCACTATTAATTTTACGATTCCATGGTTCATTATCATTAACGTATTTATTAATTTTAGATGAGTATTTATTAATTTCTCGAACATAATTATGAATTTCCAAGTTGTATAAATATTTTTGAAAGTCTTTGGTATTTATCATAGTTAAAGAGCTTCTTGTATAATTTTGAGATTTTTCAGGCATCTTGCTGTTATAATATTTTTCTATTAGTGTAAAAACTCTTTGGGACAAATTTCCTATATTATTAGCTAGGTCATTAATACAAATCTCTAAGTTTTCATTGTTAATTTTTCCATCTGCACCAAAAACTACCTCTTTAGACAAATAATATCGTAACTCGTCAATTCCATAATGTTCAATTATTTCTATAGGATCTAATATATTTCCTTTTGATTTTGACATTTTTTCTTCACCAGAAAGTATCCAGCCATGGCTAAATATTTTTTTTGGCAAAGGAATATTTGCTGCCATTAAAAAAGCTGGCCAATAAACAGCATGAAATCTTAATATATCTTTTCCAATAATATGAATATCTGCAGGCCAAGGAGCATCCTGACCGCACTTAAAGTAATTACTAGCGCTTATGTAGTTCGTTAAAGCATCAAGCCAAACGTAGACAATGTGCTTTTTATGCCCAGGTACTTTTATACCCCAATCAAAAGTTGTTCTGGAAATTGATAAATCTTTTAAACCTTGTTTAACAAAACTTATGACCTCATTTTTTCTACTTGTAGGCTGAATGAAATCAGGATTTTTATTATAATAATCTAATAATTTATTTTCATATGAAGACAATTTAAAAAAATAACTTTCTTCTTCCATCCACTCTACAAGACTGCCACTTACTTTTGCTTTTTTACTACCTTCAACATCAATTATCTCGTCATTAGAGTAATACGCCTCATCAGATATAGAGTACCATCCAGAATATTTAGATAAGTATATCTGGTCTTTTTTACTTAATAATTCCCATAATTTCTGTACTGTATTTTTATGTCGATTTTCGGTTGTTCTTATAAAGTCTGTATTACTCAAACATAACTGATCAGATAATTTCCTAAATATGCTAGAGAGATCATCACAGTATTTTATTGTCTCTGATTTTACTTTTTCTGCAGATTTTTGAATTTTTAAACCATGCTCATCTGTTCCAGTTAAAAAAAAAACTTGAAACCCTTCTAACCTTTTAAATCTTGCAATAATATCTGTAAGTATACTCGAATAAGCATGGCCCATATGCGGTTTTCCTGATGGATAATAAATTGGTGTAGTAATATAAAATTTTTTTTTCATCTATTAACTATAATATTTTTTAAATTTTGATTATATTTTTTAGCTTTATCTAAAATTTTAAAAATTGTTCTTAATTTTAAATAATTATTGCTTGAATAATTTGAAAAGTGTTTAATTAAAAAATATTTAATATTATTAAAATTTTTTAAATTTTTACTTTTATTAAATTTTTCAATTAAAATTTCTATATCCTCAAATTCTTTTTCAATCTTAATATAATTACAAAATTTAAATACACAGCACCTAGATTTAATAGTATCTAAAACTGAATTATTTATATCAGCAATAAGGAAAAAATAGCAATTAACACTCTCCTCTAGTGTTTTTAATAAAGCATTTGATGAATAATCATTTAATAAATCAGCATTATTTATTATAACAAATTTATCTTTATTTAAACTCATATAATTTGAAAATTTTTTTAATCGTCTTATATCATCAATTGAAATATTTATATTTTCATCTAATACGAATAAGTCGTAAGAATTATTTATAAAAGTTAATTTAGACTCATAATTTTTTTTAGTATTTAACAAGTTTGAAATTAATTTTTTTGTTAATTCAAAGATTTCATCCAAATTATTAGTTTCGATCATAATGCAATTGGGTAATTTGTTACATATATATAATTCTTTAAATTTATTAAATGTATATTCGGGATTATTAGTTTTCATCATTAATTATTTTTTTCTTAACAAGAATGTTTAGTATCTCTTTTGTAATTTGATTTTTTTTTTTATTACCATCTAACTTAATTATATTTTTTCCATTTTTGCATTCTTTAAGATATGCTTTTCTCAAAAAATTCATTTTTTTCAAACTGTAATTATCAAATTTGTCCTTATTTTTTCTTAATTTCAATCTCTTTTTTGCTTCAACGGAGCTTATGTCTATAAAAAAAGTTAAATCTGGATATGAGTATCTACCAATTTTATTTTGCAATAGGTGTATGAATTTTCTTTCTATTTTTTGTTGGTGTTGTTGATATACATACGTAGAGTGAATATATCTATCGCATATTACAATATATTTTTTTTTTAAATATTTTTTAATTTTCTCAAAGTGCTCACTTCGTGCTGCATAAAATAAAAATAGTTCTGATAGGGGTTGTATGTTATCTTTTACAACTATTCTGCGAATTTTTTCTGAAAATTTAGTCCCCCCAGGTTCTCTAGAAATTATTACTTTCTTTTTTTGTTTTTTAAGTATTTTATATAAAATTTTTGCTTGTGTTGATTTGCCTGAAGCATCAATTCCTTCGAATGTAATAAATTTTGACATAAATTATCCCCATACAAAGAAGCTTATAGAATTCATAAATCTTTTGAAAAAATTCGCCTTCTTTAGGCTTGAGCTGGATATTACGTTTATGGATTTTATTAAATTATTTTCAAAATAAATATCGGCCTTACCAATAACTTCATCTTTTAAAATAGGTTTTTTTATAGGCTCATTTATTTTTAAATTTATTTTTATTTTATCTTTTTTTCTTTTAGGTACAGATATAAATACATCATTTTGCAAATTAGCAGTTACAAAAGGTTGGGTTAAATTCCATGCCTTAATTTTTGTATTTATTTCTTTGGGTATTTTAAACAATTCAAATCTAATTTTGGCAAAATTTATAAGCTTTAAACTCTCTCTAGTTCTTTCAGCAGAAGAATTTGTTCCACTTATAACACTTATAATTCTTCTCTCATTAATTTGAGTAGTAGCGGCTAAAGAATAGCCAGAATCCGATAAATGACCAGTTTTAATACCATCTGCACCAATGTTTCTATATAATAATACATTTCGATTACCTTGTTTTATTGGGTCACCCCCTGTTCTGTCCCATGTAAAATTTTTTTCTGAATATATTTTATATAACTTGGGATAATTATTAATCATATATAACGACATTTTAGCTATATCTGATACTGTAGAAAAATTATTTCCATCATAAATACCAGATGAATTAGTAAAATTTGTATTTTTTAATCCTATTTCATTAGCTTTCTCATTCATTAAATCAGCAAAGGCTTTTTCTGTGCCTGCTATACCCTCTGCAAGAACAATGCAAGCATCATTACCTGACACTATAATTATACCTTTTAATAAGTTTTTAACTGATATTTTGTCATTTGGTAAAATAAACATTGAGGAATAGCCACTCTTAGACATTCTCCAAGCCTTATTAGACACAATAAATTTTTCATCAACAGATATCTCATTACTTTTTATTAAATCAAATGCAACAATCGTAGTCATTATTTTAGTCATTGATGCTGGTGAAATTTTTTGATCAGAATTTTTTTGAAATAAGACCTTACCAGAGTTTGCATCAATCAATATTGCTTGTCTTGCTGTAGTATTAATGTTAGCAAACACCTTTGTAATATTTAAAGTAATTAAGAGAAAAAGAAAAAAAATTTTCATTTTAAAATAATATTATATCCATTTAGTTTATTTAATTTTATAGCGAATTTGTCAAACTCTTTTAAACTATAAATAGGTCCTATTAATACACGATTATCGTGTTTTTTTGGTTCAAAAATAATTTTTTCATTACTAATTTTTTTTTTTAAATTGTTTATTAATAAATTTGCATATTTAGCACCAGAAAAAGGACCATATTCTAAATAAATATATTTATTTGATTTTTTATTATTTAATTTTTCAAAAGTAATCTTTTCACTTGAAACCTGATTCGCTACATTTTTTTCTTCATTATATATTTTTGATTTTTTAGCTATAAAATTTTTATTGATTACAGCCTCTTCTATAATGACTAAGGGAAATTCTTTTGAAATTTTTAATTTATTTATAATATCCGTATTTAAATTTCCAATTCTATTGGGTATTAATTTATTTTCAGAATTAGTTTTAACCTTTATTGACATTGAATTTGAAATATTTATAATTTTTATAAGTTTATTTTTTTTTATATTTCTAACCGATATTTGTTTTTCATTATTAATTTTAACAAACCCTTTAATTTCGTAAACATTCTGATTTAAGGTACATGAATTTATAAAAAAAAAAAAATTAATATTAGTATTTTATACATTTTTTAAGTAATCTGAAAATATACCTATTGTAATTGCAAATCTTAAAGATCTATTCCAGTGTAATAGTTTTTCGTAATTGTTAAACACTAAATAGAAATCACCCGAATTACCGTCTGGCCTAATTAAAATCCCTTTTAAATTTGAATCAATACTTTTATTTTCAGGCATTATAACACCTAGTTTTTTCCACCGTTTTATAGTTATTCTTTTCTTTAATTTTCTTGCATCTGTTGAAATATATTTTTTATTTAATTCCTTTTTTACGCTAACTTTAAAACCCCATGGATTTTTATCCCATCCTATTTTGTTTAAATAATTGGCGGCTGAAGCAAATGAGTCATCAAGTGAGAGATACAAATCAATCTTTTTATCCAAATCGTAGTCTAAAGCATAATTTTGAATTGATGAAGGCATAAATTGAAAATTACCGTGTGCTCCTGCCCATGAGCCAACTAATGACTCTATTTTTACAATTTTTTTATCTAATAATTTTAATATTATTAATAATTCGTTAGAAAAAAATTGAGATCTTCTTTTGTCATAAGATAATGTGGCTAGAGCAGATATAATGTCAACTTTACCTTTGTGTTTTCCAAAATGTGTTTCTACACCCCATAATGCTACTAGGTATTCTCTAGGAATTTTAAATTCTAGCTCAACTTTGTTTAATAGTTTTTTATTTTCACGTAGTAATTTTTTTGCGGAATTAATTTTTTTTTTAGTTACCCTTTTGTTTATGTAAATATTGGTTTTTTCTATAAATTCAGGTTGTTTTCTATCATAGGAAATAATTCTTTTTAAGAATTTGACGTCTTTAAAAGCTATATTAATGGTCTTTTTGGATACACCATTTTCTTCAGCATATTTCTTATATTCAAACAGCCATCTATCAAATTTTTCATCTGCTATACTGTTATTATTTAATATGATTATAAAAATAAAAAAAAATATTTTAATAATTTTCATTATTTTGGATAACATAATCGAAAAAAAAAGTCATTTATTGTAATTTGTTATTTTTTATCTATAAAGGCCTAATTGTCCATCGGAGAGGTGGCTGAGCGGTTGAAAGCACTGGTCTTGAAAACCAGCAATGAGGCAACTCATTCGTGGGTTCGAATCCCACCCTCTCCGCCAGTTATTATAATAATTTTTCTTTGCCTTTCATGTATGGTTTCAAGATGTTTGGTATAGTTACCGATCCATCAGAATTTTGGTAATTTTCTAGTATTGCAACAATTGTTCTGCCAACAGCTAAACCTGATCCATTAAGAGTTGCTACTAATTCGTTTTTTCCATTGATATCTTTGTATCTTGCTTTCATTCTAGCAGATTGAAATGTCCCGCAACTAGAGCAACTAGAAATTTCTCTATATTTATTTTGAGAGGGAAGCCACACTTCAATGTCATAAGTTTTTTCAGCACTAAATCCTAGGTCTCCTGTTGATAAAGACATTAATCTAAAAGGTAATTCAAGTTTCGTTAAAATTTTTTCGGCACAAGATACTAGTCTTTCTAGTTCTTGAAATCTTTTTTCTGGTTGTATGATAGATACCAATTCTACTTTTGAAAACTGATGTTGTCTAATAATTCCTTTAGTATCTTTTCCGGCAGCACCAGCCTCTTTTCTAAAACAGTTAGTGCAACTAACTAATCTTAGTGGAAGATTATCATAATTAAGAACTACATTAGCAAAAATATTTGTTAATGGTACTTCGCTTGTTGGTATTAACCATAAATCATCTTCTAACGTATATTGTTCACTTTTAAATTTTGGCAACTGTCCAGTATTATACATTGATTCTGAATTTACGATAACTGGTACTGAATACTCGGTATAACCATTTTCATTTGTGTGAGTGTCAATCATAAAATTAATTAGTGCTCTTTCAAGTAATGCAAATGATTTTTTTAAAATAACAAATCTTGCACCTGTGATCTTTGCTGCTGTTTCGAAATCAATACCCCCTAAACTTAAACCAATATCATCGTGAGACTTTGCAATAAAATTAAATTTTTTTATAACTCCTGCTTTTTTAATTTCTTTATTTGAATTTTCATTTTTCCCAATTGGAACTGTACTATCTGGTATATTAGGTAACAATAAAATCAAATTGTTGTTTCTTTCTTTTAATTTAACTAAATCTTCTTCTAAAGTTTTTATTTCTTCTTTTAAATTCAACACCTCCTTTGATTTAATTTTAAAATTATTTGATTTTTTATCTATTGTAGACAATTCTTTAGAAATTAAATTTCTTTTATTTTTTAAGCTTTCTAGAAATTCAAGATTAGACCTATATTGCTTATCAGTTAGAAGCAACTCGTCGATTATTTTATCATAATCCTTAATTTGTCTATCTTTTAAAGCAGATTTTACTAATTCAATATTTTCTCTTATAAATTTATTAAGAATCATTTTTTCTCAACAATTTTAACAGTAAAGATAGATATTTCATACAATAAGAGTAATGGCAAAGCTAACCCTATTTGTGTAATTGGGTCTGGTGGTGTTAATACTGCTGCTAAACTAAAAATTATAATGATTATGTATTTTCTTCTTTTTTTTAAATAATTAGAATCAATAAGCCCAACCTTTGCTAACAAAGTTAATAATACTGGTAATTGAAAGCTCAAACCAAAAGCAAGTATTAGCCTTGTAATTAATGATAAATATTCATTTACTTTTGCTTCTAACTGAATTGGTAAAGAGTCTTGAGTTGCTAATTTCTCAAATGATAAAAAAAAATCTATTGCTAATGGCATAATTAAATAATAAACAAGCATCCCTCCTAATAAAAACAATACTGGAGTAGCAACCATAAACGGAAAAAGTGTTAGTTTTTCATTTTTATATAATCCAGGAGCTATAAATTTCCAAATTTGAATTAAAATTAATGGACATGAAATAAAAAAAGCTGAAAAAAAAGATAATTTTAAATAAGTTAGAAATGTCTCATGCAAAGCTGTAAATATTAATCTTCTATTCAGACTGTCCCCTTTTACAGCATCGGCATACGGTTTAACCAAAAAATTATAAATAGAATCTGCAAAAAAGTAGCAAACTACAAAAGTAAAAAATAAAAAAATTATACATTTTAATAATCTTGATCTTAACTCAATTAAGTGATCTCCTATAGTTGCCTGTTTTTCAACCATCAAGAATTTTTATTTTTTTTATTTTTTTCTTCAGAATCTAAATCCGTGACATTATCAATATCATCTTGAATTTCAGTTACGTAGGATTTGATTTTTTTTACGTAAGATCCAACTTTCTTAACTACAATTGGAAAATCTTTTGGACCAATTATTAAAATTGCAAGGATAATTATAACTAGTAATTCTGACCACCCAATTTGTGGCATTACTAGCTCTCAGATTTGTTGTTATCGTCTTTGGATATATTTTTTGTATCTGATGACTCATCAGACATGCCTTTTTTAAAGCTTTTGATACCTTTAGCTACATCACCCATTAACTCAGAAATTTTCCCTCTCCCGAATAGTAACACAACCAAAGCAACTACAATTGCTATTTGCCAAAAACCAATACTCATAGTTAATTTATATGTTAATTTTTGAATATTTCAAGAACTATTCGTTTTTTTCTAAAGTATCTTTTATCATGTCATCTACGTTACCGTATTCTTTATCTTCAATTTGAGCATTGTCATTTTCTGTGAATTTAACAGTCCCAAAAATTGAACTATCAACACGATTATCTATTAAACCTGCTGCTAATAATTCTTCAGTATTTGGTAAATCTTCTAATGAATTAATATTAAAGTGACTCAAAAAGGTATCTGTGGTAGCATACATCAAAGGTTTGCCTGGTACATTTTTTCTACCCTGAGGCTTTACCCATCCTAACTCAAATAAAACTTCTAAAGTACCTGTGCTAAAAGAAACTCCTCTTATCTCTTCAATTTCAGATCTAGTGATAGGTTGATGATATGCAATAATAGCTAAGGTTTCAATTGCAGCTTTAGATAATTTCTTTTCTACATACATTTCTTTTTTTAATTTTTCTGATAAGTCACTAGGTGTTCTAAAGGACCATTTCTCTGCTATGCAAACAAGGTTTATTCCTCTGTCCTTATATTCTAATTGTATATTATAAAGGATTTTTAAAGCATCTGACCCTCTTTTAAGTTTTGATTTTATTGTTTTTATATCAAGGGGTTCTTTTGATGCAAATAATATTGCCTCTAAAAGTTTTTTTTCTGATTTAGACATTAAATTATTTCTTTTTTATAAATATCTGCTCATATATTTTTTTTTGTTTAATCAATAACTCTCCTTCTCTGACAAGCTCTAAACTAGCAACTAGTGAGCCTGACAATCCAGTTTTATGAAGTTTTTTGTTATTTTTATATAGTTTAGGTATTGTCTTGCTTAGATTGCACCAATTTTTAATTTCATTAAACATTTCTGTAATTTTTTTTATAGCACTTTCCATAGTGTATACAGGAAGCTTTGCTATTTCAATTTTAGAAAAATTTTGTTTTCTTTTAAAATCTGCATAAGATTTTATCAACTCATATAAAGTCAATGTATATTTTGGTTTGTATTTGTTTTTGATAGCTCCACTATGACCTCTAAAAAAGATATCTATACCTATCTGTTGTTTATTCATCAATTGCCCAGATAATAATCTAATCATTTCTAATTTTCTTAACTGAAGTTTTAGCTTTTCTGCCATTTCTAATGCAGAAAAATCATCTTCATAATCGTCTGGCAATAACAGCCTTGATTTTAAATAAGCTAGCCACGACGCCATAACTAAAAAATCAGCTGCTAATTCTAAATTTTTTTTTATATCATCAATAGCTTTAATATAGCTGTCAGCCAGTTGAACTATAGAGATTTTCATCAGGTCAACTTTTTGTGACTTAGCCAAATCTAATAATAATTCTAAAGGTCCTTCGTAATTATCTATGTTTAATTTAAAATTTTTATTATTTATTTCTTGTTCATTTAACATATTAATAATAATGGAAAATCATCATTTATTATTTTACACTATTAATGTAATCAGCAACACAAAACATTTCATCTATATTTCCATTGCAATGTAATATTAAATTACATCCTGCAATTAAAGGTTGAGTAGATTTTTTTCTCAAAGATCCCTTTAAACCTTTCATACAAATATCATCGGTAATAATTTTGCCTTTAAAGTTTAATTTTTTTCTAATAATATTATTGATTATATATTTTGAGTAAGTTGCGCAATGATAATCAATGCTATTATATATTATATGCGCAGTCATTATATAATCCGATTTTAAATTTTTAAAAGTATGAAAATCATTTTCTAACAAAAATTGTTTACTCTCACTAACTTTTGGTAAATCTAAATGGCTATCTTTTGTTGCTAAACCGTGGCCCGGTACGTGTTTGCTAATACAGGATATTTGGTTATTTTGATAAGTTGAGATAATTAATTTTGAAATATCAACTATATCTTCCTTGTTATTAGAGAAAGATCTCGATCTTATTATTTGATGCGTTTTTTGATACAAAATGTCTAAAACTGGGTAAGCTACTATGTTAACACCAAGGTAATTAAATAAGTTAATATTAAAGTTTAAAAAATAATTTATTTCTTTTAAAAAAATTTTAGTATTTTTTTTATATATCTTTCCAAAATATTCTGCACTATATTTTTTTTGGGAAAATATCTTATTAAATCGATTTATAGAACCTCCTTCATGATCAACTATGATTTTGATATTATATTTAACAAGAGATTTTATATGTTTGATAAGCTGTTTTATCTGATTTAAGCTAACAATATTTCTTTCGAATATTATTATGCCATATGGTTTGTGGGTTTTAATAAAAAATACTTCATTTTCTGATAAAAAATGTGATTTTATACCAAAAATTCCGCTAGTATTCATTTAAGCAATTTCCAAAATTTTTTATCTTTTTCTTCTAACAATTCAAATTTTTTAATATTATTTTTAAAACTTTTATTATTTATAATTACCATATCATTAGAATATTTTTTTAAATAATTTAAGTAATTTATCCTGGATGCTTCCTTGCTTTTGTCAAAATCGTCAGATAAATAGAATCTAAGCGACAAGAGAAAGAAAGCTGTAAAGAAAAATACATTAATGATTTTAAAATAATTCATCACATTTCTTTTAGGACAGCTACATTTAAAATATTTAGTCCTTTTTCTAAAATAGAATATATTTTCTTAATTAAATAAATTCTTGCATTGGCTAATTCTTTATTATCGTTTTCAATAATTTTAAATGAGTCATCATTTTTACCCATGTTCCAATAAGTATGGAAATAAGAAGAAAGCTCGTATAAATAATAAGGTATGCGATGTGGTTCTAAATTTTTAGTCGATAGATCAATTACATGGGGCCACTCAGATATTTTTTTAATAATATTAATTTCATGTTTATCTTTTATTAAAGTTAAATCTACATTCTGGATCTCATCATTTATATTCAATTTTAGCTTTCGAAATAAAGAGTTGATTCTTGCTGTTGCATATTGCACATAAAAAACTGGATTATCTTTTGATTTATCTGTGACTAAATCAAAATCAAAATCTAATTGACTATCAGTATTTCTATATACCATCATAAATCTTACAGCATCCTTACCAACAGCTGATACTAGATCTTTCAATTCTATGAAGTCTCCAGCTCTTTTTGACATTTTATAAGGTTTTCCAGATTTAAAAAGTTTTACAAGTTGTGTAACTTTACACTTGAATTTTACATTTTTTTGTAATGCATCTACACTACTCGAAATTCTTTTTAAATATCCCGCATGATCTGCACCTAAGATATTTATATACTTATCATATTTTCTTTCGATTTTATAATCATGATAAGCTATATCGTTTGCGAAATATGTCCATGTTCCATCAAATTTTTTTAATGCTCTGTCCTCATCGTCACCAAACAATGTTGACTTAAATAATAATTGCTTTCTTTTTACCCAATCTTTATCATTTACAGATTTTGGTTTGGGTAAATAGCCTTCATATATATAATTATTTTTTGATAATTTATTTATTGCTTTATTAATCAGGTCTTTTTTAACAATTTCCGTTTCGTAAACAAAGCAATCATGTGTAATTCCAATTGATTTTAATCCTTGCTTGATTAATATCATTGCTTCTTTAATAGATAAATCTGAAAGATCTTTTTTTATTGACTGATAATTATCAAAATTATTTATTTTTTTTTTACGAATTATATTTTGGGCAATATCTATAATATATTGCCCAGGATATAAATTTGAATTAATTGGAAATGGGTCATGATTAATTATTTCAATAATTCTTTTATAAACAGACTCAACAAAAATATCAATTTGATTACCATAATCATTTACGTAGTATTCTTTTGTTACTTTATTACCTGCATAAATAAATAGATTAGATAGAACATCACCAAAGACTGCGCCTCTACAATGACCAACATGCAATGGACCTGTGGGATTTGCAGAGACAAACTCTATTAAAATATTTTGAGCGTTTATATTTGGTATACCGTACTCTTTGTTTATATTCTTTAAAAAAGAAAACCAAAAATTTTTATTAAAAAAAAAAATTAATAAATCCAGGTTTATATATTTCAATTTCTTCAAATTCTTGAAATTTTTTTTTGAGTATTTTTTTAAAATTAAAAGCTATTTCCATTGGATCAGATTTTAGTTTACTGGACAATATTAAAGCGGCGTTAAAAGTTATATCGCCATAATTCTCTTTTTTTGGTTTTTCAACTAAAAACTTATCTTCTAAGTTTAGAAATTCGAAACCTTCTGCGTTTAACGTTTTTAAAAAACAGCTCTTGTAATAATTATATATATTCATTAAATTATTTTTTCATAAATGTTGATTGCGTACTTGTCAGTCATTCCAGCAATAAAATCGCATATATTTCTTTCTTTTGACACAGAGGAATGTTTTTCTTTAATTTTATCATAATTAATTAGATAGTAATTAAATATCGTACTAATCATTTTTTTTGATTTAATATTCCAATTATTTACAAATTCATGTTTATACATATTTTTATTTAAAAATTGCTTAAGGTCTTTTAGTAAATCTTTTGTTTCAAAAGAAAAATCAACAATATTATTTTTTAAAGAATAGACGTCTTTAATTTTTTTTATTTTATATCTTTTTATATTTAATTGAGTATTTTCTATTAGGTCAGTTACTAAAAAATTAATTAATTTTCTATTAATTCCGTATGCATTCACATTTTTAATTTTAGTTTTTTTTATAAATTTTTTAAAAGTAAAAATTGTTTCTAAGTCTTCTAAATTAAATAATTTAGCTCTAAGACCGTCATCAATATCGTGACAATTATAGGCTATATCATCTGATATTGAGCTTATTTGTGCTTCCAATGACCCAGATTTCTCATAATTAATTTTATATTTTTTTATTTCTGGTAACAATTTTTCTAAATATTTCTTTGTATAAAATATACCATTATGTTTTACTAAACCATCAATTGTATTTATTGATAAATTTAATCCAAAATGTTTTTCATAAACACGTTCTAAAAATATTAAGATTCTTAATGTTTGTATATTATGATCAAAACCTCCTGAGTACTTCATGCATTCATTAAGAGCTTTTTCTCCTGCGTGTCCAAATGGAGTATGACCCAAATCATGAGCTAGACTAAGTGCTTCACACAAATCCTCATTTAAACCTAGAACTCTACCTATTGATCTGGCAATCTGAGATACTTCAATTGAATGCGTTAATCTTGTCCTAAAATGATCGCCTTCGTGATAAACGAAAACCTGAGTTTTGTGTTTTAGCCTTCTAAAAGAATTGCAATGAATGATTCTATCCCTGTCTCTTTGATACTCAGTTCGATATTTTGTAGCATTAATGTTATGTACTCTCCCTAAATAATTTCTATTATTAGACGAATATGTCGCTAATTTGTTAAGATATTTATTCATAAATTTTATTATTTTAAATTAATTATTATTGTAATATTTATTTAATTATGACTATTCAAATAACAGATAGAGCTCAAAATGAAATTAATAATATTTTAAAAAGAGAAAAAAAAGGTTCATTTTTTCGAGTTTCAATAGAGGGAGGGGGCTGTTCTGGATTTAAATATGTATTTACAATTGAAAGTACAATAAATAACGACGACATAAAAATAAATAACTTAATTATAGATAAGATAAGCTTAAAATATTTAGAACAGTCAATACTTGATTATCAAGATACTCTAATTGAAAAAGCTTTTAAAATTCAAAATCCAAATGCACAATCATCATGTGGATGCGGTATTTCATTTTCACTGTGATTATATCAAGTTGGAATATAAATTCTGTTAGAATAAGGACTGATCATATTAAAAATTATCTAAAAAAAGAGAAAATAGATATTCTTTTTCTACAAGAAATTAAATGTCAGACAGATCAGTTTCCTGAGGAATTTTTTAAAAATTTAGGTTATAATTGTTACGTTAATGGACAGAAATCCTATAATGGTGTTGCAATAATAAGTAAAAAAAAACTTGATAAAATAGATATAAAAAATTTTAAAGATCCAAATAATCAATCAAGATTTATTTCAACTAATGTATTAATAAATAATAAATCAACACAACTTATTTGTATATATTTACCAAATGGTAATCCTGTGGATACGGAAAAATATTCTTACAAATTAGAATGGTTAAAAAATTTTATAAAATACATCGAGAAACTTTACAAAAAAAATAAGAATATAATAATTGGTGGTGATTTCAATGTAATACCAGAAGAAATAGATGTTAAAAATCCTGAAGATTGGGTTGATGATGCTTTGTATACATTAGAAATAAGAAAAGAATTTAGGAGAATATTAAATATTGGTTTTAAAGATGCGTTTAGACTATTTAGTAATGAAAGCGAACAATTTACATTTTGGGATTACCAACAAGGATCTTGGAATAGAAATAAAGGATTAAGAATTGATCATTTTTTGGTATCTCAAAAACTCGTTGAGGATATTAAAAATATTAAAATTGATAAATATGTTAGAGGAAAAATCAAACCATCTGATCATGCTCCTATCCAAATTACTTTTTAGCACGACCATAGTCATCTTTGTATCTCACAATATCAGTTTCTTTTAAGACTTTACCAATTTGAGCTTCATATATCACTAAAGAATTAGGACTTTTATTTTCTACTCTATGAATAGCACCTTTTGGGATAAATAACGTTTCATTTATTATTTTTTTTAAATTTTGGTCATTTAAAATTATATGAGCTGTTCCCTTTTTAATTAACCAGTGCTCTGACCTGAAAAAATGTTTTTGCAAACTTAATTTTCTTTTAGGTTTAACAACAATTTCTTTGATTAAAAAATTTTTACCTTTATAAAGGTTTGTAAATTTACCCCATGGTCTAAAATAAGTATTTTTTTTATTAAAATATTTTTTTCTTGATTTAAAGAAAATATTTAAAATTTCTTTCCAACTACCAAGGTCGCTCCAATCAGTATTTAACTTAATGGCATTTATATTTTTTGAATATTCTAAAATAGCATAGTCAAATGAAATAGATGGTATTTTTTTAAACAAAGCTTTATTTAGATAGTAAATATTTTTTTTTATTTTTAATTTTGATGATTGAGAAAAAATTAAACTAATTAAATTAAAAATTTTAGGCGAATATTTTGTATAATTTAATAATATTGATTTTGGATTGACTAAAAACATTCCTGTATTCCAGTAGGCACCTTTTTTAATTATTTTTTTTGCAAATGCTTTTGTTGGTTTTTCAATAAATTTTTTAACGCTAAATACTCCGTGTTTTTTATTTGTTAAAAAATATCCGTATTCGCTTGAAGGATTTGTCGGCTTAGCACCAAATATAAAGATATTTTCATTGTTTAATTTTTTAATATTACTCTTTACTTGTTTTAAAAAAGTATCTTTGCTTTCTAAATAATGATCACTACTTAAAATAAGTAAAGAATTATTTAAGTTTTCATAATCTATATTGTTAATTGTATCTTTATACAAATACGCAAATGTAGACGTTAAAATTGCGGCAGCAGTATTTTTTTTTTCAGGTTCTAATAAGATTTTATATCTTTTAATTTTATATTTTTTTAAATAATTTTTTATGTTATTCCGATATTTATAGTTTGTGCTTATAATTGGATAATCAAATATAGGATCTTTAATTCTAGAGAATGTTTCATCTAATAATGACCAACTTCCAAAATTTATAAATTGTTTTGGTTGTATTTTTTTTTTATTCGACCATAACCTTGTCCCCTCTCCTCCGCATAAAATAACTGGTGTAATTTTCATTTATATGTCAGCGTAACATTTTTTTTCTTTGGATGCGCCCGGGTGAGTTACAGCTCCATTTTGAGAACTTCCAACACTTTGTGAATACTTCCATAGGGTTCCGCTATTAAAATTCGGCTTTTTTTGTTTCCATTTTTTCTTTCTTTTTTCTATTTCTTTTTTACTAATTTTTACATCGATAGATCCTTTGTTTGCATCAATAACTATTTCATCACCATCTTTAATTAAAGCTATCATACCACCAATAAATGCCTCAGGACCAATATGTCCAACACAAAAACCTCTTGTTGCACCTGAAAATCTTCCATCAGTAATTAATGCAACTTTTTCACCCATGCCCTGCCCATATATTGCAGCTGTTGTGGAAAGCATCTCTCTCATACCTGGTCCTCCTTTAGGGCCCTCATATCTAATTACAATTACATCACCCTCTTTATATTTTTTATTTTTTACAGCATAAAAAGCTTCTTCCTCGCTATCAAAACATTTTGCTGATCCCGTAAATTTAAGTTTGCTTAAACCAGCAACTTTTACAATAGCGCCTTCTTTTGCTAAATTACCTTTCAAACCAACTACGCCACCTGTTTTAGTGATTGGATCATTATGACTACGCATAACTTTCTGATTTTTATTAAATTCTATGTCTTTTAAGTTTTCTTTCATTGTTTTACCGGTGACAGTTAAACAATTACCATCAATTAGCCCCCCATCTAATAACGTCTTTAACAGCATTGGAACACCCCCAGCTTCAAACATATCTTTTGCAACATATTTTCCTCCAGGTTTTAAGTCTGCTAAATAAGGAGTTTTTTTAAAAATTTTTGCAACATCAAGTAAATTAAATTTAATACCACATTCATTCGCAATTGCAGGCAAGTGTAATGCTGCATTTGTTGATCCTCCAGTGGCCGCAACAATAACAGCTGCATTTTTAAGTGATTCCAATGTAACTATATCTCTAGGTCGAATTTTATTTTTTAATAAATTCATTACTTGTATACCGCTATCAAATGCATATTTGTCTCTTTCTAAATAAGGAGCCGGTGTTCCAGAGGAGAATGGTAATGCTAGACCAATAGCTTCCGAAACACAAGCCATAGTATTTGCAGTAAATTGTCCTCCACATGCTCCAGCGCTTGGGCAAGCGTTTAATTCTAATTCCTCTAGCTCCTCATCTGTCATTTTTCCTGCTTCATGCATTCCAACACCCTCATAAACATCTACTACAGTCACATCTTTACCTTTAAATTTACCTGGTAGTATTGATCCTCCATATAAAAAAACACTTGGTACGTTTAATCTACACATTGCCATCATCAAACCAGGTAAAGATTTATCACACCCAGCAATACCAACTAATGCATCATAACAATGGCCTCTTACGGTTAATTCAGTAGAGTCTGCAATTACTTCTCTAGAGATTAATGAAGATTTCATCCCTTCATGACCCATAGCTATACCGTCAGTTACTGTAATTGTGCAAAATTCCCTCGGTGTTCCCCCATTTTCAAATACACCCTTTTTTGTACTTTGAGCTTGTCTCATAAGTGCAATATTACACGGAGCAGCCTCATTCCAAGTAGAAACAACACCAACAAAAGGTTTAACAACATCCTCTTTTTTTAAATTCATAGCATAATAGAAAGATCTATGAGGAGCTCTCTCTGGCCCTAAAGTTGTGTGACGACTAGGTAGTTTTTTTTTATCAAAGTTATTCATTTTAAAGATTTCATTATATCATTTAATTTATTTAATTCCGATAAATTATTTTTGTGAAATAATTTTTCTTTATCAACAACGTCTTTCGGAGCTTTTCTTATAAAGCTTATGTTTTCAAGCTTTTTGTTAGAATTTAAAATTTTATCATTTAAGTTTAAAATTTTTTTCTCAATAATTGTCTTTTGTTCATCTAAATTAATTTTTTGTTCAAATTTAATAGCCATTTTCCTATTATTTACAATCAAAGAAATAAATCTATCATCATGTTTCATAACCAAATTTCTTACTCTTGCTAACTTAAATAATATATTTTTATTTTTTATTATCAACATTCTATATTTATTATCTAATTGTTCTAAGCCTAAATCTACATATCCTGATGCTGAAATAGATAGTTTTGATTTTACCGATCTAATCTCTAAAACTAAATTCTTAAGAAAACTTATATTGGAAATTGATATTTGATTGGTCTTTGTATAAAATTCATCAATATTATAATTTATTAAATAACTTTTATATATTTTTTTAAAATTATTATTTAACCACAATTCTTCTGTTAAAAAAGGCATAAAAGGATGTAACAAGTAAAGTATTTCTTTTTGAACAAGTAATAAAACTTTTTTTGTTTCTAAAACATCCTTGGAGACACCTTTATCAAAAATAGTTTTAGTGAATTCTATATACCAATCGCAAAAAATATCCCAAACAAATCTATATGAATGTCTTGCAGCTTCATCAAACCTATAATTTAAAATAGATTTTTCGACTAACCGTTTATGGGTTTTCAACTCATCTAAAATCCATGAATTAATTGGATTTTGAATTTTATTAATTTTAATTCTGCTTTTTAAGCGTACATTATTTTTTTTACAGTAATTGAATATATTCCAAATTTTAGTAACAAAATTTCTATAGCCCTTCACTCTATCTTTGGATAATTTTACATCTCTACCAGGAGAGGACATTGATATTAACGTAAATCTTAAAGAGTCTGCTCCATATAAATTTATTAGTTCCAATGGATCAATAACGTTACCCTTAGATTTAGACATTTTTTGTCCCCTTTCGTCCCGTACTAAGGCATGAACATAAACACTTCTAAAAGGCACTTTATTAAGAAAATACAAACCCATCATCATCATTCTAGCTACCCAAAAAAATATAATATCAAATCCGGTAACAAGAACACTTGAGGGGTAATAGTTTTTAATTTCATAATTTTTTTTTGGCCAATCCATTGTAGCAAAAGGCCATAATGCAGAGGAAAACCATGTATCCAGTACGTCTTCATCTTGTCTTAACTTTAATTTTTTTTTTGTATTTTTTTAATGCTATTTTATTTGCTTCTTTAAAATTGTTAGCAACAATAATTTTATTTTCAGGTGTATACCAAGCCGGTATTTGGTGTCCCCACCAAAGTTGTCTAGAAATACACCATGGTTGTATATTTTTCATCCATTGATAGTAGGTTTTATTCCAATTCTCGGGATAAAAATTTGTTTCTTTATCTTTAACTTTTTGAATTGCTTTTTTTGCTAATTTTTTTGCATCAACAAACCACTGTTTTGTGAGTAATGGTTCTAAAATTTCACCGGACCGATCGCCGTATGGAATGGTATGGTTTATATCTTCAATTTTTTCGATTAAATTTTTCGTTTCAAGTTCCTCTACTAATTTTTTTCTTGCTATAAACCTGTCAATATTTTTATAATTTGGTGGAACATTTTCATTAAGAGTTCCATCAAAATTCAGAATATTTTTAATTTCTAATTTATGTTTTTTTCCAACTTCGTAATCGTTAAAATCATGTGCTGGTGTTATTTTAACAACACCAGATCCTTGGTGTGGATCAGCATACTCATCTGCAATAACTTTAACATATTTATTTGCTATAGGTATTCTAATATCTTCACCGATATAATCTGCATATCTACGATCATTAGGATTAACAGCAACTGCTGTGTCACCAAATAATGTTTCTGGTCTTGTGGTAGCTATTACCAAAAATTTATTTGAATTTTTTAAATAATATTTTATGTAATATAACTTGCCTTTTGTCTCTTTCTGTAGCACTTCTAGATCTGAAATAGCAGTTCTTAGCTTAGGATCCCAATTCGAAAGTTTTAAATCTTTGTAAATTAATTTATTATTATACAAATCAACGAATACCCTGATTACAGCTTTTGATAAACCTTTATCCATAGTAAATCTATCTCTACTCCAGTCACAAGATGAGCCTAGTTTTTTCAATTGATTAGTAATTTCATTACCTGATTTTTTTTTCCATTTCCAAACCTCTTTAATAAACTTATTTCTACCAAGTTCATTCTTATGAATATTTTTTTCTAATAATTTTTTTTCCACAACTAATTGAGTTGCAATTCCTGCATGATCTGTCCCGGGTTGCCATAAAGTTTCTACTCCTCTATTTCTATTAAATCTTACTAAAAGATCTTGAATTGAATTATTTAAAGCATGACCCATATGTAATTTTCCTGTAACATTTGGCGGTGGAATAACTATTATAAATTTTTTCTTTTTTGTATTCTTTATTGGTTTAAAACAATTTTTTTTCTCCCATAATTTATAAATTTGATTTTCTACTTTTTTATGATTATATTTTTTCATATTTAGAAGTTAAATTTTTTTTTTTTATTCTTTAAACTCAATATTAAAGGTGCAGAGGCTTCAAACAACTGTGAAATGTCAAATTGATTTAAGCCATTTAATTTAAATTTACAGAAATAAGATGGATTAAGTTTTGGGTAATAAATTCCATAAATTTCTCCATTTTGTTTTAAGTTTTTTTTTAAAAATTCCGGAACTTCATCAACTAAACCATTTATAAAAATATAATCAAATTTATATTTTAAATCGTAACTTTTAATGTCAGCATTAATTATGCTACATGTGCTTAATTTGTTTTGATTTAAATAGTGATTGCAAATAGCCGATAGTTTTTTATTAGTTTCAAACGCTAATACTTTTTTAAAAAAATGATTAAAAATAATGGAGCTATAACCCGATGCACAACCAATATCTAAAATCTCATAAGTTTTGTTTAATTTCATAAAAGTTAATATTTTAGCTAAATAAAGTGTTCTTAACATAAACCTATCCTCAAAAAAGATATTGTCATCGATATAAGCCATGTTCTTGAATTTATTAGGTAAAAAATCCTCCCTTTTTACCATGCTGAAAATTTTTATGATATTTTCATCTATTATGAAATTTGGCATTAATTGCCTATTGATCATGTGTTTTTGTTGAATATTTAAATTCATGCTATAATAAATCTTTATTAGTATATATACCTCTAATAATTAATTATTAAGTACAATATCGCATATAATGGCCACGTGGCGGAATGGTTACGCAGAGGATTGCAAATCCTTTTATCCCAGTTCAATTCTGGGCGTGGCCTCCAAGAAAAATATCTATTGTTTTATAAATTAAATTTTGTATTCTTATGATAATTCCCCGGTAGCTCAGTTGGTAGAGCAAGCGGCTGTTAACCGCTTTGTCGCTGGTTCGAGTCCGGCCCGGGGAGCCATTTCAAACAGCTTTTTTAACATCCTTATTGTTTTTAAGGACATCGTATATTTTCTCTTTTTCAGCTAAGTCAAGACCGCTAAATAACCTTAACAAAAATGTGTAATTTAAGCTCTGTGCTGTATCTTTTTGATTATGTACTTGTTGATTATGTGCTTGAAAATCCTGATAGTCTTCAAAAAAGTATTTTATAGGAACTTTTAAAAAATTAGCCAGCTGTAATAATCGAGCTGAACTTACACCATTTGTACCTTTTTCGTATTTTTGGATTTGTTGAAATGTTACGTTTATTGCCTTAGCTACCTGAGTTTGTGTTAATCCTAAAGATGTTCTCCTTAATCTAAGCTTTTTACCTAAATGTTGATTTAATTGCGTGCTCAAATTTACCTGCCCAAGTCGTATTAACCTCTTTTTAAGAAATATGGCAAGAAAAAAAAGCGACAAAATAGATAATTTTATATTTTATTTATATTGATTTTACTCAAAAAATAGTAATTAATTTTAAAGGATTTTCATGAATTTATATTGGGTTAGATTAGATTTTAGAGTTACAGACAATATTGCTTTAAACGAAATCCTCAAGTCCATAGAGAAAAATAAAGCTTTATTTATATATAATAAAAAAAAGTTTACAAATAAAACTGCTCAAAGATGGTGGTTGTCAAAAACACTTCTTGAATTCGAAAAAAATTTAAAACTTTTAAAAATAGATTTAGATATTTTGATTGGAGACGAATTTGAAATACTAAATAAATATGTTATTTCAAATAAAATTAAAAATGTATACTTTAATAGAATTTTTGAACCAAATGAAATAAATTTAGAAGAAAAATTAAAAAAAAATTTAAAAAATGTTAAAATTCATATTGGAAATTCTAATTTGTTACAAAATCCATTTTCTATTAAAAAGAAAGATGGTACTCCGTTTCAAGTTTATACTCCATTTTGGAAAAATGCTGAAATATATTATCTGAATAATAATATTATAAAAAATTTTACAAAAAAGAAAATAAATCAAAAAATTCAAGTAAATAACAAAAATCAAAACATTATTGAGGAAAATATATTACCCAAAAAAAAATGGTTTGATAAATTTGAAAAATATTGGAAACCCGGTGAAGATGAGGCCTTAAAATTAATTCAGGATTTTTTTTCAGATAGAATTAAAAAATACGCTCACAATAGAGATATACCATCAATTGATGGGACATCAAAATTGTCACCTTATTTATCATTTGGAGAGATTACTGCTGAAATGATATATTCTTATTTTAAAAAAATTAATAACAAAAATATCAATCATAGAAAATACATTAATGAAATAGGATGGAGAGAATTTTCACATCATTTATTGAATCACTTTCCAAAAATCGAGAATTCAAATTTAAGAAAACAATTTGATAACTTTAATTGGAGCAATAACAAAGATAATCTTAAAAAATGGAAAAATGCACAAACAGGTTACCCAATAGTGGACGCAGGCATCACAGAATTAAATGAAACAGGATGGATGCATAATCGTATCAGAATGATAACTGCATCATTTTTAGTAAAACATTTAAGAATACATTGGAAAGAAGGTGAAAATTTTTTCAGAGATTCATTACTTGATTTTAATGTAGCAAATAATGTTTCTGGATGGCAATGGGTTGCTGGGTGCGGAGCTGATGCAGCCCCTTACTTTAGGATTTTTAATCCTATATTACAGGGTGAGAAATTTGACAGCGAAGGAGAATACATAAAAAAATGGATACCATCTCTTAAATCGGTTCCTAAAAAATATATACATAAACCTTGGGAATTAGATGCAGACACAGCAAAAAAAATTAATTTTGATATTGAAAGAGATTATTATAAACCAATTGTAGATCATAAAATGGCTAGGGATAAGGCCTTAATTGCTTTTAAAGAGCTAAAATCAAAATGAAAAAAGTATTAATAGTTGGTGCTGGTGTTAGCGGTATGAGTATATCATATTATTTAAGAAATAAATTTAAAATAACTGTTTTAGAAAAAAATGATTATCTGGGTGGACATGCACATACTCATAAAATAATAGAAAACAATAATACCCAGTATTTTGATAGCGGCTTTATTGTTTTTAATGACATTAATTATCCAAATTTTTTAAAACTATTAATTGATAACAAGGTTAAATATGAAAAAAGTAATATGTCTTTCTCAGTTTACAATAAAAATTTGAATTATGAGTGGTCAGGCAAAAATATAAAAACATTATTAGATTTAAGAAATCTGTTTACAATCAGATATTGGAAAATAATTTATGGAATATTTAAATTTAGCTACATAATCAATAGAAAAAACAAATTTAATTATCAAATCAAAATTTCTGAATTTTTGTCAAAAAATAATTTTAATAATGAATTTATAAATCTTTATTTTTATCCAATGTGTAGCTCTATTTGGTCATCAAATATAAAAGATATAAAAAATTATCAAACGCAATTTATTTTAAATTTTTTTGAAAACCATGGCTTGGCAAATATTTTAAAAAAGAGACCTCAATGGATGACAGTTTCCAATGGAAGTGCAAATTATGTAAAGAATATATCAAAAACAGTAGGAATTGATAATTATGTTACAAATAGCGAGGTTGTTTCAATAGATCAAAAACATAAAAAAGTTAGATGTCAAAATAACATGGAATACTCATATGATTTATTAATTCTTTGCAATCACACAAACCAAATTAATAAAATACTTCAAAATAAGACTGTAAATCAAAAAAAGCTCCTTGATATGGTTGATTACACAAGAAATAAAGTCATTGTGCATCACGATGATAAAATAATGCCAAGAAAAAAATCAAACTGGTGTTCATGGAATTTTTATTATGACTCAGAAAATCTAATATTAACTTATTGGATGAACTTATTACAAAACCTAAAAATAGAGAAAAATATATTTGTAACTTTAAATACTGAAAACATCGATAAACAAAAAATTATAAAAACTATTTATTATGATCATCCTGTATTTAAATATAATAAAGATTATGTAAAAAAACAAAACGATATAACCTCAGGAGAAAACAATATATTTTTTGCGGGTGCTTGGCTCGGATATGGATTTCATGAAGATGGTGTAAATTCAGCAATAAATATATTAAAAAAAATATTATGAATAATAAAGTTTGCGATACTTACATATTTCATAATAGGCAAAAGCCATTCAAAAATTTTTTTTCATATAATATTTTAAGTTTATTTTTAGATATTAAAAATATCGTAAAAACAAAGCACAAACCTTATTTATTCTCTGTAAACAAACTAAATCTTTTTAGCTTTTATGAAAAAGATCACGGTCCTAGAAAACCAGGTTTTAATCTATATAATTTTATTTCACGCCAAATTAAAAAAAAATTTAATGATAATAACATATTAGATATATACCTATTGGCCTCTCCTAGATTTTTAGGCTATATATTTAATCCCATATCAATATATTTTTGCTTTAAAAATAAAAAAATTAAATACATTGTGTATGAAGTAAAAAATACACATCATGAACAACATACATATTATAAAAAAATAAAATTTAATAAGACAAAGCATACAATAAAAAAGCAATTTTATGTTTCACCTTTTTTAACTATGGATATGAAATATTTTTTTAATATTATTTTACGCAAAAAATCTTTCAAAATTTATATAGATACAGAAAATAATAAATCATTGTTAAAAACTGGACTTATAACAAAAAATTATTTGTTCACTAATAGAAATTTAATATTTCTAGGTATAAAAAGGTTATTTTATGCTCAAAAAATTATAATCATGATACACTTTCAAGCTATAAAAAATTTTACTAAAAATGCAAAATTTTATTTCAAAAAAAACAAATTATATAATACTCTTAGTTTTCATGAATAAAATAATAGAAAATTTTTTTAAAAAAGAATTAGATAAATTAAGATGGGGAACAATACAATTAAATATTAAAAATTTATATCAAAAAAAATTTATAGGAGCAAAAGACGGTCTAAAATCTAATATTTTTATAAACGACTTAAGTGTAATCAAGGATTTTATGTTAAGAGGAGACTTGGGATTTGCAGAGGGTTATATTGATAGAAAATGGGAAACAAAAAACTTAAATAACTTACTAAAAATTTTATTAATTAATCAAGATATTAATAAGAAAGAGTGGAAACCTTCTTTTTTTAATAAAATTAAAGAGAAAATATATTTTTTTTTCAAAAAAAACTCAATAAAGCAAGCAAAAGAAAACATCAAATACCATTACGATTTGGGTAATGACTTTTATAAATATTGGCTTGATAGTACCATGACTTATTCATCTGGTATATTTAAAGCAAACTGTAATTTAACAGAGGCACAACTAAATAAATACAAAAATATTTGCGAAGGAATTAATCTTAACAAACAACACAAGGTTTGTGAAATTGGATCTGGTTGGGGTGGTTTTTTAAATTATGCGGGAAACAAATCCTGTGAAATTGATGGAATTACAATAAGCAAGCAGCAATATGATTTTATAAATGATCAAAATAATATTTTAAATTCTAAAATTTATTTAAAAGATTATAGAAATATTCACAAGAAATATGATAAGGTAGTTTCCATTGAAATGTTTGAGGCTGTAGGAAAAAGATATTGGAATATGTTTTTTGAAAAACTAAATTCTATTTTGAATATAAATGGTGAGGCGTGTTTACAAATAATCACCATCGACGAAAAATATTTTACAAAATACTTAGGCAATGTGGACTTTATACAAAAATATATTTTTCCAGGTGGAATGTTGCCTACTAAGCAAATATTATTTCATTTGTTTAAAAAAAATGATTTTACATTAATGAATTCTACATCATTTGGTAAGGATTATTCTAAAACTCTAATGTCCTGGAAAAAAAACTTTAACAAAAATTGGGATAGAATTAAAAATAATAAATTTGATGATAAATTTAAAAGATTATGGAATTATTATCTTGATTATTGTGAAACTGGTTTTTCATTATCTAGAACAAATGTAAGTCAATTTTTTATAAAAAAAATTAAATGAAATCTATAGTAGATTTAATCGGAAACACTCCTATAATTAAACTTAAAAAAGCCTCCGAATTAACAGGATGTAACATTTTTGGTAAAGCTGAATTTTTAAATCCCGGCTTATCTATAAAAGATCGAGCCGCATTAAGTATAATAAAAGAGGCTTTAAATAATAATAAATTAGAGCAAGGTGGTACAATTGTAGAAGGAACAGCTGGAAATACAGGAATTGGGATTACGATGATAGCAAATTATTATGGAATTAAAACGATAATAGTAATCAATAAAAATCAATCACAAGAGAAAAAAGATGCATTAATAAATTTAGGTGCTAAACTGATAGAAGTAGATCCTGTACCTTACGCAAATCCGAAAAATTATGTTAAATATTCGAAGGAAGTCGCATTAGATCTCGCAAAAAAAAATAAATTTAAGGTGTGTTGGGCTAACCAATTTGATAATACTATAAATGCACAAGCTCATATTGAGACTACAGCTCAAGAAATATACGGTCAATTGAATGGAAAAATTGATGCATTTACATGCTCATCTGGAACTGGTGGAACAATTGCAGGTGTCAGTATTGGATTAAAAGAAAAAAATAAAAATATTAAAATATTTTTAAGTGATCCTGATGGTTCATCATTATGTAATTATATAAAGAATGGAAAACTTGAGAGTTACGGTAGTTCTATAACTGAAGGAATAGGTGCTTCAAGAATTTCGGAAAACTTCAAAATGGCAAAGATTGATGATGCTTTTCAAATTAGTGATAAAGAGTCGTTAAAAATCACATTTGATTTATTAAAAGAAGAAGGATTGTGCTTAGGTTCATCATCTGGAGTAAATGTAGCAGGTGCAATCAAATTAGCAAAAAAAATTGGTAAAGGTAAAAATATTGTTACAATATTATGTGATGTAGGTACACGATATTCTAGCAAACTTTATAATGTTAAGTTCTTGAAATCTAAAGGGTTACCATACCCAGATTGGATTGAATAAATAAAATTTAATTTAATTTTTTTTCTTAACCTATGGTTTTTTTTTAAATTTGCTTCTTCTCTCATAGCCTCAGATCTATTTAAATATTTTTTAAAATAAGCTAATTGCCAAAAAGACCCTCTTGTAAACTTGGCTCCTTTACCTTCATTATGTTTTTTAAGTCTTTTTTTGATGTCATTTGTATATCCAACATAAGAAATATATTTATTCTTATTTTTTTTTAAAATTAAATATACAAAATACATAAGTATGGCGCGCTCTGGAGGACTCGAACCTCCGACCCACGGTTTAGAAAACCGTTGCTCTATCCAGCTGAGCTAAGAGCGCGTTTATATTTCTCTTTTTTATAAAATTTCTTCTTATCTTAAAAGTAAATTCTTAAATAACAATATAAAGCTTAAGGGAGTAATTTTTGACAGAATAAATATAAAAATACTGGCAATTAATGTTATTTCATTAAAATTTGTAAAATTTATATCATTTAAACCGTACAAACTACCTGGATATGTATTAAATGTTAATAAAAAGGAAATTATAAAAACACTATCAAAGCTAAGATTCTCAAAACTTAATATAAGACCGTAAATTAGTATTACAAGGAGATAAGTAAACAATATAAAGCAAGTAATAAAAAAATCTTTATTTTTGATCTTTTCCGATGAATTAAAAATTGAAAAATTTGATATACTTGATGGTATAATTAATTTAGCAAATTCATTTAAAATATTTTTAAAAATTATATGTAGTCTTGCTAATTTAAAACCACTTGAATTCGATACTATTGAGCCTCCGATGAAGACAGTTAAAAGTAAGAAAAATATATTTATATTCGTAGTACTAGTAAAGTTTAAACCTGAATTACTTGATGAGGATGTCACCGATAAAAAAATATCTGAGAATTCCAAATTTCTGTTTAATAATGAAATTATAAAAAGAATTAAACAAATTACAATTAAAATCATTTTTGTCTCATCAAGGCTATATTGTCTATTAATTTTTGTGATAATTAATAAAAAAAATACATTTATTGAACTAAATATAAAACAAAAAGATAGGATTATTTTTTCAAAATTTGAGTCAAAATTTATATCATTACTTAAAAATGCCCCGCTCGATACTATGGAAAACATTAAATTTATTTTTTCAAATAATCTTAAATCAGTAAAATTTAATAAAAAAATTATTATGAGAGATAAGATTAAATATGCATAAATTACGAAACTAATATTTTTAGAAAAATTCAAATGAAAATAGTTTGTATCTTTTTCTTTTTGTAAAAATTTAAGTGGTAAAAATTCAAAAATTTCTTGTCCGTATATTGATATAACAAACAGTAAAAAGTAGAAACCACCTAACCACTGTATAATTGAACGCCATAACAATATTGGTTCATCGAGAAAGTAAGCATTTTCAATTAAAGTTACTCCTACCGATGTAAATCCAGACATACTTTCAAAATACGAATAAGGAAGTGACAAATATCCTCCTAAATAAAAAGGCAACGATAAAATAACGGGAATAGAAAAATAAATTAATAAAGAAAAAATTAATATTTCAAATTTATTTATATCTTTTTTTTTTACTTTAATTTTTTTTGTTATGTAAAATATCAACGTACTAATAATGAAGATATAAATATAACTATCTATATTAACAAAATAATCAAAATAAATACAAAAAAGTATATTTATAAGTGAAATAATAATCACTGGAAAAATACATATCCCAAAAAAATAAAATATTCCTAATAAATTCATCAAGAATTAATAGTAAGGGCTAATTCTAAAAAGTTGTTCAATTTTTTTCAGTTTTTCACGTGTAGTGATTAAAATAACTGTGTCATTAACTTTCAATTCTATTTCTTTTTTTGGTACAATGACTTTATTATTCCTGACTATAAGTCCTATTCTGATTTCATCACCAAAGTTAATATCTAATATTTTCTTATTAACTAACTCTGAATTTTCAGAAATTTTTGCTTCAATAATTTCGTATTCACCATCATCAAGAGTGTATACAGACTCGATTTTGCCTTTATGAACATGCTTTAAAATTGTTGATACAGTTGTCATACGTGGGTCTACAATATCATCAATCTTAAGAGAAGATTGTAATAAATTATAGTTATGACTATTTGATATTGCAATAGTTCTTTTAATACCTTTCTTTTTGCATAACATTGCGCTCATTACATTAACCTCGTCATCATCAGTCGTTGTTAAAACTGTGTCAATTTCATCAATATTAATCTCTTTTAAAATATTTTCATCTAATCCATCACCTTTAATTACAATTGACTCGTTTAAGTCATTAGCAATCGATTGAGCTCTAGCACTATCTTTTTCAATAATTTTAATTCTAGGTTTATTTTGATTTTCTTCTAATAATTTGGCCAAATCAAAACCTATATTTCCGCCACCGATAATAAGAATTTTTTTAGCAAACTTCTCGTCTTTACCAAATATTGACAATGTTCTATCAACCTGAGTGGAGTCAGTTAAAATTAGAGCTTTATCATTTTTTATAAGTTGGTTATTTTTTTTAAATTTAATAAATTTTTCCTCTCTATGAACACCTAAAACATTCGCATTTAAATCTGAAAAAACTTCAGTCAATTTTTGCAAAGGTGTATTTATTAATGGACATTTTTCGTCAATATTAATTTCTAAAAGCCTTACAAGGTCCTTTGAAAATGGGAAACTTTCTAACGCACCGGGAGCCTCTAATTTTCTCAACAAGGATTTCGAAACTTCGTATTCTGGTGAAATTATTATATCTATGGGAAGATTTGTTTTAGTAAATAATCCCTTCCAAATAGGTTTTAAAAATTCTTTAGACCTTATTCTTGCGATCTTCCTAGGGATATTAAATAATGAATGAGCTATTTGGCATACAACCATATTGGTTTCATCATTTCTTGTGACTGCAATAATCATGTCAGCATTTTTGGCATCAGCTTTTTCAAGAACACTGGGGAATGTGGCGATTCCAACTATACCTCTAGCATCAAGATTATCATTGATTTTTTGAATATCAGCACCTAATTTATCTATCACGGTAATAGAATGACCCTGTTTTGATAGTTGGCTACTTATTGAGTATCCAACTCTACCTGCGCCACAAACAATAATATTCATATTATACTTTTATTCCTAATGAATTTAGTTTTCTATGTAAAGCTGATCTTTCCATACCAACAGCCTTGGATGTTTTAGATATATTACCATCATTTATTTTTAATTGTTGTGACAGATATACCTTTTCCCATTTTTCTCTAGCTTTTTTTAAAGGTAAATTAAAGTCCATAGAATTGTCAGTTTTGTTGGTGTTAATGCTACCAAAACTTTCTTTAACTATATTTAAAATTTTTTTTATATCATTTTCTCCCAGAATTAAAATTCTCTCTATAATGTTCCTTAATTCCCTAACATTTCCTGGCCATTCATATTGATAAAATAACTCATAAACTTTATCTAACTTTAAATCAAATTTTTTTCCTAAATTTTTAGAGTATTCTCTTACAAAATAATTTGACAAAAGATTAATGTCAGATAATCGCTTTTTTAATGGCGGTAATTCAAAATTGAATACATTGATCCTGTGAAAAAAGTCTTCTCTAAAATTTCCATTGTTGACCTCACTATATAAATTGACTGAACTTGTACATATTAGTCTAATATTGACATTTATCATTCTTGTACCATTAACTCTTTTAAATTTCTGATCTGTAAAAACTCTTAATATTTTTCCCTGTATTTCTAGAGGAAGATCTAACACATTATCTATCAATAATGTTCCATTATTTACTTTATCTAATAATCCTAAAATTTCTATATCATTTTTAATTTGACCAAATAATTCAGTATCGTAATTTAATGGATTAATTGTTGCAGCATTTAAAACTATAAATGGCTCCTCTTTCCTTTTAGAATTAAGATGAATTTTTCTTGCTAAAAGCTCTTTTCCAGAGCCAGAAGGACCGATTATCAATGCTCGACTATCTGTTAAAGCAATTTTATCAATTGAATTTTTTATTTTCTTTATTATTGGACTATTGCCAATAAATTCAAAAGATTTAAAATAATTTTCCTTTAATTCTTTATTTTGAAATTTTAAATCTATCATTTCGGAAGCTCTATTTATGAAATTAACTAATCGCTGCTCGCTAAATGGTTTTTCTATAAACTCAAATGCACCGAGTTTCATGGTATCTACTGCAGTTTGTATATTAGCATGGCCGGACATCATTATAACTGGTACTTCATTATTTTTTTCCTTTAAGACCTTTAGCAAAAATACTCCGTCTCTTTTTTTTTCATCTAATGACACATCAAGTAAAGCAATATCAAACTCATTATCCTTTATTAATTTTAATGATTCTTCTACTGTTGATGAAGTAATAATATTAAACGAATGTTCTGATAATATGTCAGATATTAATTTAATTATATCAGGTTCATCATCTACAATTAAAATTTTTTTAGTCATTGTTTTTTTGGCAATACAATTAAAATATTTGCACCTCCATCATTTAATGCGCTATTCATGGAAATGTATCCATTATGCTCATGAAGAATTTTTGAGACAATAGATAACCCTAAACCACTTCCATTTTTTTTTGTGGTGTAATATGGATTAGTTTCATTACCTATTTTATTATCTTTGAAACCTACTCCATTATCAATTACAAAAATTTGAAAGTTTTCAACGGTATCATTAAGTTTAATTATTATTTTTCCTTGTCTTTTGCTTAATTGTAAGTTTCTTTCTTCTATTGACTCTATAGAATTCTTGATGATATTTATTAAAACTCGATTTATTTGTGAATAATCGCACACTATGTATTTTGAATCGGAAAAATTTTCGAAGATAAAATCTATGAACTTGTAATTAGGTTTATACAAATTAATAGATTCAAGAATTAGGTCCTTAATATTAATTTCTTCAAATTTTGGTTTATTCATTCTTGCAAAATTTGAAAAAGAATTAGCTAGATTTTTTATATTATTTATTTGATTATTTATTATTTCAATATGTTCTTCGAAATTTTTATCATTTTTAATTTTTTGTTTTATTCTATCAAGTGATAGTTGTATCGGTGTTAAGGGGTTTTTAATTTCATGAGCGAGTTTTTTGCCAACTATTTCCCAAGCCTCAAATCTACCAGATAATTTGCTTTTTTGTTCTTGTTCTTTAATTTTTTTTGACATTTCTGTAAAAGTTAAATTTAAAACGTTAAAATCTTGATTTTTATCATTAGGTAAATTTATATTATAATTCCCTTTTGATATTTCTTTTGAAGCATGAAAAATTTTGTTAAGAGGCCTGTTAATCCGCGACGAAAAATTTATAGCTACAAGTATTGCAATAAAAACTAAAAGTAAAGTTAAGGTTATATATATTATTAAAAATACTATTTGTAGTTTTTTAATATTATTTTTTAATTTAAAATAATATGTTGATGCATCTCCGGTATCTTTTAAAAAGTTAACAATTTCTTTATCTACATTTTTCACTACATAAAGATATAAATTATCAAAATTATTTAATTTAACTATACCGTAAGTCTTTTTTTCAAATGCATTTGAATACCAAAATGGTTTACCTTTTTTTACATTTGACAAATATTGCTTTACAGGTTTTTTGTAAATTTCTCCTTTACTTTGATGCATTAATAACGCATCTTGGTTTATTAAATATATATTTTGTAAGTCCCTTAACCTTGACTGTACAGAAATAAATTGAGAAAATTTATTTTTATCTTTTAATAAAATTTTTTTATTTCTGTCTATATCATTTGCCGTTAATAAAACATTATTTATAAATAATTTATAGTGATCAGATAAATAACTCTGAGCTAAACTAACTGAATTATTTACTGTGTTTTCAATTTTTTTATTAAACCAATTTTGAATTCCATAATTAAAGAATATTAACGAAAAAATCGCGATTAATAAGCATGGTATAATTGATATAGATAAAAAATAAAAAACTAAAGATTTACTAGTTGTTGAACCAAGCTCGTTATTTTTTTTTCTAATATATACGTTAAATAATTTTATAAATATGCCAAATGTTAACAAAATAAAAAAAACCACGTTAACCATTAATAAAAGCTGAATATTATTCTTATTCAAAGGCAACAGCCCTGTATCAGTAAAAGTTTGAATAGTTACAATTACACATAATAGTGTTAATAAAAACAATGATAGTAAAATTTTTGTATTTGAAAAAAATCTGGTTATGTAAATCATGAAAATTTGTTCTATTATATTATCTGCAGGATCAAGCTCGCGCTTTAAATCCCCTATACCTAAACAATATTTTTACCATAATAATGAGTTACTAGTTAATTATAGTATTAAAAAATTCAACCAAAATAAGCAAATATCACGTATTTTATTAGTGATTAATCCCTCAATATTCAAAAACTTCAAAAAAAACATCTTTAAAACAAAAAAGTTGTCGATAATAAAAGGGGGTAAATCACGCGCAGAGTCGGCAAATAGAGCATTGGAATATATTAAAAAAAATAAAAAATTTACACATTTGATAATTCATGACGCTGCAAGACCTTTTTTCTCAGCTCATTTATTAAAAAAAACTATAAAGCTACTTAAAAATAATAATTGTGTCATACCGGTAATCAAAGCTAACGATACAATTTGTATAGATAATCGTGTCTATAATAGAAATAAAATATTTCACATACAAACTCCTCAAGGTTTTGAAATAAAAAAATTACTTTATTTATTACAGAAACAAAAAATTAAGAATCGAACCGATGAATCTACAATTTTCTTTAAAAATAATGAAAAGGTAAAAAAAATTAATGGTGAAATCTCAAATAAAAAAGTAACTTTAATAAATGATTTAAATCAAAATTTATTTTATGGCATTGGGTATGATATACATAAAATGGAAAAAAATAGAAAGCTTGTTATAGGTGGTGTAAAAATACCTTTTGATTACGGACCAGTTGGTCACTCGGATGGTGATAGTGTGATTCATGCTATTATTGACAGTCTACTAGGTGCAGCAAGACTTGGAGACATTGGGAAATTATTTCCTAATACTAAGCGTTATAAAGATGTAGACTCAGTTGTATTACTTAAAAAAGTTGTGAAAATTTTAAAAATTAAAAAATATTTTATAAAAAATATTGATCTTAATATAATTATTCAAAAACCAAATCTTGAAAAGCATAAATACAAAATTAAAAAAAATCTATCCAAACTATGTGAGATTGAAATTGAAAGAATCAATGTAAAAGCTAAAACAACTGATAAAATAGGAATAATTGGTAAAAACAGGGCATTAGCAACAGAAGTGATTTCTGTATTACAATTTAATTAAAATGAATTATCTTTTCATAACTTTATTTGGTATTGGCAATATAAAGACTGCTCCTGGTAGTTTTGCATCTTTTTTTACCTGTATAGTTATTTATATTTTATTTCATCTAGTAAATTTAGATAAAAATATAATATTATTAATTCTGATATTTATTTTTTTATTATCAATAATAGCAATAAAAATTTATACAAAAAACTTTATAAATAAAGATCCGCAAGAAATAGTAATAGATGAATTTATTGGTCAATCTATACCTTTATATTTATATGAGATTTCTCACGATCGAGACAAAGATGAATTTGAAGCTATAATTTTTTATATTATTATTTTTGTTTTGTTTAGATTTTTTGATATTATAAAGCCTTACCCAATAAATATAATAGACACAAAATTTAAAAATACTTATGGAATATTATTAGACGACATCTTAGCTGGTGTGTACACAGTTATAACCTTGATTTTATTTATGATATTAAAAAATATTTTTACATGAAAGTAATAGACAGGCTTATAAAAAAAAGAATTACAATTTCAATTGCTGAATCATGCACGGGTGGTTTGTTATCTAGCAAATTAACATCAAAAAAAGGTATTTCAAAGATTTTTAAACTAGGTGTAGTGAGTTATTCGAATCAGTCAAAAATTAATATATTAAAAGTCTCTAAAAAAACTATAGCTAATCATGGAGCTGTAAGTTCGGCTTGCTGTCAGCAAATGCTAATTGGTATAAACAAAATTGCTAAATCTGATATATCAATCGCTATTACTGGTATCGCTGGGCCTGGTGGATCCACTAAAAAAAAACCTATTGGTTTAGTCTATATCGGAATTAAATATGAAAAATTTTTAAAGGTATTTAAATATATTATAAAAAACAAAGGCAGATCTTACATACAAAAAAAAAGTGTTAAAAATGCATTATATGAATTAAATAAAATTATTTGAGAATTTCTGCTCTTTTTTCAAATGCATCAGCAATTTTATTTAGTCCAAGATAAAATGACTTTTCCATAATTTTATTTAAAAATTTATTATGCAATTCAAAATCAATTTTAAATTCTATTTTTGTTTTATTATTTAATTCTTCAAAAAAGGACCACTCATTTTTTAAATATTTTAATGGTCCTTTTATATTTGTTACTAAAATATAATCTCTTGTCTTATAAAATATTACTTTACTTGTATATGTTTGATTGAGAAGCTTTTTACCGACTGTTAAATCTGCTTTAATTTCAATTGTATCATTATTTTCTAATTTTTCGTAAATCTTACTAGACAAACACCATGGAACAAATTCTGGATATTTTTCAATATCTAAAACTATTTCAATTAATTTTTGTTTCGAACAACTTATTGACTTTATAATTGAAGCGGTTGACATGATTGCTGATTATCTCTTGCTTTTTTTAATTTTTCAAAATCTGCATCAGCATGATAAGACGAACGAGTTAATGGTGATGAAGCTACTAACAAAAAACCTTTGGAAAGTGCAATGGATTTTAAATCATCAAATTCTTTTGGCTCGTAATAGCGGTGTAATGGATGATGTTTAACTGATGGTTGTAAATATTGACCTATAGTTAAAAAATCTACATTGGCTGCTCTAAGATCGTCCATGACTTGAATAATTTCATCTTTCTTTTCACCTAAACCAACCATTAAACCAGATTTAGTAAATATTTTACTATCATGTTCTTTAACATTTTTTAGAAGCGCTATAGATGTAAAATATCGCGCCCCTGGTCTAACTTTTAAATACAAGCTCGGTACTGTTTCAATATTATGATTAAAAACATCTGGTTTTGCCTTTAATAAGATTTTATGAGAGTCGCCTTTTCTTAAAAAATCTGGAGTTAAAACTTCTACCGTTGTTTTGAGATTTTTTTCTTTTATAAGTGATATTACATTGTAAAAGTGAGTTGCACCTCCATCAATCAAATCATCTCTATCAACAGATGTTATGACGACGTGCCTTAAGCCAAGTTTGTTTACAGCTTCAGATATTTTAAATGGTTCATTTATATCTAAAGGCCCAGGTTTACCGGTTTTAACATCACAGAAAGCACAGGCTCTAGTACAAGTGTCACCCATTATCATAAATGTTGCGTGTCTTTTTCCCCAACATTCGGTTATATTTGGACAGTTGGCTTCTTGACAAACAGTAACAAGATTATGTTGGTTAACAATAGTTTTTGTTTCAAAAAATTCCTTACTATTTGCAATTTTAGACTTTATCCATTTTGGTTTTTTTTTTAATGGACTAGATGGTTTATTAATCTTTTCAGGGTGTCTAATTTTCATGTATAATAATTAATTCCTCGTTTTTTTTTCCAACTACAAAAATATCTCTATAGATTTCGTCAAGATAATCATTATTAATATTAATAGATAACATTTTATTTTTGTGTTCTAATATGTTTAATTCTTCAAATAATAGTCTCTCTTCATTATTTTTTAACTGTAACAATTTGTCTTTATTTTTAATCGAAATAATACCCTTTTCTCCTGTAAATGCGTTGATTATAAAATATGTCAATAAAAATATATTGAACACTATCAATTTATTAAAACTCAAAATTTTAAAGACTTTTTTCATATTTCATAATTTGCCCATTTTTAAATTAGGCATTATATCTTCGATTCTTAACAATCTATTATACTTAGATACCCGTTCTGATCTAGCTAAAGATCCTGTTTTGATTTGACCAGAATTTGTTGCTACAGCTAAATCTGCTATAAATGTATCTTCTGTATCCCCTGATCTATGTGAAATAATCGTCTTTATATTATTTTTTTTTGCAAGATTAATAGTTTCTATAGTTTCTGTTAATGTTCCAATCTGATTAAGCTTAATTAATATAGCATTTGCACACCCTAATTTTATACCTTTTAACAATCTCTCTTTGTTAGTAACAAACAAATCATCACCAACTAATTGAATTTTTTTTCCAATTTTTGAATTTAATTGTGACCATATCTCCCAATCATCTTCAAATAATGCATCTTCTATGGAAATTATTGGATATTTATCAATTAGATCTTCATAAAAATTTATAATCTCATTGCTAGAATATGATCGATCTTTGGTAATTTTGTATTTCTTATTTTCGTACAATTCATTTGCTGCAATATCTAGGCATATATTTATATCTTTTGAAACTTTTAAACCTGCATCCTCTATTGAAGAGATTATCATTTCTATTGCCTGTTCATCTGAGTTTAAAGATGGTGCAAAACCACCTTCGTCGCCTACACTAGTATTTAAATTAAGGTTTTGTAACTTTTCCTTTAGTTTTTGTATTACTATAAAAGACATATGCAAACATTCCGAAAAATTATTAGCACCATCAGGCCTAATCATAAATTCTTGAATTTTTAGTGAATTATTTGCATGAGCACCTCCATTAATAATATTTAACATTGGATAAGGTAAACTAATTTTAGACTCTGTTTTGTTAATATATTCAAATAAATTTTTTTTTGAGCTTAGAGCTCCCGCTTTGCAACTTGCAATAGATACAGCTAAAATAGCATTGGCACCAATGTTTGATTTATTCTTTGAGCCATCTATTGAAATCATTTTTTTATCTATTTCAGTTTGATCGTAAACTGACATCCCAATTATTGGTTGAAGTTTTGAGTTAATATTATCTACTGCTGTCAATACTCCTTTAAATAAATATTTTGGATCCTTGTCTCTTAATTCTACTGCTTCATAAGAGCCTGTTGATGCTCCAGATGGAACTAGGGCATTCGTTTTAATTCCATTTTCTAAAATAATTTCAGCCTCAATTGTTGGAAAGCCTCTACTATCAAAAATCTGTCTTCCATGAATTGAATTAATTTTAGACATTAATTCTTAATTACTTTATCTATTTGAATTAGTTCTTGAATGTAATTGTCTAAATCATTAATTTTTAACATATTTGCGCCATCGGAAGGTGCTTTATCTGGGTCTTCGTGTGTTTCTACAAAAATTCCTGCAACACCGATCGCAATAGCTGCTTTTGAAAGAGGCAATATAAATTCTCTTTGTCCCCCACTTTTATCGCCCATGCCACCTGGAAGCTGAACTGAATGTGTTGCATCAAATATAACGGGATAGCCAGTTTCTTTCATAATGGGTATTGACCTCATATCATTAACTAAGGAATTATATCCAAATGAAGAACCTCTTTCTGTCAAAAGAATTTGTTTATTACCTGTGCTAATTATTTTGTTTACAACATTTTTCATATCCCATGGAGCCAAAAACTGACCCTTTTTAATATTTATAACTTTATTGGTTTTAGCGGCTGAAATTAATAAATCTGTTTGTCTACACAAAAACGCTGGTATTTGTAATATATCTACATAATTAGATACTACTGAACATTGTTCATTAGTATGAACATCAGTTAATATGTTTAAATTAAATAACTTTTTTATTTTTTCGAAAACTTTTAAAGAACTATCTAATCCAAGTCCTCTAACGCTTGATAAACTTGTTCTATTAGCTTTGTCAAATGAACTTTTAAAAACATATCTAATTTTATTTTTTTTTGCAATATCATTTATTTTGCCAGCTATATCTATCGCATGTTGTTCTGACTCAATTTGGCAAGGACCAGATATCAAACAAAACTGATCTAAGTTTGAAATCTCTAAATTATTACACTTGATTTTAAAATTTTTCATTATTTTTTTTTGCTGCGTTTATAAATGAAATAAACAATGGATGTGGTTTCATAGGTCTAGATTTAAACTCAGGGTGAAATTGAACACCAATAAACCATGGGTGATTTTTTAATTCAATTACTTCTGTTAGTAATTTATCTGGAGATAAAGCTGAAAATACCATTCCTTTTTTTTCAAATTTGTTTTTAAAATTCATATTAACCTCATAACGGTGCCTATGTCGCTCAAATATTTTTTTATTTTTATATATATCCATAATTAATGATTTTGTCTTTAAATTGGCAGGATATTCTCCTAGTCTCATTGTTCCACCTAAAGTTTTATCAGTCCCTTTTACTATATTACCTCTTTTATTCCATTCACTGATTAATGCTATTATCGGCAAACAATTTTTATCTAACTCTGTAGAACTGGATTTCTTTAGCTTTAAAACATTTCTTGCAAATTCAATCATTGCTAATTGCATACCAAAACATATACCAAGAAATGGTATATTATTTATTCTTGCATATTTTATACACAAAATTTTTCCCTCAGTCCCTCTTTTACCAAATCCACCTGGTATTAATATACCTGACAGGTCTTTAAAAATTTTATTCAAGTTATCTTTTTTTATTTTATCTGACTCTATTCTTACAATATTAACTTTAATATTATTTACTAATCCGCCATGAATAAGTGCCTCGTCTATAGATTTATAAGCATCTTTAAAATTTACATATTTACCTATAAGGCCAATATTGATTGTATTATTTTTTTTTAAAATTAAACTTGAAATTTTTTTCCACTGGGTTAAATCTATTTTTTTTTTCGCTCTTAAATTAAAGTGTTTTAATACTTGAAAATCCAACTTTTCTTTATGAAAGCTTATTGGTGCCTCATAAATAGTTTTTACATCTATAGTCTGAATTACATTATTAATATTTACATTACAAAATAATGCTATTTTTTTTCTTTGTTGAATTGGAATATCATATTCGCATCTACAAATAATAATATCAGGTTGAATACCTATTGCTCTTAATTCTTTCACAGAATGTTGTGTTGGTTTGGTTTTTATTTCACCAGACGATCTGATAAATGGAACCAATGTGAGATGTACAAAAAGTGCATTTATTTTTCCTACATCATTTGAAAATTGTCTTATTGCTTCTAAAAATGGCAAACTCTCTATATCTCCTACAGTCCCACCTATTTCGCAAATAACAAAATCCTCTTTGACATCATTTTTTATAAAATTTTTAATTTTATCTGTTACATGAGGAATAACTTGGACAGTTTTACCAAGATAAACACCTTTTCTTTCATTCTTAATGATATCCGAATAAATCTTGCCTGTAGTAATGTTATCGGATTGTTTAGCTGTAATATTGGTAAATCGCTCATAATGACCCAAATCTAAATCTGTCTCTGCACCATCATCAGTCACATACACCTCACCGTGCTGAAAAGGGTTCATGGTACCTGGATCTACATTTATATATGGATCAAGCTTTCTTACTCTAACTGTAAAACCTTGTAATTTTAGCAAGCTTGCTAATGAAGCTGAGGATAATCCTTTACCTAAAGACGATACCACGCCGCCTGTTACAAAAATATAACGCGCCATGGAAGTATTTTATATAAGAATTTTGCTAAAATAACAAAGTATATTTAATTTGATTTTGGAATTTTGGGCAAGTTTTTTTCTTTACTGTCTTTTTTCTCAATTTCATCCAATACAGAGGAAGGATTTTGATCTTTTTTGTTAATTATTGTTAGACTGATACTTGTAATAATAAATAAAACAGCGATTATTGTCGTAAATTTTGTTAAAAAATCGCCTGCACTTCTTGATGACATTAATGTTTCTGATCCAGAACCGATTCCCAATGCGCCGCCATCTGACCTTTGCAAAAGTACTGAGATGATCAGTAAGAATGCTAAAATTACATGAATAATTAGTATAATATTTTCCATTTTTACTTATAATAATTTTTTATTAATTTTGTAAAGCTTTTATATTGAAGAGATGAGCCACCAACCAAAAAACCTTGACAATTTTCAATATTTCTTAAATTATTAATGTTACTTTCATTTACTGACCCTCCATAAAGCAGTTTTGGCGACATTAGATATCTTTTTTTTGTAAAAATTATTATTTTGTTAAAAATTTTATTTATGTAATCTATACTTGGGATTTTACCCGTACCGATTGACCATATAGGCTCATATGCAATTATTGTATTCTTAATAGTTTTTTTGGATAACACTTTTAATTGATTTAATATATATTTAATAGATCCTAATTTTTTATAACATAAATAATCTTCGCCTACGCATAATATTACTTTTAAATTATTTTGTGTTGCTAATTCTAATTTTTTTTTTATGATCTTGTTATTTTCTCCAACTTTTCTTAATTCAGAATGTCCTAATATTACATAATTTGCCCCACATGACTTAACCATTTTTGGACTGATTTGACCGGTATAAGGGCCATAGTCTTTTTTTACACTAGAAAAGTTTTGCACACCTAAATCTAATAGTGGTTTTTTTATAAAAAAACGAAAATAGGATATCAATAAGTTGGGTATACATAAAATTATTTTAAAATTTCCATATTTCCCATTTTTTTTGGCAAAAAATAGTAGTTTTTTTAAAAATTCAATTGAATTAAAGGATCCATTCATTTTCCAATTTCCAACAAAATATATATTTTTTAAAGACATTATCTAATATTTAAATTATTAAACTACTTTTATCAAATTATGAAAAAAATAAATATGGCTTTTGGAAAGAATTTATTAACAAAGTTGCTTATGATATTAATAATAATTGCCTTCGCAATGTGGGGAATTGGCGATTTCTTCTCATCTGGTAAGAAAAATATTGTAGCGGAGGTAAATGGAGAACAAATTTATATCAAAGAGTTTTTGGAAAAATATAACCAAAACCGAAAGTACAATAGTGTGCTAATATCTGGGAAGAATGATGAAGAAATATTTTATATTACCCTGAATATTTTAATATCAGAGAAACTAGTCGAATTGGTAGCTAAAGAAAAAGATATTTATATAAACAATAAAACTCTATCAAATTTTATAAAAATGGATGATAAATTCAAAGAAAATAATGAATTTTCTAGAATAAAATATGAAAAATTTTTATTAACAAATCAATTAAGTGCTAATGAGTATGAAAAAAGATTCAAAAAAAATCTACTAAAAAGATTAATTATAGACTCAAACTCTGAGGGTTTACATTTAACTAATTATCATAGGGTTTCTGTAAAAAATAATATCTTTGCACAGGTTGATATAGAGTATTTTAAATTAGATTTACAAAATCTTAATGTAGATGATCAAAAGGTTCGTGAATATTTTAAACAAAACAAAAGAGATTTTGAATTAGGAGAATTACGTGACGCAAAAAAGATTGAATTAAGCAAAAAAAAATTGAATATCAATAATAATGATAATGAAAGTTTTTACCAAATTATTTCAGAAATAGAAAATAAAATTTTAAATAACGAAAATATATCTAGTATTTCAAATGACTATAATCTTGAGATTGAGTTTATTGAAAAAATAAATAATGTAGGTTTCAATCAAAAATATATTATGTCAAAAGACGTAATACATTCAAAATTACTTTTTGAATTAGATGATAATTTTAAAACACAAATTTATGAAATTAATAATAAATATTATATAATTGAATTAAACAAGATATATAAAAATTATGATTTAAAATTCAATATTAATTTAATAGAAAAAATAAAAACTAAAATTAAAAAAGAACTAGCTGTCAATTCTGCCAATGAGATAATAAAGAAAACTAAATTAAACCCAGATCATTTTAAAAATTATGCTAATGATAAAAATTTTGAAATCAAGAAAATAAGTTTAAATAGAATTGATGAAAATATATTATTTAATAAAACGAATAGAGATAAAATAATTGATATGGATCAAGATTTTTTGTCAATTTCTAATAAAAATAACATTTTTGTTATTAAAAAAATATCTAATACAATCCTAAAAGCTAAAGCAAAAAAGTTTGAAAATAAAATAAATTTAGAAATTAATAAAAAATTTAAAAATTTGGTCTTAGATGAACTGGATGTAAAGTTTAACAAAGATTATAAAATAAAAATTATAAAAAATACTTATGAAAATTTATTAAAAAACGTTTTGTAAATGTATAAAATAAATAAAATAAAAAAAAAAAATATATATATTTACTATATTGAAGAGAATACCGTAAAAGATAATAAAATAATAAATTTTATAGATAATGTATTGTCATTTAAAAATTCTTTTGTTTACGAATCTGTTGAAAAAGGAAAGATACGTGGTAGATATACTATTTTTGGTTATGATCCAGATTTAATTTTCGAAACATATAACAAGAAAATATATAAGAATAATAAGTTACAAAAAACAACAGACCCAATTAGATTTTTAAATAATGCTTTAAAGTTTCTTAATTTTAAACTACCGAAAAAGTTACCTCCAATGTCTGTTATGTTGAATGGTTATGTAGGATACGATGCTATAAGATATGTAGAAAAATTACCTGATAAATGTAAAGATGATTTAAAAATTCCAGATGTAAAATTAATTAGACCAAGAAAAATTTTAATACACGATAATTTAAAAAAAAAAATCTATTACATTTATATTAATTTTAGCCACAGAACATCTCAAGATTATAGAAAAAAATTATACGATATGGTTCAATTAGGTAAAAATAAAATAAAGAAAAAATATTTAAATAAAAAAACATTTAAAGTAAAACCTCGAAGCAATATTACAAAAAATCAATTTAAAAAAAATGTATCAATTGCAAAGTATCATATAAATAAAGGTGATATTTTCCAAGTCGTATTAAGTCAAAGATTTAGAATTAAAATATCTAAATCACCTCTTGAAATATATAAAAAACTGAGAGTTATAAACCCCTCACCATTTTTATACTTTTTCAATTTTAAAAATTTTCAAATTATTGGTAGTAGTCCAGAGATACTAGTCAGAGTGAGAAATAATGAACTAACAATTAGACCTATTGCTGGTACTAGAAAAAGAGGTAAAAATAAAATTGAGGATAAGAAATTACAAATTCAATTGTTGTCAGATAAAAAGGAATTATCTGAACATCTAATGTTATTAGATTTGGGTAGAAATGATGTTAGCAAAGCATCGATTGGTGGCACTGTTAAAGTAAATGAAGAGTTCAAAATCGAAAAATACTCTCACGTAATGCATATTGTATCAAACGTGGTTGGAAAATTTAATAAAAAATTATCCTTATTAGAAGCCATGTTTGCTGGGTTTCCTGCTGGTACAGTTTCAGGGGCACCAAAGATACGGGCAATGGAAATAATTGACAATTTAGAAAAAAGTAAAAGAAAACTTTACGCAGGTGCTATTGGATATTTTTCACCTAACAAGAGTATGGACACTTGTATAGCATTGAGAACTGCATTAATTAAAAAGAAAACTTTATACATTCAAGCTGGGGCAGGAATAGTTGCAGACAGTGTTCCAGAAAATGAATATTATGAAACAGTAAATAAAGCCAAAGCTATTTTAGAAGCTGCAAAATGAAAATTATACTGATAGATAATTATGATAGTTTTACATATAATGTAAGTGAATATCTGTATTCATTAAAGCAAAGCACTACAATAGTTAGAAATGATAAATTTAATATAAATGTTATAAAAAGATTTGATAAAATTATCATTTCTCCGGGACCAGGTGGTCCTAATGATTCAGGAAAATGTTTAGAAGTTGTGAAAAAATACTATAAATTAAAGCCAATATTAGGAATATGTTTAGGTCACCAAATAATTGGACAAAGCTTAGGGGGTAAAGTCGTAAAAGCAAAAAAAGTGATGCATGGAAAAATAAGTAAAATATACAGCAATAAAAAAGGAATTTTTAATAATCTGCCAAAAATTATTAATGGCACAAGATATCATAGCCTAATAGTTGAAAAAAAAACTTTGCCAAAATGTTTTGAAATTACTGCAACAACAAAAGAAGGCATAATTATGGGTATAAAACATAAAAAATATAATTTGCATGGAATACAATTTCATCCAGAAAGCATTAAAACCTCTTATGGCAAAGAAATAATAAATAATTTTTTAAAATATGTTAGATAAAATTTTAGAAAAAATAAAAAATAAAAAAAATTTAAGCATAGAAGAAAGCAAGGAAATGTTTTCTCTTATAATGTCAGGGAAAATAAATAATGAAACTTTAGAAGAAATTTTAATTAATTTATCAATTAAAGGAGAGGCTATAGAAGAAATTACTGGCGGTGTATTAGCTTTAAGAGAAAAATGTAAAAATATTTTATTTAAGGGAGATTTAATTGATACTTGCGGTACTGGAGGTGATGAAAAAAATACAATCAATATTTCATCAGCAGTTGCTATTGTATTATCGGCAAATGGGATAAAGGTTGCAAAACATGGTAACAAGAATATTTCGTCAAAATGTGGTTCTGCAAATATTTTTGAGTCATTAGGAATTGATATCAATCTCGATCAAAAAGGTGTGATTAAGTCATTAGAAGAAAATAATTTTGCTTTTATGTTCGCTCCTAATTATCACCCCGCAATGAGATATGTTTCAGAAGTAAGAAAAAAAATTGGTAAGCGAACAATATTTAATCTTTTAGGACCATTATTAAATCCAGCCAACGTTAATAGACAAATAATTGGTGTATTTTCGAAGGATATACTAGAAAAGTATATATATGTTTTAAAAAATTTAAGATCAAGAAAAGCCTGGGTATTTCATAGTCAAGATGGACTCGATGAAATATCGATTTTTGCAAATACCGATGTATACGAGCTTGACAACGGCAAAATCAACCAATTTGAAGTTATACCATCTAAAATACTAAAATCCGATGGTAACATAAAAGATATTTTGGGTGATGATGCTGAATATAACAAAAATAAAATGTTGGAAGTATTTTCAGGCTCTAAGAATGCTTTACTTGAAATAATAGCTTTAAACTCTGCAGCTGCTCTGCTCGTATGTGAAAAAGAAAATGAATTAAAAATAGCTTACGAAAAAATGTATAATTTTATATCCAGTGGTAAAGTCATTAAACATTTAGATAAAATAACAAAATAATGAATAATATTTTAAATAAAATTTGCAAAGACAAAATTATAGAAATAAAAGAGGCTAAAAATAAATTAAGTCTAGATGAACTTAAAAAAAATATAAAGAAAAAAAAATTTGCTTTTTCTAAACAAATAGATAATTTTAAATTTGATAATAAAACTTGTCTGATAGCTGAAATTAAAAAAGCTAGCCCGTCCAAAGGTATATTTAGAGAGAATTTTGATCATGTAAATATAGCAAAAGAATACATAAATAATGGTGTTGCTTGTTTGTCAATTATAACTGAGAAGAAATATTTTCTTGGAAGCAAGGAATATATAAAAGATATAAGAAAATTTACTAATATTCCCATTTTATGTAAGGATTTTTTTGTAGATCTATACCAAATTTATGAAGCATCCGTTTTAGGAGCAGACTGCGTTTTAATTTTAATCAAAAATACAAATAAGAACCTTATTAATGATATGTATGAATTGGCTATTAACTTGGGATTAGATGTGATCCTAGAAACTCATAACGAAAAAGAAATGGAAATTGCATTAAAATTTGAAAAAGCAATAATAGGAATTAATAATAGAAATTTAGAAGATTTTACTGTTAATATTAATAATACTATAAACCTATATAATCTCTTTGAACTTCATGAGCGTAAAGTGATTTGCGAAAGCGGAATAAATAGCCATGAAGATATAAAAAAAATCAAAAATGAAACAAATATAAATAATTTTCTTGTTGGAGAATCAATAATAAGATCTAGTTCAATAAGTGAAAAAATATCAAGTTTACTCAAATAAGTCATTGTAATCATTGTTTTTTTTTAAGTTGTAAATTCTTTAGAACTTTAATAGAACATAATTGTTTAGGTTTTGTTCTTATGCTAACTAAAAAACAAAAAATTTTGCTACTATATGTCAACGAGAAGTTGAAAAATACTGGTACTTGTCCTTCATACGACGAGATGAGAAAATCTTTAAATTTAAAATCAAAATCTGGAATACATAGGTTGATAGCTGCACTAGAAGAAAGGGGTTTTTTAAAGAGACTGCCACATAAAGCCAGATGTTTGTCAGTTATTAAATTGCCAGAGAATGCTGGTGTTCAAGATCTCTATAATAATTTTAAACCTAGTATTATAGAAGGTGGATTAAATAATGACAACAACATTAACAAGTCAAAAACTATTCCTGTGATTGGTAAAATAGCAGCGGGATTGCCTATTGAAGCTCTCGAAAATGAGGAAGACTCAATATCTTATCCACCTGGTAACCCAAATGGCGATTTCTTTGCTTTAAAAGTTGAAGGTGATAGCATGGTTGATGCAGGTATTAATGACGGCGATACAGTAATTATTAAAAAGACTGAAGTGGCTAATAACGGTCAAATAGTTGTAGCTTTAATAGATAATCATGAAGCAACGTTAAAACGTTTTAGAAAAAAATTAAATACTATTGCTTTAGAGAGTGCCAATAAACAATACGAAACTAGAATTTTTAATCCAGAAAGAGTAAAAATACAAGGTATTTTAGTCTCGCTTTATAGAAATTTCTAAAAAATTGATATAAATCTTAGTAATGAAAATAATTACTAGATTTGCTCCATCGCCTACAGGCTTCTTACATATTGGCGGTGCAAGGACTGCTTTATTTAATTTTTTATTTGCAAAAAATAAGGGAGGAGATTTTTTATTAAGAATCGAAGATACTGATAAACTTAGATCAGAAGAAAAATACGAAAAGCAAATAATTAAAACTTTAAATTGGTTAGGATTAGAATTTCAAAATAATTTTGTAAAACAATCCAAAAATATTAATCAGCATATCATGATTGCAAATGAATTGTTAAAAAAGGGATTTGCATATAAATGTTATTGCACAGATGAAGAAATTAATAAACAGAAAGAAATATGTAAAAAAAGAGGCACTCCGTACATATATAATAGAAAATGGAGAGATCCTAAAGATTTAAAAATACCAGATGACGTAGATCCTGTTTTAAGATTCAAAAGCAAAATTTCCGGAAATACTATTATTAAAGATATTGTTCAAGGTGATAAAAATATTGCAAATTCTACAATTGAAGATTTTATAATTTTAAGAAAAGACAAATCACCTACTTATCAATTATCGGCTACTGTAGATGATCATGAAATGAAAATTACGCATATTATTAGAGGAGACGACCATATGATAAATTCTTTTAAACAAAAACAAATATACGATGCAATGGGGTGGGAAATTCCTCAATTTGCACATGTACCTTTGATTCATAGTAAGGACGGTAGAAAATTATCAAAAAGAGATGGGTCTTCAAATATTGAGGAATATATTAAAAACGGATATTTACCTGATGCAATGAGAAATTACTTACTAAGATTAGGCTGGTCTTATAAAGACAAAGAAATATTTAGTATGGAAGAAAGTATAAAATTATTCAATTTAGAGAATATAGGCAAATCGCCTTCTAAATTAGACATAGACAGAATTCATTCAATTAATGTAGAGTATATTAAGTCTTTAAGTGATGATGATTTATTTTATCAATTTAGTGAATATTTAAATAATTACGAACGTAATTTTGAATTATCTTCTAATATCCTAGATCAAATTAAGCAATCAATACATTTTTTAAAAAATAATACAGTTTCTCTAAAAAATATTTATCTTAATGCGGAATACATTTTTAATTATAGTAAAATTAGTAAAAATTTTAAATTTAATCCAAGTGAAAAAGAGAAAGAAATTATAGACTCTTTCGTTGCAAAAATTTCTAAAAAAAACATAATCGATATTGAGACGTTAAAAAAAAATATAGATGAAGTTATTAAGGAAAATAAAATCAAATTTAAAGAATTTGGTAAACCTATAAGATTATGTTTAATATGTTCAGAGAGAGGGCCAGGTATAACCGACATAATTAAAAGCCTTGGTATTAAAGAAACGGTCAGAAGATTAAAACTTTTTACGTAAAATTAGACTTTTATAATTAAAACTGATAAAAATTCGCAACTTAATGACAAAAAAATCAAAAGTTACAATTAAAGATAAAGAGTTTGAACTGCCCTTATTAGACGGATCTATAGGACCCTCTGTAATTGATGTTACTAAACTTTATTCTGACTCAAGTTTTTTTACCTATGATCCCGGTTTTACATCAACTGCTAGTTGTAAGTCCAGTATCACATATATAGATGGAGACAAAGGGGAATGTTACTACAGAGGTTATCCTATGGATATTATGGCTGAGAAAAGTAACTTTTTAGAAGTAGTTTATCTTTTATGGCAAGGACAACTGCCTAATAAAAAACAATGGGATGAATTTTCAAATGTAATCAAAAATCACACAATGGTTCATGAACAAATGCAAACTTTTTTTAATGGTTTTCGTAGAGCCTCGCATCCTATGGCTATTACAGTAGCATGTGTTGCAGCTTTGTCTGCCTTTTATCCAGATTCTACAAATGTTAACGATTTAGATCAAAGAGTTATTTCGGCAAGAAGAATGATTGCTAAAGTACCAACTCTGGCAGCCATGGCATATAAGTATTCTATTGGACAACCATTTATATATCCTGACAATGAATTGAATTATACTGAAAATTTTTTAAAGATGTGTTTTGCAGTGCCCGCAGAAAAATACAGGGTTAATAAAATTTTTGCAAAAGCACTAGACAAAATTTTTATTTTGCACGCAGACCACGAACAAAATGCATCAACATCAACTGTTAGATTAGCGGCTTCTTCTGGAGTTAATCCATTTGCATCTATATCGACAGGTTTCACATCTCTTTGGGGTCCATTACACGGTGGTGCAAATGAAGCAGCATTAAATATGCTAAAAGAAATTGGAGATGTTAAAAATATAAATAAGTATATAGATAAAGCAAAAGATAAAAATGATCCTTTCAGGCTAATGGGATTTGGTCATAGAGTATATAAGAATTATGACCCTAGAGCAAAAGTAATGCAAAAAACATGTCACGAAGTATTAGAGGTTTTAGGTAGAACAGATGATAAATTATTAGAGGTTGCAAAAGAGCTAGAGAAAATCGCTTTAAATGACAAGTATTTTGTAGAAAAAAAACTTTATCCAAACATTGATTTTTATTCTGGTATTACCTTAAGCGCAATGGGATTTCCATCGTCTATGTTTACTGTTTTATTTGCTATCGCGAGAACAGCTGGCTGGTTAGCTCATTGGAAAGAAATGTGTTTAGATCCCAAAAATAAAATAGGTAGACCAAGGCAATTATATATTGGTGAAAAACCTAGAGAATTTCAGCCTTTAAATAAAAGATAATTAAAGATTTTTCTGTAAAAATTTAATTATTTTAATATCTGTACCTTTATTAGCAAATTGGCTAATTATATTTGAGTAATTTTCAACATTATTTAATCTTAGATTTTTATTTTCTAGATATTTTAATACTAATGAACTAATTTTATCTGCTGTACAATCATATTGTATTAATTCTGGTATAATCTCTTTACCTGCAATTATGTTTATAATATTTACAAATTTTACTTTCACAAAAGGCTTTATTAGAAAATAATTTAAATTTGTCATTTTATAAATTGTTATTAAGGGACACATGTTTTTACAAATATCCAGAGAAATTGTTCCTGATTTAGCAACACTTATAATAGAATCTCTGATATATTTACTCCTCTCCTCTTCATTTTGAGACAATACAAATTTAAATTTTTGTTTTTTCAAAATATTATTAAGATAATCAAAGGTTTGTGAAGTGGCTGGAAAATGAAAAGTATAATCTTTATTTATTTTTTTTATAACCTCAATCAAAATTGGTAACATTTCATTTAGCTCACTTTTTCTACTACCTGGACAAAGTGTAATTATATCGCCTTTTAAATTACTTTGATTATAATTATTTTTATAGTTCAAAAAATATGGATGACCTACAAAGCTATTACTTATGTTATATTTATCAAAATAATATTTTTCAAATGGAAATAGTAAAAAAATATGATCTATAATTTTTTTAATTTTCAAGGCTCTATTTTCTCTCCAACTCCAAATTGTTGGGGCAACAAAGTGATAGGCTTTCGTTTTTATTTTTTTTTTAACTTTTTCAATTACTCTAAAACTAAAGTCTGGACAATCTACACTGAATATTAAATCAGGTTTAAATTTTATGCATTCATTTACAGTATAATTTATTAGGTTTATAATCTTAAAAATATTTTTAATTACATCTGTTATACCAAAAAAAGTTATTTTTTTATTATCAAAAATTATTGGAAAATTTAAATTTTTTAAATTTTCTCCCCCAATAGCTTTTATTTCATAATTTTTTTTATCTAAACTTGAAAATATTATTGAAGCGAGTTTATCGCTTGACTCTTCTCCTGTTATTATAAAAATTTTTTTTTTCATTAAAATACTGAAATAAAGAAATTATGCTGATTAGCAAATTTAATACACTTATCTTTTTGTAAAAATACATTTTTACCTTTTTTCACAAAAATTCCTTTTAAGCCTGCCTTAATTGAATTTTTTATAGTGCTAAGACCTATTGTAGGTAAATCTATAATTGAGTCTTGATGTTTTTTTATAGTCTTAATTAATATCGGATGTAATTTTTGTATTTTTTGCTTTTCAAAATTTTTGAGCATTACATCTGTTCCAAATGCACACTCAACCATCATTACTCTATGATTTTCAATAATAATCCCTTGTCCTAGGTCATTAGTATTTAAGGAATTAATTAATTTTAATGCAACTTTTAAATCTTTGTAATTATTTAAACTGGGTCTTGCTTTTGTAACATCTTTATAAAGCGTAATATCTTTACAGTATTTTGTGTGGCTAATCACTTTAATTTTATTTTTATTAAAAGTCTTTATTATAAAATTTAAAATCTTGTAGTCACCTCTTTTAAATATTTTTACAAGTTGAGGAAGAAGCTTTAAACCTTCTTTATCAAATTTAATATTCATCAAATGTGGCCTAGCAATTCTACCTGCAAATATTATTTCCTTACAATTATTCTGTTTTAAAACTTTTAAAAATTTACCATATTGTCCAATACTTAAAAAATAATCATTTTTTGTAATTTTATTTTTTGTAAGATTAATTATAATGAATTTTTTTTTTTTCTTATTTAGGTTAGCGATTATTTCTTTAGGAAAATTGCCTGTGCCACATACTAATGCTATCATAAATTTACGGCCTACAAATATCTCGATTTTTATTTTTTTTATTAAGAAAGTTTATTAGTTCTTTTATAAGAACTGAATTTTCATACTTTAAAGATTGTTTAAAATCTTCTAAATTTTTACATTCAAAAAGATTATTCATAATGACTTTGTAATTGTTAATATCCTCATTTGAATATTTCATTCTTTTAAGACCAATTAAATTAATATTTTCGAATTTACATCTATTACCTTTGACTAATGAATAAGGAAGAATATCTTTATCAACGCCAGTCATGCCGCCTACCATTGAGCCTTTGCCAATTTTTGAAAACTGAAGAACTGCTGAATTTCCTCCAATAATTACTTGGTCTTCAAATGTGCAATGACCAGCTATTGCTGCATTATTTGCTATCACGTTATAATTACCTATATTGCAGTCATGACCTATATGACTTGACACCATAAATAAATTATTATTACCTATTCTAGTTTTACCGCCACCGCCAATAGTTCCTGGGCTAATAGTAACATATTCTCTAAATGTATTTGCATCACCAATTTCTAAATATGTTAATTCATTATTATATTTCAAATCTTGTGGTGCTGTTCCTATAGAACTAAATGGAAAAAATTTATTTTTGGAGCCAATCTTTGTATTACCGGATATATTAACAAATGATAATAATTCACAATTATCACCTATTTCAACACCTTCCCCAATCAAACAACTTGGTCCAATTTTAACGTTTTTTCCAATTTTAGCATTCTTATGTACTATTGAATTTTCACCCATAATCAATTTCTGTCAGCTATAGTTGCCATCCACTCAGCTTCTGCCTTTTTTTTATCATCTACGAATGCTTCTCCTCTGTATTTCCAAACTTTGCCTTTTATTTGTAAAACTTTAACTTTTAATAGTAACTGGCATTCTGGAAAGACTGGCGATCTAAATTTAGCTTTATCAACCGTCATTAAAAAAACTAATTTATTTTCAATGATTTTCGGATCTAAACAATGAGCTGCTAAAGCAGCAGCAGCCTGGCCAAATGCTTCGACTATTAATACACCTGGCATTACAGGTTGGCCAGGAAAATGTCCACTGAAAAAAAAACTATTATTTTTAACATTTACAACCCCTGTAGCAGATTTCATTGGCACAATATCTTTTAATTCAGATATTAATAACATTGGCTCCCTATGAGGAAGTAATTTTTCTAAATCATTTTTATTTAGTTTATTTTTTTGCATTTTTTATAAAGCTCTTTATAGATACGGCTGGATAGCCCATCACACTTTGATTATCTTCTATATCTTTTATAACACCTGACTTTCCACCGATTTTGACATTATTGCCTATATTTAAATGACCCGATATTCCAGCTTGTCCACCAATCATAACATTGTTACCAATTAATGTACTGCCTGCTATACCTACTTGGCCGGCAATAAAACTATTGTTACCTATCTCAACATTATGCGCTATATGAACAAAATTATCCAAACTAGAGTTATCTTTAATTATTGTATTTGAAAAAGAACCTCTATCGATTACACAGTATGCTCCAATATTGCAATTCTTACCAATAAAAACGGAGCCAATATGAGGTATTATTGATATTTTTTTATCAATAAATTTATAGCCGAATCCTATTTTACCTAATATGCAACCAAAGTTAATAATTGTGTTGTCTTCAATTTTTGTGTTTTTTATAATTGAATTTGAATTAATAATCACATTAGATCCAATTGCACAGCTATCTTCAATAATAACATTAGAACCAATTTGGCTTTTTTTTCCAATTTTAACATTCTTTGCTATCAAAACATTTTTTCCAAAAGAAACTGTTTTATATTTTTTTTTCATATTCTTTTCAGACAAATACGATTTTGAGAAATTATCAAATCTTGCGTCTGGATAAAAAAGTGTAGCTATTTTAATAAATTCTATTAATGGTTTATTAGAGAATATGCCTTTGCAATTTGTAGGCAAGTATTCAGAATATTTTTCTTTCAATATACAATATTTGGCTTTTGTGATTTTTAAATCAGGAATATACTTTGAATTTTCTAGAAAAGTTAAATCATCTTTTCTAGCCTCCTTTAATCCCTTTATAGAATTAATTACTCCGTCAAAGTCTATACCCTGAATATTACAATTTTTTTTTATAATGTTAAGTTTGAAAGGACCTTTATTTTTAAAAAACATATAAAATAAATTTTAAAATATCTAGAAAACAGTTCCTATTTGAAAATTAAAGTTTTGAGGTTTGTCAGTTGCTTTTTTTCGAATAGCATTAGAAAATGTCAAACTTATTGGACCTAATGGGGACCACCATTCTAAAGCAACACCTGCGCTGGATCTAATGAAATTACTGTCATCAATTGTATCTGAGTAATCAATACCCCAGACATTTGCATTGTCAAAAAAAATAATTGTTTTTGCATTCCAGGAGTCTGGTAAAGGGTTCGGAAATGTGGATTGAAGTGATGCTGACACAGAGTAATTTCCACCTACAAAATTGTTACCATCTTTGGGTCCAATACTTCTCGATTCGAATCCTCTCAATGTTCTATTTCCCACAAATAATCTATCACTCAATTTAATATCCTCGCTGTCGTCCAAACCATTTATATGTCTTAAGGATATTTTGAGAGCCCCAACATAGTCTTCAGCAAATTTAGCGTAATTATTTGAAAATAAATTATTTCTTAAATATGGAATATCACTGCCCAAATGAGCTACAGTTTGATTTAAGCCGTATACATAACCACCGGTTGGAAATCTTCTGTTATTTCTTTTATCTTTACTTATAGATTGAGTAAAAGCATTTGTAATGAAGTTACCGTCTCTATTTGCTAAATTTGAACTTGTACCAACAACGTCGATTTTATCATAGTCTAATAATATTCCTGGTTGATAAAAAATATTGTCAAAAATTTCATATCTATAAGATGTTTGCCCCACAACCTTAGAACTTTGATAACCTACATTCGAATAGTCAGTATCAACAATTCCTAAACTGTTTTTTAACGTGTTTCCTGAATTTTTATAATCTGGATTAATTATATCTACGAAACCAGTAACTTTGTCTTCTGTTATTGAAAATTCTATATTTGACGTAATACCAGTTCCAAAAAGGTTTCTTTCTGTTAATCCTCCAGTTAACAACCCTCCGGATGAACCAAACCCTGCACCTGCATTTATTGAACCTGTGGGCTGTTCTTCAACTGAGAGATCAATTGATACCAAATTGTTCTCTTCCTGATTAATTTTATACTTTGTATCTTTAAAAATTCCGGTTGCATTTAAATTATTAATCGATGTTTTTAGCTTTCTAGAACTGAATGAGTCACCTTCAGCAAATTCTAATTGATTACGAATTACCTTCTCTTCAGTAATTTCGTTACCATATACATTAATATTCTTTACAAATTTTTTGATGTCTTCATTTAAAATTACATTTATATTTACTTTATTACCTTCTTTTGATTTGTTAATTTTGATAAAAGCAAAGTCTAATTTTTTATCTGTAAAAATTTTATTAGATTTATTTTCAAACTTTATTAATTCATTTTGACTGTAAACTTTATTATTTAGCTTATTCAGGTTCCTTTTTAATTGATTTATAATATCTTTTTCAAAGATATTATTTTGATCTATGACATTTAATAAGCCAAAGTTATATTTATTTCCTGCCTCAATAGAAAAAATAATATTTGCATACTTGTCATCAATAAGTTCAACTTTGTAAGATGTAATTTGAACATCAAAATACCCTTCATCTAAATAAAAATCTTTTAGTATACCTACATCTCTTTTGATTATTTCTGGATTAATATTTGTTAAAGATAAAAATTTCCACCAATTATGTCTAGTAGATTTAATTATATCTCTGAGCTTACCAGATCTAAATTTCTTATCACCAATAAAAAAAATGTCATTTATTTTGGTTTTGCTACCTCGATTGATTCTGTAAACTAAGTTAATTTTATTATCGCTGAGTTCGGATGTTATCAAATTTATTTCTGCTGCGTAATAACCTGTATTACGATAAAATGTTTTAATAATTTCTAAATCTTGCTTAGCTTTTGCAAGATCAAAAAACTTATTTTCTTTTAAAGATATGAACTCTTCAAATTTTTCGATCACACCATCTCTTGTTTCCCCTTCAATATAAAAAAAAGATATCATAGGATTTTCTTTTACCGAAATTGCTAAGCTTCCATTAGAAACACTTAATGTAACATCAGAAAAAAAACCTGTTTTATAAATATTTTTTTGAGCTAAATTCAAATCATTACTTTTATAATTTTGATTCACTTTTAAATTGGAATATTCAATTATTACTTTTGAATCAATTCTATTGTTGCCAAATACTTCAATCTTTTTAATAATTTCGGCATAAATATGGCTCGATTGAAATATAAGAACTAATAAAACAAAAAATTTTTTTAACATTTTAATCTAATCTATATTGTTCAGCTATTTTTACGATATTATATATATCTTTTTTGCTTCTTATATATGTTTTACATAGAGAAATAAATTTTTTATTACTAAATAAATGCAACAAAATAGAGGAAATTTTATCAAAAGTTATCTCTTTTTGTAAAAATTTATAAACTAATCTCTCATTTATAACACTGAACATTATCATTGCAGAATGCCCCAGATTGGCAACTTTTTTAGCAATTCTTATTAATTTAAATTGTTTAGAGTTTGGCTTGTAAAAAGATAATTTTTGTTTTTCAAAAACAATTTTATCTGAATTTTTAAAAATTGAATTTAAATTTAAAGCACTAGAAATGGGAATTTTCATATCATTATTATGAGCAATTAAATAATAAAAACCAGATTTCATTAAAACTATTGAATGAATTTTAGAACTTGGTTGTATTCTGATTATTATATTATCTGGTTTAAAAGAAAATAATATAATAGCTTCAAAATATTCCAAAATTTTATTAGCAAGAGTAGCTGAGTCTATAGAAATTTTTTTTCCCATTTTCCAATTTGGATGTCTTAAAGCATTTTTTATAGTAACATTTTTAAAATTTATTTTTTTATTATAAAAAGGACCACCTGATGCAGTAATAAATATTTTGTGAATATTTTTTATAATAATTTTATTGTCTTTTATAAATTTAAATATCGAATAGTGTTCAGAGTCTATGGGTATTAAATTACACTTGTTTTTTTTTAACTTCTTTTTTAAAATATTATTACCTAAAATTATAGCCTCTTTATTTGCAATTAATAAATTTCTAGATATTTCAGATACTTCAAAGGTAGAATCAAAACCTTGGTTTCCAGAAAAGGCAGATACAGTATAGTCTAGTTTATTTTTAATACTTCTTTTTAATTTATAAAGATCGTTATAAATTTTTAAATTTCGAAATTTATTTTTTGCTTTAAATTTATTGTATGATTTTTTATCAATAATATATATATGCTTCGGCTTAAAAATTTTTACCTGATCAAATAATTTTTTTATATTTCGATTACAAGATAAGAATATAATTTGATAATTTTTATTATCTTTTAATAATGATAATGTTTGACAACCTATTGATCCCGTAGATCCTAAAATTCCAATAGTTTTTTTTTTCATAAATTTATAATATAAAAAATTACCGAAGAAAATATTAAACCGTCAACTCTGTCTAAAAATCCGCCATGATCACCTAAATGATTTGAATAATCTTTTAATTTATATTTTCTCTTATAAAAAGAATAAAAAAGATCGCCAATAATACAAGCTATACAAATTAAAAACTGAACAATAATAACTTTATTAATAATTATATTTAAATCATTAAAACATTTCATTATAAAGTAGGAACACTGTGAAAATAATACTGATGCCAAATAACCTTCTAAAGTTTTATTGGGACTAATTTTAAAAATTTTGATTTTTCCAAAATATTTTCCAACAAAATATCCTGAAATATCGCTTATCCATACAATTAAAAATAACCATATTGTTAAATAATTATTTGAATTATTAATTGTTATTATAGAAAATATAAAAAATATAATAATTAATGATCCAAAAATTTTATCAAATACAGATTTAATTCTTGATAGCCACTCATAAAACAAAAATATAGATAAAAGAATAACTAATAAGCTAAACAAGTGTTCATGAAAAGTTGCGTATATTGTTATTGGTGCTCCGACAATAGATATAAAAAATCTGCTTTTAAAAGCTGATCTGAATTTGTTATTTTCCATAATTTCTTTTAATTAATTTAAAATTTTTTAATACCTTAACTAAATCATTTTCATTAAACTCTGGCCATAATTTATCAATAAAATATAATTCAGTATATGATATTTGCCAAAGTAGAAAGTCACTTAACCTTTTTCTTCCACCTGTTCTTATTAACAAATCAGGATCCGGGAAATTACGTGTGTATAGACTTTTAACGAAATTAACTTCATTTATTTTCTTTTTTTCACGGAAGAGTAATCTGATTGCATTCATTATTTCTTTTTTTGAACTATAATTGAATGCAACATTAATTCTTAATTTTGACTTATTAAACTTATTATTATTATATAATTTTATAAGTTTTCTAATACTTTGAGGTAATTTGTTATTTTCACCGATAAAACTAACATTTATATTTTTTTTTTTTAAATCATTAAAGTTTTTTTTTAAATAATTTTCTAAAAGTATAAATATGTTAGTAATTTCTTTTTTTGGACGTTTCCAATTATCATATGAAAAAGTATATAATGTTAAATACTTAATATTATTCTTAATAAGAACTCTTATAATTTTATCTAAATTTTTTAGACCTTGTTTATGACCAAAAGATCTAGTTCTACCTTTTGATTTTGCCCATCTTCCATTGCCATCCATAATTATAGCAAGATGACGAACTTTATTCATACAGTTAAGATATCTTTTTCTTTTTGCCTAACCTTTTCTTCAACTTTATTTATAAAATTATCAGTTATTTTTTGCAACTCTGTTGAGTATTTTTTATTTTCATCATCAGTAATTGTTTTGTTTTTATTATCTTTTTTAATTTTGTCCATTCCCTCTCTTCTTATATTTCTAATGGAAATTTTGATTTTTTCAGACTGTTGTGAAACTATTTTTCCTAATTCTTTTCTTCTTTCTTCTGATAATTTAGGAACTGGAACTCTAATTATTTGACCGTCAATTATAGGATTTAAATTCAATTCTGACTCTCTGATTGATTTTTCTATGAACTTCACGTTATTTTGGTCCCATACCTGCAACGTTAAAGTTTGTGGATCAGGAGTTGATATTGATGATAATTGCTTTATGGGCATGTTTTGCCCATAAACCTCTACTTTTAATAGATCCAACATATTTGAATGAGCTCTTCCTGTTCGAATAGACGAAAGATCTTTGTCTAGGCTAGATAATGAGTCATTCATTTTCTTTTCGAACTCTTTTAGAATATCACTCATAAATTATTTGGCTAAATTTTGAACTTCCTCTTTAAAATCTGATTTAGATAAAACTATTCCTTCGCCTACTCTAATTCTTAAAAATTTATTTATTTCGAACTTAATATTTTTGTCTTTCGCGTAATTAGTTATAGCCGATTTGACGCTTAAATCTGGATCTAAAACCCATTTTTGCTCCATTAATGAGTTTTCAGATATTACTTTGGATAACTTGCCATTAACTATTTTTTCTAAAATGTTAGGATTTTTTTTGTCATCTTTTAATTGCTCAAGAATTATTTTTTTTTCTTTATCAACAAATTTTTCATCAATATCCTTTTTGTTGATTACCATAGGATTAAGCGCTGCGATATGCATACATATATTTTTTGCTAATTCTTTTGAAATATTATTATCACTTGTATTATAAGATATTAATACACCAATCTTACCTGAATTCTCAGAAACTTTATTGTGAATATAACTAGAAATGTAATCATCTGTTATAATTTTTTCAAATCTTCTAATTTTAATATTTTCTCCAATTTTTGATATAAGCTTAGTTAAATTTTCTTCAACAGTTTCATTGTTTGAAAGCTTTGTTTTCGTAATATCATCTAGAGTATTTGCATTAATTGAATTATTAGTAACATCCTCACAAAATTTTATAAATTCTTTATTCTTTGCAACAAAATCAGTTTCAGAATTGACTTCTAAAATTACAGCTTTTTTATTTGAAACTGAAATAGTTACAATACCTTCTGCTGTATCACGCGCACTTTTTTTTGCAGCTTTTAAAATTCCTTTTTTTCTTAAAAAATCTACAGCTTTTTCAATATCATTATTATTTTCATTTAACGCAGTTTTACAATCTTGCATTCCTGCTCCTGTTATTTCGCGAAGCTCTTTTACTTTTTCAAGAGTACTCATAATTTTTTTAATTATTTCTCTTTTGTTTGGCTTTTATTTGATTTTTTTTCAGATTTAACCGGTTCAGTTTTTGCTAGATTTTTTTTTGCATCAATAATAGTTTTTTGCACAAGGTCACAGTATAAATTAATTGAACGCCTTGCATCATCATTGCCTGGTATTGGGTAAGTAATGTTTTCAGGATTCGAGTTACTATCTACTATAGCCACTATAGGAATTTTAAGTTTTTTGGCTTCTAAAACTGCCAAAGATTCAATATTAGTGTCTATAATAAATATTAAATCTGGTAATTTTCTCATTTTGCTAATTCCACCTAAAGATCTATCTAATTTATCCCTTTCGATAGTCATCTTAATTAGTTCTTTTTTAGTAAATCCTGTGTCTTCTTTTTTTAAATCATCAGTTAATTTTTTTAGTCTTTTAATAGAATTATTTATAGTATTCCAATTTGTTAGCATTCCACCAAGCCATCTGTGATTTACATAAAAACTATCTGTCTCATTTGCTAAACTTGAGATTAATTCCGATGCTTGTTTTTTTGTAGATACAAATAAAATCCTTCCACCATTTGAAACTATTTTATGTATTTCAAGTAATGCTTTATTCAGTAGTTCGAGAGTTTGTGAAAGATCGATTATATGAACAGAGTTTTTTTCACCATAAATATACTGTTTCATTTTTGGGTTCCATCTAAATGTTTTGTGACCTAAATGCACCCCTGCTTCTAATAAATCTTTTATACTTACACTTGGTAAATTCATAATTTTTAACCGGTTACTCCACCGAGGAAACTACCACAGTTGTGGACCGGGGGATTACATCCATTTTCCTCTGCGAATTTTGATTTTTATATTTAATTATTTTATTAATTACAAGTATTTAATCTTTAATATTCACTCTAAAACCCTCAGCTTTTAGGCGTTTTATATCATCATAATCTATTTTTCTCGGATTAGATAATTTAAAATTACATATTTTATTTTCTTTTAAGTATTTAAACCTTACCTCGGTGTTGCCACTCTTATTTGCTAAATACTTACTTATATTCGCAACTTCTTTTTCATTAGATAATTCAATGCTAACTTCCTTTATGATTTTAGAAGAAAAATTATCTATATAAAATATTCTTGAAATATTTATTCTATCGTTTCCATCCCTTGTGACCTCCTTTTTTACATTAATTATAAATGAATTGCCAACTTTAAGAAATTCCCTATTTTCAACTAAGTTTTCAGAAAATATAAATAATTCAAACATTTGACTTAGATCAGTAAACTTTGCAATTGCATAAGGAGTTCCTTTTGCTGTTTTCTTTTCTTGTAATTTCATCAATGTACCAGAAACTACACCAGTATTTAATTTTGAATTATTTTTGAACTCGCTGTAATCGATTGCTTTTAAATCGGTTAATACCCTCTTATAATTTTTTAATGGATGTTCACTTACAAAAAAACCTAAAGACTCAAATTCTTTTTCTATTAATTCGGATTCTTTCCATTTTTTAATATCAGCTAAATCAATTACTTTGGTATCTTGATCATCTTTAAAAAGATTTAAATTATCACTATGTGTTTCAGAACTTTTAGATAACTTAATTAATTCTGGTACATTTTCAAATAGCTTTCTCCTATTATTATCAAAACAGTCAAATGCACCTGCCTTGATCAAGCCTTCAAGTTGTAATTTATTTAAATTTTTACTTTCGTTTCTTGTTAAAAAATCGCTTAGGTTTTTAAATAATCCATCCTTTTCTCTTTCAGCAATAATCTTTGATATACTCTCATAACCTACTGCTTTAATAGCTGATAAAGCATAATAAATTTCATTCTTTTTGTTTGGGAGAAATTCTGCTGATGAATAATTTATATTTGGCGGGTATATCTTTAATCTAAGTCTTTTTAATTCTTCATAAAATAAATTTAGTTTATCTGTATTTGATAATTCAGTATTCATGGATGCACAAAAAAAGAAGGTTGGATAATGGGTTTTAAGATATGCTGTTTGATAGGCAATCATAGCATACGCTGCTGCGTGGCTTTTATTAAAACCGTATTGTGCAAATTTTTCTACTAATTGAAATATATAAATAGCCTGATCTTTTGAAATGTTGTTATTTATTGCTCCTGAAATAAAATCCTTTTTTTGCCTCTCCATTTCTGCAGATTTTTTTTTACCCATGGCCTTACGTAGGATATCTGCTTTACTGGCAGAAAAATTAGAAAGTGTCTGTGCAATTTGCATAACTTGCTCTTGATAAATAATTACACCATAAGTTTCCTTAAGAACATCTTCTAACATTGGATGAATATAATCTATTTTTTCTTTTTCATGTTTTCTACTAATGTATGTTGGTATATTTTGCATTGGGCCTGGTCTATATAAAGCTACAAGCGCAATAATGTCCTCAAATTTATTTGGTTTCAGTTGTTTTAAAACTTCTCTCATACCGGAGCTTTCAAGTTGAAAGACTCCCATTGTTTCGCCAGAACTTAATAATTCAAAAGTTTTTTTATCATTTAAACTTATTTTAGAAATATCAAATTTCGGATTTTCTTTAGCAATAAATTTTACTGCTTTTTTAATAACAGTTAGAGTTTTCAGTCCTAATAAATCAAATTTGACCAAACCTGCTTCCTCAGATGACTTCATGTCAAATTGTGTTACTGGTATGGGTATATTTGAATTAAGATCTTTGTATAAAGGAACTATTTTTCTTAAATCTTTGTCACCGATTACAACGCCAGCTGCGTGGGTAGCAATATTTCTATACAAACCTTCAAGTTTTAAGGAAAAATTAATTAATTTTTTTATATTTTGATCCTCTTTCTCGGCTTGTAAGATCCTTGGTTCAATGGCAATAGACTCCGCTAATGAAAGTGGTCTTGAAGGATCAAAAGGTATCATTTTGCAAAGTTGATCAACTCTTCCGTATGGCAAGCCTATTACTCTACCGATATCTCTTAGGGCCATCCTAGCTTGTAATTTCCCAAAAGTAATTATTTGGGCTACCTTATTTTTATATTTGTTTTTAACATAATTAATTACATAATCTCTTCCTTCCTGACAAAAATCTATATCAAAATCAGGCATTGTAATTCGGTCTGGATTTAAAAATCTTTCAAATATTAAACCAAATTTAATAGGATCCAAATCTGTAATTGATAGACACCATGCAACAAGTGAACCAGCGCCTGAACCTCTACCTGGACCCACTGGAATATAATTATTTTTTGCCCATTTCACATAATCCGAAACAATCAAAAAATAACCAGAAAATTTCATCTTAATAATCATTTCTAATTCGTAATTCAGTCGATCGTAATAGATTTTCTCTTTATTTTTTATTATAGTTTCATCATTAATATCTTTTAGAACATAATTTTTTAAACAATACTCTAAACCTGCTATGGCCTGTTCTTTGATCTCTTTATCTAAATTAATATTTTCTTTTTCAAAATTTGGTAGTAATGGCTTAGATTTTTTAGGAAAAAAACATATTTTTTTAACTAAATTATAATTATTGATTAAAGCATCTGGTAAGTCGTAAAATAGTTTTTTCATATCCTCGGATGATTTAAAATAATGTTCTGAAGAATATTTAATTCTATTCTTTTCATTTACATATGTTTTTTGTCCCACACAAATATATGCATCATGAGCCTCGTACATATCTTGGTCCAAATAAAAAACTTCATGTGTAGCAATAATTGGTAAAAATAAATCACTACTAATATTTAATAAATTTAGCTCTAATTCTTTTTCATAATCTTCAGAATGTCTTTGAATTTCTATATACAAATCATCATTAATTTTTTCTTTAATTAATTTTAAAAATGTTTTTAGTTCTTCAGTGTTATTATTTTTGATTAGTTTTGAAATTAAAGAATAACTTCCTCCTGCTAATATAACAAGACCATCTAAATGATCTATTAGATCATGAAACGAACAATGAATTTGCTCATTAGAATTAGACTCTAAATAGGATTTTGAAGAAAGATATAATATGTTTTCATATCCAATCTTGTTTTTTGCAATCATTGTTATTTTTCCAATAATGGATGAGTTACCAATTGTTATTTTAATATTAATTTGAGTTCCAATAATTGGTTGAATGCTTTGTTTTGAAAGTTCAGATGCAAACTCTAGAGCACCTGATAAATTAAAATTATCACATAAGCCTACTGCGGGTATATTATTTTTTTTACAATAATTGACTAAATCTGAAATTTTAATTGCTCCCTCGCAAATAGAATATTGGGTATGATTTTTATAATGTATAAATTGATCCACTATAAAGAATTAACAGTTCTATTCTTAATTGTTAGTTCTAAATCACATTTATTAACAAGATCTCTATTATGAGTTGCAAATAAAATAAGTCTTTTTTTACATTTTAAATTTTTTAAATAATTGATAACGATTTCAGTATTTTCAGGATCTAGATTTCCTGTAGGTTCATCAGCAAGAATTAACTCAGGATCATTTATCAAAGATCTAGCTAACGCAACCCTTTGCTGTTCCCCTCCTGATAATTGGGAAGGCAAATGGTTTAATCGCTTATCAAGATTAAATTCTTTTAAAAGATTCATGCCTTTTTCAACGCTTGAACTGTATTTATTAAAGCTGTTTAAATTTGGCAAGATTACATTTTCTAATGAATTTAAATCTTCAATTAAATTAAAATTTTGAAATAAAATAGCTATTTTGTTTTGTCTTAAAGAATTTTTTTGAACTTTGTTTAAATTGCTTAAATTTTTATTATTTAAAATATACTCGCCGTTAATATTATTGTCTAATAGAGATAAAATATGTAATAGTGTTGTCTTGCCACATCCCGAAGGTCCAGTTAATGCTACAATTTGATTGTCCGAAAGTTGTAAATTTAAATTATTAAAAATTTCAATATTTTGAACCCCAGTATACTTTTTGCTTAAGTTTCTAATTTCAAGGAAATTATTCATATTTTAAATTAATAATTGGATCCAATTTTGACGCTTTAATTGCAGGAAAAAGTGAAGCTAGAATTGAAATCAATATAGAAAATAAACTAATTAAAATAATCATGTCTAGTTCAATATTTGCTGGCATTTTACTCAAAAAATAAATCTCTGCTGGAAATATTTCTAAATTAAATACATTGCTTAAGAATAATCTTAAATTTTCTACATTATGCGATATCAATACACCTAAAAAAGATCCAAAAACAGTGCCACAAATACCAATAGATGACCCTATAATTAAAAAAATTTTACAAATTGAAAAATCAGTAAATCCTAAAGTTTTTAATATGGCAATTTCTTTGCTTTTGTTTTTTACCAATATTGTTAAGCCAGAAATAATATTAAAAGCAGCAACTATAATTATTAAGGTTAATATGATAAACATAACATTCCTTTCTACATTCAATGCATCATAAAAAGTTTTATTTACATCAGACCAATGATAAATATTTTTTTTCGTAAAAAGATTTTTTAATAAATTTGTAGCCTTTTTTGTATTATTAATGTTTTTAAGTCTTAACTCTATTTCTTTGAAATTTGAATTAGTAAAATTATTTGATTGATAAGTATTACCAATTATATAATTTGAGTCAAATTCATATAAGCCAGTATCAAAAATAAAACTAACTTTAAATTTATAAGATGAGGGTATGGTCCCAATAGGCGTTGTGTTGGATTTGCTAGATAAAATTACAATTTCATCACCTAGCTTTAAATTTAAGATATTAGCTAAATCTGTACCAATTCCTACCTCGTCGTCATTGAAATTTAATTTATCATTAATTTGAAGAATATTGTTTTTATTAAAAACTTGATTAAAATTCCCATATTCTCTATCAAAACCTTTAAACACTATTCCTTTGCTTATTTTATCTGTAAGGATTAACCCCTTGCCATTTTGGACTAATGAAATAGACAAAATATCAAATTTTCGTTTTAATAATATATCTTGAACAGAATTAAAAGTTTTTTGATCATTTTTTATTTTTTCTATTGTAATATGAGGCTGAAAAGAAAGTAATTTGGAAATTAATTCATCTCTAAAACCGTTCATCACTGCCATAACTACTATTAATGTGGCAACTCCTAAACCAATACCTATAAATGAAAATAATGATATTATTTTCAATAGACCCTCTTTTCTTTTGGGTTTTAAGTATCTTTTTATTATTAATCTTTCTGAAATAGTTAACAATTTGAATATTCTTCTTTTAAAATTGATATTAAACTGTCCAAATTTACTATTTTACTGTCTTTGCCTAACTCTTTAAACTCGAATTCATCATCATGATGTTTTGATCCCACAATTATTTGAAAAGGTATTCCTATTAATTCAAAATTTTTAAACTTACTTGATGGATTAGCATCGGTATCGTCTAGTATTACATCAAATTTGTTATGTATTAGTTTTTGGTATAAATTATTAGCTTTAATTGTAACAGTATCATTATCTTTACCTAAATTTATAATCACTGCCTGAAAAGGCGTAACTGATTTTGGCCATTTCATAAAATTATTATTATAGTTAGCCTCAATAATTGCCCCAACTAATCTGGAGACTCCAATTCCATATGAACCCATGTATACATTAACACTTTTTGACTCACGTGTATTTACAATCGCATTTAATGACTTGGAGTATTTTTGTCCAAAATAAAAAATATGTCCTACTTCAACTCCTTTTTTAATTATTTGATTTTTTTTTGGTACTTGTTTTTGGAACTTGTTAACATCGTGTAAATCGGATGTTGAAGAATAAAATTTTGAAAAGTGGCTTGATAATTTTTTTAACGAGACATCATTGTATTCTAATAACTTAGTTTCAAAGTTAAAAATCTCTGAATCTGTAAAAATTTCACTTTCCCCTGTATCGGCTAATATAATAAATTCATGAGATAAATTTCCGCCTATTGGTCCTGTATCAGCTTTTACTGGAATTGCTTTTAAATTAAATCTTTCGAATGTTTTCAAATAAGATAACATCATTTTATAATATGATATTTCTGCATTCTTTTCATTTAAATCAAAAGAATATGTATCTTTCATTAAAAATTCTCGACAGCGCATAATCCCAAACCTAGGTCTAATTTCATCTCTAAATTTCCATTGAATATGATACAATAGTAATGGTAAGGATTTATAAGACTTTATATTATCTCTAAAAATCTGAGTAATAAGTTCCTCATTTGTAGGTCCGTATAATAATTCTCTTTTTTGTCTATCATTAATTTTCAGCATTTCTTGCCCATAGCTATCGTACCTTCCACTTTCTTTCCATATCTCTGCTGACTGAATTGTAGGCATTAACATTTCAATCGCTCCTGCTTTATTTTGTTCATCTCTTACAATATTTTCAATTTTTTTAAGTATTTTAAAACCCAAAGGTAACCATGAATAAATACCAGAAGTTGATTGCCTTATCATGCCAGTCCTGATCATTAGTTGATGAGACTTTATTTTTGCATCAGAAGGTATCTCTTTTATTATTGGTAAAAAATAGTTTGATAGTTTCATATTATGACAAAAGTTCTCTAATATTTATTATATTAAAACTAGTTAAAATATATATAATTATGAATAAAATAGTAGATATTAATGTTGTAGAAAATATTCGTTTTTTAATTTTGGGATCAGATGGTGCGCTAGGCTCGGAACCAGGATAAATTTTTTGATTATCTAGCTGCGATTTAATGTTTAAAGGCAATATAGTAAAAAACACAATCCACCATATAATAACATAAATAACGATTGCACCAGTTATTGTCATTATAATTTTTGTTCGTCTCTAATTCTAATTATAATTACATCCTTAAAATTTTCTTTATTTGAATTAAGATTTTTTAAAATTTTTTTAATATTTTTCTCTTTAGTAAAGTGTGTAATTATAACTATATTCGATAAATTGTGTTTAGGTTTTTGAATTAAGTTTCTAATTGATACGTTGTTTTTTGCAAATACAGTTGTTAATTTTGATAAAACACCTTTTTTGTCTTTAACTAAAAGTCTAATATAATATTTGCATTCATGATTATTAAAATTAAAAATATTTAATTTTTTTTTTTGTAGTTGGACTGTGCCCAAATGAAAAATCATCGTTTCCAACCATAATAGAAGATATATCAGATATGACAGCAGATGATGTTGGCCCTTTACCGGCCCCTTCTCCTTCATATATTGTTCGACCAATAGGTTTACCGTCTACGACAATTGCATTTGTAACTCCATTAATATTAGAAATATCCATTTTTACAGGTATCAAGCAAGGATGCACTCTTTGTTTTATACTATTTCCTATTTTTTCAGAAATAGCTAGTAATTTGATTTTCAAATCTAATTCTTTAGCAAAATTTATATCATCTAATCCAATATTTTTTATACCCTCTACTAAAAAATTTTTATTTAATATTTTACAACCAAAACATATAGAACTTAATATTGAAATTTTTTCAGCAGAGTCTATACCATTGATATCCGATGCAGGATTAGCTTCAGCATAACCCTTTTTTTTTGCCTCAGCTAATGCGGCTCTAAAAGAAATTTCTTTTTCTTCCATTTGCGATAATATAAAATTAGTAGTTCCATTTAATATGCCGTATACATGAAAGATTTTATTTGCAATAAGACCCTGTTTTATTGATTTTATAATAGGGATTCCACCACCAACAGCTGCCTCAAAAAGTAAATTCACAGATTTTTTTTCTGCTAAAACAGATAATCTATCTCCATATTTAGAAATCAAAGACTTGTTTGCAGTCACCACATGTTTTTTATTTATTATAGATTGAAATACAATTTTTTTTGCAATTCCTGAAGATCCTCCTACTAATTCTACAATGATATCTATTTTTTTGTTTTTCGCTAGAGATAAAGGATTTTTCTCCCAGAGATTTTTTGGTATTTTTATATTTCTTTTTTTCTTTAAATTTTTTGCTGAGACTTTTAAAATATTTAATTTAAATCCAGTCCTTTTTTGAATAATATTTTTATTAATATTAAGGTTTTTATAGACTTCTAATCCAATATTTCCTAAACCAACAATGGCAATATTGAAAGTTTTCATATTAAACCTTTAGTTTCTTTAAATCCAAATCTAATATTAAAATTTTGAACAGCTTGTCCACTTGCTCCTTTTAATAAATTATCAATTGAACATGATATAATAAATTCGTTTTTATATCTATTTTGATTGATTGAAATATTACAGTAATTTGTATTGATAACATCATTAGTATTTAATTCTTTGTTTTTATATACTCTAATAAATTTTGAATCTTTGTAATACTCATCTAATTTATTATGAAGATTAGAAATAGTATGTTTAGATTTTATATAAATTGTGGAAATTATACCTCTAAATGTTGGAATTAGATGTGGAGTAAAATTTATTTTTAACTTTGATTTACAAAACTTTTTCAAATTTTCTTCAATTTCTGGTAAATGTCTATGGTTTGCTATTCCATAAACAGAAATATTATTATCAATATCAGGATATTTATTTTTGTCATAAATTTTTTTTCCAGCACCAGAATAACCTGATTTACAATCTGCAATAATTTCTAGAGTATTAATTAAATTATCATCCAAAAGTGGAATTAAAGGTAATAATATAGACGTTGGGTAACAACCTGGACATGCTATAATATTTTTTTTTTTTATATTGGAGTAAAATATTTCACTTAATCCATAAATTGAATATTTTTGCAGATTTTTTGCTTGATGTTTAGTTTTATACCATTCCTCGAATTTTTTAACATCAGATAATCTAAAATCTGCTGATAAATCAATTATAACAATATTACTATTAATTTTATTAGCTATTTTATTTAAAATACCATGTGGCAATGCAGAAAAAAGAACATCGCATTTGTTAATATTATTAATATTCAATTTGTTTAATTTGGGTAAATTATTAGTATTTTTAATAAATTTTTTATTTAAAAATTTATTAAAAATTTTTTTTTCATTCCCAAAAATATATTTTATTTGAATATTTGGATGCTTTACTAATAATTTAATTAGTTCAATTCCAACAAAGCCTGTGGCTCCAGCAATACAAACATGTTTAGTTTTTGACATATAGTCTTTTTAATTTAATTAAGATTAAATAGAAAGAGAAATTATCTTTTAGAAAATTGAAATCTTCGTCTAGCCTTACGTTGACCGTATTTTTTTCTTTCAACTGTTCTAGAGTCTCTAGTAAGTAATTTATTTTTTTTTATACTTTTTCTGCAAGATGGATCAATTGTAACTAAAGCCTTTGAAATACCATGAGTAATCGCCCCTGCCTGACCACTCATCCCACCGCCTTTAACCGTTGCAAAAATATCATAAACATCTTTAGTTTTAGTAATATTAAAAGGTTTTTCTATAACTAGTTGGTGTACTGATCTTTTAAAATATTCATTATATTTTTTTCCATTTATTGTAATTTTCCCTGCTCCTTTTAATATCCATACTCTTGCGATTGACTCTTTTCTTTTGCCTGTTGCATAGATTGCTTCTTTGGATACTTTTAGTTGTTCCATAGTTAATTATTAGTTTTATTTTTTCTATTAAGTTTTCCAAAATCAAAGTTTTTTAGATTTTGAGATTTATGTGGATGACTCTCAGTAGGGTAAATTTTTAATTTAGTTAATTGCTTTTTAGCTAAGGGGCCACCTGGTAACATTCTTTTTACAGCAAGTTTAAGTATTTGTTCAGGCTTAGTTTGCAATAATTGTTCTGGTGTTTTAGACTTTATTCCACCTGGGTAGCCAGTGTGTCTAAAATATTGTTTATTTTGCATTTTTGATCCTGTAAATTTTATTTTTTTTGCGTTTGTGATTACAACAAAATTTTCACCTAGTTTATTAGGAGTATAATTGCAGTTATTTTTCCCTCTTAAAATTTTAGATATTTCTGCAGCCAAGCGACCAACTACTAAATCTGTTGCATCAATATGAAGCCAATAATTTTCAGATATTTTCTTTAAAATTTCATTCATTTGTGTCGGTAATTAATATTTTAAGATTGCAATGTCAATTAATTTTGACATTTAATTTGTATAAAGCCAGCAGAATTGATGATATTAATAAAATTGAGCCTATTTGGTGTAAACTAGCTAATATAATATTTAAACCTGATACAAGTGTAAGAATTCCTAAAATGACTTGGAATATTATAGCAATTAAAATAATATTTAAATAAAGAATATTAAGTGCTTTTAAATTAATGTTTTTTATATAAATATAAAGAAATATTAAAATCAAAAAATATGCAAGCATCCTATGATAAAACTGCACATAAGCATGTTCACTAAGACTTGAGTAAGAAGCAATAAATTTAATTTGAATTTCTTCTGCAATAAAATTCTCATTCATCAATGGCCAGGTTTGATATATTAATCCTGCATCTAAGCCAGAAACAAAAGCACCAAAAATTATTTGTACATAACTCATAAACAATAATATAATTAAACCATAATTAACTAAATTAAATCTAAACTTAATTAAATCATTTTCACAATTCAATAGTAACCAGAAAATTAAAGAATAAATAATTAAGGCTGTTATAAGATGTAATGATAGTCTAAAGTGACTTACATCGACATTATTAATTAATCCACTTTTGACCATATACCAACCAAAAAATCCTTGTATAAAAAACAATGTACTTACTATAAAGCTAAGCAATATTTTTTTTTTATTTATTTTTTTTTTTATTAAAAGAATAATGAATGGAATGAAAAATATTACAACTGTTAATCTAGCTAAAATTCTATGAGCATATTCCCACCAAAAAATTATTTTAAATTGACCAAGACTCATATCAAAATTAAGTTGTTTAAACTCTGGTATTTGCTTATATAAATTAAAATATTTAATCCACTCATTATTTGATAAAGGTGGAATTATTCCAGAAAATATTTGCCAATTTGTTATAGATAAACCTGAGTCTGTCAATCTCGTCAAACCACCTACAATTATTAGAATAACCAACGAACAACAACTTAATATAAGCCAATATAATTCAACTTTATTTTGCTTTAACATTCATATATTAAATACACTTAAAGCGTTATGATTAAAAAAACTAAATTGTCACCGTCAAAAAAACTATTAAAAATAAGAAAAAATATAGATAGAATTGACTTTAAAATTTTACGTTTGTTAAAGCAAAGAAGAGAACAAGTTATTCAGATTGTAAAAGTTAAACCTAAAAGTAAAATTGTTGATAAAAAGAGGATTAAGGAGATGATATTTATAAGATGCGATAAAGGAAGAAGTATTGGTTTAGAAACTTTTATAGTAAAAAATATATGGATGGCTATGATAAAATCTTTTATCAAGTTAGAAAGAAAAATTTACAAATAGCTCTTTATTTACTATGTGGTGGAAGTTTTTTTTCAACAAACCACTCGTGTTTTTTTGTTGCTGGATTGTATTTTTTAAATTTTAATTTTTCTTTAGCTTTTTCACCTGCAGTAGGTTTTTTTACATAATAAAAAAATTTACTATCAGGTTTATCTTCAGGTACAAGTCTAACTTTTACGGATGTTTTTTTTGCCATTATAAAATATTTTTCATTTCTTTAATAATTTTCTGAATTTTTAAAATTCGCTCATGATTTATATATAAGTCAATTTTACTGTCAACTTTTGATTTATCATTATTTTCAACGATTTTTTTTACTTTATTTAATCGCAATCCTTCATCAAATATTAACGTTTTTAAAAAAATAAAGAATTTTACATCATCTTTTGAATAATATCTTCTTCCTTTATGTAGTATAGAAGGTTTTGCTTTTTTAAAATTCTTTTCCCAAAATCTTATAACGTATGTCTTTTTTTTACCCGTAGCTTTGTCTATTAATCCTAAAATTTTGCATAACTCACCTATAGACTTAAGCGCGGTATCTCTTTTATTCATTATTTGATTGCTTATTAATTTTTTTATTTAGCATTTTAGAAGGTTTAAAAGTAACAACGTTTCTTGAAATTATATTTGCTAATTCTTTTGTTTTAGGATTTCTTCCAATCCTTGGGGATTTATTTTTCAAATTAAAAGATCCAAATAGCGCAATTTTTACTTTATTTTGACTTTCCAATTGTCTTAATAAATGCTCGAATACTGTATCTACTAGTTTTGAGCATTCGCTTTTTGATATGCCTAATTCTTTATAGACAATATTATACAAATCTTGTCGTGTTATATTTTTATTTTTCTCCATTTATAATATTATTTTTAATTTTTTGAATTAAATTACCATTAAGAATTTTGTAAGACAATTTAATTGAATTATAAAAAGCATAACCATCCGCACCTCCATGGCTTTTAATAACTGGAGCAGATAATCCTAAAAAAATTGCGCCATTGTAATTTCTAGGATCTAATCTTTTTTTAATTCTTCTAAAAACATATAAACTTGTAATGTATGATAATTTACTAAACAACGATTTGCTAAATTCATTTTTTATTTCAGATGTTATGTAATTCGCTGTTCCCTCAGCGGTTTTGAGCGCAACATTTCCAGTGAATCCATCCGTAACAACAACATCAACTACACCTTTGGTGATATCGCTACCTTCTACATATCCAATATAGTCAAACGTAAAATTTTTTTTCATTAATTCTGTATTAGTGTTTTTTAAGGTTTCATTTCCCTTAATTTCTTCTGAGCCTATATTTAATAAACCTACTTTTGGCTTCGACACACCAAATAAAACAGAAAATAACTGGCTGCCTATTTTTGAAAACTGTATGAAATTTTTTTCACTACAGTCAATGTTAGCTCCTAAATCCAAAACAACACTTAAATTATTTTTATTTGGCCATAATGCTGCTAATGCAGGTTTGTCTATTCCATTTACTGTTTTTAGTATTAATTTAGAAATAACAAGTAGTGCTCCAGTATTACCTGAAGATATAATAATATCACACTTATTTTCTTTAACTGACTCTATAGATCTCCACATACTAGTATCCTTACCTAATTTTATAGATTCTCTAACACTTAATTCATTTGAAATTACATTTTCACAATTAATAACACTTACTCTCTTATCATTTTGAATATTAAAATCTTTTAAAACTTTAAATACTTCTTTCGATTTCCCGTAAAGTGTAAAGGAGACGTCTGATTTTTTATCTTTTAAAAAAAAACTTAAGCCTTGAATAACTTTATAAGGTGAATTATCACCACCCATTGCATCTAACGCAATGTTAAATTTGAAACTCATTAATTAATTCTACTTTTGTTTTAAAATTTGTTTGCCGTTATACATACCAGATTTTATGTCGATATGATGTGATAATCTATAATCACCACTTTTTTTATCTTCAACAATATTTCTAAATTTAACAGCATGGTGAGATCTTCTTTTGCCTTTTCTGGATACAGATGTTTTGCGTTTTGGGACTGCCATAAGGACTGTGTTGATATCATTAATGTTTTTTAAATCAACCAATTTTTAACGTATTTAGCAATAATTTTAGAAAATTCTTTATTTTTATTAATTTTATATTAATCTTACATGTTTATTATGAAATTTTTAAACGTACTAATTATATTTATGTTTATTTTTAGTTGCGCTTCTTTTGATAAACCAACAAAGCTACATGGTATAAAAAATATTGATTTAAAATTAAGCAAGATTAAGATTGATTATTCGAATAAAAACGATGTTTTAAAAATAATGGGTTATCAGCCTTTAATTGATCCATTTGATAATAACCTTTGGAGTTATTATGAGATTGTGATTGAGAAAAGTAAACTTGGCAAAAACAAATTCAAGAAAAATAATGTTATATCTATTAAATTTAATTCAAAGGGAATTGTAAAAATGATTAATAATTACGATTTAAATGATATGCAAAATGTTAAATTCTCTGAGAAAAAAACTAAAAGCTTTGCATTAGATGAGTCTGTGATTACGAAAATACTAAATTCTTCACGTAAAAGACTTGAAAGATCTAAAAATAAAGATGATAATTTTACGCCGTTTCCAAAATAATATTTAATGTGCAATTATCGCAAGCAATAACAATGCTACAATATTAGTAATTTTTATCATTGGATTGACTGCGGGGCCAGCGGTATCTTTGTATGGATCTCCTACTGTATCGCCGGTTACAGCCGCTTTGTGAGCTTCTGATCCTTTTCCACCGAAGTTACCGTCTTCAATATATTTTTTTGCATTATCCCAAGCACCGCCGCCTGCTGTCATTGAAATTGCCACAAATAAGCCTGTTATTATAACGCCTAACAACATGGCACCTAAAGAGGATAATGCTGCAACCTGTCCAGCTATTAAGTAAATAATAAAGTATAACGCTACTGGAGATAATACTGGCAATAAAGATGGAACAACCATTTCTTTAATAGCTGCTTTCGTTAATAAGTCTACTGCTGTTTTGTAATCTGGCTTTTCAGTGCCTTTCATGATTCCCGGCATCTCTTTAAATTGCCTACGAACTTCATTAACTACTGAGCCTCCTGCTCTGCCTACTGCTTGCATTCCCATTGAGCCAAATAAATAAGGCAATAAACCTCCTAATAATAATCCAACTACAACATAGGGATTGGTTAGATCAAAGTTCACTTCTACACCACTTAGTGAGGAATTAGGGTCTTTAGAAAAAAATTTAATATCTTCTGTATAAGCAGCAAACAGAACTAATGCTCCTAATCCAGCAGATCCGATAGCGTAACCTTTTGTTACAGCTTTAGTTGTATTTCCAACTGCGTCTAATGCATCGGTAGTTTTTCTTACATCATCTGGTAGGTTTGACATCTCAGCTATTCCACCAGCGTTATCAGTAACAGGCCCATATGCATCAAGTGCTACGACCATACCTGCTAAAGCTAACATTGTAGTTACAGCAATCGCAATTCCAAATAAGCCAGCTAATAAATAAGTAGAGATTATACCTGCAACAATTATTATTGCAGGAACAGCAGTTGCTTCCATAGAAATCGCTAAGCCTTGTATAACATTTGTTCCATGACCCGTAGTTGAAGACTGTGCAACAGACTTGACAGGCCTGTAGTTTGTTCCGGTATAATACTCAGTAATCCATATAATTAAACCAGTGATAATTAAACCTATCAGACCACATAAATACAAATCAAGACCTGTGAAGCTGTTTTGATTAACTTTAAAATTTTTATCTAAACCAATAACTAAATCTGTCAGGGGGTATAATAGTATTAGAGACAAAATTGCAGTAACTATAAATCCTTTATATAATGCGCCCATAATATTTTGGCTTTTACCTAGTTTGACAAAATATGTTCCAATTATTGAAGTTAAGATGCAAATACCCCCAATAGTTAAAGGGTAAATCATCATATTTAAATCGTTTGGAAAAAATATCGATGAAAGAACCATCGTAGCTACGATAGTGACAGCATAAGTCTCAAAAAGATCAGCTGCCATACCTGCACAATCACCTACATTATCTCCAACATTGTCTGCTATAACAGCGGGATTTCTAGGATCGTCTTCAGGTATTCCTGCTTCTACTTTACCAACAAGATCTGCTCCAACATCGGCGCCTTTTGTAAAAATACCTCCACCAAGCCTAGCAAAAATAGATATTAGAGAGGCCCCAAAACCTAAAGCTACTAAAGCATTCACTATCTCTCGTTCTTCAATGTTAAACTTGATCAACATGAAATAATAAACTGCAATAGATAACAAAGCTAAACCAGCCACTAACATTCCTGTAATTGCACCTGATTTAAAAGCAATTCTTAATCCGCTATCTAAACTGGTTCTTGAAGCTTCAGCAGTTCTTACATTTGCTTGTACAGAAATTAACATGCCAACATAACCAGCTACTCCAGATAATAAAGCTCCGATAATATACCCAAGTCCAACCCAAATTGAAAAAAGGAAGCTGATAAATATAAGTACAACAAAACCTACAATAGCAATTGTTTTATATTGTCTATTTAAGTAAGCTTTAGCGCCTATTTGAATTGCTAGCGCAATCTCTTGCATTTTATCATTTCCAGCATTAGCTGATAGTATTTGCTTACTGGATATTGCCCCATATAAGATAGATACAAAACCACATAAAATCACCAGTAAAAGTATTGTTTCAGGACTCATTATAGTTAAAGCGCCTTGATGCCAAAAATTAATTAAAAATGCAACTATTTAAATATATTATTGAGATTTATAAACAGAGTCTAGTATAGCATTTACTAGCTTTTTTTGATTAGTGTCATAAAATCTGGCTGTAACATTCAAATATTCATCAATTACTACCTTTGAGGGAGTCTTTTTAACATAACATAGTTCATAAATTGAAGCTTTAAGAATTATTTTAAGCAAAAGATCAATATTGTTAAAATTAATTTTTGTGTTGTCGAGATGCTTCTTAAGTATTTTTTCTAAATCGATTTCTCTTTCAAAGTAGGCATAAAAAATCTTTTTTATATATCTTATATAAGGATGTTTCTTAAATTTTATATCTTTATTAGAACTTGTAATCTTTTCATAAATTTTTTGAACAATTATAAGTCTTATTTGTTCATACATAATTTAAATGTTTTTTAAAACTGAAATAGCTGCAGTGGTTGCTTCTACCCCCTTATTTTTTTTAAATGAGGATCTTTCTGTCGCTTGTTTTTTATTTAAACTAGTAATTATTCCAAATCCAATTGGACACTCATATTTTATAGATAAATATGAAATTGATTTGATTATTGAGTTAGATAAAAGAGAAAAATGTGGAGTTTGACCTTTAATTATGCATCCAAGAACGACACATAAATTATACTTTTTTTTTTTTAATAAAATATTGATTAATTGAGGAATTTCAAAACACCCAGACACAGATTTTATGTCATATTTAATTTTATTTTTTTTAAGAATTTTAATTGATCCATTAACTAGACTTTTAGAAATTTCAGGATAATAATCAGAATAAACTAGTAAACATTTTTTTTTCATATTATTTATATAATTTCTTGTTTTTTTATTTTTATACCAAAACCCTCTAATCCGATAACTGTTTTTTTTGATTTAGTTACTAAAATCATAGTTTTAATTTTTAATTTATTAAGAATTTGTGCACCCACACCATAATCTCTTAATTTAGAATTTTTGTAAATTTCATTTTTATTGTAGTTTATGATTTTGGGTAAATCAGAGAAATCGCTTTCTTTAATTATTATAATTACACTTGGTTTATAATTTGATAATAATTTAATAGAATTCTTAATCTCATTAGAAATATTTTTGCTTGTAAAAATATCTAAAGAATTAGAAGATAATACTCTAACCTTCGGTATTAAATTTTTTTTTAAATCTCCATTTACAATTGCTAAATGCTGTTTATTATCTAGTATATTTTCATATGATACCAATTTATATTTTTTTTTATTTATAAAAATTATTTTTTCTTCCCTAAATTTAATAAAAGACTCTTTTTTTAATCTATAAGATATCAGATCATCTATTTTTCCAATTTTTAAAGAATGTTTTTTTGCATAACTTAATAATTTTTTACCTCTAGCCATTGTTCCATCATCATTCATAATTTCGCATATGACTGCAGATTTTCCCATGCCAGCAATATTTGCGATATCTACTGACGCCTCAGTATGACCTGCGCGAGTTAATACACCGCCGTCTCTTGCTACAAGTGGAAAGATATGACCTGGAGTAGATATAGATTTTGCATTCGAGTTTTTGTTTATAGCAACTAAAATTGTTTTTGCTCTATCAAGTGCTGAAATTCCTGTAGTTACTCCTTTAAGCGCTTCAATACTAACTGTAAAAGCAGTTTTTAATCTAGAGTTATTTCTGCTCGGCATTAAACTCAACCCAAGTTTAGTGGACTGTTTTTTGTCTAAGGCTAAACATATTAATCCTCTACCATATTTAGCCATAAAATTAATTTTTTTAGCTGAAGTTTTCTTTGCAACAAAAACCAGGTCACCTTCGTTCTCTCTGTTTTTATCATCAACTAAAATAAAAATTTTTCCTTGCCTTGCTACTTTAACAATTTCATCAATTTTAGAGTATTTAAACTTTTTCATATTTTTTTCTGTTTAAATATTTAAGAATGACATCAAATTCTACATTAACTTTATCATTTTTCTTGAGATTAATTAAGTTAGTTAATTTTAAAGAATGAGGAATTATAACTAATTCAAAATATTTTTTTGTTATAGAGACAATAGTTAGTGAGACACCATTAATAGCTATAGATCCTTTTTTAATTATATATTTTTTAAATTTATGTTTATATTTAACATGAATATACCAACTGCCTTGTTTTATATTTATTTTACTAATTGATGAACAGTCATCAACATGACCCTGAACAAAATGACCAGCTATTTCATCTCCAAACCTTAATGATTTTTCAATATTTATATGCTCATTTTTTTTTAAAAATCTTAAATTGGATAATCTTAATGTTTCTGGAGATAAATAAAACACTATGAGATATTTATTTTTTAACTTTTTTGCCTTTATTAAAGTAAGGCATATTCCGTTTATTGATATGGATGTCCCTATTTCCTTATTAGTAAATTTTTGCGTGGTACTTAAAGTTAAAAAATACTTAGATTTATTTTTATTTAAAGATATAAACTTAGCTTTGTATTTTATGATACCTGTAAACATTATTAATAATACCTAAATATCTTATTATCGTCTAAGTAAAAATTTTTTTCAGATTTGAGTTTATTTTTTATATTTTTACATAAATTTGTAGCTTTAGCTTTTCCTTTTTTTTTAAATTTTTTATCAGATTTTACAATTAAAAATTCATTAATAAGATTATTTTTTAAAAATACATGATGAGTTTTTAGACCGCCTTCAATCAATAATTTTCTACAATTAAGATTAAATATTTTTCTACATATTAATTTTACGTCAATATCTTCATTTAAATTATTCGGAACATAAATTAAATTACAATATTGTTTAATTTTTTTGATTATATTATTATTCTTACAACAATGAAAAATATATGGTTTTATTTTGACTAAATGTCTATAACTAACCTTACTAAATACGAGGTTTCGGTTTATTAAAAAAACTTTATTTTTTTTTTTAATACCATTTATTCTACAATTTAATAAAGGCAGATCATCTTCAAAAGTATTTTTTCCAACTAAAATAGAGTCATTTTTATATCTTAACAGATGTGCATATTTTAACGCTTTTTTATTTGTAAAATATTTTTTGTTTTTATGTTTTGAGTAATAATCAGAGCTGATAGCTAATTTTGCAGTTATAAAAGGTAATTTTTTTTTTTTGAATAATTGTAATTTTTAATTTCTTGAAAACAGAAATTGTTTACAAATATTTTACTGATTGTGACTTTGTCTTTTTTTAATTTATATTTAGAGTGATTTTTAACTCTAGGATCAAGATCATCAGATGAATAGAAAACTTTTTTAATTTTTTTCTTAATAATTATCTTAGCGCATGATGGATTCTTACCTGTGTGTGAACAAGGTATTAAAGATACATATAATTTGTCTATTTTTTTGTTCTTAGCTTTTTTGATTGCGTCATATTCTGCATGTGGAGATCCATTATTTCCGGTTATTCCTGTAGATATAATCTGTTTTTTAAAAACAGATACAGCCCCTACAGATGGGTTAGGAAATGTGGTAAACTGATTTATCAGAGAAAGTTTGTTTGCTAAATAAACAAAATATGAATTATTTTTTTCTGTAGGCATCAATGTTATCTACAAAACTTTCAAAATCTTTTGCCTCTTTAAAATTTGTATATACAGATGCAAATCTTACATAGCCAACTGGATCGATTTCTTTTAATCCATCCATTACAAATTTTCCTATAGTTGAGGTCATGATTTCGTTTTGACCAAGGTCTTCTAAATTTCTATAAATTTTTGAAACAAATTTTTCAATTGTATCATTATCAATTGGTCTCTTTCTTAAAGCGGTTATAATAGATTTTGCTAATTTCTCCCGATCAAAAGGCGATTTTCTTCCATTTTTCTTTATGACGGTAAGTTCTCTAAACTGAACTCTTTCGAAAGTTGTAAATCTCTGTTTGCCACAACCACATAATCGTCTTCTTCTAATAGCTGTACCATCTTCTGTTGATCTAGAATCTATAACTGATGTGTCTTTTTCTTTGCAAAACGGACAAAGCATGTTTAATAAATTGGAAACTGGTTACAAAGTTTGATAACTTTTTCCCTTACTCTCATTTCAACAACTGAGTTGTCATCTTTGTTGTCTTTAAGGCCTGTTAATAATTCGGATACTAGTTCACCAACATATTTAAATTCTGCTAAGCCAAATCCTCTAGTTGTACAAGCTGGCGTTCCTAATCGAATTCCAGAAGTTACCCAGGGTTTTTCTTCATCATAGGGTATGCCATTTTTATTGCATGTTAAATTTGCCTTCACCATTGACTTTTCTGCATCCTTTCCAGTGACGCCAATAGGTCTTAAGTCTAATAAAATTAAATGCGTATCAGTTCCTCCTGAAAAAATTTCATAGCCTGAATTTTTCAATGTTTCAGATAATATTTTTGCATTTTCAATTACATTCCTCGAATATGCTTTAAACTCATCTTTTAATGCTTCACCAAAACAAACTGCTTTTGCCGCGATTACATGCATTAATGGTCCTCCTTGCAAACCTGGAAATACAGCTGAGTTAAATTTTTTTGCTAAATCTTCATTATTAGTTAAAATAATTCCTCCTCTAGGTCCTCTTAAAACTTTATGAGTAGTGGATGTTACTACATCTGCTAGATCACATGGATTTGGATAAACTTTCCCAGCTACAAGACCTGAAAAATGTGCCATATCGACTAGTAAATATGCACCTACACTATCCGATATTTCTCTAAATATTTTAAAATCTATTATCCTTGAGTAAGCACTACCACCAGCAATAATAAGTTTTGGTTTATGCTTTTTTGCTAAATCTTTTATGTGATCATAATCGATAATACCATTATCTTTTCTAACTCCGTAGTGTACAGCGTTAAACCATTTGCCGGATTGCGCAGGTGGTGCTCCGTGTGTCAAGTGACCGCCCTGATCGATTCCCATACCTAAGATAGTGTCACCTGGTTTAAGCAATGCTAAAAAAACTGCACCATTTGCTTGTGCACCAGAATGAGGTTGCACATTAGCAAAATTAACATTAAATAACTTTTTTGCTCTTTCAATCGCTAAAGACTCAGCCTTGTCTACAAATTCACATCCACCATAGTATCTTTTTCCGGGGTAACCTTCAGCATATTTATTTGTAAGCACTGATCCTTGAGTTTCAAGAATTGATTTAGAAACAATGTTTTCAGAAGCAATTAACTCTAAATGATTTTGCTGTCTATTCAATTCATCTTTAATAAATGACAACAATTCGGGATCAGTTTTTGATAGTCCTTCATTAAAAAAATTATAAGTAATTTTGTATTCTTTTGACATTATATTTTATTAATTCTCCTAAGATGTCTTCCTCCTGAAAATTTTGTTTTTAAAAAAATATCAACCATCTTTTTTGCTTTTTGCAAATTTGTTAGTTTTGCTCCAAGTATAATCACATTTGAGTTATTGTGTTCTCTACAAAGCTTAGATGCTTTTTGATTGTGAGGCAATGCAGCTCTAATTTTGTTAAATCTGTTAGCAGTAATACTCATTCCTATGCCTGTTCCACAAATTAAAATTCCCATTTTTTCTTTATCCATTTTCCTTACAAGTTTTTTTGCAAAATCTGGATAATCAACAGATTTATCCGAATTATTTGTGCCTATATCGTTCACTTTAAATCCTTTTTTTAACAAATATTGTGAAATATTCTTTTTCAATATAACACCAGCATGGTCTGCAGCAATTATTACTTTTTTCACTAAATATTTACTATTGTTTTTTCTCAAAACACTAAACCTATACATTATAACATAAAAATCACAATATATAGCACTTAAAATAATCAATTAGACGCAGTAGAAATAGGTAATTTTCAGGTAAAAAAATATAATGATCTTAAATAAAAGACACAGAAGGCTCAGAAGTGAGGCATGGACTAGAAATTTAGTTAGAGAGAGTAATGTCAGTTCATTTGATTTTATTCTTCCGATTTTTTTAACTGAGGGTAATAACAAGAAAGAAGAAATTTCATCTATGCCTGGTGTTTTTAGATACAGCCCAGATAATTTAAGTGAAATAATTGATAGAGCTTTAAAAAATAGTATACCAGCTGTAATTTTATTTCCTCAAACCCCAGAATCAAAAAAAAATGACTCAGCGTCAGAAGCTTTAAATGAAAATAATCTAATAAATATTTCAATTAGGGAAATTAAAAGAAAATATAAAAATAAAATTGGAATAATGACGGATGTTGCTTTAGATCCATACACTAAGCATGGTCATGATGGAATTTTTAAAAATAATCAAATTTTAAATGACGAAACTGTTAAAATTTTAGTACAACAATCTTTAATTCAAGCGTCATCAGGATCAGATGTTATTGCACCTTCTGACATGATGGATGGAAAAATTTTAGAAATTAGAAAATCTTTAGAAAAAAATAATTTTAAAAATGTGTTAATATTATCCTATGCTGCAAAATATGCGTCTGGATTTTACGGTCCATTTAGAGACGGGGTTGGCTCTAGACAAAAAAAGAAAATAGATAAGTCTACTTATCAAATGGATTTTTCAAATTCAATAGATGCGTTAAGACAAATTAACAAAGATATTGAAGATGGCGCAGATATGATTATGATCAAACCGGCATTATCATATTTAGATATAATTTCTAAAGCAAAAGAAAATTTTAATATTCCAATTATTGCGTATAATGTTTCAGGTGAATATTCAATGCTCAAAACTGGTATAAAGAATAATATTTTTGAGGAGGACATTTTAAAAGAAGTAATTATTTCTTTTAAAAGAGCTGGTGCAAACGCGATAGTAAGTTATTTTGCAAATGAATATATAGAAAAATATATTTTAAGATAAATATTTACTCTTATAGAAAATTAGTGGCTTTTGTTTCTTCATAATATAATAGCTTAACACCTTATGTAATACTAAATAGTGGTCACCAACATTGTAAGTTTTAAACAATTTGCAATCCATATATCCAAGACATTCTTGTAATATTAAATTAAAATATTTATCATTAAAAACATTATTTGAGCTAGCAAGTTTTTGGGAAACTTTTTTTTGTTTGTTAGATAAAAAAAAAAATTTTATATTTTTTGTTTTTATCCAGAAAATTTTTTTTCGATCTCGAATTTTTATCCAAACACCAAATCACAATTTTAGGTTTTAAAGATACTGATGCAAAAGAATTAACAGTTATGCCTTCATATATTTTTTTATTTTTAACGACTATAGAGGTAATACCAGTAGAAAATAAAGAAAGAAAATTGCGGTAATTATTTTTCAATTTGTCCCCATTTAATTTTATTCCATGCTCTCTCATGTAAATAATAAATAATTAGTTTTGTAATAACCTCTATCATTGCTATCCAACCTCCGACGCTAATGCTACCACTAACAAACCATGCGATCAGAAAAGTGTCTATTGATGCCAAAACTCTCCAACTAACAGTTTTTAATAAACTTCTTGTTCTTATATCTTTAGTCATTAATAATTTTGATATTATTATCAAATCCTCTATAAAAATTTAAGTTAATCTTTTCACTTACGTTTTTAGCAGATTTTTGCCTAGTGATTACATAACTTTTAAATTGAAAATTTTTTAATGGTTTTTCATAAATATCTTTGAAAATTAGATCTTTATTCAATGGAGCGAGTGAACAAACTTTAAAATTAACATTATTAAATGTTTTTACACCACTGCCTTTTTGCATTAGTGGAATTTGATCTTTTTTTAATATCATTAATTTAAATATATTTTTTTTATTTAAGAAAATACTTACAAAATCATCTGTATTATTAATTTTTATGCAGCCAAATAAATTATCATTAACAGCTATATTCATAATCTTTTTTCCGGACTTTTTGAAAGTATAAAGATCATCTGAGAGGATTTGAAACATCTTTCCGTTTAAGGTAGATAGTAAGAGTTTTTCTTTTTCATTATATTCAAAACAGTCAATAATTTTTTCTTTATCTTTCAATCTCAAAAAATTAGACAATTGTTTGCCTTTTTGCGTCTTTCCCATTAGTTTTTCAATAGGCAAAATATAAGACTTACCGAAATTAGATAATAAAATTAAATTTTTTTTTGATCTACTGCTTAATACAATGTTAATTGATTTATCTAATTCATTAATATTATCAAAGTCAAAATTACTTTTATTCACTTTTAGATATAAACCGTTTATTAAGTAAATAGTAACATTTTCATCAATTTTTAATTTTTCATCAATGATATCAGTGTCTATTTGATTAAATTTTTCAAATAAAGATTTGCGTTTACCGTGTAAGCTACTGTCTCCAAAATTTAATATAATTTCATCGAATTCCTTATTTATCTCTATTTTTTGTTTTGATTTAGATTTTAGTAAGCTTTGTATATTAGCTTTTTCGTTTATTAGTCTTTTGTATTCGTTTTTAATATCTATTTCTTCAATTTTTTTAAGACTTCGTAATTTCATATCTAAGATTGCATCGCATTGAAAAGTGTTTAGTTTAAATTTTTTAATTAATTTTATTTTAGGGTCTTTTTCGTACCTAATAATTCTTATTATTTCATTCAAATTTTTATATACTACTAAAAAACCTTTTAATATTGTAAGTCTAGAATTAATTTTATTAAGTAAAAATAAATTTTTTTTATTTAAAATTATATATCTATGCTTTAAAAAATTCTTAAGCACTTCAACTAATGACATTACCTTTGGTTGTTGCTTATCATTTAGAATATTCATATTTAAAAAAAATTTTGTACTTAAATCTGTTTGGTTAAAAAGCGACTCCATTAAAATTCTTGAATCAATATTTCGATTTTTTGGTCTTATGATAATTCTTATATTTTCATCAGACTCATCAATTATATTTTCTAATAATTTATTTTTTTTTGAAATAATTAAATTAGCAATTTTTTCTATTAACTTCGATTTATTAACTTGATATGGTATTTCATTTATTACAATTTGATAAAGCCCTCTTCCAAGTTCCTCAATTTTATATTTTGCTCTAATTTCGAAATAACCCCTACCGGATTTATAAGCTCTAATTATTTCTTTTTTATTAAAGTTTATAACCCCCCCAGTTGGAAAATCTGGGCCTCTGATTATTTTTATTAACTCGTTTGTTTTTGTATTAGGTTTATTATTTAATAATTTTAATCCATTACACAATTCGGTTATATTATGTGGTGGTATGTTAGTTGCCATTCCAACTGCAATACCGCTTGATCCATTAGCTAATATATTGGGAAATAGGGCTGGAAGTATTTCCGGTTCTTGTAACTCCCCATCGTACGTTTTTTTGAAATTCACAGTATTAAACTGAATGTCTCTCAATATGGATTGGGAAACATCCGTTAATTTTGCTTCCGTATATCGCATAGCAGCAGCATTATCTCCATCAATATTTCCAAAATTTCCTTGTCCATATATCAATGGATATTTTGTCAAAAAATCTTGTGCGAGTCTAACTAAGGCATCATAGACAGATTGGTCACCGTGAGGATGAAATTTACCTATCACATCACCGACTACACGTGCAGATTTTTTAAATTGTGCTTTTGGGTTAAGATTTAATAAGTGCATTGCATAAATTAATCTTCTATGTACTGGTTTTAGACCATCACGCAAATCTGGTAATGCTCTTTGTGTGATTGTTGACAATGCATATGACAAGTATTTCCTTGCAAATTGATTTTGTATTTCCTCCTTAAAAATACTTTTATTCATAATTAAGCAAACTATTTAACATATTTCTGTAATTAAAATTTATTTTTTTTTCAAAAAATTGTTTTTCATAAATCTTTTTGTTTATATCTAATATAACTCCCAAATCCTCAAAAATATAATCTGATTTTCTGTTTTTTATTATTTTAGGAATATAATCAAAGTTGTTAAATTCTTCTGACTCTAATCCATATCCAAGACTGCATAACGTGTCATATTCCCATAAAGCATAATTTTTCAATGGATCTTCATCAAAATTATTTATCAAATGATCTAATGCAAGATAAACGTCATTAAAAGACTGCCTTTCAGGAAATATTTTTGAAGAAATCTCGAATATGCAATTAAAAATAATTAATCTTTTTTTATCATTAAAATACAAGAATCCATTTGAATTTATTAATTCAAAATTAAAATATCCTAACGAGTCCTCAGTTTTAGATTTATAAGTTAAATATAGCTTATTACCAATTTGAAGTTTGCTTTTTTTTGTTTTAGAATTCCCGCCATATATAATTCCATTGTAAGATCCATGATTAAAAGTAAAAATATTCGCTAACACAGAATTTTCTGAAAAATTTGTTATTTTTAACAAGTAACCTTCATCATTCCATTTCATATTAAATACCAACAGTAACTTTTAAAAATAAATGAACTCTTGATTTCAAAATATTTTCTAACTGTAATCTCGAAAACTGACCAATATTTTTTAACATTTTACCTGATTTACCTATAATGATTCTCTTTTGATTATTATTCTTAACAATTAAATTTTGATAAATTTTATAATTCCTATTTTTAATAATTTTAGTAGTTAATATTGATGTTTGATAAGGAATTTCCTGATTTGTATATTTAAAAACAGCTTCTCTTGTGATCTCAGAAAAAAAAGTATTTTTTGACATTTTATTACTATTTTTTTTATTTTTTTTTGATTTACAATTACTATCAATATAATGCAAAATTTTTTCTAAATTTATTTTTTTTTTTGCAGATATATAAAATATTTGATTAAAGTAATTTAAGTAATTTATTTTTTTTATTTTATCTAAAATATATTTGTTATTCACCAGGTCTATTTTATTAAAAACTAATATTTTAAATTTGCCACTCTTAAGGATTTTGTTGTTTAAATTTAAAATAATATTTATATTAGATGTTATGTCTAAAAGCACAAGTAAAACATCAGAAAAAATTATTGCTTCATTTGTTTTATTTTCAAAATCTAGGTTTTTTTTTTTACTATAATATCCAGGTGTATCTACAAAAGTTAGTTTTGTATTTTTATATTTTAAAGAACTTTCTATATTAAAATTTGTAGTTTGAACTTTGTGAGAGACTATTGATATTTTTTTTTTTTTCATTGCATTTAATAATGTTGATTTACCTGAGTTTGTAGGTCCAAGAATAGATACTGAAATTGAATTTTTTTTCATATTTTATAATTTAATAACAATTTCTGAGCTGCCTTAGACTCAGCAATTTTTTTTGAACCACCTTCCCCACTAAAATTTTTTGAACCTTGTATCGATACTGAAACTTTAAAAACTGGTTTATGAGATGGTCCTTTATTAGATAAAAATTTATAAATTGGCAATTTCTTAAACTTTTTAAGAGAATATTCTTGTAATTTTGTCTTTGGATCAATCGTTATTTTAGAGGTTTCTTCAATTTTGTTTTTCCACAATTTAAAAATTATTTTATTAGTTATTTCGTAACCTTTATCAAGAAATATTGCACCTATAATTGACTCACACAAATCGCCAAATATTTTTTTATTTCCATATTTATTTTTTTTTTGAGATTTGCTTAAAGTAATATAGGTTTCTAATTTTAATCTTTCAATTAGTTCTGCACAAGCTGACTTGTTTACCAAGGATGCTAATTTTTTATCTAATGCTCCCTCAGCATCATTAGGATAAATCTTATTTAAATATCCTGCTATAGACAGCCCAAGAACTCTATCACCTAAAAATTCTAATCTTTCATTATTTACTAAAATTTCTTTAGATACGCTTTTATGAACAAAAGCTTGTTGCAATATTTTTTTGTCATTAAATTTAACACCCAGTATTTTCTCTATTTTTTCAATTTGATTTTTATTCATTAATTAATTTTTTTTAATATTCTGTTGAATCTTATAGATTTATGCCACTTCCAAAATTTAAAAAAATTTCCAATATACTTATCATTAGAAAAAAAAATAAATCTGGCCTTACCAACTAAATTATTGCTATTTACATATCCAACTTTTGAAAGGTATCTGCTGTCTGATGAACAATCTCTATTGTCACCTAAAAAAAAATAATGGTTTTCGGGTACAATGTATTCATCTGTATCTGAAAATGATGTGCCTTCAAAATACGAAATTTCATAATTAAAATTAGGGTTTATTTTTTCTCTATATATTTTTACTTTTACTTTCTCATCTCCACAAAAAACATGGTCATTTCTAACAAATTTTTTTTCAATTTTATTGTTATTCACATATAAATCACCGTTAATAAATTGAATTTTATCATTTGGCAAACCAACCAATCTCTTAATGTAGTCTGTTCTATTGTCTGCTGGTGTTTTAAATACTATAACTTCTCCTCTCTCAGGCTTTGAAAAAAAAATTCTATCATTAAATAGTTTTAAACTAAAAGGAAAAGAGTGACGACTATATCCATAGGTGTATTTAGTTACAAATAACCTGTCGCCTGTCAACAGAGTATTCTCCATTGAAGCTGATGGAATATAAAAAGGTTGTATAATAAATGTTCTTATTAAAATTGCTAAAAAAACAGCAATTAAAACACTATAAATATTTTCAACAATTTTTTTTTTCATAATCAACTTGATAAAATAACAAAAGCCATTGCCCACGGAGAATCATCCGAAATACTTAAATAAATATTTAATTTTTTTGTTTTAAGTTTTTTTTTAATTTTTTTATTAATCTCTTTTGTTAATTGAATATAAGGTTTACCACTTTTTTTGTTTAATATGCAAATATCTTTAAAGGATAAAAATTCTCCTAAGCCAGTTCCTACAGCTTTTGAAAATGCTTCCTTTGCAGCAAATTTCTTTGCTATTAGTTTACCACTTATTTTTTTATTTTTAAGTTCGTTTTGCTTAAATACTCTTTTTATAAAATTTGCGTTCTTTTTATTAATTAATTTATCAAATCTTGAAATATTCACAATATCAACGCCTAAACCTAAAATTTTCATTAAATATTTTATTTATATATAATTGAATTATTTCTCAAATAATAATTTAATTATTTAACTATTTTTTGTGTAATTCTATCAAATATTATTGCAATTATAACTATTCCTAATCCTCCAACAAAAGCTTGGCCAATATCAAGTCTTCCAAGAGCGACATATACAGTTAAACCTAAACCTCCAGCACCAATTAATGCAGCTATAACTGCCATTGATAAAGATAACATTAGTGTCTGATTAACGCCAGCTAATATACTTTTTAAGGCTAGTGGTAATTCAATTTTTAAAAGTATTGTGAATTTATTGCAACCAAGAGCCTTTCCAGCATCAATTATTCCCTTACTGACCTGTCGTAACCCAAGATTAGTTAATCTAATTACCGGGGGAAGAGCAAAAATTATTATAGCCACAACTCCTGGTGTCAATCCTACTCCAAAAAGCATTACAACTGGAATTAAATATACGAAGCTTGGAATAGTTTGCATTACATCCAAAGCTGGTCTTAGAGTAGCTTCAAAAAAATTACTTCTCGATGAGAGGATGCCCAAAGGTATTCCAATTAAACAGCAAAAAATAACAGCTGTAATGATCATTGCCATTGTGGTCATTGTTTCTTCCCAGATATCTAACAAATCTATGAATATTAAACTTAAAAAAGTGAATAAAGCGAATTTTAAATTATTAGTTTTGTAAGCTGCAAACGTAAAAAAAATAATGACAATTGGCAATGGAATAAAATTAAAAAAAAAATCTAATGAATTTAAAACATTATCTATAGGAACCGAAATTTTTTTAAAGAGTGGTCGCTGTTCAAACAACCACTCTTTTACATATTTCTCTATCCAATCGGCAATTGGTAAGTATGCATAATTTGATGGGTTTAAAAAGTCCAAAATTAATTAGCTTTTTTAATCCAACTATCAAAAGTACTTTTGTTAGCTTTCACCCACTCTTTAGCATGCCTTTTTACATCTCTCTCGCTTTTTTCACCTTTATTCATTTTCATATTCTGAGCAGAAATATCAGATAAAGGTATAGATGCTACTTTAAGTAATTTTTCAACTTTAGGATTTTTATTTAAAAAATCCGTATTTGCAGCAGGTCTAATATCATCTGCACCAAAACCCATATTTATTGAAGACATAGTTGCATTATCAACATTGGTTTTTTTTGTAGCTGAATATGGAACTTCAATCCATACTACGTCTTTACCAAGTTTAAGTGCACCAACTGTCCAATTTGGTGTCCAAGTGTAGAATAAAACTGACTTACCATTTTTATATCTTGCAATTGTATCTGCCATTGAAACTGAGTATTCTGCTTTAATTGGATTAATAAATTCACCCAATTTTAATTCTGCAAAATGTTTAGTGATTTGTTTTTCACATCCCCAGCCTGGTGGACAAGCAACCATATCAGCTTTGCCATCACCATTAGCATCAAAAGTCTTAGCATGTTTTTTGATATCCAAAACAGATTTGATTTTTAACTTATCAGCAGTTTTTTTATCTATTAAGTAGCCTTGCAACCCGCCTTTTTTCATGACGAAACCTACAGGTTTTACTTTACCTTTTGCTTCTTTAATATAGCCATCATGGGTTGAAAACCAACCATTTACCCAAAGGTCAATGTCACCCTGAGCAGCAGCAACGTAAAAAACCGATGGTTTTATTGCTTGTGGTTTTGCAACTTTATAACCGAGTTCTTCAAGCGCCATTTTGTAAATTTCAGCCTGGAAGTAACCAGTATCCCAATTAGCCTTTGCCATTTTTATCGTTTTAGCATTTGCACTAAAGCTTAATGCCACAACCGATAATATACATATTACTATTCGTAGTAGTTTCACTTTCTGTCCCTCCTATTAGTATGAATACAATAACAAATAATTTAGGAAAAGTAACCGTATACAACCATAAAGGTAATTATAGCAGATATAGTGATTTTTTAATTTTTTTTGGAATATTTGTAAAATTTTATAGGAATTTTATTTTAAGTAATCAACAAACGACTTTTTAATTAATTTTTCACATTCTAAAAGTTTATTATTGTTCTTTGATCTCATTACAATTGAAGTACCAGATTTTGAATTTTTAAAAAAAGGATAACTACCAATTTCAACATTTTTTTTAAAAGTTTCTTGAATGTTTTTTAATCGATCTGCAATTTCACTTTCTCTAGTGAATAAATTACAAGAAATAGAAAGAATTTCATCGAAATTTGGAATGATTTTATTCAGCTCATCGGTCATAGCTAATAATATTTCCGGAACTCCTGGCAAGACAAAAACATTGTCGACATAGAAACCAGCTGCAAAAGTTTTAGGATTAGGAATCAGTTTTGCATTCTCTGGCATCTTAGCCATTTTTTTTCTACCATCATTGAATTCTTTGGTAGTGTAATAATCTTCTAATATTTTATACGCTTTTTTATGATATGTATACTTTTGATCAAAAGCTGTTGCAATTGCCTCTGCGGTTACATCGTCATGTGTTGGCCCAATTCCGCCAGTAGTAAAAACATACTTATATTTATGCTTTAAATCTCTTACATTTTGAACTATTTGAATTATATCGTCTTGTATTACTCGTACTTCTTTAACTACAATACCTTTCTTATTTAACCATTTACAAAGAACTGATATATTTTTATCTTGAGTTCTTCCTGATAAAATTTCATTTCCAATTATTATGATGGATGATGTAATATCATTATTATACATATGATTTTTAAAAAAAAACTAATACCTGTAAAATTTGAAAAAAGATATAAAAGATTTTTTGCAGATGTAATAAATAATGGTAAAAAATTAGTTGCTCATTGCCCTAATTCAGGCTCAATGCTTGGATTAACCAAAAAAGGTAATAAATCCTGGATTTCACAAAGTGACAATGAGAAGAGAAAATTAAAGTATACATTAGAAATAATTAATGACGGTAGTAGCAATGTTGGAATTAATACATTAATCGCTAATCGTATTGTTGAAGAAGCTTTATCTTTTAAAAAAATTAAAGAATTCGAAAAAATTATAAGTTTTAAAAGGGAGGTAGTTTATGAAAAAAATACTAGATTTGATTTTGAACTAAAAACCTTAAAAAAAAAAATATTTTTAGAAATAAAAAATGTCACTCTTTTAAGGAAAAAAAATATAGCTGAATTTCCTGACTCAATTACCGAACGTGGATTAAAACATATTAATAAATTACAAGAATCCATGAATAAAGGTTATAAAGCATACGTATTGTTTTTAATCCAAAGAGAAGATTGTAAATACTTTAAAATAGCAAAAGACATAGATCCTAGCTATTTTGATGCGTATCAAAAAAGCAAGAAAAAAGGTGTGAAATTTTTAGCTTACTCATGTAAAGTAAATAATAAAATTATTGAAATAAAAAATAAAATTAAAATTATCAACTAATGAATACTATAAAAAAATATAATCAATATGATTTTATTAAACTACGTAAAGCTGGTGAATTAGCAGCAAAGGCATTAAAATATATTGAACATGAAATTTTGCCTGGAGTAACTACAAATACGATTGATAAGACTATTAAAAAATTCTTAAAGGATAATAATGCATATTCTGCGCCACTGTTTTATAGGGGTTACCCAAAATCAGTGTGTACTTCAATTAATGATGTTGTATGTCATGGTATTCCGAGTGATAAACAATTAAAAAACGGTGATATTTTAAATATTGATGTTACCTCATATCTTGATGGATACCATGGCGATTGCTCAAAAATGTTCTGTGTTGGTAATATTTCAAACGAAGCAAAAAAGTTAATTAGTGTTACTGATGAGTGTTTAAATAGAGCTATAAAAATTTTAAAACCTGGTATACATTTTGGTGATATTGGTTTTGAAATACAAAGTTTTGCAGAAAAGAAAGGTTTCTCAGTTGTTAGAGAATTTTGTGGACATGGCGTCGGAGAAAACTTTCATGAAGAACCGAATGTATTGCATTATGGTAACAAAAACGAAGGTCCAACTATAGAGCAAGGAATGGTTTTTACAATTGAACCTATGATTAATGAGGGTAAATTTGAAACAAAAGTTTTAAAAGATGGTTGGACAGCAGTTACAAAAGATAGGCAGTTATCAGCACAATTTGAACATACTGTTGGTATAACAAATAATGGTTATGAAATATTTACTATAACTAAAAATTAAATGATACCTAGATATACGAGAGAAGAAATCATAAAAATTTGGAAAGCAAAAAACAAATATAATTTGTGGTTAGACATTGAATTACATGCTGCCAAGGCTATGGAGATATATAAGATTATTCCTAGAGGAGTCTCTTCAAAGATTAGAAAAAAAGCTAAAATTAATGTTGAAAGAATTCATCAAATTGAAAAAAAAAACCAAACATGATGTCATAGCTTTTTTAACATCAATTGCTGAAAAAGTTGGTTCAGATGCTAAATATCTTCATCAAGGCATGACCTCTTCAGATGTTTTAGATACGTGTTTTAACATACAGTTAAAGCAATCTGGGAAAATATTGTTAAAAGACATAGATAATATTTTAATTAGTTTAAAAAAAAAAATAATTAAATATCAAGATACTTTTACAATTGGGCGAAGTCATGGCATACATGCAGAGCCCATTACATTTGGACTAAAACTTGCAACCTTTTACGAGGAATTTAAAAGAAATAAAATTAGATTAAAATTTGCAATTAATGAAATCTCAACTTGCGCAATCTCAGGAGCAGTTGGAACATATGCTCATATAAACCCTAAAATAGAAAAATATGTTGCAAAAAAACTTGATTTAATGCCTGAACCAATTTCAACCCAAATTATACCGAGAGATAGACATGCTGTATTTTTTTCAACTTTAGGAATAATCGCAAGTTCTGCTGAAAGACTAGCAACTGAGATAAGACACTTGCAAAGAACTGAAGTTTTAGAATGTGAGGAATTTTTTTCATCTGGACAGAAAGGCTCTTCAGCTATGCCACATAAAAAAAATCCAGTTCTTTCAGAGAATATTACTGGTTTATCTAGATTAGTTAGAAGTTATGTAAGTCCTGCAATGGAAAATATTATTTTATGGCATGAACGAGATATAAGTCATTCAAGTGTAGAGAGAAATATAGGTCCTGATGCTACTGTAACCTTAGATTTTTTACTTAACAGGTTAAATAATGTGATAAAAAATTTAATAGTTCACCCTAATAAAATGCTAAAAAACATGAACTCATTAAAGGGGCTAATTTTTTCTCAAGGTCTAATGTTGAAATTAACACAAAAAGGTGTCTCTAGAGAAGTAGCTTACAAAGTTATCCAAAAAAATGCTATGAAGACATGGAATAAAAGTCAAAGTTTTTATTTAAATATCTCAAAAGATAAATTTATTTTAAAATATATATCAGCAAAAGAATTAAGCCAATTATTTGATGTTCACTATCATAAAAGATATGTTAAGACTATTATCTCAAAGGTGTTAAAATGAGTAGAAGAAAACTAATTTATGAAGGTAAAGCTAAAATTCTTTATGAAGGACCAGAAAGAAATACTATGGTTCAATATTTTAAAGATGATGCTACCGCATTTAATAATGAAAAAAAAGCCATTATTGAAGGTAAAGGGGTATTAAATAATAGAATTTCTGAATTTATATTTAATCAATTAAATGAAGTTGGATTGGAAACGCATTTAATTAAGAGATTAAATATGCGAGAGCAATTAATTAAGTCTTGCGAGGTAATACCAATTGAATTTGTAGTGAGAAATATTGCTGCCGGCTCAATCGTTAATAGATTGGGCTTAAATGAAGGTTCAGTCTTAAAAAACCCCATAGTGGAATTTTATTTTAAAAACGACACCCTTGGCGATCCTCTAGTAACTAATGAACATATTAAAATTAATAATTTAGCAGATCAGGAAGAAATTGAAATCGCAACCAAATATTCTTTTAGAATTAATGATATCATGTCTGGTCTATTTCGAGCAGTTGGAATTAAATTGGTAGATTTTAAAATTGAATTTGGCAGATATTGGAAAAATGATAAAAAGAAGGTTATTTTAGTTGACGAAATTAGCCCAGATACTTGCAGGCTATGGGATATTAAAAATGAAAAAAAGTTAGATAAAGATCGATTTAGAAAAGATTTAGGTGGATTGATAGAAGCTTATCAAGAAGTTGCCAAAAGACTAGGAATCATGCCAGAAGGAACTAATATCAAAGAAATTAAAACAGGTATATCTAAAACAATTAAATTAAAAAAAAGTTAAATTGAAATTTGAAGTTTTTGTCACTTTAAAAAAAGAGGTTTTAGATCCTCAGGGAAAAGCAATAGAAAATGCTTTAAAAAATATTGGTTTTAGAAATATCGAAACAGTAAGACAAGGTAAATACTTTTCTATAACAATTGATGAAGAGAATATTAATAAGGCAGAACAAATTGTAAATTCTGCTTGTAAAAAATTATTATCTAATGAGACAATTGAAGAATATAAATTTAAATTGATTAAATGAAAGTAAATATAATCGTATTTCCAGGTTCTAATTGCGATAGAGATATAAAAGTAGCTTTAGAAAAGTTTCAAATAAAATGCAAAATGATTTGGCACAGTGAAACCAATCTTCCTAAAGCGGATTTAGTTGTTTTGCCAGGTGGTTTTTCTTATGGAGATTATCTTCGATGTGGTTCGATGGCTTCAAAATCAATCATTATGAAAGAAGTTATAAAATATGCGTCTTCTGGAGGTTTTGTTTTAGGAATTTGTAACGGCTTTCAAATTTTAACAGAAACTGGTTTATTACCTGGATCTTTATTAAGAAATCAAAATTTGAAATTTATATGCAAACATGTAAATTTAATTGTTAAAAATAACAAAACGTCATTTACTAATTGTTATGCCAAATTAGACAAAATAACGATACCTATAGCGCATAATGAAGGTAACTATTATGCAGATAAAAATACTTTAAGAATATTAGAAGATAATGATCAAATTGTTTTTCAATATTGTGATGAAAATTATATTATAAATAACAAAGGAAATCCAAATGGTTCAAGTTTAAATATTGCGGGTATTATTAATAAAAATAAAAATGTATTAGGAATGATGCCTCACCCAGAGAGATCAGTAGAAAATTTTTTGAATAAAGATGATGGAATTAACTTTTTTGAATCTTTATTAAAATGATTGATGTAAATGAAGAAATAGCTAAAAAGCACGGTCTAACTGTTGACGAATACAATCAAATAATCAAACTTATAGGTAAAAAACCAAATTTGACAGAACTCGGAATTTTTTCTGCTATGTGGAACGAGCATTGTTCATATAAATCTTCAAAGAAATGGCTGAAGACATTACCCACAAAAAATACCAGAGTTATTCAAGGCCCTGGTGAAAATGCAGGTATTGTTGATATAGATGATAATGATGTTGCGGTATTTAAGATAGAAAGTCATAATCACCCCTCATTTATAGAGCCTTATCAAGGTGCTGCAACAGGTGTTGGTGGAATTCTTAGAGATATATTTACAATGGGCGCAAGACCTATTGCTAGTTTAAATTCTTTAAGATTTGGATCCACAGATCATCCTAAAACAAAATATCTTTTAAATGGAGTTGTGTCAGGAATAGCGGGATATGGAAATTGTATAGGTGTTCCAACTGTAGGTGGTGAAATTGAATTTGATAGTTGTTATAATGGAAATATTTTAGTTAATGCCATGAATATTGGTATTACTAAGAAAAATAAAATTTTTTATTCAGTTGCAAGTGGAGTAGACAATCCTGTAGTTTATGTTGGTTCAAAAACTGGTAGAGATGGAATTCATGGAGCTTCGATGGCCTCACAAGAATTCGGGGAAGATTCAGAATCCAAGAAGCCAACGGTTCAAGTTGGGGATCCTTTTTCTGAAAAATTATTACTTGAAGCTTGTCTAGAGTTAATGCAAACAAACTCAATTGTTTCAATACAAGATATGGGTGCTGCAGGACTAACATCGTCCTCTGTAGAAATGGCGTCAAAAGGAAATGTAGGTATAGAAATTAATTTAGATAAAGTGCCATGTAGAGAAAATGGAATGACACCATATGAAATAATGCTATCGGAAAGTCAGGAACGAATGTTAATTATACTTCGGGAAGGTAGAGAGAAAGATTGTGAAAATATATTTAAAAAATGGGGTTTAGATTTTTCAATAATTGGAAAGTTAACTATTTCTCAAAAATTAACATTAAAGTCAGATAATAAAACAGTATGTGATCTTCCAATATCTGCTTTATCTCATGAGGCGCCTGAGTACGATAGAAAATGGAAAAAATCAACTGCTGAAGATGAAATTGATTATGAAAATAAAATTAATGACTATAATCTTCTAGATTTAATCGAAAAAGTCATTTCTCATCCAAATCAGGCAAATAAGTCGTGGGTATGGGAACAATATGATCATATGGTAATGTGCGATGCTGTTAATATTCCTGGTGGAGATGCATCAATAATTAGAATCCACGATTCAAATAAAGCTATAGCAGCATCTGTAGATTGTGTGCCCAGGTATTGTAAAAGCTCCCCGTATTGGGGAGGTATGCAGGCTGTATGTGAAACGTATAGAAATTTATGTTCAGTTGGAGCTGAACCTATAGCAATAACTAATTGTTTAAATTTCGGAAATCCAGAAAAGCCAGAAATTATGGGACAATTTGTTGAAACTATAAATGGAATTTCTGAAGCATGTAAAAAATTAGATTATCCTGTCGTATCTGGGAACGTATCCCTTTATAACGAGACTAATGGTATTGGCATAAACCCTACTCCTGTTATAGGTGGTATTGGATTAATTAAAGATTTAAATAAAATTTCAGATTATAAATTTAGAAATAGTGATAATTTTATTTACGTTATTGGAAAAACAAACGGGCAGTTAGGTCAAAGTATTTTATGTTATGATATATTGCATATCAAAAGAGGGCCACCTCCTAAAATTAAATTAGAAGATGAGTTACTTCATGGAAAATTTTTAATTAAAATGATTCAAAAAGGATTAATAGAAGCCTCGCATGATATCTCATCAGGAGGAGTAATTTTGTCAATTTTAGAAATGTGTATGTCATCTAAGATTGGAGTAAATTTAAGTATAAATAAGACTGGTTTCGAACTAATAAAGTATTTATTTGCTGAAGACCAGTCAAGATATATAGTAGAGATAAAAGCTGAAAACCAATGTATTTTAGAGGAAGAAATGAAAAAACAATCTATAGTTTTTGAAAAAATAGGCAAAACTGTTAGAGAAAAGTTCATTTATATGAATGATAAATATAAATTTGATCTAAATAATTTAATTGAATTAAATAAAAGATGGTTTAAAAATTATAATGGAAATTAAATGGCAATCAAACAATCTGAATTAGAAACATTGCTTAAAAATGCTTTTCCAAACTCGGTTATAGAAATTAAAGATTTGGCGGGCGATGATAATCATTTTTCTGCGAAGATATGCTCAAGTTTATTTAAAGGAAAAAATAAGGTAGAACAACATAAGATGGTCTATAAAGCTTTAAAAGGAAAAATGGATACAGAATTACATGCGCTTTCAATTTCTACAGAGGAAAAATAATGGATGTTAATAAAAAAATTGAAGAAATAATAAACTCTAGTGAAGTAGTTTTATTTATGAAAGGTACACCAGAAATGCCACAATGTGGTTTTTCGATGGTAGCAGTCAACATATTAAAACACTTAAAAATAAACTTTAATAGTTTTGATGTTTACTCAGATGAAAACGTTAGACAAGGTTTAAAAAAGTATAGTAATTGGCCGACTATTCCGCAAATATATGTAAAAAAAGAATTTATTGGAGGAAGCGACATTCTGAAAGAAATGTTTGAAAAAAAAGAGTTAACAAAATTTTTTTTAGATAAGGGAATACAAATAAATAAATAATTATCTTGAATAATACTCAACAACTAAGTTTGGCTCCATAATCGCAGGGTAAGGTATTTCATCAAATTTCGGTATCCTAGAAAATTTTGCTGTTAATTTTTTTTGATCACTTATTAAATAATCTGGAACATCTCTTTCCTTTGATGATGATGCAGATAAAATTGTATTTAATTGTTTTGAGCTATCTTTAATCTCAACCTCATCATTTTCACTTAAATAAAAACTTGAAATATTAACTCTTTTTCCGTTAACTCTTACATGACCATGATTAATTAATTGTCTGGCCTGGAAGACTGTGTTTGCAAATTTAGCTCTATATATGACAGCATCTAGTCTTGATTCAAGTATACCTACTAAATTTTCACCGGTATTTCCTTTTCTTCTCGCAGCTTCCTTATAAACATTTCTAAATTGTCTTTCATTTAAATTTCCATAATAATTTTTAAGTTTTTGCTTTGCTTGTAATTGAATCTTATAATCCGAGGGTTTGGCCGATGTTCTTTGTCCGTGCTGACCTGGTCCGTAAGCTCTTTTGTTAAAAGGACTTTTAGGTCTACCCCATAGGTTTACGCCAAGCCTTCTGTCTACTTTATGTTTAGCATTTATTCTTTTTGACATTAAAAAAATAGCATTTATAGTAATGAAAAAAAAATTGTCAACAAAACATATCTTATTTTAAACAAAAATTTAATAGTTAGAGGGTGCATTTTCTTTGAATAGTTTGTAATCTATGCTGTCAATTAATGCTATAAATGATGCCTCTATAATATTTGGCGAAACTCCAATTGTAAACCAGCTTAAACCTTTGCTATCTGTGCTTTCTATTGACACTCGTGTGGTAGCGTTAGTTCCAGTATTTAAAATTCTAACTTTGTAATCTACAAGTTTAAGATCCTTTAAATATTGATTATATTTTTTAGTTTTTAGTAAATTTGATCTAATGGCATTATCTAAGGCATTAACAGGTCCATTGCCTTTTCCCTGACATTCGATTTGCTTAGCGTCAATTTCAACTATTGCTTTAGCAATTGAGTCAATTTCATTTGTTTTTTCTGAGTTCTTTGAAACTACAACCTCATAACTTTTAATTTTTATAAAATTTTTAACTTGTCCCAATAATCTTCTTGATAACAACTCAAATGAAGCATCAGCGCCATCATAGGAATATCCTATAAACTCCCTGTCCTTAACTTCATCAAGGATCTTTTGAATATTAGGGTCATTTTTATCAATTTTTATATTAAACTTTTCTAATCTAGATAAAATGTTAGATTTTCCAGCTTGATCAGATATTACAATATTTCTCATGTTACCTACTAAATCAGGATTAATGTGCTCATAAGTTTTTGGATCTTTCTGAACAGCAGAAACATGAAGCCCTCCCTTATGTGAAAAAGCAGATGCACCAACATAAGCCATATGCTTATTAGGTTTTCTATTTAAAATTTCATCAAGTAATCTTGAGCAATCAGTTAATTTATTAATTTTTTCTCATCAATTGAAATTCTAAAATTTTTTTTATAATATTCTTTAAATACTAGTGTTGGTATGATTGAAACTAAGTTTGCATTTCCACATCTCTCTCCTAAGCCATTTAGAGTTCCTTGAATTTGTCTTGCGCCTGCTATAACGGCAGCTAAGGAATTTGCTACAGCATTTTCAGTGTCATTATGCGCGTGAATTCCTAAATGTTTGCCGGGTATAGTTTGGCAAACATCATTAACTATCTCTGAAATTTCATGAGGAAGAGTTCCTCCATTAGTATCACATAAAACAATCCACCCCGCTCCGTTATCATATGCACTTTTTATACAATCAATTGCGTATTTTTTATTGTTCTTATATCCATCAAAAAAATGTTCAGCATCAAACATAAAATTTTTCTTATGCTTAACAAAAAATTTAGTCGTTTCCTCAATATTTTTAAGATTATCCTGATTAGAAATATTTAGTGCAATATCGACATGGTAATCCCATGACTTTCCTACAACACAGACATCATTAGTATCTGAATTAATTAAAGCCGCTAAACCAGGATCATTATCTGCGCTTCTTCCGTGTTTTTTTGTCATACCAAAAGCAACTATGCTCGATTTTGTATAAGGTTTTTTATTAAAATACTCTGTATCTGTAGGGTTAGCACCTGGCCATCCACCCTCAATATAATCAACTCCTAAATCAGATAAGGCACTGGAAATTTTAAACTTATCTTGTAAGCTAAAATCTACACCCTCAGTTTGTGAACCGTCTCTTAAAGTAGTGTCAAATATATAAATTTTTTCCTTATTCATTCTTTAAATTTCCATTTTGTTTCATTTGCTTCATCCTCTAATAAAATATTATTTTTTAATAAATAGTCTCTAATTTCATCTGATTTTTTAAAATTTTTATTTTTTCTTGCGTTATTTCTTTCGTTAATCAAACTATTAATTTCTTCTGGCTTAATACTAGTTTTTTTATTAAATTTAAACCATGTTTCTTTATTTTGACTAAATAATCCAAGGAATTTACATGAAGCATTCAACTGCTTAGCAGATTCTAAGTCTCCCTCTTTAGCATAATTATAAAGTTTATGAATATTTGTAATCATATTAGGTATATTTAAATCATCTAATAAAAAAGTTAAATTATTTTCATTAATTTTAATATTATCATCAATATAAAATTCATACCATTTATCTAATGTTATTTTTGCATCTTTTAAAATTTTTTCATTCCAATCAAATGGTTGGGTATAATGTGTAAAAAGCATAGCTAGTCTAATAGTTTGGCCGTTATATTTTTTTTTTTAGATCGTTAATTGTGATAAAGTTATTTTCTGATTTTGCCATTTTTTTCTTATTTACTGTGACATAGCCATTATGTATCCAATATTTTGCTAAGAACTTTTCGTTAGCGCAAAAAGATTGTGCAATTTCATTTTCATGATGGGGAAATACTAAGTCTAATCCTCCTCCATGAATATCAAAACTAGTATTTAAATATTTTTTTGACATTGCTGAACATTCAATATGCCAGCCAGGTCTTCCTTTGCCATATTTAGAATCCCAACATGGTTCATTATATTTGCTTGGTTTCCACAATACAAAATCACCAGGATTCTTCTTAATTTTAGATATTTCAACTCTAGATCCTGCGTTGAGATCTTTTATTGTTTTTTTTGATAAAGATCCATAAGAGGGGAATTTGCTTATATCAAAAAAAACATGTCCTTTTTGCTCATAAGCATATTTTTTATTTAACAAGGTATCTATTATTTCGATCATTTGATCTATATGGTCAGTTGCCTTTGGTTCGAATGTAGGCTTTAAACATCCAAGAAATTTACAGTCTTCATGAAATGATTTTGTAATTTCTTCAGTCAATTTTTTAAATTCTATATTTTTTTCATTTGAAGATTTTATGATTTTGTCATCTATGTCAGTTATATTTCTTACATAGGTAACTGAATCTCCTCCAAAAATTTTTTTTAAAACCCTGAACAAAACATCAAATACTATCAAGGGCCTTGCGTTACCAATGTGCGGAAAATCATAAACGGTTGGCCCGCATACATACATACGTATATTGTTTTTATCTAAAGGTTTAAAAACTTCCTTTTTTTTTGAAAGAGTATTACTTAATACCAAGCTTTGCATGTTTGATTAATATAAGAATTAATCAAATTTACAAACTGGAATTTCTCTCATTTTATGTAGGTTAGATTCTCTTATTTTAAGGTATTTTTTATAGTTTTTTGAGTTTGGATTGGCCATAGCTTCTTCTAATTCCTCATAACTCATTCCCAATTGATTTTCGTCATTTCTGCCATCCACCCACAAACCATCTGTTGGTTTGGCTTGTATTATTTTTTCATCAATATTAAGTTCTTTACCCATTTCCCAAACATCAGATTTAGTACAGTCTGCAATTGGCGAAATATCTACTCCGCCGTCACCGTATTTAGTATAAAAACCCACTCCGAAGTCTTCTACTTTATTGCCTGTACCAACAACAATACCATTATTAGATCCCGCAACTTGGTATAAAGTGGTCATTCTTATCCTCGCACGGCTATTAGCAAATGCATGCTCGCTATTATTTTTAATCAAGGCTTTTTCAAAATTTGTAAATACTTCATCTAAATTAATATTTAAAATTTCTACATTTTTAAATTTATTTAAAAGCCACTTACAGTGTTTTTTGCTTAAATCATCTTGTTCTTGAATTTGTTTAATGGGCATTGATAAAGCAAATGTTTTTATACCTGTCATTGAACAAATTGTGCTCACAACAGCCGAGTCTATACCTCCTGACACACCAACAACTAAACTAGTTGCTGGGTTAGGCATATTGCTAACGTATTCACTTAGCCAATTTTGGATGATGTTTATTCTTGATTCTGGTAACATATTTATAATTTATCTAATTTAACTAAAAATTAAATTAATAATTATGACGCAAACTTAATTTTATTTTTAGAAAAATGTGAATTTTTCTTAATTTCTTCAGATATCAAAAAAGCTAATTCTATGGCTTGATTTGCATTAAGTCTTGGATCACAGTGAGTATGATATCTACTTGAAAGGTCTTTATCAGTTATATTTTGAGCCCCACCGGTACACTCTGTCACATTCTGTCCAGTCATTTCGATATGCAATCCACCTCCAAAAGTACCTTCGGCCTGGTGAACATCAAAAAATTCTTTTACCTCTTTTAAAATATTATCAAATGGTCTTGTTTTGAAACCTGTAGATGATTTAATTGTGTTACCGTGCATTGGATCACATGACCATATTATGTTTCTTCCTGCTTTTTTAATTTCTTTAATTAATTTTGGTAATTTTGATTTAACTTTATCGTGACCTAACCTGGCTATTAAAGTAATTTTTCCAGCATCATTATCTGGATTTAATATTTCTGTTAGCTTAATAATTTCTTTAGGATCAGAAGTTGGTCCACATTTTATACCGATGGGATTTTTAATACCTTTGCAGTATTCAACATGTCCGCCTTCGAGTTGCCTAGTTCTGTCTCCTATCCACAAGAAATGAGCTGAAGTGTTATGGTATTCACCAGTTGTTGAGTCAATACGTGTCATGACTTCTTCTACTGGCAAAAGTAAAGCTTCATGACTAGTATAAAAATTTACAGTTCTTAATCTTCTGTTAGTTTCTGATGTTATTCCACATGCCTCCATAAAAGCCAAAGAATCGCTTACTTTATCTTCGATCTCTTTAAATTTATTTTTTGCGTTAACATTTATAAATGACATATTCCACAAATGAACCTTGTTTAAATCTGCAAAACCTCCTTGAGAAAATGCTCTTAAAAGATTTAATGTTGAAGCAGATTGTGAGTAAGCTTTTAATAAACGATTAGGATCCAGCTTTCTACTTTCATTAGTAAATTCTGAACCATTAATATTATCACCTAGATAACTTGGTAACTCTATATTATTTTTTATTTCGGTTGGGGAACTTCTAGGTTTTGAAAATTGTCCTGCAATCCGTCCAACTTTTATAACTGGTAGATTAGATGATACTGTTAATACTAATGACATTTGCAGTATAATTTTAAAAAAATCTCTTATATTATTTGGATGAAATTCAGCAAAACTCTCTGCACAATCTCCACCTTGTAATAAAAAAGCTTTACCTTGTGATACATCAGCTAAATTTTTGAGTAGTGAGCGAGTCTCGCCAGCAAATACTAAAGGCGGAAAACTCGATAACTCTTTTAAAATATTATTGAGTTGTTCTTTATCATTATAATTAGGAATATGTTTAACGGGTTTATCTCTCCAGCTATTTAATTTCCACTTTGTCATACAACTAATGGTTTATAAACCTAGTCGCGAAATTGACAAGCCAAATAATCGACAGCCTCCTAAATAATTTTCCAGAGTTTATGTGAATTATATGGCGTCATAACTACTCAAACTTTGTTTTATCTCTAATTTGCCTAGTCTGGTGGCTAATTTGTTGCTTAATTTGATGAGTCTTTAAGCGAATTATTTTTAATGAAAGTTAAATAGTCTACATAACTAGTGTGAAGTGGTGTGAGGTAGTGTGAAGAAATGTGTACCTCTAACGCCCAATTTATTCAACAGTTACTGATTTGGCTAAATTTCTCGGTTTATCTATATCGTGACCCAAGGTTAATGCTGAATAATAAGCTAAATTTTGCAATGGTATTGTTAACAAAAAAGGCATTAAATCGATTGATGAAGTTTCAACTTCAATTTTTTCCCACAAATTATCAAATTTAATTTCATCAGAACTTTTGTTAGTAATTAATAAAACCTTAGCACCTCTCGCAATAACTTCTTGCATATTTGACATGGTTTTTTCATAATGATCATCTCTGGGTGCAATTACTACAACTGGCATTCCCTCTTCTATTAAAGCCAAAGGTCCATGTTTCATCTCACCCGCAGGATAACCTTCGGCATGTATATAAGACAACTCTTTAAGTTTCAAAGCTCCCTCTAATGCAACAGGATAAGAGTGGCCTCTACCTAAAAACATTGATCCTTTTGCGTTTGAGAATGTCTCGCTTAAACTACTTATCTTTGTTTCTGTTTTTAAAGTCTTTAGAATTAATTCAGGAAGTTCTTTTAATTGGCATATTTTGTTTGCGTATTGAAGATCATTAATCTCATTTCTAATTTTCGATATTTTAAGAGTAATTAAATACAAAACTAACATTTGACCTAAAAAAGCTTTTGTGGATGCAACGCCAATTTCCTGCCCACAATGTATAGGTAAAACAAATTGAGCATCTCTGGCTATAGAGCTCTCCACAACATTTACTATAGCGCATGTTTTCATTTTATTCTTATTGCATAAATCTAATGCAGCGTGTGTATCGGCTGTTTCCCCAGATTGAGAAACAAATACATAAAGGTTATCTTTTCTAAATCTATTATTTCTATACCTAAACTCAGATGCAATATCTACGTCTACTTCTAAATTAGTTAATTTTTCAAACCAATATTTTGCAATTACACATGCATGATATGCAGTGCCACACCCTATTAAAATTATTTTATTAAAGTCTTCTTTTTTCCAAGGAAAATTGAATATGCTAAGTTCATTATTAAGTTTATTGATATATTCCTTAATACAAGCGTTTATTGTATTTGGTTGCTCAGCAATTTCTTTTGCCATAAAATGTTTAAAATCTCCTTTGTTAATATCAATATCTTCTTTTGATAATTCTAAAATTTTTTTATTAATAATTACTCCCTCAGAATTATAAAAATCAACTTTATCCTTTCTTAAAATACAAAAATCTCCATCATCTAAATATGTAATTTTATTTGTCATTGATTTTAAAGCATAAGAATCTGACCCAAGATAGTTTTCATTTGGTCCATAACCAACAGCTAAAGGAGAACCTCTCCTCGCACCAACTAGTAAATCTGGATGATCAGTAAAAATTATACCAAGTGCAAAACTACCATGTAATTTGTTTAAAACTTTAGTTATGGTGTTTTTTATATTATTTGTTTTTAAATACTCGGTTATTAAATGAACAATTACTTCAGTATCAGTTTGAGATTTAAATTTGTGACCATTGTTTATTAAGTGTTTCTTTAATATAGTTGCATTTTCTATAATACCATTATGAACTACTGATACTTTTTCAGAGGAATGAGGATGAGCATTTATTGTATTTGCTGCACCATGTGTTGCCCATCTTACATGTCCAATACCAATTAAACCATCCGACTTAGATGTTAAAACATTTTTTTCTAAATTATTTACTCTTCCTTCGCATTTAATTTCATTAATAAAACCTTTATGAATTGTAGCTAAACCTGCAGAGTCATATCCTCTATACTCTAATTTTTTTAATGAGTTTAATATTATAGTGGAAACTGGCTTGTTACTAGATATTCCAATTATTCCACACATGATCTATTTCCTCTTTTTAAAAACTTTTTGACTTGATCTTGTTAAGGATAGTTTGTTAGAGCCAACATTTTTTGTAATAGCTGATCCCGCGCCAATAGTTGTATTAGACCCAATTTTAATAGGAGCGACCAATGATGTATTTGAGCCTATAAAAACATTGTCTTCAATTATAGTCTTGCTTTTTTTTCTACCATCAAAATTACATGTGATTGTTCCAGCTCCTAAATTAACTTCTTTACCGATCTTGCTATCTCCTACATACGACAAATGATTAATCTTACTATTTTTACCAATGTATGATTTTTTCAATTCTACAAAATTTCCAATTTTTGAATTATCATCTATTATACTGTCAGGTCTAATTCTTGCGAATGGTCCAATTTCAACGTTATTTTTTATTACAGCTTTTTCAATATGGCTAAATGATTTTATAGTAACATTATTACCAATTTTAACATTTGATCCGAATACAACATATGGTTCAACAGTTACTTTTTTTCCAAATTTTGTATCTTTGCATAAATAAACTGTTTCAATATCTACAAACTTTACTCCTGCTTTTTTAGCTAAATTTCTTAATTTTTTTTGCATAACATTAATAGGCTATAAATGTATCTTTCAAATTGATCAATAATTCAGTTTTTAAAAAAAACTATGTTAATTTTGTGATTGCTGATAAATATATATCCAGCTAATAAAAAGCATGGAAAACTGTATAATTTTTGATTTAGATGGAACATTAGTAGATACAGCTCCAGACTTAATGAAAGCCCATAATTATGTGATGAGAAAATATGGGTACCCTGAACAACCACAAAAATCTATTCGTTTTTTAGCTGGAAGAGGGGCGAAACAAATGATCATCAACTCCGTCATTACTCACGATAAAATTCAAAATATTTCTAATTCTAAAATGATCAATGATATGACGAAAGATTTTATAAACTTTTATAAAAATAATATATCTGCAAAGTCTCAATTAAATAAGAATGTAATTGATTTATTGAGATGGTGTAGGAAAAAAAATATTCATCTCGCTGTATGTACAAATAAACCTGAGTATTTAGCTGTTAAACTTTTAAGGGAGTTAAATATAGACAGTTATTTTGTTTTCGTTGCTGGATCGGATACATTTGAGTTTAAAAAACCAGATCCAAGACACCTGACTAATATTCTAGATATACTAGAGATAAAAAAAAATAATTCAATCATGGTAGGAGATAGTGAAACTGACTCAGAAGCAGCTTTTCAAGCAAAAATAAAATTCATACTAGTAGCTAATGGATATACCCTTAAAGACGAAGAAAATATAAAGCATGATTTTTTAATAAATGATTTTAATTTGATTAAAGAAATATCTTTAGAATTACTTAATATTAAATAATTTTTTGACTTTTGTGATTTTAAATTTATAAATTGTTTTATCTATGCATTTTGTAAATACCAAGCCCAGAGAAAAAAGGTCTAGCTTGTTGTCAAATCTTAAATCAGGGAAGCTTTTGACATTCCCTGGTGCCTATAATGCTTTGGTTGCAAAACTTATTAAAGATATTGGTTTCGATGGAATATATGTGTCTGGTGGGGTTATGTCGAATGATCTTGGAATACCAGATATAGGATTAACTACTTTAGAACATGTTAGTACGCGCGCAAAACAAATTTCACAATGTACTTTATTGCCAACAATTGTAGATGCAGACACTGGCTTTTCTAGTTGTAAGAAAACTGTTGAAGTATTTGAAAAATTTGGACTTAGTGGTCTGCATATTGAAGATCAAGTAGCAGAAAAAAGATGTGGACATTTAGATAACAAAGAGCTGATAACTAAAGATGAAATGGTTAATAAAATCAAAGAGGCCGTTAAAGCAAAAATAGATAACAATTTTTTAATAATAGCCAGAACAGATGCAAATTCAGTAGAAGGTATCGATAAAACAATAGATAGAATTAAAGCTTATGAGGATGCAGGGGCCGATATGATTTTTCCAGAAGCAATGAAAAATGAAAAAGAGTTTGAGATCATAAGAAAGAACGCAAGAACATTTTTACTGGCTAACATGACTGAGTTCGGAAAATCTAAACTTTTAACTAAAAATGAACTTAATAATTTAGGATATAATATAGTAATTTATCCTGTAACAACGCAAAGATTAGCTCTTAAAAGTGTAGAAGATGGTTTAAATGTCATCTTTAAGGATGGGCATCAAAATAACTTAATTAAAAATATGCAGACTAGAAAAAGGTTGTATGAATTAGTAGAGTATGAAAAATATAATCAACCTGGAAAAAAAATTACAGATTTTAGTACCGAGGGACACGAATAATGACTAACGAAGTTAAAAAAGGATTGATCGGAGTTATAAGTGATGAAACAAAAATATCTGAGGTTATGCCAGATATTAACTCTCTAACCTATAGAGGATATACCGTACAAGAACTTTGTGAAAAGTGTAATTTTGAAGAAGTTGCTTACTTGATTCTTAATAACGACTTACCTAATAAAGATGAATTAGCAAAATTTAAAAATGATGAGAGAAGTAACAGAAAAATCTCAGATAATTTAAAATCAATCATTAAAAACTATCCAAAAAAAGCTCATCCAATGGATACTACTCGAACTTCAATAAGTCATATGGGTTTGGAAGATCCAGATACTTCCAATAATTCAAATGAAGCTAGTATGAGAAAATCTTTAAGACTCCTTGCAAAAGTATCCACTGCTGTAGCAGCGAGTTTTAGAGTAAGGAAGGGACAAGATATTATTGAACCAAACAATGATTTAGATTTCTGTGAAAATTTTTTTCATATGTGCTTTGGTAAAGTTCCAAGTAAAGAAGTTGTGAAAGCATTTGATGCTTCAATGACTTTATATGCTGAGCATAGTTTTAATGCATCAACTTTTACTTCAAGAGTCATAACTAGCAGCTTGTCAGATATGCATGGGGCAGTCACAGGTGCAGTAGCTAGTTTAAAAGGACCATTGCATGGAGGTGCAAACGAAGCAGTAGCACATATGCTAAATGAAGTAGGTTCTTCAGACAAGGCTGAAGAATTTATTCTAAATAAAATTAAAAATAAGGAGCTAATCATGGGGTTTGGTCATAGGGTTTATCGTAATGGTGACTCGAGAGTTCCTACAATGACTGAATACTACCATAAAACTGCTAAATATTATAAAAATTCTGAATTACCTAAGATTTCAAAAATTCTTGAAGATACAATGCTAAGAGAGAAGAACATTAAACCTAATTTAGACTTTCCAGCTGGGCCAACTTATCTTTTGATGGGTTTTGATATTGATTTTTTTACACCTATTTTTATTGTATCAAGAATTACTGGTTGGTGTGCTCATATAATGGAACAACTTGAAAATAACAAATTGATAAGACCTCTTTCTAAATATACAGGTACACCACACAGACAAATTGAAAAAAAACAAATAATTTAAACAAATTATTTTTTATTTTGATTAAAAAAATTTATTGTTCTTTTAGCAGCATCTTTCCAAATCTTTTTATTATAACCTGCTCCACCTTTATATTTTTTTGATTCCCAAGCGTGGCCTCCATTGTCGTAATAATGAACTTTAACCGCAGCACATTTTTTTAAAGCTTTATTAATTTGAGGTCTTACCCGTTTAAGTGGCTGTGTTGTGTCTTTTTTTGGATGCAAAACTAATAATGAATTACAATCTTTTTTTATGTATTTAGCTGGGTAACCATTTAATCCTCCTGTAAAATTCCAAACTCCATAATGACTTGATGCAGCGTTTACTTGTTTAGAACCGGCTAAATAAGTCGCCCAATAACCTCCGTTCGAAAAGCCGACGGCAAAAATATTTTTTTTATCAATTTTTGGATCTCTTTTTATAACCTCAACGAGTTCGGTTAGTTCATTTTCAATAGGTTTTCTAAAGGTTGTCCAGGTTTTCCCTCTAGTTTTTGGAGTTATTCCGTGACGTTTAAAAAAATCTGGGCTGTATATTGCAAAGCCTGCATTTAAATAATCATTACCAATATAATTCATTAAATAATTTGATTTAAATCCTCCACTGCTATGTAAGAGAATTACTGCTGGAAAAGGTTCACTGCCTAATGGATATTTCGTTTCATGATAAATAGGTTCTGCAACAACTTTTATTGTTAATAAAAAAAATATAATTGTTATTAATCTTATTAATTGAAGGTAATACACTTAATAATTTGTCAAATTGTTTCTATATATAAAGGGCGATAAAATATTACCGCCCTTTAGTAATTTAAATATTAATTACTTAGTAAAGTCAAATGCCTCGACCCATGAGCCTCTTGTAGATGCTTTAGAATATTCAGTGGCTCTTCCTTCGAAAAAATTCATATGCTCAACTCCGTTTAACATGGTATCTAACCATTCTAAAGGATTTTCCTTCACATCATAAATTTCATCCATTTTTAATTGCGCTAATCTTCTATTTGCAATCCAACGAATATAATCTTTGACTTGCTGAGCTGTTAATCCCTCGATCGGGCCCATTTCAAAAGCTAAATCAATAAAAGCATCCTCATGATCAACGATTGTTCTACATGCATCTTCTATTTCTTTTTTTAAAGACTTATCTAACAATCCTGGGTTTTCTTGGCAGAAAGTATTAAATATCTTTATCATAGAGTTACAATGTAAAGTTTCATCCCTAACTGACCAAGTAACAATCTGACCCATACCTTTCATTTTATTAAATCTAGGGAAGTTTAATAAAATCGCAAAACTAGCAAATAGCTGCAAACCTTCAGTAAAAGCAGAAAAAACAGCGACTGTTTTTGCAATTTCTCTTTTGTTATTCATGTTGAAGTTTTGCATGTAATCGTACTTATCTTTCATTTCTTTATACTTTAGAAATGCTGAATATTCAGTTTCGGGCATACCAATAGTATCTAGTAAATGAGAGTAAGCTGCAACATGGATTGTCTCCATTGCTGCAAATGCAGTCATCATCATTAAAACTTCAGTTGGTTTAAATACAGTTGTGTAATGTCTTAGATAACAATTATTAACCTCAACATCTGCTTGAGTAAAAAATCTAAATATTTGTGTTAAAAGATTTTTTTCATGAGCTGTTAATTTTTTTTGCCAATCTCTAACATCCTCTGCAAGTGGTACCTCTTCCGGTAACCAATGGATCCTCTGTTGGGTTAGCCAAGCGTCATAACACCATGGATATCTGAATGGCTTGTAAACAATTTTCTCCTTAAGCAAACCGTGATCAACACAATAATTTTGATCTATAATTGGCTTTTGACTTTCCTTAATTTTT
>MDTB01215901.1_pt1 | contig 114520 bp, 84 predicted proteins | sample 811161 | NCBI WGS metagenome assembly MDTB01 (sample SAMN05326650, study PRJNA326480) | marine metagenome | isolation source: seawater | place: Mediterranean Sea | collected 2009 | reverse complement strand
TGTTCTATTGGGGTCTTTTCTAGGGTATATTCTTCCCAGGGTGGCTGAGAATTATATTGTGGTTCTCGGACCTCCTGTGGGAGCGGTTCTGGGGTATGAATATCTGAAGTATGAGCGTGATATCGATTTGCAAGAGGTCGTTACGCAGCTTCCAGTAATCCCAGAAATCTCACATTCTCTCTTCTCTAGCTCCATTTTAGTTTCCACAACTTTCCTCACCTTATTGTTCAGGATGCATCTTAGGCAGATCCTCCCAATAATAATGTCTGGCCTGTTTTCAGGCGCATTGATTGGAAATGGCGCTTCAATAATTCAGACAAACTCTTTCCCACTCTCAATAGAAGAGCTGGAATTACAAATTTCAATCGTAATCGCGCTTTTAAGCATCGTTTCTCAGACATATGTGAAATTCTATGGTCGGGAGAAGGGGATGAAAAAGCAGAGAGCTAAGGATAGGGAAAGACGACTAATTAAGAGGACTGGGGACATAGTAATCCTCAGATGCCCTGCCTGTGGAGAAAACTCACCCCACAACGTAGAAGCTAGAAAGGAAACTGGCGCAGGTGTCCAGCTAATTGTGAATTGTAGAGGCTTGAATCAGTTCGACGAACTTTGTAACAACCACCACACAGTGATCGAGAATAGGTAATTTACCAAGTAGATTTAATTGCTAGCCACCCTTGAATTTCTTCATGTTGCAGGTCGACAACCTCACTCGCTATTATGAAATGGCTTCTGGGACAGTCAAGGCATTAGACGGAATTAATCTGAGTGTTGAAAAAGGAGATCAGATACTCCTACTGGGGCCCTCGGGTTCGGGAAAAACAACTCTTCTGAACTGTCTGGCAGCACTAGATAGTCCAACAGGCGGGAAATATTCGTTTCATGGAAGTCCCGTACCAAGGGATAATTCTGAGCAGATGACCACTTTTAGGCGAGAAAACATAGGTTACGTTTTCCAATTTTTTAATCTTCTTCAGGATTTGACAGTTTTGGAGAATATTTTACTTATTCAGGAAGTTTCTGGAAATAGGGACAAGGAAAGGGCCTTGGAGCTGCTAACATTGGTAGGCTTGGAAGCCGAAAAAGACCGATTTCCAGCTGAGATTAGTGGCGGGCAACAACAAAGAGTTGCAATAGCTCGAAGTCTCGCTAAAAGCCCCAAATTACTACTCGGGGATGAGCTGACAGGGAATCTGGATTCAGAGACTTCTAACAAAGTGATGGAAGTTTTGATGGAAGCATGCATTTCCGAGGAAATGACAACTATCATGGTTTCACATGATGAAAGCCTGGCCCGCTTCGCATCGCGAGTTATCAGGATGGATAGCGGAAGAATAGTCTCTGACAAGCTCTCGGATAATTGACAATCATGAAGAGAATACCTGCAGTTGAACTTTTCAGCAATTGGGCTGACATCGGAAAAGATGAGGGAATGGAGGCAGGCCATTCACCAAGCGTCGAAGTGATGATCAATGAGGCAATAAAGCGGACCAATGATGCATTTGCTTCAATCGACGTGGGCTGTGGAAATGGTTGGACAGTCCGTAGACTAGCAAAACTTCCTGAATGTTCTTTTTCTTGTGGCGTAGATGGTTCGGAATCAATGATCAGAAAGGCCAGATTTATCGATCCCGGAGGTAAGTATTATCTCGGTTCTCTGCCTAATTGGGCCCCCCAAGAGAAATTTGACTTGGTAATCAGTATGGAATTCCTGTACTACTTGGATAGGCCATTCGTTTTTCTTGAATCAATAGTTGAAAATTGGCTCAATCCAGGTGGTTGTGTAGTTGTTGGTATTGATCACTATCTCGAGAATGAGCCAAGTGTTGACTGGCCTGCAAAACTCGCAGTACGCATGACCTCACTTCCAAAAGTGGAATGGGTCAAGGGATTCGAGAAAGCTGGTTTGAAAAGGGTCGAGCATCTCATTACAGGGGAAAGTGACGAATGGGGTGGGACCTTGATAATTATTGGTGAGAAGGAAAAAAGCTGACCCCCCTTGAAGGGTAGCATTGAAACCCCTCATTGCAAGCGAGAATCATGTCCGAGCCCAAGCACCCTCTTTCCAGACTGGCTACTCAGATGGGGCATCATAGAGGGACGATAATACTGGCTTCCATTTGCTCAGTTCTGAACAGGATGTGGGACTTGGCCCCGCCAGTTCTAATTGGGATGGCAATAGACGTAGTGCATCAGCAGGAACAGTCCTTCCTAGCCGATTTCGGATATAATGATCCATGGATCCAACTACAAATTCTGGCCGTGATTACAGTATTTGTTTGGGTTCTAGAATCACTTTTCCAATACTTCTATGGCGTATTGTGGAGGAACCTTGCCCAGACTTCTCAACACGAACTAAGAATGCGAACATACAGCCATATTCAGGACCTAGAGATGCAATGGTTCTCAGAGCAAAGTACTGGAAATCTGATGTCCATAATGAATGACGATGTAAACCAGTTAGAGAGATTTCTGGATCACGGAGCCAACGATCTCTTACAAGTGGCAACAACAGTTGTCGTGGTGAGCGCAATAATGTTTATTCTAGCTCCGGAGGTTGCAATATTAGCTATTTTACCAATCCCACTAATTGTTGCAGGATCCTTTCTATATCAAAGAAGAATCGGCGTAAGATACGCTGAGGTCCGTAAGGAAGTAGCAGATTTGAACTCTATTCTGAATAATAACCTCCATGGAATTACCACTATCAAGTCATTCACTGCTGAGATGAGGGAGGTCGAGAGAGTCAGCAAGGCTTCCGAGTCCTATAGAAACGCAAATAGATCTGCAATCCGACTTTCTGCTTCTTTCGTTCCATTGATTAGGATGGCAATTCTATTCGCATTCACAGCAAACTTGCTAGTCGGGGGGAAGTATGCATTGGAAGGTAGGATAGGACTTGGCGAGTACTCGGTAATTGTCTTTATCACACAACGCCTTCTATGGCCACTAACTAGGTTGGGTGAGACATTTGATCTTTATCAAAGAGCACTAGCCTCGACAACCAGGGTTCTAGATCTACTAGATACTGAGGTCGGAGTAGTGGAGGGGGAAACTAGACTAGCTACAGTCGACGGCAAGATTGAATTCGATGGACTCCGGTTCGACTATCCCGGGAGAGAGGGCATTCTGAAAGGGATAAATCTAGAAGTTCCTGCCGGTAAAACATTCGGCCTTGTCGGAGCTACAGGATCTGGTAAGACAACTTTGGTGAGGTTATTGTTACGCTTCCATGATCCCGATAGAGGTTCCGTAAAGCTTGATGGACACGATGTCAGAGATCTCCAACTCGACTCTCTAAGGGGTGCAATATCCCTTGTTAGTCAGACAACAACCCTATTTCCTGGTTCAGTCAAGGATAATATTCTCTATGGCAATCCAGATGCTTCCATGGATGAAATCACTCAGGCCGCGAGTATTGCAGAAGCAATAGGTTTCATCGACGAACTCCCGGATGGATGGGAGACAAACATTGGTGAGGATGGACACCGGCTTTCAGGTGGTCAGAGGCAGAGGATTGCAATAGCCAGAGCAGTACTGAAGGATGCGCCGGTCTTGGTCCTAGATGAGGCTACTAGCAACGTAGACAACGAGACTGAGGCTGCTTTACAGCGATCTATAGAGAGAATATCAAGAGATAGGACGACACTGATTATCGCTCACAGACTATCCACAGTAAGGAAAGCAGACAAGATTGCTGTTATGGAGGGGGGCAAGATTACCGAGATGGGGGGTCATGATGAGCTGATATCCCAAGAAGGTCTGTATGCTAGGCTTTGGTCTGTTCAGACAGGAGAGGCATCATAATGAGTGCAGATTATAATACTCCACGGCTTAACAATCTAGCCGAATCTCTCGGCATGGTAATCACGGATTTCACTGAGCATTCCTGTGTGGTGGAACTCACCGTCGGAGAGATGCATCTAAACATGGGCGGAGTAGCCCATGGAGGAATTCATGCTACTCTATTGGATACTGCCATGGGGGGGACTCTAGTTTCCATAATTTCGAAGAATGAATGGTGCGCCACGGCGCAGCTAGATATTTCCTATCTGAATCCTGCAAAGGAAGGCGACCACCTAATATCTTCTGCAGAGGTAGTAAGAAAAGGAAGACATTTAGCCCATGTTGAAGGCTACCTTGTAACAGAAGAAGGTGAAAGGATCGCTTCAGCCAAGGGGACATGGGCTATCTGGGAGACCAGGCCTGAGGGTCGAGCCGACTAATTGCTAGAACTCATAGGGGGCATGTTCAATAGTCCCAACTCTTTCTTAGTATTATGGCGAGGAGAGACTCACTTACTTGGTTTGTCTTGGGAATAGCCCAGATAATGATTGGGGAAGCTATTCTCGAATCTGGCACCACTGAAGTTCTCGGCAGGGTCATCCAGGGTACCGGAAGTGGGACGATCGCACTGGGCCTCTATTTCCTACTATTCCTAGCTCGTAACGAGTCTGAATTCAAGGAGCTATACAGCCAGGCTGAGAGAACCCTACTGGTAACGAACGCCAACTCGGGCCGAAAGGAACTAGTCGATGATTCTTCTCAGCCAATCAAAGCAATTTGGTATTCTATTCCTGTAGGGATGGCCTTCATCGGTCTGATATCTCTGCTAATTAATGGTTAGTGAGTTACAATGCCTCCCGAGGATGACGATAACCTCGTCGATAAAGCAATTTCAAACCCTGCCTTTGACCATATGTTCGGATACTACATCTTCTTCAGAAGAGTAGCAATCCCGATATTTCTATTTATTTTGGGCCTCTTTACATACACCATACTCGAATCATTCAGTTTTTCTCGAGATACTAGCCTAATAATATCATTCATGATTGTAGGCTTATCCCTGGGCCCGGTGATGAACTCAGAAAGGTACCTAGGATTAATTCTCTCTAGGAGAAAGGATCATGATTGATTACTTTGTAGCCGAACATGTAAAGTCTCAATCACGTCTCGGCCAATCATGGTGAACCTTCTAGGCTTCAGCCTATTTGACCTGGTAGGATTGGGGGATGTATCCGGAATAGAACTGATCTTTGCGTCTAGCGCCCTAGTAGGGGGCATACTATTCGTACTGTATTTCTTCTTGTTAATGATAGGAGGAGTGGCCACCGATATCTTCGATGGTTTGTTTGGAATAGATGTTGATATGGGGGCAGACGCCTCCTTCAAAGCCCTCACATTTCAAGGAATTATGGCATTTATGATGTTCTTCGGCCTAGGCGGACTCTATGTTCTTAGAACCGACTCTGACGCCACTAGTCTAGCAGTTTTAGCCGGGGCTATTTGCGGAGGCATCTCGATGTATGGGACTGGAAAACTATTCGAGCTTTTTGTTGACTTACAACAAGATGGATCCATAGAAATGGAAGATGCGATTGGGTCCACTGGCCAGGTGTATCTCCGGATTCCGGGGGATGGGGTAGGTCAGGTTACTGTTGAGGTGTCGGGCGCGCTCAGGACTTACAATGCGAAGTCAGAGGGAGAAATTGAGATTCCCACAGATGCTTTCATAGAGGTAGTGGGTGTACTAGGGGAAGTCCTAGTAGTGAAAAAAACGTAAATAACTCTTTCTTCAATCAACCTCGATTAGAGAAAAGTGAGCCTTCCGGGTAAGGATTCTTAGGTGAGGTGCCCCTGCTCGTGATGAGTAGATACTATGTCAGATTACAAAGGAAAGAGATTTACACTCGCTAGAACAATGATCGCCTTACTTGTAACCATATTTGCATCCGGAATAGCGGTCGCAGATGATCATGATAATGCTTCAGCAGGCTTCATCGCCTCAATCATGATATTTGCAGTAGTTCTAGTACTAGTGGCCGCAGTAATGTTCTTTGCCCAAAGATACAAGAGATGCCCTCCAGACCAGATAATGGTCATTTACGGGCGAACTCAAAGGACTCCGGATGGTAAAGCCAAGCCTTCCAAAGTTCTTCATGGGGGTGCAGCTTTGGTATGGCCCCTAATCCAGGATTTCGCATACATATCTCTCAAACCTATGACTATCAATATTGACCTAAGAGGGGCACTTTCCCTACAGAATATCAGGATCAACGTGCCCAGCACTTTCACGATAGGTGTTTCAACCGAGGAGGCAGTAAGGAATAATGCGGCTGAGAGGCTTCTTGGTTTCAAAGTCTCAGATATCGAGGAGATGGCCAAGGAAATAATCTTCGGGCAGCTTCGCCTCACTGTAGCTACACTCACAATTGAGCAGATTAACCAAGATCGAGACTCGTTCTTGGAGCTTATCCAGAAGAATGTCGGAGCGGAAATGAGAAAGGTCGGACTGTATCTAATTAACGTCAATATAGCAGACATCACCGATGAGTCCGACTACATCGAGAGCATCGGTAAGAAAGCAGCAGCAACCGCAGTGGAGCAGGCGAGGATTGACGTTGCGAACGCCGAGAGAGACGGGGCCATTGGAAAGGCCGAGGCAGACCGAGTAAAGGAAATCCAAGTCGCACAAAACACCGCAGAGGCCGAGAAGGGGCGAAAGGCTGCACAGGCCGATCAACGTGTCTATGTGGAGCAGCAAGAGGCTATGGCAGTCGGCGGAGAGAACACTGCTCAGGCAGAGATTGCGATGGCAAACGCAGACCTAGCAGAGGCAGAGGCTTCTGCGAAACAGCGTGCAGATGTGGCAACAGCTAAGGCAGAGGCCGAGATTCAGAAGGCCGTTTATCAAGAAGAGGAGTCGAAACTAAGAGCTAGCGAAATCGCTCGTGAGACCGTTGCCAAGCAGCAAGTCGAGATTGCTGCAGACGCAGAAGCAGAGAGGCAGAGGAGAATAGCGCGTGGTGAGGCAGACGCCACCTTAGCAAGGTATGAGGCCGAGGCAGAGGGCATTCAGAAGGTTCTGGATGCTAAGGCAAAAGGATACAACAGCCTAGTAGAAAGCGCTTCTGGCGATCCAAAGGCCGCAGCAACTCTACTCATGGTGGAGAAGATTGAGTCGATGGTCTCCGCGCAGACTGAGGCCATTAGAAACCTGAAGATTGACAAGATCACGGTATGGGATAGCGGAAATAATGCTGACGGAAACTCTGCTACCAGTAACTTCGTTAGCAGCCTCGTTCAGAGTCTACCTCCTATTCATGACGTAGCAAAAATGTCAGGAGTAGAACTTCCTGACTATCTTGGTTCCATGACCGAGGAATCAGACGAATCCTGATAATTGTGGAAGTCTTCCAATGTCCGATAGTGCAGTAATTGTAGGCGGCGCAAGGACCCCATTCTGTGAGTGGTTAGGTGGAAAGAGAGGGGATGGGGGACTCGGTGGAAGGCTAGCCTCGATTTCCGCCGAGGAGCTGGGAACCTTAGCAATTAGAGGGGCAATGGAGAAGACAGGTTGCGACCCATCAGCTATTGATCACGTTGTGATGGGCCACGCTTTGCAGACTTCTGGACAAGCTATCTTCGGTGCTAGACATTCCGGATTAGGGGCAGGAATACCCCAGGAAGTCCCAATGCTAACTCTGAACCGTCTTTGCGGAAGTGGTGCACAGTCAATAATCAGTGCATCAAAAATGATCATGCTCGGAGAAGCCGAAGTAGTAGTTGCAGGAGGCATGGAGAATCTTAGCCAGGCCCCACACGTCCTAAGAGGGATGAGGGGCACATACAAGCTAGGTAGGCCACCTTCAGCGGGAGATGAATTACCTCAGGATATGGAGGACTATCTATTCACCAATCTCTTAGATGGCGTAAGCGGGATGTTTATGGCCCAGACTAGCGACGAATTGTGTCGAAGGAAGGGAGTAGTTAGAGAGCAAGCCGATGAGTTCGCAGCGATGAGTCATCAACGAACTGAAAATAGTATTTCATCTGGAATTTGGAACCAAGAAATAGTGCCAGTCAATACTCATGATGGCATAGTAGACCATACACATGAGGATCACTTCGTCCAAGGGACAACTCTCGAATCCCTATCTGAGCTCAGGACTCACTTCGGTCCAAACTCTTTGGTTACAGCTGGAAATGCCTCTGGAGTTGTGGATGGAGCAGCAGCAGTAGTGGTAAAGTCAGCATCGAGAGCTGAACTAGACGGCGATGAGCCGCTTTCTCGAATTGTCTCTTGGGGGGTTGTTGGTCTCGAGCCTAGTATTATGGCATACGGGCCAGTTCCATCCAGCATCAAGGCCATAGAAAATGCAGGACTTTCTATAGAGGACATCGATTTATGGGAGATCAACGAGGCCTTTGCCGGACAGGCAGTTGCTTGTATCAGTGATCTAGGATTGGATTATGATAGAGTTAATGTCAATGGTGGTGCCGTCGGACTCGGACATCCTCTGGCGGCTACAGGAACTAGATTGGTCCTCACACTGTCCCTTGAATTGCAGAGAAGAGGTGCAAGATTCGGAGTCGCAACTGCTTGCATTGGGGGCGGGCAAGGAATTGCAGTAGTAATTGAGTCGATATAAATTACAGATTTCCATATCGGAGGGATTATGCCAGATATTGATATGGGCATTTCATGGCAGAACACATCCCTGGGACAGGTCACGCAAATAACCTCAGAAGTATTGTAAAGACAATTACTTGGAGAACGATTGGAACACTAGATACCATACTCATAACACGGATAGTAACTGGAAGTTGGGCCGCAGGAGCAGCCGTGGGTACTACTGAGCTATTTACCAAGATGATCCTATACTATCTCCATGAAAGGGGATGGAGTAAAGTTGATTGGGGCTTAGAGGACATAGACTCTCCAGATGTAAGTCCAATGCATTGAAAATTACATAATTATTTCAATTCGGTAAAATTGAAACTCTGCTGTAATATGTCTTTGGTGAAAGTCAAAACCGTTTAGGTTATTATGTCCAATGCTCGTGTTTGACAACATGGCGATGGGAATGTATACTAAAGAACGCGTCCTTGCGAAGACATTTGCTTGGAGGATTATTGCAACATTAACAGGGGCAGCAGTTGCTGGACTCCTGACAGGGGAGATAGAAACGGCTGGGTGGTTCATCGTGATCGAATTCCCACTGAAGATGGGATTCTATTACTTCCATGAGAGGGCTTGGGAAGCCGTTGAGTGGGGAGTCACAGAAGAGATGCCAGTAGTATAATATTTAGCATAACTACTGCTTAAAATAAATCCCATAATGGCTCCTATCAGACGAATAAGTATATCGAGATAAGACTGAAGAAAATCATTCCTGCTGATGAGATGGCCCCTATCGCGAATATTCTGGCACCTTCCTTCCCTATCCCCTCCATAGAGAGAAAAAATCCAACGGAGGCCATTATTGGTGCCAAACTGTACTTAGCAAGACCGGACAATTGTTCTGAATATCCCTCTGGCATAAACCAAGTTGCAAGAATCGCCGCCAAAATGAATCCAGGCAGGAAGAACGGGATTTTAGATAGAGGATTTTTCCAGTAATCACTTCTAGCGGAACTGCCCCCTATTACGGCACATAACGGGATTACTAAGACGAGCAATCCTACTCTTGAGAGCTTAACTGTAGTTGCCATGATCACTCCCTCGCCCCCAATCGCTTCCCCAGCCGAAATCGCCTGTGGGACAGCGTGGATTGTTGACCCAGCCCAGATTCCGGCACTCGCTTCTTCCAATCCTAGTATTGTGGAAAATACTGGTATGGCGATGAATGTGATAACTCCGAGAACATTAATAGTTGCGAGAATAATAGCTAGAGAGTCCTGTCTTATTCTCAGAGGGGAGGAAACGGAGACAACCGCGCTATTGCCACATATTGCTCCCCCACACCCTATGGCCAATGACAACTCAGTTGTAATGCCAAGGAACCTTCCGATTAGAACACTAGAAACAAGGCAAAAAATTGCGGACGTTATTCCTATCATTAGACCTATTCTACCCTCCCCATTGCCGAAAAATAAAGTTAGATCTAGTCCGAAGCCCAAGCAAATTATTGTGATTGGCAGTATTTTCTTTATGACCCAATCACCACCACTCCGGATCCCCGAAAAAAATTGAGCACAAACCCCCCCGAGGATGAACGCTAGTGTCCCCGAACCTAAACTGAATACATCACTAGATTGTAGCCATCCATCTATCAGATAAGCCATTATTCCCAAAATAAAGCAAAGCCCAACTCCTCGATTTAATTCTCCCTTCTGTAAGTAAATTCCGGAATCCTCACTCATATTCCCGCCTCACAATCAACCGATTAGTTGCCCCAATATCGCACCACCTGCTAGCCATGCTCCTACCATAGAACCGACATTGCCAAGCGCAGTAACTAACAGTACCCTACCTACTCTATTTTTCCAGAATAAAGAGGACTCGTCTAGCTTGAGGAAATCTTGCGCGTCCTTACCCGTCGGGGAGGCTACCTTCAACTGGGTGTACCCAGCAAACCAACCGGCTGCCAAGGTCGGATTTAGAGATGTGATTGGAGAGGCTAAAGCGCCAGCCAATATCGATAGGGGGTGGCCCCTTGCAATCAGAACTCCTAGTCCTGCTATCAGAGCATTGAGAATAAGCCAAGTCTGGGCTGTCTGCTTGAGCTCGTCTATTTCCCCATTGTAGACCATCCATCCGATGGCCCCCAGAAGGAAGATGGGAATCGCCGCCATGATGACCGTGGGCAAAACCGACTTGGGTGGCTCCTCTGATAGCTCTGCTAGCCTCGAGGTAGTCTCCATTGCTGGCTCACCAAGATTGTGTACGACGCCATTGAGGTGGCCCGCCCCTATTACTGCCAGAACCCTCCCCTTTCCACGGATCTGCTGAATCCTACCTGCTAGGAAGGCATCCCTCTCATCGATTAGTACCTCTCCGGCTCGAGGGGCTATCTCTCTAGCCTCCTCCATCATGCTACTAAGGAGGTCTGAGTCGCCTAGGACTTCGTCTATGGAGAAATCGTCCTCGTCTTCCTCCCAAAGGAGAGCATTGAGGATCCTCCATTTCTCAAAAAGCCCCGTCTTCCTCCATGCCCTCCTCAGTGTTATCACAACGTCTCTATCGATCATTTCAACTGGGATTTCTAAATCTTCTGCAGCATTTACAGCAGCCAGAAGATCCGCCCCTGGCTTCTCTCCGGTGGATATCCCCATCTTTCTTTGCTGGGCTGCTAGTGCTGATTGCAGTAGAATCATTGCTGATCTACCCTCTTTGATTATTTTCAGAAGGTCCTCTGAGTCAAGTGACTCGGGTTCTGTCAATGCAGCCATCCTAGAAGGACACAATTCAACTGCAACAAGATCCGGGCCCCACTCTTCGATCTGATTCCGAACCAGTTCCACCGACTCGCTACTGACATGTGCAGTTCCCAAGATTCTCAGACTTTCATCAACCTCAACGATATTGCTGTTACTCATGGAATCACCTTACTGCCTTCATTGCCCTGAACATGTCCGAGTGCTCAGCCACATCATGGACTCTGATTATATCCACCTCTTTCTTCGGGGAAATTGCAGCCAAACCTAGAGTCCCAGCTAGCCTTTCTTCACTATCGACTCTTCCAAGTAGATCTAGGAATATACTCTTCCTGCTAACTCCCCACATCAGGCGCATCGCATCGTGTGGCACTACTTCCCTTCCTGACGATAGTAGTGCAAGGTTGTGTTCTAGTGTCTTCCCGAAACCAATCCCCGGGTCCGCTACGATTTGACTCGGCTTTATTCCTTCATCCATCAAAAACTCCGCCACTTCGCTCAAGTAATCTCTGACCTCTTCGATAACATCGTCGTAACTAGGATTATGCTGCATGTTCTCTGGTAATCCCTGCATGTGCATTATACAAACCGGACAACCATGATCGGAGATAACACTCAACATTTCCGGATCGCTCAATGCCGAGATGTCATTAACCATGTCAGCCCCCGAATCCAGAGCCTGGCGTGCTACCTCCGAATTCCTAGTGTCTATGGATATGCACATATCAGGAAGTTCGCCCCTAATCTCCTTTATTGGGGGAATTACTCTAGCTAATTCCTCATCTAAAGTTACGGGACTGGATCCAGGCCTAGTTGACTCTCCCCCAATATCAATCCACTCCGCCCCTTCCGAAGCCATCTTGGCCGCAGTTTCTACTGCATGGCTGCTATTACATGACCTGGAACTAGGATAGAATGAGTCTGGAGTGACGTTCACTACTCCCATAATCCGTGGAAAACCGTCTTCTCGGCGATTTAGCATGGGTCGCCAGTCGGCCATATGTTACTCGCAAACGACGATTGCTTTATGATGTGACGGAGGGGCAATTGATTGATGGTTCTGGGAGATGATGTTTCGTTAGAGGCCTCCGAGACAAAAACTGACTCGGATTCCGTTGAATCGCATGATCCCGAAACACTGTTCATACTCGACTCCATTATTCAGAGACTCAAACCTCGCGATGCCCACCATGTCAGGGATATGATCACTGAGAGGGCTAGGACATCCGGGGCACTATTCATCTCTAGTGCTCTGTGGTGGTGGATAGCAATCAGCGAGGGCTCCAAGCAAGTGAATGACTCAGACATCCCACAATCTACACTCGGTTCGTTTGAGTTTGGAACTGTGAGTCTAATCATCCCAGCTCTGGTAATTGCCGCCACTCTTTTTACTGGAATTGGTAGGGAAAGAGGAAATGCGACAATGAATCTAATTGGAGGTGGCCTAGGAGTTCTAGCAGCATTCTACATTCTTGAACCGGTATTGATGCACTTTGGAGAATTGGAGGGGGACGCTCTTTTCGCTACTGGCAGGGTGTTAGTCCTAGCAATAATGGTCGGCTTTGCATCCCTGATGATGTTCGATGCCCTACTCTTACAATGGGTTAGAGCTAGTATGCTACATATGGGGATTGAAGCTTTCCCACCTATAGGGTCGGACCAAGCTGAGGGTCATGCTGATGAAGAATCCCCTTACTCGTGAGGTATGGGTAACGGGGGCATGCCTAGGATTTCTGTCCTGAGGCTGGGTCACCGAATTGAAAGAGATAAGAGAATAACTTCACATTTGGGGCTAACTGCTAGAGCATTTGGAGCCGATGAGATAATTCTCTCTGGTGACCGAGATCACTCCCCTCTCGAGACTTGGGAGTCTGTAACAAAAAGGTTCGGCGGAAATTTCAGAAGTAGATTCGAAGAAAGTCCCATGTCTTGGCTCAGAAATGCCTCAAAGTCTTCCTCAAATACCATTGTTCATCTTACAATGTACGGCGAGCATTGGAGAAAATCCATTAAATCAATTTCCTTCGAAAAACCGATAATAATAGTCGTAGGTGGGACAAAGGTATCCGGCGAGATTTACGGTCTTGCAGATCACAATATTTCAATCGGCAACCAACCACATTCTGAAGTAGCTGCTCTAGCAATCTTTCTTGAAAGTTGTTTAGGTCCTATCGATGAATATTCTAAGTTCCCAGAACCCAAATTGAGAGTCATCCCCTCTACTAATGGGAAGATTGTAATCAACGAAGAAGAAGAAGAGTAATTTGTAACCAACTCGGCCCATCATCTCTGTCAACCATTAAGAATCGTACTTGAGCAGCTTTGCTGATGTCGGCGACAGAAGGTGACGGGGGCTTCTGTCCGGGAGCGGGAATTACTGGGGTAGAAGACCCACCAACATTTCCCGATGCAGCAGATCCTCTCTTCAATTACTCCGGTTCCGAACAACCGAGTGGTTCACGGGGATTGCTGCTTTTAGCAGATGGGACTCGTTTCGAAGGATCCCTTTTTGGCTCAGAAGAGATAGCAGAAGGAGAACTTGTTTTCACTACGGGGATGTGTGGATATCAGGAGAGTCTAACTGACCCATCATTTTCGGGGCAGGTTCTCACATTCACATATCCCCTTTTGGGGAACTATGGCATCCATCCAGGGGTTTCAGAGTCATCTTCAGTACACCCTAGGGGAGTAGTGTGCAGACAGCACATGACATTCCCTGACCATAGAAATTCCATAGGCAGCGTTCACGATCTCTTGGTTGCTCATAATGTTCCTGGGATAGAGGGGATAGACACTAGAGCTCTGACAAGAAGGGTAAGGGAGCATGGAACAGTTCTATGTGTTTTTGGACCGGCTGAGAGAGTCGAAGAGATGGAGAATATACTCGAGGAAATGACACCTCCAGATTCCGATGACCTAGTCGCAAAAGTAACTTGCGATAAGCCTAGACTACTCAACCCAGGTGCTTTAGATGCATCTGGAAAATCTCTTCCTCGCCTAGCTGCTATAGATTGTGGGGTCAAGTACAATATCCTCAGGGAGCTATGTTCTAGATTCGAGGTAGTTTGGTGTCCAGCAACAATTACTCTCGAGGAGATAATTAGAGATTGGTCTCCCGACGCATTATTCGCATCCAATGGGCCCGGAGACCCCGCTCATAATGGGGCTGCAACTGATGCAAGAAAAACCCTGGCAGAAGCCGTACGCTTTGGGATGCCTGTTATGGGCATTTGTCTTGGCCATCAACTGATGGGTTTAGCAGCAGGACTAAGGACATACAAGCTCAGATATGGGCACAGAGGATCCAATCAACCTGTCATGGATCTGGAGACCGGTAGAGTCCATATTACTAGTCAGAATCATGGTTTTGCCGTAGAAGATCCCGTACAGGGAATGCTTGCCCCCCATCCAAGCGGTGTATGTTCAGAACCAACAGAGAATATTCTCGGTTCAGAGTTCAGAGTCAGGCATGTAAACTCTAATGATGGAACAGTTGAGGGGCTTGATGTTCTGGATAAACCAGCTTTCACAATCCAATTCCATCCAGAGGCAAGCCCCGGCCCTCATGACGCCTCCCCGCTTTTCGATAGATTCCAGAACATTGTCTCCGATTACTTAGTGAGGGTGGAGGGACAAATATTGAGCAAGGATGGTGGTTCCTGATGCCTCGCCGTGAGGATTTGAAGAGGATCATGATCCTAGGAAGTGGCCCAATAAGAATCGGTCAGGCCGCAGAGTTCGATTTCTCAGGTTCGCAGGCTTGCCGTGCTCTTCGTTCAGATGGATATGAGGTAATTCTTGTAAATTCGAATCCTGCTACAATTCAGAACGATCCGGAGATGGCTGACAGAATATACATCGAACCACTACTTCCTGAGGTCGTAAAGAGGATAATGGAGTCAGAGAAACCCGACGCTCTATTAGCCGGAATGGGTGGGCAAACCGCTTTGAATATAGCTTCAGCCCTTGCAAAGGACGGCTCTCTAGATGAGTTGGGGGTCGAGCTTATTGGCTGCAATCTAGCTGCAATAGATGAAGCCGAGGATAGAGATCTATTCAAGAAGGTCTGCGAGGAGATTGATCTTCCAGTCTGCAAGGCACTGGCTTGCGACTCTATCGAGGCTGTGATTGATGCTGCAGAAGAACTCGGTCCCTTCCCCTTACTTATCAGGCCCGCCTTCACTCTTGGAGGTCTAGGTGGTGGAACTGCATTCAACATGGGAGAACTTGTAGAAATAGCAAGTCAAGGAATCCTTCATTCGGCAATAGGCCAGGTTCTGATAGAAGAGAGCATACTTGGTTGGCAAGAACATGAGTATGAAGTAATGAGGGATGGTTCTGATAATGCAATCATTGTATGTACTATGGAGAATATTGACCCCATGGGAGTCCACACTGGGGAGTCAATCGTCGTAGCTCCCCAGCAGACTTTGTCTGATATAGACCACCAGGGGCTCAGAGACGCGGCGCTTAAGCTCATTAGAAGACTCAATATCAAAGGGGGATGCAATGTCCAATTTGCAGTTGAGCAATCAACTGGCGAATACAGAGTAATTGAGGTCAATCCTCGGGTCTCTCGCTCCTCTGCATTAGCCTCCAAGGCTACGGGTTATCCAATTGCCAGGATGGCTGCTCTGATTGCAGTTGGCTATACTCTGGATGAGCTCCCAAATCCAATCACAGGTGAGGGAACAACAGCAGCGTTCGAACCAACTCTGGACTATTGTGTGGTGAAGATTCCTAGATGGCCTTTCGACAAGTTTCGAACCGCAGATAGAAAGATTGGCACTTCTATGAAGTCTACTGGGGAGGTTATGGCGATCGGCCGATCCTTTGAGGAAGCATGTCTGAAGGCATGGGCGAGTTTGGAATATGGTAAACCCCATCCTAGGCCACTGACAATGTCCGACGCCTCAGATGGAGAGACAATGGATGAGCGAGCCTCCGAGAGACTTCCAACCGCTTTACATGAGGATTGGCTGCGCATCCCTACTGATCGAAGATTGGGGGCACTTTTTGAGGCATTTAGAAGAGGATATTCAATAGAAGACGTTAGGGATTTGACCGGTGGAATCACCCGTTGGTTTCTACGGCGGTTCGAGAAAATCGCTGCAATAGAAACTGAGATTAGAGCAGCAGGAGAGATAGGCATGAAGCCTGCTGTAATCCCTGAGTCTGAGATGCGCTCTTGGAAAGGTGCAGGATTTACCGACCTTCATATTGCAGATGCTCTTTGCGGGTTCCCCGACTCAGGCTTCAAAAATCTTCCATTAGGACAGAATGAGGTATCCGTAAGGGCACGAAGACATGAGCTGCGCATCCATCCAAGATATAGGATGGTCGACTCTTGCGCAGCTGAATTTGCCGCAGTCACTCCATATTACTATTCGACATATGAGGGTGGCTCCGCTGATTTAGGTGTGGACTATGTGCCGGGACTCTCATCATCAAAGCAGAGAATAGCAGTTGTTGGATCGGGGCCAATAAGAATAGGGCAAGGCATAGAGTTCGATTACGGATGCGTTCATGCTGCCGGTGCTATCCAGGATTTAGGGCATGAGGCTATCATTATCAATAATAATCCCGAGACGGTTTCTACTGACTTCGATACTAGCGATCGCCTTTACTTCGATCCACTTACTCTGGAGGCAGTTTCCGAGATTCTCCTAAGAGAGGATGCAAACGGGATCCTTCTCCAATTTGGAGGTCAAACGGCAATAAATTTGGCACTCCCATTGGCGCATGAGATTCCACATCTATCCACCTTGGGCCTTAATCTGAACATGGAAGGTACATCCCCAGAATCAGTAGACGAAGCTAGTGATCGCGAGAGGTTCGAAGAGTTCGCCCTAAGATGTGGTCTGAGAATGCCAGAAGGGGCGACTGCAACAACGCCAGATGGAGTCAGGCATGCAGCAAATGAGATCGGTTACCCAGTTTTAGTCAGACCTTCATACGTATTGGGTGGCAGAGGGATGGAGATTTTAGCGAATTATAAGCAGCTAGAGTCTTACATGAGGGATGCCTACCTCTCTTCAGATAGGCCACTCCTCATAGACAAGTATCTCGGAAATGCAATGGAGCTTGACGTTGACGCAGTGTGTGACGGGGGGGATGTTCTCATCGGAGCAATAATGGAGCATTTGGAGGAGGCTGGCATTCATTCGGGTGACTCTACTTGCTTTATACCCCCGCAGAATGTTCCGAATGATATTCTCGAGCAGGTTGAAGAATGGACCCGTGTGATTGGCTTGGAATTGGGGATAAGGGGTTGCTTCAACATCCAGTTCGCTATCCATGATGATCTTCTATATGTCTTGGAGGTTAATCCTCGGGGCTCTCGGACATTCCCATTCGTCGCAAAGTCAACAGGTATACCGCTTGCTAGGATAGCTGCAAGGGTTGCTCTTGGAGAAAGACTCTGTGATCTAGATATACCAGAGCCACAGAATGAAGCCGTCTGTGTAAAGGCACCCGTCTTTCCATTTATCAAACTCAGAGGTTTGGACCCAGCACCGGGTCCCGAGATGAAATCTACAGGGGAAGTGATGGGTTCGCACTCTAGGGCATCCGCGGCATATCTGAAGGCCAGACTCGCCACAGAAATTCCAGTTCCAACTGCCGGAGGCGTATACATTACAGTCAAGGACGAGGACAAGTATTCCATGATCGCCCATGCTGAGAGCCTACAAAAAATGGGATTCACAATCTTTGCTACTAGAGGGACATCAAGAGTCTTGAGATCAGTAGGTAAGCTCGATGTTGAGACATGCTACAGGATAGCCGAAGGAAGGTCCCCCGATGCTCTTGATTTGATGCGTCAAGGTAAGATACAACTAGTTGTCAATACTCCAAGATCGACAGGAGGGGCAGTATTAGATGGGAACATGATGAGGCGCCTGGCGGTTGAACTCAATATTCCATTCGTTACCACTATGGCCGGCGCAAGAATGGAAGTTGAAGCCATCAAGGAGGCCTTACTGGGAGTTCCAGAGCCTAGACTACTTGAAATAAAATCACTTAACTAGGGTGGCTCCGGTTTCAGTACGAATAATCCTCCCATCCTGAATAGAGTGCACAGACATTACAGCTTCTCTAGATCCATCTGGAAAATCCATTACTGAGTGTTCAACTAGAATTTCCTCATTCTCGTAAATGCATCTTGGATTATTTATCACGACTTCAGGATTAGCCATCATTTGGGTCAACATATCACTAATCTGTGTTTTATCCATGGTAGTTGCGGATTGATGTCTGACGAATTGAAAATCTTCGTGCAGAGCCTCTATGTAGTGTTTTGCGTCTTTTTCTTCTATTGCCCTAATCAGTAGTTCGTAAACTGTCATGATGCCGGGCAAACATATCCCAATTTGATATTTTTCTTTCACTCTCTACAGTCAAAAAGAGAAATTACGGCACTCCTTTCCATTTCGAAAAGTAGGGCGGACGCCTTCGGACCGTGAGCCCTACCTATCATTGCCAAATAAACGGACGAATAACCATCCTTTCTCTGAATTCCAGTATTATCGCAAGCTTGGGAAATAGCTGCTGAAATCTCTTCTTCGCTCCATTCACAATCAGAAAGAAGAGAGGATAGACTAGTTAGAAACAAAACTCCCAATCCCCCGATAATAGTTTTTGTTTCATCGCTAATCTCGCTTCGAATATCTATGCGCGACTCTTCAGGGAAGTGGGGGCCATTTATCCAAGCTCGCATTCTGGAGAGTCTGATTTTTAGTACAGATCCAGGCTTTCCTTTTATGTGGCCAGATCTATTCAATGAAGACCACACATCATCATCAGATGACTTGATCTGTGCTAGCATAGATAGGTGCCTGAATGTCACACCCCCTATCGATTCTCTAGGATCCGAGTCAGTTTTCACCTGACTAAATCTAATCGCACCTGCCTGAGTCTGATGAGCTACAAGCTGTCTTTTGTTCATTCCTTCCAAATCCGGGGAGGATGCCGATACAAGCCTCTCGTATTCATCCGCAGTTTGGAATAGGGAAATTCCAGTATCGAACTCTATGTGCCGATTAATCTTACTTCTAGCTATAATGTACCTAAGTATCTCGGGCGGAACTAGGCTAAGTGCTTCCATTGGCCCTATGGTAACTCCCGAAGAGCTCGACATAGGCCCCATTCCCTTCAATTGGATCCACTCGTAGACTATTTTGTCGGGAGGTTCGCCTCCAAGAATTTTACAAATCGGTATTCCAGTGTCATAGCTACCTCCTGCAGCTCCGTGATCCTTGCCCGCTGGCTCGCAGGTTATGCCATGGATAATCCATCTCGCAGCCCAATCAATCCTCCAGGGCATCTTCCCCTCTCCATTCCTGATGTCTGACTTTCCATCCACGCCATGTGCGTCTGTCCAGAATACGTATGGATTCTCGTACCCTGTAACTTTGACTCCATCTAAGCTTCCATCAGATCCGATTGGGCTGTAAGGAAACCACTCTTTCGGAAGCTCTCTTCCCGAGATTTCTTGGATAGTAATTCTGATTTCTTCCTTGTTTTTAATCGCCAAGTCAATATATTCTGCGAATTCACCCCTCTCGTAACTCTCATGATTCATCACCACTTCTGGGTTTACGCCTATCTGTTCTAGAGCTTCTAGGAATGGATTGAGGAAATATTCTGCGTAAGAAATACTACTATCACTAGGCTTTCCATCAGAATCTGGTGCAGGAATGAATGCAAGAGGGCACCCTATGTATTCTTCGTATTCAGGTGAAAGGAAGTCGTACACCCTTCTTAGTGGATCCATGGAATCCACGATGAAAATATATTTTGATTCCATTCCGGCATCTAAGCATGCCCTATGGATCATTTCAGCAGAGAGTATTTCTCTTAGATGGCCTATGTGGAATTCTCCAGACGGAGTAATCCCGGATGCAGAGACCTGATCCCCCCCACGCTCCTTGAGCCTTTGCGCGGTGTATTCCGCCCAGTGCATATGCCACCTCAGACGGTAGCCGCCCTAACAAGTGCCCGGAGCGGAAACTCTCCCACATCATCATCCCAAGACTTATTCACTAGAACCATACATAACTTAACCTCTGCCCCAGCATTAGTAAGATCTTCCGAGATCTTCTTCATCGTTTTCCCCGAAGAATATACATCATCGATGATTACAACTCTTTTTCCTTCTACTCCAGCATAAACCTGAGAAAGATGCCCACTAACGTCTTCGTTGATGCTCCTAACTACTGAAAGCTCCACATCTAATATGGAAGAAACTGCCTGAGCGAAAGCTATTCCATTGATGCTAACACCCACGATAGTATCAATTTCTTCACCAACCATTTCTTCAATTATATCGCAAAAAACATAAGATATGGCCTCAATCCTATCTCCTTTGACTGCAATTGATCTCCACCCCACTTTGACATCTACAGGCTTGTCATCGACCTCAAAGTCACTTGCAGATAACCATTGAACCGTAGTCTGAGATAATGATAGCTCGTCAGCTATTTGCTGAGTGTTGAGTCCGCTTGATCTGAACTCTTCCACCTTATCCCTTAGTTCATCAACACTGAGGTGCATTGACTACCGCCGGTGTTCCGGCGATATGAATGCACCGGGGGCATTCTATGGATTGATGCGTTTTTTCTATAGTTAGAATCTACCTGTACTCCCGAAACCACCCTCTCCTCTCACAGTCTTACCAAGATCATCAATTTTAACCTCAGAGAAATTTACGTCTGGAATAGGTGCGATTACTAACTGTGCTATCCTCTCTCCAGACTTTACCAGATATGATCCCCCCTCTCCAATCCAAGTCATTAGGATGAACAACTCTCCCCTATAGTCAGAATCTATAGTTCCTATACTGTGAGGAAGGATAAGTCCCTTGGAGCCCAATGAAGACCTTGCTCTCACCTGTCCCTCAAAACCCTCGGGAATTGCGACATGTAACCCAGTCCTCAACTTAACACTAGAACGAAATTTAACTTCAGTATCTTCTAGTGAATATATGTCCCAACCCGCAGCAAATTCACTTCCCTTTGTAGGAATTTTGGCATTTGGATTAGTTCTAGCAAACTTAACTAAAACCCGCTCACCCATACTTCGAGGGGGAGTAAATAGGTCCTTGACGGTTCTCCATACTCCCGGTGAGGTGAAAAGGGCCACTATTGTCGGAAGCATGTGACTAGCCGCGAATATGACTCTCTACTGGATAGGGCTAGAGAACGTATACCTAAGGATATTAGTGAACGTTCAAGATGGACGATGCCGACCCCTGACATACTTATCGAAGGAAGTCAAACTATTCTTAGAAATTTTTCAGAGATAGTGGATGCTATGGACCGCGATGCGAATCATGTTTTTCAGTATCTTCTTAATGAGCTAGGGACATCTGGTACTATTGAGCAATTTAGAATCATGCTAAAGGGTAAGGTACCGCCCAAGAGGATCAAGGAAAAGATTGTTTCATACGTAAAGACGTATATTCTGTGTGCAGAATGCAAGGCACCAGATACAAGATTTTTGAGAGAAGACCGGACTACTCTTCTGAAATGCCAGGCTTGCGGTGCTACAAGACCGGTCAGACTCTGATTATTCAGGCGAGAAGTCTAGAAGTACCTTGCCTTTGTTTTTCCTTTCATGGATATGCATCTGCGCTTCTGAAACTCTCTCAAATCTCCAAACCGAATCAATTATCGGGTTAATACTACCTTCAAGAAGCATCTTGTTAATTGTAGTAAGATGGCCCTCAAAGATCATCGGGTCTTCTAACAGCCCCATATGGACACCAAATACCGCTTTGTTAGAACTCATCATCTTTAGAGGATCGAATCGTGGCATTTCCAGCCACATTCTTAGCTCCGCCAATCTAGATCTTCTATTCCCCTTAACTACTGCAGAAGCCCCAAAATAGTACAATTTTCCTCCGTTTCTAAGTGATTTGTATGATTTCATCAGGTGACTTCCGCCAACTGGATCTATCGCATGATGGACTCCTTTGCCATTGGTTAGTTCTCTACATATCTTGACAAAATCTCCTGACAAACTGTCCACAAACCTCATTCCCAAAGATTCTACAAAACCCCTCTTCCCCTCAGAAGCAGTCCCAATTACTTCGGATGCGCCCATTGACTGGCATATCTGGGCAACTGCAGTCCCCACTCCGCCTGCTGCGTGATGGACTAGGACAGTCTCACCTTTTGAGAATCTTCCCAGATGCACTAGCATGTGGAACGCAGTCCCATATGTAACAGGAATTGCCGCAGCTTGATCAAATGTTACAGATATTGGAAGGGGGACAACTCTTTTGTGATCCAGACAAACCTTTTCTGCATATCCTCCAAAACCAGTCATTGCTATCACTCTGTCTCCTATCTTAAAACCAGTTACTTCACTACCAATACTGTCAATCTCTCCGGAACACTCGTATCCTGGTGTGAAAGGAAAATCAGGACTAGATCCGTAAATGCCCTGGCGCATCATTAACTCTGCGAAGTTTATGCCAGCTCTATGTACTCTCACGCAGATTTCAGATGATTTAGGGATCGGGTCTTCAACTTCGATAATCTGAATCGTTTCTACTCCACCTGCCTTGGGGTAAACAATCTTCTTCAACATCTCACCCGAACTAAAATCATCATTTCCCGACTATTCTAGATAACTCCTTATCTCAACTAAATCCTTCTTTTCCCTCTTAGGAACTTCTTTCGGATAACCCGCTTTGATGAATCCAATTATCCCCTCTTCATCTCTAGATGCGCCAATTACTGAGTAAGCAGCATTAGATCGAGTAATTGTTCCCGTGCTCCATTGGCAACCAATACCTTGGGCCCATAGTGAGAGGACCATATTGTGAGTAGCACAAACAGTGGCCGCATAATCTTCTTGCTCTCTAAATGCATCCTCCGGACTCTTCAAACTTGTTACACAAATTAGAACCGGGGGCTGTAAAATTTTTCTTACAGCTCTTTCAACTACATTCCCTAAGCCATCAGTTTCAGAATTATTTGCCTTCTCGATAGATAATCTTTCGATTTCCGGAACCATCATTCTCCTTGCTTCTGGTCCCAAGACATAGAATCTCCATGGATTAGTATGTTTGTGACAAGGTGCGTTTCTGGCAGCCATGAAGGCTTTCTCTAACTCATTCTGGTCCACAGCATCGTCTTTGAATCTGTAAATTGTTCTCCTAGAAGTCAAAACTCCCTGGAACTCTTCCATTAGTTCACCGTAGCTAGATCTGATCAAACTTGGAAGCTAGGACAAAGTCTGATTCCGTAAGAGCATCGATCTTGTGTGTGAAAATTATTGCTACTACCTTCCCCCAACTGAGTTGAAAATCCGCATGATGCCCCTGTTCCTCACAAATTGCTCCTAACTGATTTGTAAAATCAAGCGAGGTAGAAAAGTCAGGAAACTCCCAGGTTCTGATTAGGTGATGATTGTCAACAACACTCCAATCAGAATTAACCTGTGCAAGGAATGCTGCAGATTCCTCTTCACTCAGGGGAGGGGTCCCCCCTTGGCAGGGAATACAGTCCTTTGCTGATAGATTATCCATATTTCACCCCCAGAGATTGCTCTCCCCATCACTATTCTTTTCAGCTAGTTCGAGCACCTCCGATCTCCTCTTCATATCATCCTTTTCGAATTTAATTAGCTCTTTATCTTCTATGTACGTCCTTCTTAGGTGTGAAATTAATCTCACCTCGACTATGACATCTCTAGATATAGTTCTGAACTCTCCAAGTTCATCGAGTATGTCTATTGACGAGCTCCTCCCGCCTACCATCATCCCCCTTAAGCATGGGTCTCTATCTTCAGGCAGCATCCTTCTATCCATTAGTATCTCAACAAGGTCGTCTCTCCTCAATCCGAACTTCCTTTCCATCAAGGGTCCATGAAAAACATCTCCTAAATTACTAAGATTGGGAGAGCCGTATTCTTCGTAGAATCTCCTGGCCCAGGCGGGCAAATCATCAACTTTCACCCCTTCACTGCCTCCTGACATATCCCTTCGATTATGTTTTCATAAAAAAACAAACGGGTAAGAGATGTAGTTTTTCGATATCAGAATTGCTAATGCTTGAAGTGCGATGTCGTTCGGGACGTGATGGGGTGAAATTGTATGGCGTCAGTAGAGTGGAGATCAATTCCGACAGTACTTTATCCCCAAGAGATTCTGGACAAAGCATTTGGAAGAGCTAGCAGTCAAGCGGATTTGGTTGAGGATCCAGACAAATATCATAGAGTTCGGAAGCAGATGAACAGAATGGTGCAATCTGCTTGTGATATTGTTGCCAAAACTCTCAATTCCTACGTCGAAAGGTGGCCCAGTTTGAACGCGCTTTCCGATTTTGATCGAGCTCTAGTTGATGCAGCTGTGGGGTGTGACGATTACAAGAGAAATCTAGGAGCCCTACAATGGGCAGCGGAGAGATCCCAGCGCATCTCAGGAGAGGCCCAAGCAAAGATTCTGCGACTAAGGGATATAGACGGTTTCCACAAGGCGAGACGTCACGCATATGGTCGAGTATCATCAGTAATCGATCAAATATCTCCTCAGATATTGTGGCTCGGAGAAGCGAGAGATGTAATGAGGAAACTACCCTCCATAGACTCATTTGAGCCTTGCATTGTGGTAGCTGGCTCTCCCAATGTTGGCAAATCTGCACTGATTAGTGCCCTTTCAACAGGAGAGCCCCAAGTAGCATCGTATCCTTTCACAACCAAGCAACTTCACCTCGGCCATTTCACACATCGTAGAAGGGTATACCAGATGGTGGATACCCCCGGACTATTGGATCGTCCAATGGATGATAGGAATCAGATTGAGATGCAAGCTATTGTAGCCTTGGAACATCTCGGTGATGTTCTCCTATTCCTTATTGATAGGTCAGAACAATCCACAACCCCTTTATCTGAGCAGGAGAATCTACTCCAAGAGGTCAGGGAACTCTTGCCTGGGAGGTTAGTGTTAGTTGCCGAGACAAAGTCGGATATAATTGAGAAATCCTCTGGCAAAGAAGATTTCAGAATAAGCTCGATAACCGGAGACGGCCTAGAGAAGATGAGGGAATCACTGATTGAGGTTATAGGTGCGGATATTATTGAAGATCCTCTTTCTCTACCCGAAAATTGGCCTAGAGAAGATGGGCAAAACTCATAGTAATCAGACATGCCATGTATGTCCGCAGATTACGCAATAGAAGTCATATCCGCCATAAGATGCAGATAGTCCCGTAGCCTCAATCTCAGAACCACAGTTCGGGCACTTCGTTACCTGCATATCTTTAGCAGGGGGGAGGGGTTATTCAACGATACTGAATGAAAATTACTAATCTCTTGATCTCCTAAGGATTTTTCTTATTGGAAAGGCCATTTCTCCTGCTCCAGCAAGGAGTAATATGGATATTATTGCCAATGTGAACTCAACAAAGTTACTAAGATGGATGCTAGTTTTTACTTCAATCAGCATAGAATCAAGTCCAGCACCATCATGCCCACCAGCAACAAATCTATAGCTACCAGGATCTATTCTAAATTCCATTTTTCCGTCTGATTCAGGCCCTCCAGCAACCAAGAAATCCTTGATATCTTCAGCTGTACATGTAGTGAGGCCATTTGAATCCGGGGGACAATCCCGGGCTGCATCAGATTCCACGACACCAATCCATCCCCGATCAGGCTCATTCCACTCAACCTCCAACTTAATATCAAGAAGCATAAATGCCGAAGGAACCTCCATATCTTCCGCAGTCATTCCCACGTTGCATCCGACATCATCATCAGCGCAAGGGACAATGGGGGCCTCGCTCCCAGTTTTATCTGGTTCAAAACCTATGAGACTGAAAATAACTATCAATGCACACAAGATCCCTATTATTCCGGGAAGAATTGAAAGAAACCTCACCATCATTTCATTACCCATTCCTAAACTATCCAGTTGCCCCTATGAAAATCTGAATTCCAAGTAGTCCTACGAAAATAGCTATTCCTAGATACATTATGAATGTAAATCTCCGCCTTGACTTTTCTCTTCTTTCAAACATAGTTGAGCATTCTACACTTGAGCAAATCGCTGGCTCACTGTCAAGAGGAATTGGCTTCCAGCATACTGAACAATGCCGATGGGGATCAATTCCACTAGAAACTCTTGATTTCTGTACCTTCCTTGAAGCTGCAGCATGTGCCTGCTTCGCTGTCCTCTTCGCTGCCTTCAGGATAGTTTCCTTCCGACTACTCATTTACCCCTCACCATAGTCCCCTCAAACTCCTCTCCTTGTAGAGATCTACGGATTCTATCAGTATATCTCCCATCAAGGATGTCTAGATCGACATTATGTTTCAATGCCTCCCTAACCCCAATAGGGTCTACGACCTGAGATTTGCCCGCTCTTGAGTGCACTGGCTCCCCTACTATCTTCTGCAGTTCGGTCAATGTTAGCATATCGAACGATTCAGAATCGGGATTTTGCTTAGGATCCTCAGTAAAAACCTTGGAAACATTAGTTGCAATAATGCACTTGCTGGCCCCAGAATCTATTGCAAGACTAATTGCTACAGCATCCGTAGTATGTCCAGGTTCGGTGCCACCCATCACTATCAATCCATATTCTTCAAGTTCTTTTACCGCTCGATCTACAGTTTCAGGAATTAATTTGGAAATGGCTATTCCTTGAGATGAGAGTGCCTCCCTGAAAATCGTGGCATTAAGTCGTGTAGCAGCAATTCCAATCATGTCCAGTTTAGCCAAGTCGTCAACAACAGGAATAGCTAGATCAATCCCCTCCCTAGCTGGTGCTCCACCTCCCAGAACTAATCCAATTTTATCCCCGGCCATAACTCTCGATTTTATGATTGCAACCATATCGATTAGCCATTCATGACGATCCTCTACTTCAGGACGTAGAAGGCTTCCTCCCAGAGCAACTACCAGCGTCACCATCGTCCTTAGGTGGGCACCCTGCCTTTCAATCAGTATGCTTCATCGGAGCTGAAGGGTTGAAATGCCGCCTATGGTGGCAATTCACGGAGGGAGACGTATTTCAGACGAACTCGAACAGCAGCAGCGAAGACTGCGACTAAAGAAGGCGGTAAGAGAACTATCAGAAATGAAGGGGATGGGTACCGAGCTAGTTTCAGTTGTCATTCCTCCTGATAGGATGATTAGCGATGTGAGGCATCAACTAGGAAATGAGTCCGGACAAGCTGCTAATATCAAATCAAAGTCGACAAGAAAACATGTATCGGATGCCATCGAGTCAGCAATCTCTTCACTAAATAGGTACAAGACACCAGGAGAAGGTGGGATTGCCATTTTTGTTGGTCACGTAATCGTGGGAAACAATAAGACTAGGTTGATTTCTACTGTCATAGATGATCCGCCCGAGCCCTTCTCTTCTTTCAGATATAGGTGCGACTCAACCTTTGAGATCAGTCAATTAGAAGAAATGATGATAGATAGAACATCTTATGGATTATTTGTTATCGATAGATCAGAAGCTGCATACGGTCTTGCTTCTGGAAAGAGGCTTCACTGCCAGGAGCACATTACATCCTTAGTTCCCTCGAAGCATGGGAGGGGTGGCCAATCTGCTCAGCGTTTTGAAAGACTTATTGAGGAAGCAGCTCACAACTTCTTCAAAAAAGCCTCAGAGAGAGCCTCAAACTACTGGCTCCCAATAATAAAGGATTTGAAGGGAGTAATCATTGGTGGTCCGGGTGCCACTAAGGACTTCGTTGTTAAGAACGATTACTTCCATCACGAAATTAAGAAATTGATAGCTGAGCCTTATTTTGATGTCGGATATTCAAACGAGAGCGGCCTAAGGGAGTTAATCCAGAGAGCAGGTTCAACAATGGATCAGATAGAACTTGACGTCGAGAGAACATTGGTCGATCATTTTCTGCAGGAAGTGATGAAATCAAATCCCAAAGCAACATATGGCGAGCTTATGATTCGTTCAGCGTTGGAACAGGGAGCGGTCTCAACCCTACTTCTATCCGAATCACTAAATCAGAGGAGGATCGCTTTTTATTGCAAGGATTGCAAGGAAGAGTGGGAGAAGACCCAGCTCAAGAATTTAGAAAATGGCAAATGCCCTAGTTGTGATTCAAACCGAGTATATGAGAATGAAGAAAAGTCGATGGATCTGATAGATAACTTGTCATTGTTAGCTGGACATACTTCTGCCCAAGTAAGACTAATCTCTCTGGATACCGAGGAAGGCGCGACCCTAAATTCTGCTTTCGGAGGCATTGCAGCGCTTTTGCGATATCCAATTTCATGAGGTGATTAGTATTAGGGAGCTGATTGATGATCTTAAACCAGTATTTTCCAAGGCTATGAAAATTCTAGGCGTTCCAGACGCTTCATGGATCCCTCTTTTCGGTAAGGCAACTGTGGAGGACCATGGGGATGTAGCACTACCATGTCACCCTCTAGCTGGAATTCTTAGAAAGTCTCCCCAAGAAATAGCGAACCAGATATCCGAACTAGTTTTTCAGGATTCACAATCATTCGCTACAGTTTCTTCGATAAGTGGCTTCGTAAACATCAGTGCTAAGCCGGAATGGATATCCAGCAGAATTTCACAGCTACTGCTTGATCCACGTCTGGGCGTTGGCATCGATGAGGCGAAAACCTTCGCTGTGGACTACTCGGCTCCAAATGTTGCAAAAGAGATGCATGTGGGGCATCTTCGATCTACGGTTATAGGTGACTCGATAGTGAGGATGTTAGAATTCAAGGGACATCGGGCTATTCGTGAGAATCATGTCGGAGACTGGGGCACCCCATTCGGGATGTTAATTGAGCATCTTCTAGATTTGGGCGAGGATCGAGCCGCAACTGAGCTTGGGGTGGGGGATCTGGATTCATTCTACAAGCAGGCTAGATCAAAGTTCGTATCGGACGATGAGTTTGCTAATCGTTCTAGGGGCCGAGTAGTACTTCTTCAAGGAGGCCATGAAGAGACTCTAAGGCTATGGAGAATTCTAGTGGACGAGTCGATGCGGTATTTCAATGAAGTTTACTCGATGCTAGGAGTATTACTAACTGATGAAGATATAATGGGTGAGTCAAGCTACCAAGACCTTCTTCCAGAGGTAGTTGAGAGGCTAAGGGATTCAGGAATTCTTGCGGAGAGCGAAGGGGCTGATGTAGTATTCCCCGGGGGTTGGATTAATCGAGATGGTGAGCCCCTTCCGATGATAATTAGGAAGGCAGATGGCGGATATAACTACAGTACCTCCGATTTGGCCTGTATTATCGACAGAGTAGAGAGGCTCAGATGCGATGGTTTCCTCTATGTGGTCGGGACTCCCCAGAAACAGCACTTCGAGATGGTGTTCCAAGTAGCAAAGAAAGCTGGGTTCATGAGTGATGATCACCAAGCTGTACACGTAAACTTCGGATCAGTTTTGGATACTGACGGGAAGGTTTTGAAGAGTAGAGAGGGAGAGGTGATTAAGCTACAAGATCTTCTAGAAGAAGCAATTAGACGAGCAGAGCAGACAATCGATGACAAGAATCCAGATTTGCAAGGAAAGGAGAGAAATGATGTTGCACGAGCTGTGGGTATTGGTGCTGTAAAGTATGCCGATCTCTCCACTGAGCGGACCAAGGATTACGTGTTCGATTGGGAGAGGATGCTATCTTTCGAGGGAAACACCGCTCCTTATCTACAATACGCCTATGCAAGAATATGTAGTATATTCAGAAAATGGGAAGATGATAGAGAATCTCTGAGAGCAAACTTCGAGTCTTTGACAGAAGAAGAATCGAACCCCCTTACCAAAGAAGAGTTGACACTTTCACGAAGACTCGTAGAATTTTCTTCGATTTTAGATGACTCAGTCTCCACTTTCAGCCCTCATAAGTTATGCAAACACCTGCATTCCATAGCATCTTCCTTTGCTTCATTTTATGAAAATTGTAGTATTCTTAAGGAAGAAGACGATTTGGTTGCCAAAAGAAGACTTGCTCTATGCGATCTAACAGCTAGAGAGCTACAACTCGGCTTAGGGATCATGGGGATCGAGGTTCCAGAGAGGATGTGAATCTAGGCATGTTCAAAATATGCAACCTCTCGCCCTTTCCATGGTTGAAGTAGGAGACAAGGCTCCCGATTTTACACTGAAGAACGCCACTAAAGAAGCAATAACACTATCTGATCATTATGGAAAGACTGTGGTTTTAGCATTCTATCCGGGAGCATTCACCGGCGTCTGCGACAAAGAGATGTGCTCGTTTCAAGCAAATCTTGCTAATCTGAGCGATTGTAATGCTATAGTTCTTGGAATCAGCGTAGATTCACCATGGGCGAATGCAGAGTTCGCGAGAAGGTACAATCTAGATTTCGAGTTACTATCTGATTTAGATAGAGAAGTCGTGGAATTATATGATGCTAAATTTGTTGGACTAGGTGGCCTTGATGGCTATGTGAGTGCAAATCGTGCAGTCGTAATTATCGATGACCAAGGTACTGTACAGTATCGTTGGACAGCGGAAAACCCTGGGGTCGAGCCAGATTACGACGAAATCGTCTCTTTCTGCGCTGCTTAGCCCCAAGCCAAATGCCGAATTAGAGAGCCGTATATTATCCCAGATACGGCTAAGCTTTCTTCGTTGAACCTATCCATATTGTCCAAGTAGGTGTGGTATTCTGAAGAGCCAGAACCATAGCATAGCATCGCACGCCCGAACTCCTCTTCATCTTGATGAATTTCGAATACGAATGGGGCATGATCAGAATTGTCGGGCATCTGCTCGGACTCCAGCTCCCTTACGGTGATGCCATACTTTTCATAAAGCTCTGGATGGGATGCTGAGAACACCTCGACTATGCCTTTGATATGCCGAACGTCTGTGAAGCTATTCCCCTGAAGAGTAACTCCGGAATTCCTCTCTGCATCTACATGGTTCATATCCAGGTTGATGTACAATCTGAGATTTTCCTCCAAGTTTTCCCTATGCTTATCTACCCACTCGCTTGATCCCCATAACCCTCCTTCTTCGCCTCCCCAGGTACAGAAATAGATAGTCATCTTGGGAGCTCCAACCTCAGATTCGAATAATGCAATCTGACGCGCTATTTCCTGTACCGTGGCCGTGCCAGCCGTATTATCGACCGCCCCTTGCCCATTATACACAGTATCATGATGGGCTCCTATGATTATCAATTCCTCCGTCTCTCCTTGAATTATTCCGCACACTACGTGAATTTGACCTTCGTCTTGATTATCAACGTCAACTTGAAACTGCAACATTCCAGCACCATTAACTACTTCCTCGAGAATCGATTCCCCAACACTTCTTGAGACCATTACAAAACCGACATTGTAGGGCTTCTCTTCGAATTGCATGATATCTAGGGACTTAGAATAAGGTACGCAATCACCCGAAACTAGCTCATCACAATTCTGCCTAGAATTAATAGTAATCAAACCTCTAAGGCTATTTTCTTGAGCCCTCTTCATCAATACAGTATTGCTCTCCGTACCTGCTCCCCCCTCCTCTCCATCCAATAGCCACACTATTCCAACGCCATTGGCTGCCGACTCCCAGTTTTCTGACTCATTTCCAATCCCTAGATCGATAACCTGGGTATTACTACTCGCAGGGATGTTGACACTCCCGCTATATCCCTGAACTACGTAGTCAACAGTATGAACATAATCAGTCTCGTCCCTATTCAAATCGGCCGAAGAGCAGGGTGTCGGGCCACCTATCAGCCCTCCAATGTTGCCTGGCTGGCAAATCATCAAATCAAACTGATTACCCATATAATAGATCGGTATCTCGAATTCTTCTATTGTGGATGGTATGCCGCTATTGGAGAAATTCGTCTTTATAGACTGTGCCGCATTCTCTTCTTCTACGGTCCCTGAAAGTCTACCCCCCCATAATGGGTGCCCTAAGTTAACAAGCCCCTCTGCATATGACCTAGTCTGATTCTGATCAAAGTCGATTAATTCATAATCTTCCTCGCCCTTTATCCAGTTCACCAAATCAGGGCCTAAAACTACTCCTCCACCTGCAAAACCGATAATTATTATCAAAACCAGAATTGATGCGGAAAATTTAGATCTAACTCTTTCTCTGATTAAGATCAAAACATTATCTATATTTGTACTGGATACCTTTCCCTCAGTCATTCCCATAATCTCCGCCTCGACAACACCTTCTGCCCTAGATGCCTCATTTAGTCTGAGCATGAGGTCAGCCTTTTTTCCGCTCACTGACATCCCTCTAGAACGAAGCTCATGCTTCAACTCATCCACAGTCTTGGAGCCCCATTCATTCATGATAATGATATTCAGTAGTTTGAGCCCCTATTGAACCCATTCCAAATTGGAATCATTTTAGCTTCAGTTTTCGAGCTAAACTTCTTCTCCGGTCCATCTCTTACCAAGAGAATGTTCTATGTCAAGTTGATCCAATATCCTAGCAACAACAAAGTCCACTAAGTCTTCAATACTTTGTGGAGAATGATAAAACCCGGGACTAGCTGGAAGTACTACTACGCCCCATTCCGAAAGGTTTGCCATGGCCTTAAGATGAGGCGTCGAATAAGGCGCCTCCCTAGGTACAATAATCAGTTTCCTCCTTTCTTTCATAGCTACCAAAGCGCTTCTCGTTGCCAGATTATCGCTAATTCCGGAAGAAATTTTTCCTATGGTTGTCCCACTTGCTGGACAAATGATGTATGCATCAAACCTTGCAGACCCGGAAGCCGATCTTGCAGCTAGATTTCTATTTTCTTCAAGCGTAACACCTTTTCTATCAGCTAGCTCTTCAGGCGAAATTCCACATTCTAAATCTAGATTTATGGCTCCAGCACCAGTTACTATGAGGTTCACTTTCCAATCGTGTTCTAGGAGGGCATCAACCAATCTAACTCCATATCTTGCACCCGATGCTCCCGTTAGAGCAACTACTGCTTCTGGCATGATTGCGGGGCACCACACCCCTCCTTGAATGGTTCCATCCTTCAATTGCTTTTTCTCAAAGCCTCAGCGAGGAATACATACTCATCAAAATGGTTGTATAGCTGAGCAGATATTCTAATGTAACGTACCCCATGATGCATCCATGGAAAAACTGGAACTTGAATTCCATACTCGTCGAGAAGAAAATTGTGAAAAGGATCTCCTTCCATGCTCATTGCACCCACTTCGACCCCTTCGGGCATCTCAATCGATGCTATTGATGCCACCATTGATTCTGGAACCGGAGGATTGGCGCCGAGTGCATCGCAAATCACCTCTCTACCCCTAAGAACAAGATCTCTATTCAAATGCATAATTTTTGACCATCCCCCATCTACCATTTTCCCAATATGGTCAATTGCCTTTGGGATGCAAAGCCAAGGGGATGGATCCTGGGTTCCTGGCCATCCAAACTCAAATTCGAATCTCTCTTGATCAGAGCCCTCTAGACTTGCACCGTGGCCAATAACGAGTGGACGAACCCCACTCTTCCTGTCCTCTCTAATGTGTAGGAATGCTGAACCCTTTGGCGTGCAAATCCATTTGTGACAGTTTCCAGTGCAGTATGCAACATCTAACGAAGCTAAGTCCAGTGGTACAATTCCTGGTCCGTGAGCAGCATCCAGAAGAACATCAACCCCTTTCTCCTGTAACTCTGTCACCAACCTCTCGAACGGCATCCTCAATCCGGTTGGACTAGTTACAGTATCAATCAATGCAAGAACAGTCCTATCAGTAACCTTGTCTAAAATGAGATCGATTATTTCTTCTTCAGAATCTATTCTGAATGGGATTTCTACAACAACAGTTTTGGCACCTGAACGTTCAGTTACGAAGTCAACGGCATTCCAGCATGCTTGATAGCTATGATTGGGGACAATTATTTCGTCGCCCGGTTTCAATTCAATACTTCTGAGAACTGTATTCACTCCCTCTGTGGCATTCTTTACGAAAGTCATACCATTAACTTCAGCATTGAGGAATTCAGACAGAGTCCCCCTACTTTCCTTCATCATGGGCATGTAATCTCTTTCGAAGAATCGTACAGGATCTTCTTCAATGCGGCTCCTGATTTTTGTTTGCTCTTCAAGAACGGAAATGGGAGTAGCCCCAAATGAGCCGTGATTAAGAAAGACAGTACTCGGGTCCAGAGACCAAAATTTAGCCAGTTCTCCTTTCTCTGGTCTTTTCATTGAGAAACCACTCCGGACCATCCCATATCTAAGGTCGGCTTCCTTCTGAGAAATTTTTCACAAGTAGAAATTAGATACTCCTGAACCATCAATGAATCGATAGACGCCCCTTTAGGATCTTTGGAGTACCCTAATCGGGAAAGACTAGTATGCAGTCCAGCCTTTATCCCACACCCCTCAAGCTGCTCGACTCGGTTTTCAGGTGTTGCTATATTTATTGACATCCCATGCCGACTTACCCAGTGCAAAAATGACAGACCAATTGAACAAACCTTGTGCCCATCAACCCATGCTCCCTGCATTTTAGCACTCTTGTAAGCTAATACTCCACACGATTCTAGAGCTGCGATTGCCCAATCTTCGAGTAAACTAATTATGCCCCTAACACTCTGTTCAGACACTTTCCATTTAATTATAGGATAAATTACCAATTGCCCCGGTCCATGCCAAGTTAATCCCCCACCTCTATCGGTAAGACAAGTGGGATAACCATCCACAACAACTTCGTCTCTATTCGCCTTTGGGCCAATAGTAACAATTTCCGGATGTTCAACAAAGATAATAGTGTCACCAATTGACTCTTCTATTCTCTTTTTTTGCAAATCCCTCATCAGGTCACTCATTTCTTTATACTCGACCTTGCCACATCTTAGAATTCTGATTTCAGTCATTTAACACCTCAGCTGATATGTATCGCATGACCAAGAGTTTTCAGTACGCTCTCGTGAAACGATTCTGACATTGTAGGGTGTGCGTGAACTGTTCCTGCAACGTCTTCCAACAGAGACCCCATTTCTAAGGCTAGAACGAATTCTGCATGCAATTCTGCAATATGGGTGCCTACAGCCTGAACCCCTAAAATTACATGATCCGACTCTCTTGCAGTTACTCGGATGAATCCACCTGTTTTTTCAGCTTCAATACTCAGGGCCCTACCATTCGCTGCAAGAGGAAATTTACCTACAATAATCTCCTCCCCTCTTTCCTCGGCCTCTTCTGGAGTCAGACCGACAGATACAATCTCCGGCTCCGTGAAAACTATAGCCGGAATTGCGATCTTATCGAATTCTCTCTTATGCCCCGCAATTATCTCTGCAACCATCTCTCCTTCAGCACTAGCCTTGTGGGCTAGCATCGGTTCTCCTGATACATCTCCTATAGCAAAAACTCCAGGCACTGAAGTCCTGCACTGTCTGTCAGTTCTTATGAACCTCCCAGAGCCATCCATCCTGACTCCAGTGTTTTCAAGACCCCAACCTTTAGTGTTCGGTTTTCTTCCTACCGTAACAAATATTTTGTCTACTTTTATTTTATGTTCTGAACCGTCCTTCTCAAAAGTCAACTCTACCTTTCTCGATGCGCCACTTCCTTTGATTTCGGATCCCCTAGCCAGGGCATTGGTATGGACATCTACTGCATGCTTTTTCAGCCAAATTTCCAAAGGCCTCCTAATTTCCCTGTCCATTATGGCCAGAATTGAATCCATCCCTTCGATTACTGTTACCTCCGATCCTAACTTGGACATTGCACAACCTAGTTCGAGACCGATATAGCCTCCTCCAACTATTGCTACGCTCTTAGGCAATTTGCTAAGCTCCAATGCGCCCGTGGAAGAAAGAATAAACTCCTCATCGCATGGCATAAATGGGAGATCTATATGGCTCGATCCTGTCGCTAGAATTACATTTTCTGCCTCAATTCTGACTTCCCCTTCTTCCGAAGAAACATCACATGTCTTGGGGCCATCGAAGCTCGCCCATCCCTGCACCAATTCTGCCCCTGCCTGCTTCAGAAGACCCTCTACTCCTTTATTGAGTCTGGTAACTATGTCGTCTTTCCAGGAAACTAACTCCGCCATATTCAATTCTGGCTCAGACGATACGGAAATCCCCATATGGCCTCCTTCAGAGGAATGTCGACTCATCGATTCGAATCTCTCTGCCGCATGGATGATAGCTTTGCTAGGAATACATCCTCTGATTAGACATGTTCCTCCAGCCTTATCCCCCTCCACTATTACTGTTGAGAGGCCCAGTTGTGCCGATCTTATCGCTGCCACATACCCCCCAGGTCCAGCCCCAACAACCAAAACCTGACATTTCTTTGTCTCTACCATTTTCTCACCCTACATGAAAATGAGTGCCGGGTTCTCCAGCATCCTTCTAAGGTGCTGAATAAGAGAAGCACCATCAGCTCCATCCACAACTCTATGATCGAAAGCACTCGATAGGTTCATTATTCTCCTAACTACAATTTGTCCATTTCTCACTACAGGCATTTCCCTAGCCTTGTGGACGCCCAGAATTGATACTTCTGGGTGGTTAATGATGGGAGTTGCCCCCAAACCTCCTTCCCTGCCCAAGCTAGTGATGGTGAAAGTCGATCCTGACAATTCATCCAAGCTAGCACTGCCGTCCCTAGCTGCACCAGACACTCTCTGCATCTCAGAGGCAGCCCTCCAAATGTCTAGAGTCTCAACATTCTTCACCACAGGGACATACAATCCTCTTTCTGTTTGGGTTGCTATGCCTAAGTTGATCGCCCCATGTCTATTCACTACTCCGGCTCCATCATCGTAGTGGGCATTACACTCTGGGTGTTCAGGCATAATCTTGGATAGGGCTAACATGATGAAAGGGAGATAAGTTAACTTGGGCTGAGAATCATCTCTAGATGTATTCAGAATCCCTCTTAATGATTCTAACGCCGTTATATCCACCTCTTCGAAGTATGAGAAGTGTGGTATCCTCGTCTTACTCAGAGCCATCTGTTCAGCTATCTTTCTCCTAAGTCCTACAACCTTGACTTGAGTCACTTCTGTTCTCTTCGTAGAGTAAGATATGGGCGGTGCCCCTGAGACAGCCCCGCCTGCCGCTATGTAAGCATCCAAATCAGCATGCCTAATCCTTCCTGCAGGACCTGAGCCTCTTACTTCTGATAGGCTAACGTCACTTTCTCTCGCCCTCTTCCTTACTGCCGGACTTGCAAGAATTCTAGAACTGGGATTTTTTACTGGTGCGGAAGGGACCGGTTCCTTTTTCGGGATCACTTTTTCTGGTTTATGATACTCCCGGGGTTCATCCTTTCCAGTTAGACCAGATGTTGTAATTCCGGCCGAATCACTTGAATCTCCCGACTCTAGCTCTATTTTATCTGATTCATTTTCTATCGGGACTTGAATTTCCGATCCTTCTGAGTTTATCTCCAGAAGAGTTGAACCTACAGCAATCATATCTCCAACTCCTCCACTGAGGGAGTCTACTATCCCGCTAACTGGTGAGGGTATGGTAACTGTCGCTTTGTCCGTCATAACATCAACAATTGGGTCGTCTTCTGCTACTGAATCCCCTACTGAGACATGCCATTGTACAATTTCTCCTTCGACAACCCCCTCTCCAATATCTGGAAGTATGAAAACAAAATTTCCCATTTTAATCCCCCTGAGTTCTTGCTATCGCGTCGGCAATTCTATTCGGTCCGGGCATGTAATCCCATTCAGTAGTATGGGGGAATGGTGTGTCCCAGCCTGTAACCCTTTCAATTGGAGTCTCCAAATAATAGAAGCACCTCTCCTGTACAGAAGCAGCTATTTCAGCACCAAAACCACTAGTTTTTGGAGCTTCGTGAACAATCACACAGCGACCTGTCTTCTCGATCGATTCTATGACTGCATCCTTGTCCCAAGGAACAAGAGATTGTAGGTCTATTAAGTCACAAGAAATGCCACTTTCAACTATGCCTTGTTGACAAACATGGACCATTGCCCCCCAGGAAATTACAGTACAGTCATTTCCTTCCATAGCCAATCTAGCCTTGCCTATGGGGATGCTGTAGTGGCCCTCTGGGACCTCTGCTTCTGGGTGATCAGACCACGTTGGAACATTGTGAGGATCGCCATAGAAGGGTCCTCTGTAGCACCTTTTTGGTTCAAAGAAAACTACTGGATCGTTGCTCTCTATTGAACTGATTAGTAGCCCCTTTGCATTGTACGGTGTTGAGCAATATACTACCTTAAGACCCGGTGTATGTGTGAACTGAGATTCCGGAGATTGAGAATGGTGATGGCCACCTCTTATGCCTCCGCCCGCAGGAGTTCTCAGAGTTACTGGACACCAGTATTCCCCCCCAGACCTGTGCCTTATCTTGGCCATCTCATTTACTATCTGGTCATATGCAGGAAAGATGTAATCCGCGAATTGAATCTCAACTACAGGCCTTAGTCCGTTTATTCCCATTCCAAATGCGGTTGCAGCTATTCCCCCTTCAGAGAGGGGTGAGTCGAATATTCTGTGTTTACCATGCTTTTCCTGGAGTCCGTCAGTAGTTCTGAACACTCCTCCGAAATAACCCACATCTTCTCCAAAAATTACCACATTCGAGTCGTTTTCTAACATAATATCTAGAGCATTATTTAGTGATTGTATCATATTCATGTTAGTCAAATCTACTCCCCCATCAACTCATCATTCTGCTCTTTCAGATGCCAAGGCATCTCTTCGTAGACCTCAGTGAATATTGTTTCAGCAGAAGGGTACGGGCCATTGGCTAGATCGCCGTATTTTACAGCCTCTTTGTATGCATCAACAACCTCTGAGTCTATTTTTTGTATGAGCTCTAAATGCCTATCATCACTCCATTCGCCAATATTTACCAGATGCTGCCTCAATCTTTCGATAGGGTCCCCTCCAGGCCATTTGGCATGCTCATCTTTTGGCCGATATCTACTAGGATCGTCACTACTGCTATGCGCTCCAGCTCTGTAAGTAAGCACCTCAATATGAGTAGGGCCTGAGGATGCAGCTGCCCTCTCTCTGGCCCATTTAGTTACGGAGTATAGGGCAAGAAAATCATTTCCGTCTACTCTTATAGATGCAATCCCATAGGGCAAGCCTCTGGTAGCGAAGTTACCAGTCCCAGTAGCGAAGTTAGCGTGTGTTGAGATTGCCCATTGGTTGTTTACAAGATTAAGGATGACAGGAGCATTGTAGACGCTTGCGAAATTCAGTGCATAGTGGTAGTCGCCTTCTGCACTGGCGCCATCGCCAATCCACGTAATCGTAACTTCGTCAAGACCCTTATGCCTAGAAGCGAGTGAAACGCCCACAGCCTGACTAAATTGCGTCCCTACCGGGCTTGATACGGATATGAAACGACCTTCTCTAAAGGAATAATGAACTGGCATTTGCCTTCCTTTGATGTTATCCTCCTCATTTCCAATACAATGACAAATCATACTAACCATATCTCTACCTCTTACGAACTGAGCTCCAGGTTGCCTGTAGCTAGGGAAAATCCAATCCTGCTCATTGAGGGCCATTGTTTGGGCAATTGCTACCGCCTCCTCTCCAAATGACCTCATGTAGAAAGATAGTAAACCAGTCCTTTGCATTTTCATCATTCTATCATCAAAAATCCTAACACGCAACATATGCTCCAGACCCATTCGCAACTCATCAGAGGATAATTTCGGATCCCAATCTCCCGATGCATTACCTTCATCATCTAGGACTCTAACTAGCCCATTGGCAAGAATTTCTGTATCCATATATCCGCAAGTCTTCGGATCGGGCATCTTGAAATCCCCTGGCACCCAATCCCATTTTTCGAAACTGTAATCATCTCCAGGGCGAAATGGGGCATCTGGAACATCTATTCCAGACTCTTTTCCGGAACTCAAACTTCTACCTCCGCTATTTTATTTCTGGAAGAAAGATGACTAACTGCGGACCCAGTAGAATCTCTGGTAACTACTGGTTCGCCTCCCATCGCTTCATCCCATAGTAGTCCTGCTCGATAACTGGATCTTACTAAAGGACCGCTTGCTACAGCTTTGAAACCTAACTCTCTAGCCTTTCTGTCCCAATCTGCAAAAATATGAGGTTCCGGAAATCTATCAACCGGCAGATGTCGGGAACTTGGCTGGAGGTACTGTCCTAGGGTGATAATATCTACGCCCGCCTTTCTGATCAAAATTAAAGCCTCTTCTATTTCTTCATCTGTCTCTCCCAGCCCTACCATCAGACTGGTCTTAGTCATGAGGTCAGGACGAATTTCCTTAGCAGCACTTAGAATTGAAAGGGATTGGTCGAAAGAAGCTCGCCTGTCTCTAACTAATCCATCTAGCCTGGGTATGCATTCAACATTATGGGCGAAAACTCGCAGAGGAATTTCATCCAGTAGTTCTTCTAAGGCTTCTAGATTTCCATCAAGATCAGAACATAGCAATTCTATTCCAACTCCTGGGCTCCTATCTGCAATCTCATCTATGCAATCCCGATAATGCTTAGCACCTCCATCTGGAAGATCATCCCTATTCACCACAGTAATTACCGCATAACTCAATCCCATCTTTGAAACGGCCTCAGCTAGCTCTCTTGGCTCCTTATCATTCAGTGAGGGGGGACTCTTAACAGTCCCCACTGCACAGAATCTGCAACCTCTCGTGCAAACATCTCCCGCTACCATGAAGGTGGCCGTACCCCTTCCCCAGCAATCGTGTACATTGGGGCATCTAGCCTCCTCGCAGACAGTATTCAGCCCATGTGAGACGACTTTTGATTTCGTATTGTTGTATCTCTCTTGTGAGATTCCTGTTGGGAGAGATGTTCGGAACCATGGAGGGAGTCTTTTCCTCATGGATTTCCTCTTCTCCAGTGGACTCATACTTGGAGCCCCACCGCACCCTAAAGACAACTCTTTCCCAGATTCGATGATTGGCAGGCGCCTCTCCATCAATATTAGCGGATAGAAGAACGACATTAACCGTTCTCATTGAAAGGTCCCTTTCTTCTAGCAATCGGTAAAATATAGTGCCCCTTGCGAGTCGCATGGGCGGAGCAGTTCTAGTAACCGGAGGATCAAAGAGGATTGGGAGAGAAATCTCTCTGAGGCTCTCTAAGGCGGGTTTTTCAGTCTGTATTCATTATAACTCTTCAAGTGATGAAGCAACTAAACTCGTTAGAGAAATCAAGGAGATGGGCGGAGAAGCCTGTGCCTTGCATTGTGATTTGAGGAATGTTGAATCTGCAAGATCCATGATCAAAGAGATTTCTGATTCTCTGGGTCCCTTAGAGGGTTTAGTGAACAATGCTTCTCTCTTCAAACTGGATAGGATAGAAGACATCTCTCAGGAAAACTGGAATAGCCACATGGAAGTAAACGTTCTTTCACCTTTGGTTATGATCAGCGAATTATCAAAGAAGTCCACAGTTGGGAATTCTTGGGTTGTAAATATACTAGATTTCAAGATTGAATCTCCCAATGCTGATTATCTCTCTTACACGGCTTCAAGATTTGCATTACATGGTCTTACCTCAGCATTGGCAATAGACCTAGCTCCAGAAATAAGAGTTAATGCGGTGGCTCCGGGGCATATTCTTACTAGCGATATTTTGAGTCAGGATGCTTTGAAAAAGGCCCAATCCATGTCTTTGCTGGGATATGGGGCAACTCCAGAGGATATTGCTGAGGCGGTTCTATTCTTAGCTAATTCAAAGTCAATCACAGGCCAAACTATTTTCGTGGATTCCGGTGAAAGGATGAACCAACGTAGAAGGGATCCTGCTCTTGAAGGGGCGGATGAATCTTGAATCTAACATCTCCTCATCTAATGCCAGCCATTAGTAAAATGGGCTCGAATGAATGGTCAACTATTCGTTTGGAGAATTCCATCAAGTCTATCGATGTCGGGGTTCATGATCACGAGAATGGGGTGGAACAACCAGTTAGATTTGATATAGAAGTACTAATGAATGGGGCGAAGAAGCCTATGAATGACGATTTAGAAGAAATTCTAGACTATGAATTTCTATATGACGCCGTACAAAAAAACATCTCTTCAAGGCATTCGCTTCTTGAGACAATCGCATCAAATATTCTTGAAGAAATTCTAGAGCCCGAGGTCGTTATAGCAGGAGTAGTTTGTATCACAAAACTATCGCCAGAAGGTTTCGATGGGGCATTTGGAAGTACTTTGGTCAGACTGAAGCCAAATTTTCAGAGATAGTGGTGCAGGGGGTGGGATTTGAACCCACGAAGCACTATGCACCGGAGCTTAAGTCCGGCCCCTTTGACCAACTCGGGTACCCCTGCAACCTTCCGACAACAGACTTTCGATTTCAACCGAGCGGAGCCTAGGGTGCAATAACCGATGCATCTCCGACTCCAAACTCCCGAACTCTTTAACATCCAGAATGCCGCGCACAATCGTGAGAAAACAAAGTGCCCTCTCGGAAAAGAGGAATCCAGCCCTAGTTTGTATTTGTTTGATATTACTTATTTTGGCCCCATTCAGCACCCAAATAGAACCTCCAAGACTTTCTGACGAGGATACAAAAAGCTATTCAGAGAGTGCTCCAGACGCGAATCAATATTCTTTGTACTTCGCGGATCCAGGAGATAATCAGACCTCTGGGATGGATGGGCTAATTACTACAAAAGCCCCTAGTGCAAGTGACGACCAATTTACTGCCAGCGCATTAGACGATGACGTAATGTTCATATCAAACTCAATGATGTCCACTATCGAGTTCTTCGGAAGGCTAAATTCCCAGAATGGGACATACTATATTCCCATAGAATTGTTTCTAAAGGCCGAAGGCCCTTCAGACAACTCCAATGTAGACTGGACAGTAACAATTCTAACAAATTCAGGCACTATAGGCAGCAATACGTTCAGTACGGATGTCTGCTCTTCTTCCTTCGGGAGTACATGTGACTTTGAGGATGAGGACATCGAGGTAAATATTGGTTCTTCAGAATCCTTCGAGGTTAGGAAGGATCAGCGCCTGACTGTAAAAGTAAGGGCTAGCATGTCTGGTTGTGACGGTGGCGGTAGTCCGTTCGGAGGGTCAGATTGCACAGCGGAAGTCGCATTCAACAAAATAGACGCCCAATCAAGCAAGTTCTCAATGATGGAAGCCGATGGAAATGCGCTAATGAATAGCATTATTGTAGTTCAAAGGGAAGGAGCAAATATAGCAGAAGGTCCGGAATTAGACTGGTACCCTAATGATATTTTGGAGGATAGGAAGATGCAGTTCTCCATAGACGCAATCAGTGCTTTCGGGCGGTCGGATATTTCTAGAGTAGAAATTCTGATGCGAGGCCCCGATGGAAGCTATGAGATCGATGAAAGAATTACTGGAGATATGGAGGAAATAGACGACTCAAGTACTGGAATTTACGGCGAATACCTCCACACATACAAGAGCGGTCTTGAGCCCGGAGAGTACAGCGTCACACTGAAGATTATCGATGTGGGTGGAAACGAGATTGAAATTGAGCATGAGCCAATCGAAATGCATCAGTTTGGAGTCTCGCTAAAACACAGATTCGATAGAGGTGTGGAATACTTCGCTCCCGATAAGGTGACCCCAATACCGTTGGTGCTGGTTCACAGAGGGGACTCTACGAAATCAATGATTGTACGTCTGGAGGTTGAGACCAATCTCGACTCATCTTGGTTGGTTGAATTCGATTCACCCGGGGGTTATGAGATGAGTTCTGGAGGCAATGTGTTGAACCCTGCGCTGTCACTTACGGCTCCAGAAGATCTGACCGGAATGCCGAAGAAGATTACAATTAGGGCCATTGCAGAAGCAGATGTCGATGGGCAGAGCTCAGTAGTTCATCAGGACACCCTAGTGCTGAGCGTTGAGAAGATCGACGTTTACCAGCCTCCAGTGGTTTCAATATGGTCTGACGACCACAAGGTCCCGATTGCTAACTCATCTAGAGGGGATGCTTTGGATAGCACAATACCTCGTTTCGCTGAATATGGGGAGTTCAATCCGTTCATTCTGGAGATCTTCAATACAGGTTTCGACTCTGACTATTTCAGAATCGATATCCTGAAGAGATCTAAGTCGATATTCCAACTATTTGACAATAATACCGGGCAGAGAATACTGGAGGACGAAGGAGACGGGACATTTCACACCCCATTAATGGAGAGGCATAATACTCAGGTCTTGATATTGGGAGTCAAACCGAGCCTAGACAGAGACGACCTAGATATCGGAGAAATTGAAATAGAAGTAATCAGTGGAGGTAACTCATCTTCCAGTACGCAGGTTTCTTTCACCGTACAGCGAACTTACGGGATTCAGGGAGAAGTATCTCAGGATTGCGACGGCACTCCTCTTGGCCATATGAAAGTGTCATTATGCGCTCCGGGGCAAGATCGTCCCGTTTTAGATTTCAGAGCTCGCATTTCCAATAGCGAAACAGATCAGCAGTCGGCATCATGGTGGATTCTACAGAATCCTGCTTCACTTTCCGAGAATACTGATCGAAACTACGCATACGGCCAATGGGAGTACAGAATCACAGATTTAGAAGGCGAGGCGATACCTAGAGTCTCGTTGGGCCCAGGGGATTTTACTGAGGTCTCAATAAGTGTCACTCTCACAAATCAAGTAGAAGTTGGAAATCACACGATATATCTGCGAATAATCGAAGACATCGATGATGAAGATCCAAGATATTTCGATCTTCCTATGACCTTCGAAATCGAATCAGACCCCCCAAATCTAGAAATTGTCCAAGTTTCCCAGAATACCAAGCTTACACCTGGAAGTGAGCACTCTATTCAGATGAAGGTGAAGAACGAGGGAAATAGCCCAATGACAGTTTTACTTGAGGCCGATGTAGAAAAGGGGGACTGGTCGGTAGATATAGGGGGCCTCTCTGGTTCTCCACTAATTGAAATAGAACCCTTCGGAGATGCTACCTTTTCCATAGAAATAATAGTCTCAGAGTCGGCAAATAATGGCGAATCAGTCCCTATCATCGTCACTGCAACTCCCTTGGATACCGAGCAGAGCTTTTCGGATTCTGTGACTGCTCGGTTTACCCTTACTGCCACTGTTGAGATTAGTTCGATTTCAGAAATAATCTTGAATGAGATTTCCCACCCTAGGCCAGTAACATTAGTTGCTGCCCTTGTCGGAGTATTACTGTTGTTTGCCGGCATCCAAGGAAGTATGAACAGGAGGAGGTGGAATGCTCAAATGAGGGTTATGGAGGCACTTTCAGAAAACGAAGAAGACAACTTTGCTCATGATGACATCCCCGCTCCCGTTCAGTCTCAAGAGCAACCTGCAGATACTGAGAGTTACGATGAAGAAGATATTGAACTTCTCTAACTGAGTATATTGTACGAACGACGCTCCATTCGTCTTAAGACCCCGACTTTGCGCCAATAAATTTGGAGATGTCACGATGTTCGTAATTTATGATTACGATAGGGCCAAACTATCGCCGAAGAAGTGGTCAGCCACTTACATCACATTCTTGATGCTAATGTCCAGTCTTTCTACGATATTGATTTCGTCGAAGGAAGCTTTGGCTAATACCAATGATCAAGATTCTGATGGCCTCCCGTATGGGATAGAATTCTTGATCAATACCCAACCTCAGGATTGGGACTCAGACAATGACGGTCTTCCTGACGGTTGGGAATGGCAATATGGTCTCGACCCACTATCATCAGTCGGAGAAAATGGTTCTACAGGAGATCCCGATTCCGACGGCCTCACAAATCTCAATGAGTATCTATATGCCATTCCTACGGGTTGGGACGAGCCATCCACTCCGAATATCCTGGAAAATGGAGTTTGGTGGAACGGGACAGTACCCGTTTCAAACTGGGATGAGGAGAGTGCATTGCAAGTCATCCAAGGTTCAGGAACAGATGGTGCAGATGAAGATCCAGTAGGAAATATTTGCAGGGATACATTCGATAATGATCACGATGGAATGGTCGATATGGATGATCCTGATTTTGATGGCGATCTGGATTGTAACTCCAATGATGACGATGGGGACGGCGATATTGACGAGGATCCGAATGGCTGGGATACCGATGGCGATGGTATGCCGGATGGATGGGAAGCAGCCAATGGATTGGATCCGACCTCTAGCTCAAATCAAGATGGAACATTTGGAGACCCTGACTACGATGGTCTCGCCAATATATACGAGTACGTCAATCCAGCTTGGGGGACGAGGAATGGGTCCTCATTTCCCCCGGTACAATACTTCAGACCTGGGCCTACCAACATGACACAGACTGAATCCCCATGTAACCCAATCCTTTCATTGGGCCCAGGGGGATGTGAAATATTCACTGCAGAGGTAGATGGAATCACTCAGACTGATCCCTTCAACAACGACACCGATGGAGATGGGCTCAATGATTCTCTCGAGGCACTGGTTCTCCTGACAGACCCAACTTCTTCCGATACCGACTCCGATGGAATCTCAGATGGTATAGAATTCAATGGATCATATGGCGATCCAGCACAGACTTCTGATCCAAGGAATAACAACACAGATGGGGACCATCTAGATGACGGCGATGAGGATCTTAATGGAAACGGTATAATTGACGATGGAGAGACCGATCCAACAAGAATAAATGACGAAGGTGACTTTGATGGTGACGGTCTCCAGAATTGGGAAGAAAATAATTCCTGCACTCTTTGGAATGTCTTCGATTCAGACGGTGGAGGGATTGGAGATGGGGACGAGGAATTCCCTGGACAGACAGATCCTTGTACATCCATTTTCGAACTCCAATTTTCTATTGCGGATTGGGATGCGGATTCAGACTCTCTTTCACTAAACTCCACAGAAGGGATCGATCCTGACCCTGTTGATTGGAGAAGCAGAGCACCTCATGCATACTATATTTCTCTGAACGGATCCAGAATTCCATTTGTTTACGCTTCAATGCAATCGCCTTTCCTGAAGGGAGTGGATACCGCCCCACCAAATGGGTCAACAACCATTGTGATCACAAATGGCTCCTGGTGCTGGAATGCATCAGTGGGGGCAGTAAACGACCCATGGTGCGATGATGACTACAAGGACACAGATGGCGATGGTTTGGCTGATTGGGAGGAACTTCATGCAATTTGGGGATTCCTCTCGGATCCAAACGTATTCGATACCGATGGTGACGGAGTGGGGGATCTCTCGGAGACTCTCAATAGCACCGACCCCCGTGAACCTTGTGATAACGTCTTGGATTCAGATGGAGACGGACTAAACAACTACTTCGAAAATACAACTGGTTGTCTTATGATTTATGGTCCTGGACAGTTCGGTCTCGGTAGTAATTTCACCTCAGATATTTGGTTCACACTTTGGAACTCTCCGGACTCAGATAATGGGGGTGTTGAAGATGGCCAAGAGTACTTTGACGGGACAAACCCACAGGACAACCCCGATGACGATATCAGCCCCCTCGATACTGATGGCGATGGAATACCAGACTCAGTTGAGCAAGACTTAGGCACAGATTGGCGAGATCCCGACACCGATGGAGGGGGTGTTCCCGATGGAGAGGAATGCACTCAGGATTTCTGGTTATTGGATTGCTTTGGCTCACCCGGAGACCCATTCGACCCTCTAGATGATATCCAGAAAAACTCTCTGTTTTTCATCGCTTCTAATACCTCAGAAGGACTCGATCCAACAGTTACACATTACTGGAGGTGGCATACTTATGACTCCTACACGGGAGTATCTTGGGGAGTAAATAGCTCACTATTAGGGGATACTATTGTTACATCTGAATTTTCGACAGAACAAGGTGTCGCCGATCAGACATTCTGGAATCACTCAGGTCCACTGTCATGGGAGATAGTTTTCGACCAAGCTGGTTATATTGGCCCAGGGGAGGAATTGATTCAGCCATTTAACGTGATGAACTTCACAACCTGGGTCGATCTCTCTGCAGGTCTAAACTTCTCAAACTATACTAGGGACATAATAGTAGACTCTGCGATTGTCGAGGCGCTTTATGTTAATGCCCCGGAAGTCATTCTTTCTACTGAAATTCGTGATAACTCTACTGTATTTCAGGCTTCAGACTATGGTACCGATCTTCCACCAGATTTCATATCTAACGGGCAATTCGTTTTTGATCTAACACAACAAATCCTAGATGAGTCCGGTGCGATTTCTGCTTGGGATCAAGTTTCAGCGATTCAGGATTTTTTAATCAATGGAAACGATTCTACAACCTTCCTCAGAAATCATGATGGATCGGGTAGGCAGGATGGGATGGGAAATGATAGTGATATCACACATTGGATCCTTAATTCCAGTAATGAGGGGAGTTGCGATGAGTTCACAACTGTTTTCGTAACCATGCTTAGGGTAGCAGGATTCCCTGCAAGGAAGGTAACTGGATTTTCAGGAGGAGATTGGGACGGCAAAGGGTTCAGCGTTTATGGAAAAGACTTCACTAGATGGGCAGAGGTACACCTGCAGACAAATCAAAATCAGGGAGAACTAGACTTGGGCTGGATCCCCTTCGAAGCATGCCCAGAGATGTCGATAGTTGATGCCAATATTGATTCATGGGGGCCCAATTCTATCGAAAGAAATACTTCGCAGTCCAATCGCATCTGGGTCGAGGGCTCCCTCGAGTTCTCAGACAATGGATCTTCTGCTAACAATATCTCAGTCTCAATGTTCCTAGTCCAGTCAGAAATGTCAATGGATGTCCCGGGAAGTGCCGCTATGCAGGAATATGTAGTGGCCACAGTGACAACTGACCAGAACGGATCTTTCAACCTGACAGGACTACCCTCACAAGTAATTCAACCTGGATTTGGTAAGCTAGTTCTACTTACCTCGGAGAAGGGCTACGTAGGCGTACAAGGTATCCCAATGGATTGGGATATCAATGTTACCGATAATGTCTCAATTTCTATTTCCGACCCCCCTCCAATCGATCAGCCAATGCTTGGGATTGGCGTCAATTCTTCTATCACTGGCCAACTCTCATGGGCTAGCTCCCCCACCTTCGATCCCTCATTAGTCGATGATCTACAGTTAGTATTGAATTATACTTCTGTAGTTGATGGCAACGTCTCATTAACCTCCGAAGTCACAGGAGGTGGCTACTATGAGTTCATTGTTTCAATAGATGAGCTGGAACCACTCGGGCTGATCGATGCGTCGATTTCTTTCCTAGGATGGCATTTTTCCGATCTAAACAACGCCACCCCCCCGGAATATCATGCCAGACCGGAATCTCTGGACTTCCAGTTTAACATCACATTATCTCCAAACCTTACTGTTGATTTGGAATCTCAAGGATCAAATAACTCGGTTCTTGAAGTCGATAGCAACATCTTCCTTAATGGTACTGTTCTGAGCAGAGGTGCTTCTCCTACGCCCCTGAACGGATCGCTGATTTTACAGATGAGAAGAGCCGAAGTGTCTGGCCCATTCGTAACAATTTCTTCGTGGTATCTGAATGACTCTACATGGGGGAATAATCCCGGAGATTTCTCCATTTCATGGGTCTTCAGCTCTTCTGAAGTACCTCTTCCTGCAGGGCCAGTCGATGTGAGGGTACAATTCGATTCAGATAATCTGAATGCTAACGATCAGGACTTATTCACAGACCAGTTTGGAATCCGTAGCTTCGTTGTTTTCGACTACAATCTTACCTCAGCCATAAGAGGTCGATCATACGAAATCGATGTCTTACTTTCTGATCATACTGGGACCCCTTTCGCTTTATTCGATGGAAACTTCACATTAGACTTCGATGATGATTTGGAGTGGAATTCAACAGGCTCAGACGGAGGTAGGATTACTCCTGAGTTCACCCCATCTTTCACAATGACTCCTGCAGACTACTTTTGGAATCTGAGTTATGAGGGATCTACATGGCTCACACCCAATTCCACATCCGAGATTGTCAGAGTAAGGGGTCTGGCCAATGCGACTGCAACGTTGGGCAACGAGTGGACCCCTAGAGGTTCTACAAACTGGATTTCTGGTTTCGCCAGAGACATGGTTTTATTGAACCAGATTTCTGGAAACAACTCCTCTGTAGATGTGAAATTACGTGTCCCTTCCGAACTTCCATTGACTCCCGATGGACAACCTGCTGCTCCAGTTATCTATAATCTGGCCAGCGGGTGGACCAATTCCACAGGTTCTTACAATATTTCTTTCCAAATGCCACCAGGAGTTCCATCCGGAGTTTACGAAATAGAAGTCAGTCTAGACTTCTCTGACAATCCTCCTCCTGGGGGTAGCTTTTACAATCCTGGTGATCCAGCCACCATCCAGGGAGGAATTCAGTCAGAATTTGTTATCGAGGTAGACCCTCAGTCATCAATCCTAGTAGCCGGTGAGGCACTTATCTTGGAGGCTCAAGTATCAGATGTAGAAGATAACAGCCGTCTAACCGGCGTTTCTCTCGACCTATACTTCGACTGGGGCGGTCCGCAGCAGCAAGTTCTTCAGTCGGGAATAACTGATTTTCAGGGCGTAGCCTCTTTCAATCCCATCATCCCATCTTCCATTCCACCAGGATTCTATGATGTTCGAATCCATGCTCCAGATGATCTTTCAGACAATCTAACTTCACCAGAGGCTGGGAGATGGATAGGAAACGAGTCCTTCCACAATCTAACTGTTCAAGTATCCAGTACTATCGAAATCTCCTGGATTCCGACCCAAGTAACCGCACTCCAATATTTCGCCATTGAAGGAACAGTTCTGGATTCTTTTGATTCCAATAGGTCTGTTTCCGGACCAGTGGGAATAAACGTCTTCTTCTTGGATGAGCCAGATGAGCTATTAATTGAAAACCAATCTACAAATCTGTCTGGTGGATTCAATATTTCAGTACCTACTGATACATTGGGCAATGGCGTAATTAGAGGAGAAAGAATTGTTGTTGTTAGTGTCGTAAATGGATCTACACCCTTCTATCTTACTGGTTCAGGTGACGCTTCAATTCTTGTAATGGGGATATCTCAATTTGTTGGACTCACCCCATTCATCAACACAATCGTAGATAGGGGTGATACGGCATCTATAACCTCCAGACTTGTTGAATTTAGCGATAATGAAAACCCTCTCGGTGGCTTCCCTGTATTGCTAAGATTCCATGAAACCTGGGTAGAACAGGAAATCACCGATTCCGACGGAAGTGTATCATTCGAGTTCGATATACCTCATGATCATCCTCTTGGATTGGTCAATGTCACATTCCTCTTCAATGGGTCTTCAGATCTAAATGCCGCAATTAGCGTTCTCAACACCATTACGGTCCGCTCTCCAACAAGTATGGTGATAGATCCAATAACGGACAATCCACTACCTGGTGAGTTTTTCAATGTCACAGGATCTCTGACATCTAGCAATGGTTCAGGACTATCAGATAGAGATGGAAACTCACTCAGCCCAACCCTAACATTCTCTATTGACGAAGAAACTAACTCGTTCACAGTTTCACAGGTTTCATTCGAAGGCAATGGGACATGGTCAGCGCAGTTGAGGCTAGACCTTTCATTCCCAAGAGGGCCACACGGTCTTTCAGTTTCTTTTACCCCCCAAGTAACATATTTCACCTCAGCCACGGGATTCTCTGTTTTCCAGAGTCGCGGTTATTCTGTGATTACAATCAACAGTCCAAGTGACTTAGATCTAGATGATCGAATTATCAGGGGCCAGACTTTAGACATCGATTTATCGCTAATCGATAACTCAGGAGAATCTGTCCAGTCCGCCACTATCATTCTTGAAATTGACAACTCAACCGTTTGGGGCGGTCTTACTGATCTGGGGGGCAATGCTTCCGCTTCGATTATCGTTAGGCCGGATAGAGATCCGGGACCTATGCAAGTCACAGCAACATTCTCTGGAATAAATGGTACAACAGGTTTGTTGGGCGACCAGACATGGACAAGAGTCGTAGTCCTGGCTCCAACACAATTGGAGCTCTTACAAGCCTCCTCTCCTTCTTTTGCCGGTGACTCTGTAACGTTCTTAGGCAAGCTTCTGGATGAGAGGGGGCAACCTCTGAAGGAGGCCGGAGAACTAAAAGGGGGGCTGATTCACCTCTATGTCGATGGCATTGACGTCGGTCCTTCTTTCACCACTCTATCGAACTCATCCTCTGGTACATGGTCAATAACATTCCAAATCCCAATAGATATGAATTTTGGTCCGCACAATGCCACTGTTGAATTTATGGGGGGATTTTCATGGGTGGACCCCATAGGTCAAGGAGACTCTCTAAATCCAGAATACTACCTTGGATCATCGGACTACATAGAATTCAATGTGACCCAAACATCTCAGGTAGTTATCAATACTTCTCCCGATGAGATTGATAGGACTGAGGTAGCCATCGTTGAAGGACTTCTTACAGATGGTATAGGCAGGATACTCGCAAATAGGACTCTTTCTCTGAGACTTTACAGTGAGGAAATATCTTCAATTTCTGTGGGGGAAAATGGCTCTTTCACTGGATTCATCCCAATTCCTCCAGATATGCCTCTCGGACCCATGATTATCGGAGTTTTCTTCGAAGGTGAGGAATTCATTACTCCTTCAAACTCGACAGTGGTCTTCACAGTCTTTTCCCCCGTATTCGTGACTTTAGATGAACCAAACCCCGTAGCTGTGGGCGACACCCTCCTTCTATCTGGGAAAGTAAAGGACAATCTCGAAGATGGCTGGCTTGGAAGTCATACTCTGGAGATATTCGTTGATGGTATTTTAGTCGGCATTACTAGTAGTCAAAATAACGGCAACTGGTCTCTTCAGTGGACTGTTCCAGAATCTATGGAAGTAGGTAATCACTCAATCACTATTCTTGCTCCCGAGCAGGGATTCTACAGATCCAGTAGTTCCGAGTCATTTTTCACAGTCTCGTATCATACCTCTATATCTTCCCAGGTTCAGGAAACTTACTCTACAAGGGGATCTTTCTGGAATCTCTCCGGCAGACTTTTCGAATCCGACACGGGTTTCGAACAAGGGCTAGATGGGAGGACAGTGACGATTCTACTCGATGAGACCGTAGTCGAAGAAGTCACTACAGAGGCGGGAGGACTCTTTTCTTATTCACACAGACTCTCGTACTCACTCAGCAGAGGATCACATAACTTTTCATTTTCCTATCCTGGTGAGTTCCTTTACTTGCCCACCTCTGCATCTGAGGAAGTATTCGTCCTCTCTGATATTGTTCTGGAGATCCAGCCTTTAAGCAATATGATAGTTCGAGGAGATTCATCGCCCTCGGGATCTATTATGATTCAAGGATTGATAAGAGAAGTCGGCGGGGAGTCCGCCATATTTTCTAACATATCTATGGCTCTTTCTTGGGATGATTCTGACCTACCAATAACGTATGGTCCTTGGGACAACCCCAATACTATGAACTTCCAGATAAGGGCAAAGGCGCAGGAATTCTTGAATCCAGGTGAAAATACGGTCACACTAGAGGTGTCTTCGGATCTGGACAGATTCCTTAACGGGGCCTCGAAGGATATCCAGATTTTGGTGATGGTAGAAGTCGACTTCGTTCTGTCTGAAATAGAACTGTCCGATGGTCAAAGAGTGATTAGGGGTACAGTAAATGCTACCGCAAGGGATACGGGAGCACCATTGGAAGGCCTCTCTCTATCAGCAACTCTAGCAAACGGTACCACTACACATTTCGCTGTTTCAAAATTGACCAGTTCGGAGGGAATTTTCGAATACGAATTCAAGTCAATGGCGCCACTGCCTCCACTCTCCGCAAGGTCTCCACCACCCCAGGGGTGGGGGGTCCTAAGCATCATTATTGGTTCAGAATCCGAATTCATCGAACCCGGCAGCCTCACTCTACTCCCTTCAGATGGATTAGCAATAGTATACGAAGAGCAGGAATCAGGATCCTTAATGAGTACTGCAATGTTTGCAATATTCTCTCTGATTGCTGCTGCAATGGTGGTTTCACTCGGGGCATTGATAGCGAGTAGAAGGAAGAAAACAGCAATCAAGGAATTAGCTAATATTTTCGGTCAAACAGTAGAAATGTTGGCATCGGGAGACGAATATAGGGAGGCCATTTTCATGTGCTACGATAACCTCTGTTCCACACTAATGAAGGGGGGATTCCTAAGGCGGAACTTCGAAACGGTAAGAGAATTCGAAACCGCAATTAGGAAAGCACTTCCAATCAGCGAGGCAGCTCTTATCTCCTTGGACAGGATTTTCGAAGAGGCTAGATACTCCAGTCACGTACTTGGTGACTCCCACAGAGATGACGCTCAACTAGCACTATCTTCCGTAATGAGCGAAGTGGAATCATTGGAGGAGATCCCAAAGAGAGTAGAAACTCAAATCTATCCAGATGAGTAGTCATCAAGTTTGATTGACAGAATCTCCCCTTCAATTTCGGCCCCAACTACCCCTCTTCCCGTTGGGAGGCGGAATGATTTGATCAAACCTCCAAATCTCTCTGATTCAATTATCCTAACTAATTGCCCCTCATCATCATCCTTCGTCTCCATTGATAGTCCAGATATGTTAGTAGATCTGAACGGGATGTTTATCTCGAATTCACTCAACTCTGCTCCGAACTCTGAAACAAAGTCATCTAGGGGTGAAACAGAACTACGATGTACTCCCGACTCTATTTCTGTCATGACATTGTAATGACTCTCTTGGACCTCTGAGAGATGGGTCAATCCAGATAGAAACTCATTATGCATTGACTGTGCATCGGTATCGAAACCCATCTTAATTTCCACCAAATCACTATGGTCACTTTTTATTGAATCGTCAATTTCCACATCGATCCTCTTCCATTCCATAAACTACCCAGAAACTCCGTCCGAATGAACCCATTGATGATCAAATCTCGAAGAATGCCTTTACCCTCTCAGCTGTTCTGGCTGGATTTGAGGTCTGCATCTTCTGCATTTCTGGCATACATCTACTGACTCTATTTTCTAGAATCCTTTTCTCAAGGAGTAAAATTATCGCCTTGTCCTCTTTCTTCCTAATGGGCCTCCCAAGAGCTTGTAGTATGCTGTTAACTGCAGGTTGTAGGCTAGCATATTTCCACGCTCTGTTCCTATCGAATTTCTTGGTGTAGTAGTCCAGTAGGGCATCTTGTCTGGTGCTTGGAGGGGGAAGTGGAAGCCCTACACAAACCAAGGCGTTTAGTACGTTATCCGAGTAGTCAACTCCCTCAGACAACTTTCCACTGAGGACTCCAAATAGAGCAGCACCCCTCATATCCCTCTGTTCGTACAGCTTGGAAACTAGGCCCTCTACCCTTCTTTTGCTCATGCCCTGCTCTTCTTTGATGATTGCCTTAGGGCACCAACTATTTTCAAATTCGCGATGTATCTTTTCTAGCATTGAGTAGCTCGGAGCGAAGATTGCAACGTTTCCTCTTGTATTATCAATAACAGATTTCACATGTTTAATTATTGAGTCAAAACTCTTCTCTCTTTCAGTAAATTTACTCGTAACGTCATTGGCAATCAGGACAGGCCTATTCTCCAATGGAAAACCCGAGGAATATTCTTTGCAATTGGTAAGCTCTATTGGAATCCCAAGAACCTCTGCATACATTTCTGGTGGAAATAGAGTTCCAGACATGAGAATTGACCCCATGCATTCCTCGAAGATCGGCTCACCAACAACACTTGGATCAAGAAGGTGACTAGTAACTCGTGGTTGTTCAAGAACTTCATCGAAAACTAGAGCTAATGCTGAACTATTACGGTACTTAATACAAATCTCTAGAATTTCACCTAGTCTAATACAATCATTTTGCTCTTCTTCATCTAGATCCTCGTCTTCTTCTACCACTACTGACAATAACCTAGAGATCATCATCCTGATTCTTTGTATTCCGTCATCCGATTCGCCTTCCAGAACTCCTTCAATTGCATAGGCGACTACTTCCAGGAATTCTAGAGTATCAACCCTCAGATCATCGCTCCTCGACGCCTCAATCTTCTTCTTCTTGTCTTCGAACCATCTTATCAGGCCCATGTCTTCTTTCAAAGACTTAATTTGCTTCTCCAGTAATTTTGCTTCTCTGAGTTGGTTAGATTCAGGTATATCCAAATCTCTTTGACTCTTCTCTAGGTTTCCCCTGTACTCTTCCACGTCAGCTAAGGCTCTCTCGAAGACTCTCTCGGTAATTCTCCTCTCCAAACCACTCCTAATTCTATCGGGAAGGTTGTGAGCCTCGTCCACAATTAGTATGGACTTTTTCAATTCAACTCCCATTACCGGCAGTGAAGCCTCCCTCACTCCTTCTACGAAAACGTGATTATAGTCACAAACGATTACATCTGTTGATTTAGCTGCCTCTCTCGCTGTAGTCCAAGCACACACAGCTGTCTTTTCGACTCTTTTCAAGATTTGATCAACATGCCTTGGCTCAGAGTGTATGAAATCTTCTAGCTCAGCTCTCAAGAACCTTCTTTCTGACTCTGTCACTCCAATTTCACAATTACATTTTCCAGTAGATTTGTCTACGACTTTGCACATCCCCTCCCTACCAATTATGTCAACTAACTTAACTTTGGAGAATTCTTGCGGAATCCTTCTGTTGATTTCTCTAATTGTTTCTACTACAATCCTGTGCTGAGATTGCCTCCCAGTAAGAAAAAGAATCTTTGGAGTTTCTGTACTGGAACTGTATAGATTGGCTACTCTAAGCGCTGATGCTAATGCCGCAGCCGTCTTTCCTATCCCTGTAGGTGCCGCGGCAAGAAGAAAACCCCCATCTTTCAGGACCTTTATTCCATCTGAAATCATACCTATTTGCGACTCTCTCGGAGAATCATGTGCAAAGAAGGGCCCCCCATCCACTATTTTCTCCTCTGGCATGGATTCCGATTGGGAATTGACCGTTCATAAGTTTGCATCCCATCCCAGCATTACATTTGTCCTAAGTTAGGTTGCCCCGCACCAGGTGCGGGACGGTGTGTGTTTTGAATTAATTATTCCTTAGAACTTCTTCGAACTCTGGGGGCCTCTCTGGAGTTGTATCCTACGGCATTGCTGAGAATTCTAGCCCTGTTTCTGATTTTTCTCAGACCAGTACCAAATCCCTTGATTTCTTTCGAATTTTGGTTGGGGGAGCGGTCTAGCCGCTCCCCCTGATTTTGTGCGTGCATCCCAACATCGCCCATATCTCTCTCACCTCATATATTTGATTCGTCTTCGTGTCTGGAGCGTATCTCTTCCATACGTTTTCTAAGTAGGTCCACAACTGTGGCACCCTCGATCATTTCCTTCCTGATCATCTCTCTCGCAGATTGCCTGAGGACAACATCTGCAGGCTCGCCAACAATTTTGCAGTAGTCTCGAAGCCTTACGGTTAGTTCAGGCCCTAGGTCTACTTCTACTCTGTCACCCTTGCCTGGCAAAGGAGATGAAAGCATCCTACGGACTGCCTCTCTAATCACGTCCGACCTATTCCTCATCCCATCAAAACCAACTAACATATCTAATTCCAACAGGTGGTCTTCTGGAATTCTAAGTGAGACCATCGGACTGTTGCCTGGCACCTTCTGCTCCTCCTGAACCAGTGAGAGATGGCAAGGGATTATAATTGTATTGCAAATGTAGTACAATTGAAATACATTAGAACTATTGCGTAATATATTGTTCTGACAGTTCTTACGTTCGATTGAAGGCATATGGGCTTCTCGACCAAATAGGTGTACGCGTGAAAGTAATCAACGATACAATCCACGGGCAGTTCAAACTAGAAGGCGTGACGGAAGATCTTCTTAACACCCCTGAGATGAATAAACTAAGCCATATCAAGCAACTCGGTCTTGCACATTTGGTATTCCCTGGAGCCCATCATACTAGATTTGAACATTCACTGGGTGCTTCTCACATTGTAGGGAGGATGTCCGACGCACTGTCTATGGAAAAACAAGATAAGGATACAATACAGGCAGCTGCAATGCTTCATGATGTGGGGCACGGCCCCTACTCTCATACTCTTGAGCATATTTTAGCAGAACGAGGGGGGATGGACCATATGGAAGTAACCAAGGGAATAATTCTTGGAGAGTACGATGTATTAGTGGGGGGTGAAGAGAACTCATTCTCAGAAAGAGAAACGATTCCAGAAATTTTGGAGAGAAATGGATTAGATCCAAAACAAGTTTCTTCGCTGATTACTGGGGCAGATGCTTCTGGGACCGAGAGATCATTACTCAATTGGACTGAAGGAAGAGATCACTTTTCCGATGGCGATAGGACAATGGCCCAATTAATCCATGGGCCGGTTGACTGTGATCAACTGGATTATCTTTTGAGAGATTCTCACTTCACAGGCGTAAAGCATGGAGTGGTCGATCATAATCGAATAATTGAGTGCGTTAGGAGCCAGGGAGGGGATATCGCCATAGAGCAAGGTGGACTATCCGCACTTGAGGGTATGTTGGTAGCTAGAGGGTTGATGTATAGCGCTGTATATTTTCATAGAGTTACCAGGGTGACAGAGGTGATGCTTTCTAGGGCCGTCGAGAGAGCAGGAGATAGTCTGCCTGATTCACTTGACCTCCAAAGAAGGGTAGACGCAGAGATTTGGGGGGCACTAGAAAAGGTAGGGGGTTTTTCAAAAGATATGATTACTAGGCTGAAGTATAGGAGGCTGCTCAAGGTATGCTTGAGCAGAAGAAAGGAAGACCTGTCCAGAAATCAGATAGATGCTTTGATATCTATTGTGAAAGATCCTCAAAGTAGAAGGGAAATGGAAGATGATCTGGCAATAAGGGCAGGTCTCAGTCCCGGATATGTGGCCATTGATGTCCCAAGTATCAAAATCCTACTTTCTGAGCCAAGAATGTCCCAGGTTGATGTCAGAGTCATGGGTGATGATGGTAAAACTCGGTGGCTTCGTGAAGTTACCCCTATGGCCGAGGCCCTAAGGAAGAGACAAGTCAGTCAAGAGGCGGTATATGTTATGACTTTACCAGGAAATGAGGCTAAAGTATCAGAAATCGCTGAAAGAAGACTATTCTCCTAATCGGAATATTACCGAGTTTTCTCTTGGAACATTGAAAAGGGGAATAGCTGCAGAAGAGACCGCCCCACATCAGGGCATCACAATCGTTGGTGACCAAATGGAAAATACGATGAAAACAGTTTACGAGACAGTGAAAGCTAGAGATCCGAACCAGTCTGAGTTCCACCAGGCTGTTGAAGAAGTACTTGATAGCATAGGTCCAGTACTAGGGGAAAACCCACAATATTATGATGTAGCTCTAGGATTGGTAGAGCCCGAAAGAGTGATCCAATTCAGGGTCCCTTGGTACGATGATGAGGGATCTCTTCATGTTAACAGAGGTTTTAGAGTTCAGTTCAACAGTGTTATTGGCCCATATAAGGGCGGTCTCAGATTCCATCCTAGTGTAAATCTGTCAATTCTAAAGTTCCTAGCATTCGAGCAGGTATTCAAAAATAGTCTAACTGGTCTTCCATTAGGGGGTGGGAAAGGAGGTTCTGACTTCAACCCTAAAGGAAGGTCAAACAACGAGGTTAAGAGGTTCTGTCAATCATTCATGAGCGAACTCTGGAGGCATATTGGGGCAGATCTAGATGTTCCAGCGGGTGATATAGGGGTCGGAGGCAGGGAGATAGGATATCTCTATGGAATGTATCGTAAACTAGCAAATGAGTTTACTGGGGTTCTTACGGGAAAAGGTCTCTCCTATGGTGGATCCCTGATTAGGCCCGAGGCAACAGGTTATGGTTTGGTTTATTTCGCTAGAGAAATGCTCGCCGCAAAGGGAAAAACATTCAATGGCGCATCGGTAGGAATTAGTGGATCCGGGAATGTAGCCCAATTTGCCTGTGAGAAAGTTTTGGACTTAGGAGGTAAGCCAGTAACAATGTCCGACAGTAGCGGATTCATATTTGATTCAGAAGGTATAGATAGAGAAAAGCTGGCCTGGATAATGGATCTTAAGAATAACAGAAGGGGGAGGATAAAGCAATATGCGGAAAATTTCGATAGTGCTGAATTCACTGAATCCCATCCAGAACCAAGTATGAATCTAATATGGGGTACTAAAGTCGATGTGGCGCTTCCTTGCGCTACTCAGAATGAGATTAACGCAGAGGAGGCTCATATGTTAGTTGAAGGCGGGGTGATGGCAGTTGCAGAGGGTGCAAATATGCCATGTACTCCCGAAGCAATAGGGGTATTCCACGATAATGAGGTTCTTTTTGCCCCGGGTAAGGCTAGTAATGCCGGAGGAGTCGCCACTTCGGGACTGGAAATGAGTCAGAATAGTCTTAGGATTAGTTGGCCCAGGGAAGAGGTAGATCAGCGTCTAGAAGGTATAATGGTGAACATCCACAAGAATGCATTCGAAACTGCTGAGAAATACGGGATGCCCGGCAACTATGTCGCAGGAGCAAATATTGCAGGATTCCTCAAAGTTGCCGAGTCTACAATCGCCCAAGGAATTCTTTGATTCTGAATGTTAATTGGAAACCTATTCCTGTTCATCGTTATTGTATATTGAGAATAGCACATATCCACCTATTGCAGCTCCAATCAGGAGTGCAATCAGTCCAGGAATCATTCCCGCTCCATCAGAGATAGGATCTTGCTCAACCCAGCTTACGGGATTAGTTGTAGCATCCCCTCCGCCAAAAGCAAACTCATCTACTAGCTGGATTGGAGTTAGAATGCTACACTTCAGGGTATCAATGCCGATAACCGAACTTCTCCATTTGAATGCAATTGTCTGCTGTTCTCCAGGTCCAATGACTGTATTGGGGAAGGAGGGGGAAATCTGAGCAGTTACGCCAGCATTCCCCTCTTCGCAATTAATAGCCATTGATGCAGCGGCAGTTCCCGTATTGGAAAGAACAGCTTCTACATTTACGGAATCCCCTATGCTCGCCATGCCATATATGTCAGCATAACTTAGTTGATTACCATCTTCATCCAGAACCATTAATGACGACCATTCAACCCTTGGAACCCCATTACTTATCGGTATATTTTGATTCCAATCCAGCTCTAATTGGCCTCCACCGTAGTCTCCTATGCCCGAGTCTTCAGGATTCCAAGCAGTCCTGAAATCGGTAATGAAGACGATAGCATCTTCTCTCCAAATCATTTCTTCTTCCCAAGTGTTGTCCTTAGACCAAGCAATCTCAACCACTCTTTCCCTTCCACCATCTATGAATGAAACTCCATCCTCGTTGCTAAAATTAGTATATTTTGGGAATTTATGCATCCCAATAATTTCGTAAGTAACGAAACTAGCATCGAAGGTCAGACTTTGTCCCGATAACCTCTTTTCCCACATATCAGTCAATCCTCCTGTGCCCATCGCACCTTCGCTCCAATTTATTTCAGAAGCAACCCCTCCTCTCACATCATGATCGTCAGTGCTGTTGGAAAATAATACGCCATCTCCTAGGTATATATCCGAGTCATTGTTTAAAATAATCGGCCCAACTCTATCCAGGTCCGAATTGAATATCGATATCATTCCAGCGGATACTACGCCTCCGCCGAAAATTTGGGAGTTGTTTGCCATGAAAATTCCTTCAGAGGTAATCGTGAATCCATGACTTCCATGCACCATCATATTTCGATGAACATAATCAGCGGCATTCGTGGGCATTAAGCAGTATTGACAATCGAAGCCACCTACGTTGCTCCTTTTCACAGAAATAGTGCTTATTGAAGGGGGGGAGCAGTTAGGACCTACCAAGTCAATCCAAATACCCTCAGAACCTCCTCCGTCAATTTCAATGGTGTATTGATCTCCTGCCATTTCCTCCGAAATATTTCCTTGACTTTCGTAAAAGTAGGCCGTCACAAAATCAAAACTCGAAGGAGAGATGGGTACGAGCGTAATACTAACAGCATCTGAAATCGGCCAATCTATCCAAACTCCAGATCTGTTAGCTTCGTCACAATATCCGAATCCAACTAACCCTCCAGGTGGCTCCAAAGAATCAATTCCTGAATTGTTTACTATCAGATTTGACTCCTTATCAACAAATATTTCCACGCCTTGTTCAATTACAAATTCGGCATTGCTTAGAGTCAGTGATCCACCATTTACAACCCTAATATTCTGCGAAATAGTGGTATCCTCAGTCCACGTTAAATCGGACTCAATTATTATTTCCCCGTTCTGACCAATGACATTCATTGGAATGGTTGTCAATGAGGCGGCCATTACCATGCAAACTATCGTCGAAAATCTACTCCACATTGCTAATCCGGATTGCTTCAAGGAAATGAATATCACCCTTTAGAAAACTGTTAACCGCAAATTAACAACTCGACTCGCGAGTGCGAAGGTTCATCCTCCATATTTCGTCCGACAATACAATGGCAACGGAAAACCTCCCTTGGGAGGACCCACTTATGGCCCCATTGGTAGTTCTCTGGCTCTATCTTCCCGGATATCTTGCTAATACCGCTGCAATGCTCGGCGGGAAATGGATCCCAGATCTTACAGGAGTTCCGGTTTTCACTATAGATGGAGGCAGGGTCATGAGTGATGGTAATCGGGTCCTTGGTGATGGAAAGACTTGGAATGGCCTGTTAGGAGGTTCTCTAGGTGGTGGAATTTTGGGAGTAATTATACATTCGATTTCCAATGGAAATTTAATAGGATCAGCTCCTTTCTTGAACCCTCTTGATTCCTATGAAACTAGTTCGATGGATATCTCAGAAGCTTGGTTCTATTTTGGAAATGAGACAAGTTCGGCATTCATTGTTGGACTTGTTTTAGGCTTCGGATGTATGTTCGGAGATTCTATGGGGTCATTCGTAAAGAGACGCCTGGGGCATAAGAGGGAGGGAAGTGTAAGCTCTAGCGCTCCGATGTTAGATACAGTACCCTTTGCAATTTCGACATTTCTATTTGGCCAGTTTTTCCTCTCCCCATCCATAGTTGGTAGTTCAGAACTTCTATTAGGTATGCTTATTCTCCTACTAATTACTCCAATTATTCATAGATCATTTAACATCCTGGGCTACAAATTAGGTCTCAAGGCGGTCCCATTCTAGATTCGAATAGAAATAACAAGGGGATGAAAAAAATATGTCCGGAATCGATGTATTGGTGGTTGGAAGTGGTGGGAGAGAGCATGCCATTGCAATAGGTTTAGCACAAAGTAAATCAGTGTCTTCACTACATTGCCTTCCTGGAAATGCTGGGACATCATTCATTGCAGAAAATCATGACATTTCTACATCGGATCTAGATGCCATTGTTAATTTGGCCGAGAAATTAGGAATTTCATTGGTGGTAGTAGGCCCAGAAGTTCCACTAGTCGACGGATTGGCAGACAAATTGAGGCATAAATCAATTCCCTGTTTCGGCCCAAATTCTGAAGGAGCTATGCTAGAGGGATCAAAACTCCATGCTAAGAAGGTCATGAAGGATTTGGGAATACCTACTGGAAGATTTGAGATTCTGGAAGGGACTTCAAAAATTGAGCATATATTCGAATCATTTCAACCCCCTTGGGTAATTAAGAGAGATATACTGGCTGGAGGAAAGGGAGTAGTAGTAACGTCATCAAAGCAAGATGCTAGATCGACAATCGAATCTTGGATATCTTCAGATGGATTTGTAATTATCGAAGAATATCTTCCAGGAGAGGAAGCATCTGTGCTGGTAATTTTGGACGAATCGGGGTATGTTGTTCTTCCAGCAAGCCAAGATCATAAGAGAGTGGGAAATAACGATACCGGACCTAACACCGGAGGGATGGGTGCTTATGCCCCCGCACCAATCGTCACTCCCTCTGTCTTGGCCAGGGTCAAGGAGAATATTATCGAACCGATGCACAATCATATCAGAAACTGGGATTCTCCTTATCGAGGTTGTCTGTACCTAGGATTAATGATAGATGAAGCAGGGTCTCCAAGGGTCGTGGAATTTAATGTAAGACTAGGAGATCCCGAAGCACAGGTTACAATTCCCTTGATTGATTCAGACTTCGGAATATTGCTAAAATCAGCCGCCGAGGGAAAACTTTCAGAAATAGATGTACATTTCAAGAAAATGTATTCTTCTACTGTCGTTCTCGCGTCTGAAGGTTATCCTGGCAAGGCTATTTCAAATCGTCCAATTATTGGTTGGGACGTTATCATAAATCAGGGACAGGTTTCCGGTTTCACCCATCTTGCCGGGGCTTCAATAGATATGAACGGACAATTGATCTCTTCTGGAGGGAGAGTTCTTTCTACTACGGGGGTTGCTCCTACTCTTGAAGAGGCACTTTCTGCATCTTATCAGATAATCGAGGCCATAGAATTGCAAGGGTCACATTTTCGCTCAGATATCGGATTTAGGGCACTTTCGTAATCAAATTCAATGCTAATCTTCTAGTCATATGCCTCTACCGTTCTACGAACGGTTAAAACAATCGTTCATTTCGCCGCGATGCTGAGTTATTGGCAAATAGGTTAGGTGTATGGGATGGGAACAGAAATAGAGGCACCTAAAGAGCAATATCTTTCAAGGCAGATTGCACCAATTTCAATCACAATTTCCTTGCTCGGACTAGTCTTCCTTTCTGCATTATTAGAAGGAAGAAATATTGATGGCGACTTCATTGAAGCTGCTACGTTAATTTGTCTTTCTGCATTGATTCCAGCTTGCTTAGCCAGATCAACATCTTTGATACCTTTAGAGTCAGGAACCGCACGAGTAATTTCATTCACAGCGGTTTTAATCTCCCTATCTTTTGTTGCAAATTTCTTAGTTCCAACGTATTTTACAAATTTCTTCATTACCACGTTTGTTGTTGTCGGTTTGGTCTGTTCGGCTCTCAACGAATCTGAGCTACTAGAGGAGTCATCAGTCTTCTTGTCCGTAGTTCTTGGAATGAGACTTGCTGCTTTTTACGCTGCGGGCCTCGAGATTCCTAAAAACACCTCATCTGCATTCACTGACGTAGCCAGGGAGGCCATAGGGGACGCATTCTTCTCTTTCTGGCTAGCATCAATTTCCCTAGGATTCTTGGTCTTGGTTTGTGTTAGGGGTAACTTCGAGAATAGAGGGGAAAGTAAGCTACTTTCTGGCATACCCTACGTAAAAAATGACGCTTCAGTTCTAGTATACTCATTGTTGTCCTTTGCAGGTTTCATGATTCCTCTGATTTGGATAGGGCAGCTAGAAACAATTCAAGAATTCTCTGAGGGAAACCATCTTGGAGTCGTTTGGGCTATTTTTTCCACAATTGTTCTACTGCTCCATTCTTTCCTTAGATCAGAGGGATGGAACGTTTTGGGGGCACTTCTGGCAGTAAATTGGATTCTGTATTCCATTGGGCACATTCATGAGATTGGAAATGAACTGCCGTCATTATTTGCTCAGGATGGATTTATCGGGTCATTTTCTTGGTTTTTCCTATGGTTCTGGTTGAACTTTTTCGCTATTTTCTTTGCTTCCAGAGGAGTCTTTGGTGATATCGCTCCAAGGAGAGAAAGAGGCCAATTCAGAGTTTGGTGGGATTCAAACTCCTATCCAGTTTTGATCTCACTTGCTCTGATAATAGCATTAGTAGTCCGTTCAGCATGGAATGTTATTCCTGCCATGAATGCTAACGGGACCGGCCTGTGGGATATGACTGGCGGGTCAGATCCATGGTACATGAAGCGAATAGTGGATTATGTCATCGCAGAAAGAAGCCATCTAATTTTCGATCATGATAGGGCTTATCCAGCAGGGGGCATCAATCCTAGGCCACCATTGTTCTCCTGGTCGCTCGCAATGGGCGGCCTCGCGCTTTCTTGGGTTCTTGATATGCCGGCAAACGATGCGGTTTGGTGGTCAATGGCAGCATTGCCCGCAATTTACGGGGCTCTTATTGTTCTCCCAATTGCAGGAATAGCTACGCGTGCCCATGGAAAGAGAGCCGGAATCATCGCTGCGTGGCTAATTGCTCTCATGCCCGGGCACATGAGTCGTTCCACCTTTGCAATGTCGGATCACGACTCATTCGCAATGCTCTTTTTAGCAATTGCTTTATATTTCTGGATGAGAGCTCTTGAAGGGGTAGATGGAAAAAGAGTTTTCCAAAAAGCAAGCTCAAATCCTCTTTATGTCATAGCTGGAATGAGGGAAACATGGAGAAGAAATCCCCAAATGATGGCAAACGCTACAATGTCCGGGATAGCTTTCTCAGTTATGGCATTGGGTTGGAAGGGTTTCGTTTACGGCCCAGGAATCCTATTCCTGGCCTACTCATTCCAGGTGGCTGTAAATATTTTCCGTGGAAGAGACAGCCTACAGTTCACATCTGCAGCACTTCAGATGATGGTAACGGCCACTTTGATTCCAATTCCATTCTATGCATGGCCCGGCTTGGAACTTATTTTCGCTCCTAGCGGAATGCAGCCGATGTTCTACATAATCGGATTTACGTTTGCGGTTGGATGGGTTTCCAGCTCTTTCAGAGATAAGCCATGGCTTCTAGTAATAATTAGCGGATCGGCTCTATTTGGATCAATATTAGCTCTGCTATTCATCTTGCAGGAGGCTGATTTATACAACGGTTGGGATATATTATTCACCGGTGGCTTTTACTTCTCAAAGAATAAGATTTTCGGAACCATCGGGGAAGCTCAAGCTCCGGATAGGGGAGTTCTATTCGCATCATACGGGCCGATAGTGGCAATCATAGCAATATGTTGTGCATTTGTACTTCTTTGGAGGGGTAGTAGGAGGAATAAGTCTGGATTGACATTGCTCGGCCTCTGGACGATTATTGCTACCTACATGGCCTGGACAGCTGGACGTTTTATCATCAATGCTACTCCAGCCATGGCAGTAGTCGGCGGTATTGGAATTTCGATGCTTTGGGGTTCTGCTAATTTTTCAGCCTTCACCAAGGTATGGAGAAATTCGGGTATCGGTACTCCGAGATCAAGATTCAGATCTGTTTGGCCTGCTTCAAAGGCACGACCTGGGGTTCCTGCAATGATTATGGTCATCCTTATGATAAGCTCTCAGCATGCAACCTTTGGAATAGACTCCGGAATTCCGAGAGGAGAACAATCCGCTTACGAGGTAGACCAATCTCTATACGATATCGCACCCGATATTCTGAGGCATGAGTTCGTAGTACCTCTATTAGATTGGGGGTTCTCTGCCATGAACAGCGAGTCGTACAAACCTGGTGAAGCCGGCCTTTGGTATATGGGCACATTCGGACCGTCATTCAATTCACAAGGTTGGAATGAGGCTTATGATTGGCTTTCACAACAAGATTCCGAACAAGAATTTAGCGAACGTCCTGCCTTCGTGTCTTGGTGGGACTATGGTTTCCAAGCCCTTGCTTCTGGGCAGCACCCAACTGTAGCAGACAACTTCCAATCTGGAATTCCGAATAGTGGGGCCATGCTTCTTTCTGCAGGACAGGAGGATACAATTTCTCTTTTCATAGCAACTCTCGCAATAGGGGATAGGAAGCTCAATGACGGGCAGATGAGTGATGATTTTACTGCTGTACTAAATTCATACATGTCCACGCCGCAAGTGGATGAGTTTGATTCTATAATGAGCAATGGGGACAGAGGTTTCGTACTTGATAGATCAATGGCATTAGTCGCAACATATGGGGACTCTGAACTGCTAATGGGCAAAGCTTTGTCAGAAAATGGCTTGCCCATGGAACAAGACTCTTGGATAGTAGTCAGGAATGGCGAAGTGGTCGCTGGCCCTATGAATAATGAATCAGAAGCATTTGCTGAATTCGATTTAGCTAGAGGATCCTCTTCATCTTACGAGATCCACGAAATAGACGAGGTCTCACATTTCGACTTGGGAGGATACCGTTATACTAGGGATCTAATAGATGATTACTACGACATTTCAACTGGCCTGCATAGGGCCAATGCAAAGTTCGGAATGATGCGAGCTTTCCTGATTTCTACTTTCACACTGGAAGACTTAGTTGGAATCTATAACGGAATCTCAAGTATTGATACTTATGAGGTTTCAAACTACGAGGATTCCCATGGCGGAACAACAACAAGAAATCATGAAATCCGTTACTTTGCTGTAGACAACAGACTTTTCCCACTTGGAGGTATGTATTATCAGGATTATCAGGACTACCACCGGGGCCAGACAACAGGGATTTTCCATGCACCCACCCATCTTTCAGGGTTAGATTTGGATAATTACATCTCAACCACCTATCAGACAAATCAAGGTCTGAAAACCCCTCAAGAGTATAATGATCAGTACCTCGCCGATCTTCGCTCTCAGGCATCTGGGGCCTCAACGGCAGAAGACATGATTCAGATGACTGATATTGACTATCAGCATCGAGATAACTTCTTCGAGACCATGGTGGCAAGAACCTATGTCGGTTACGGGACCTCAACACTGGGGCTGCAATCATTAGGTGGGCAGTTGGGAGATGCAGAAGCACCTTCCACTTGGATAGCTCCCTCGGCTATTTCTGGTTCACCTGGTAGCTATCTTGAGGGTGCGTTGGCACTACCCGGGGCAATGATGAATCATTTCGTACTCTCCAATTGGTATGATCCGACGGATGGCGCCAACTGCGAAAAGAATGAGACTGGCGCTAATATCAACCAGTATTGTGGGACGATATATGACTCAAACAGAAACGTTAAGATTCTGAAGTATTACAGTGGAGCAACACTCGAAGGAACGGTGACTCTAGATGGAGAAGGTCCAGTACCCAGTGCTAGGATTCTTATCGAAAGAGACGCATTTAGTGGGGAAGATGACGTCGATAACGACTCTAGGACCTTCTGGATACCAATAGGTAAAACCCAAGCCGACCAAGATGGTCACTTCTCATTTACAGTTCCATCGGGCAAGATCAGAATCACTGCCTTTTCAGGGGATCCGGACCTGGATGAGGCTCGTAACTCCATAGTTACCGGAGGAATTGGGAACTCGATGTTTGAGCTATTCACAGAAAATTCACAGATAAGGAATATCAATCCTATTTCTGGAATCCTCGGTGGAGTTTACGGGTCAACTTGGCTTTCAGAAACAATAGTCAATATTTCAGGATTAGAAGGCCACAGTAACGGTAAGTCCGTTATTGAAGCTCAGATTACTGTCCCAACATCATCTGCAACTGGAGTATTGACCTGGTCCGGAGAATCCGATTTCGATGGTGAACCAGTATCCAACGTAGATGTGATACTAACTCCAAAGTCATCAGAAATATCAATTCCGCCTTATCAAACTAGAACCTCAAACGGAAGCATGGAGGGGGAATCTCTCATTTTCAGTGGCATAGGTGAAGTCACATTCTTAGGAGAAGGGACCGTAATTTCTGAAGGGGCGATTTCAGTAAGCGAGTTCACTGGAAATCACACTCAAACAATATACGACAATCACAGTATTTCTGGTGAAGGTTGGTTCTCCGGCAAGGGAACAATAGTCGGAAGTGTCCTCGGAGAATATCCCGTTTGCGTCAATAGCACAGTTCCTCAAGGAGATTCTGTATGCTCTGAAGGAGAGGGGGCGTTCCTACTGAATGGGTCAGTAAGCGCCTCTGGTAAGTTCACTTCTGAAGGAGTAAGCCAGTTCTCTAGAGAACTTTTCCAGACAACTCTGATTGGCTCTGGAACTTTCGTTACGGATCACTCTCAAGAACTCGAGCAATACGGGACTTTCAATGGCACTGGTTCGTTTTCTGGCAATGGAGTGTTCGGTGGGCCCATGGTCAGCGCAGGAACCTTCCACATAGTCGATGCCCTCCCGGGAGACTACTCAATCACAATAGACTTTGGTGACAAGCAAGTGGAGCTTGATGAAATTTTCTCAATCCCACTTATTCCTTCCCCTTCACAGTATCCGATAACTATCTCTGCTGGTGCTATCAAGGGTGAAGTGGTCCTAGAAAACGGCGATGCGATTTCAACTAATGTTTCGATCTTCCCAGACAACTCATCTTCTGAGGACTCGATAGATGAATGTGATGGAGTAATTACTCAAGCATGTTTCATCTCTCCAGATGAAGAAGGGGCTTTTTCGATAGGGCCAATAGTTCCTGGTACGTTCGTTGCTCAGATAGACGTTGACGAAGATGGCTTCCCAGAGATTTCCCAGACATACATATTCGAGTCTAACATAGGTTCGCTGGAATCATTCCCGTCAAAGGTGCCTCATACGTCGGATATTGAGTTCTCATTAGAGGATGGCGGAGAAAGTGTAGATAATCTGGAATTAATTTTCAGATCACAGAATCAATCAATCGATCCAGTTCATGCTATTTTCGACAATTCATCCAAGAATTATTATGCAGAACTTCTGCCGGGTGAGTGGATACTTAATTACACACTCAGTGAGGAAAAGCAACTTTGGCAACGAATAGAAATCGGAACGGAAGATATATTCGAATCCTACGATTTCCTAGTAAGTCAGGTAGTGAATGGAATTATTGTCGACGAGGGAAATAAAGAGGATACAAACCAGCCAGCTTCCCCGATACCTAACCAAGAGGTCGTTTTCCATTGGTCCGGATTCACCCTCTCCGCATTTTCCGACTCATCTGGGCAATTCTCGATCATTCTACCAACGGATGAGATAGTTCATGCTACAGTGGAGAGGGCAGTTGGAGCAGGCGGATTCATTGCGAATGGGACTAAGTTCGTAGTTTCCGAAGGGATGGATAATCTAACTCTAGAACTCACAGAATCGATGATAGTTTTGGGATCTGTGGGACTAAATAGAGAAGGAAATTCCTACAATCAGGGAATTCCTGGATGGATACCGATATCCGCACAAGCAATAGATATGGACGCGGAAATAGCAACTTCCGTAATCTGGAGGGAGGAAATAGACGAACTAGGAAGATTCGAAATGATCCTCCCATTTGGGAACTGGTCGTTATCTTTGGATGCTGGAGAGATAGGATCAAGCTCCTCTGAACTCATTGAAATAAACTCCACATCCATAGATATGTCGACGGAACTAGTTCTGATTCCTCAGTCCAACGGTTCAGTAACTATCGATTTCTTCATTGACCATAATGGGGATAATAATGCTTCAAATGGGACTTATGTGACTTATCCTTTCGAGATTAAGCCCCTGACTCCGAAGGGTCTCGGACTAGCAATCGAATCTTCTGATTCCCAATGGACAAGTACAGGAGTTGCAGAAATATCTCTTGAGCCTGGAAGATACAGAATAGTAGTAGAGAGGGCTAACTCTTCTGCAGACGAACCATTCGATACTCTATACGACATGAACGAGGTCTTTGATGTACCCCTAGTTTCCACCGGCGTAGAGAGATCAGTAATTTTTGAACCGCTATGGCTGGTAAATATTACTCTGAGGAACGAGAGTGGCGATATTTTGCCAAACCATGAAGTCAAACTAGAAGACATCGAAAACGGTTGGATTCAGACTTTCATTACCGACGATGATGGGAGGATTGTTGAATACATCAATGAGGGGGAATGGGTTTTGGTCATAGAGGAGTTTGAGACGTTCCCCGGAGTATTTGAGGGATTAAGGAGATCAATTTCCGTTTCTCAGTCTAACGCAGGAAATAGGCTGACCTTCTTTACAACCGAACTCGCAGTAGCGACCATCTCTCTCCAGTATGACGGTGCACCTATTAGTGCAATGGGGGAGATGGAGATGACTTTCACATCGCAAGAAGCACTTGGATCTTTAATTGCAACAGTTGCTGACTGGAGTGATGATGTAGTGATTAGGCTCACACCAGGGCCTTGGAACGTAGAGATGAACTACACCACTCAAGATGGAGTTAGGGTTGTAATCGAAAATACAACATTATCCGATTCAGGAGTATTTGTTGGAATCGCCCCGATAATCATCGAAATAGCCTCCTTTGTCCAACTTAGTGGCCAGATTTTCTGGGATTTAGATGAGGATGGATTGCCAGGTTTCTCAGAGGGATTAGCAAATGCATCTGTACATCTATCATCAGATAACAACTCTTCGAGTTATAATTTGACTTCTGATTACAATGGCGAGTGGTCAATTTTCCTGCCCCAGCAAGGGATTTGGAATATCTCCGTAAGCAAGGAAGGATTCGGTACAGAGAATGATCAGGTAACTCTCTCATCAACATCACTAAGGATAGATACAGAGATTTCTGCAGGAGAGGTTGAAGCTTCAGGCTCTCTTTCCTACATCGAAGACTCCTGTATCTCAAGCGGTGATTGGGAAGTTCAACTAATTCCTTCCCATGGAATCGCGAGAGATTCGATACTGATTGGCGGTAACCAACAAGGGGCTTGGTCTACCAATCTACAACCAGGAAGTTGGATTGCATACTCATATTCTGTCTCTTCTTCTCAATCTTGTATTGACCTAGTCTCCATCGATTCACTGGAAGTTGGTGTCGAAGGAGCAAGTATTGACTCGTCACTAACTCTGGGCGGGACCATAAATCTCGATACAAATTGGATCGATCTCTCTGGCAACGATCACAACTTACTGGAAATCGAAAATTATGACCTTGTGTTGGAATTTGGCAGTTTATCTTGGTCACAAGAATTGGATGAGAATGGAGCTATTTCATTACTTCTTCCTCCTGGAACCGCTCAGGCTTCTAGTGAATTCCAAGTAGATGAGAACGGAATTAATGTGACATATTCCGGAGGAAAGGGAGTAACTATCAGAGCTGGCCAGGAAAGCCCCCTAAGGACTCTGTCAATAGATAGGGTCTCTAAACAGGACATAATTGCGACTATACTTTCTGATAGTAGCATTGAGGTGCAAAAGCTGAATCCATCTTGTCAAGACGAATGCGAGTTTGAAATGGCAGAGTTCACGATTTCAATCCATTACGACGGTCACAACTCTTTCGATACATATGAGGCCATAGCAACAGTCCCAGGTACTGATGGGATTTTGTGGAATGTGGAGTTCCAGAATTCGACTGGCAACTGGACACAATCTCTTAATTTCGATTTAGGCCTAGAGAATGACAAACAAAGACAAATACTTGTCAGAGTAATCCCTGCGAATAGCAGTTTCGCGCACGATTTCTTTGGTGGCCACAAGATCATCGTCAAGATTTCTACCAGTCAAGGATATTCTACTCAAGTAGAATTGGCTGTGGACGTTCCGGCTATTAGGGGCTTGGAACTGAATAATGAGCAATCGTTATTCTTCGATTCCGAAGATCAGAATGTAATTCTATCAATCCCATTCTCCAATCTTGGAAATGCCGACGAGTCATTCTCATTCGAATTTGAATATTCGGATTGGTGGGACGTATTAGGCCCGATGGAACAACCTGTCTCCCCATTCTCTGAAGGTTTGGCAAGCTTCACACTGATTAGGAATTCTGATCAGCCTCTTCCAGATGACTATACTGAGACTCTTGAGTTTACAGTTTCCGATCTATTCAACAACTCTTACTTAGGTCAGGCAAACCTGATTGCCGACTCTGCTATTCTCTCAATTAAAGGTGAAGAAGTGAGGTTACTGGGGCAACCCTTCCCTACTTATGGAGTAGTAGAAACCTATGCAGTAGAAATTTCTAATACCGGAAAGGTGAATGCAGAGAGCGTTACTCTACTAGCAACGCTTTGTCACGATATTGAATGCAATAGCGTGGTAGGCGTTAACTCAAGCTCCACCAGTGACGTTCTAGCAATGAATGAGAGTACGTTCTTCATTTCGATGGACTACACCCAGTTCGATAAAAGAGAGAAGTTCTACATACTCTTTGAAATCGAAGGTGAGGATCTCAGCGAACAGGCACAGGCATGCGAGAGTAGCAAATCAGAAGGTAAGCCATCCTGTATTGAAGAAGCGGACCTATTCGTCGCTTCAGAGTCTAATGAAAATCTGAAGTATATGGCATATGTATTCATTTTGTTACTTCTAGGGGCTTTAATCTACTTCACTAGGAGACCTGGAAGAAGAATTAGCGCCCCGTTCTAATACTACTACCCATACCGTTTCACGGGGCTTTTGATGAGGGGTATCAAGCATCTAGAACTAATGCCTGAACCCGAAGACCCCAGTATGCTCACTGCAGTCGATGTGGATGCTCCGGGTTATACTGGAGATGCATACGGGATTACAGATCAAGAAGCAAGGGAACTGAGGTGGCCAATGGGTCCGGTTATGAGGATTCTCTGGCCATGGGGTGCAATCGGTTTTTCAGCAATAATTGTCTCATTTCTAATGTTATACCCATCCATTTATATTCTCTTAGGAGATGTTTTTGATTCAGAGTGGGCTTATGAGGAAAGTGGAATCAGGGACCTCCAGGAAAAGGGATCTTTCGGCCAAGGTGTCCGTGTCTGTATTGTCGATACAGGGATAGACATCTCACATCCAGATTTCGAAAATTTAGAGCTTATTGGGTTCAGGGATTTCTACACCAATAACAACGAAGAAATAAGAGATATAGGATTGAAAAGTCATGGCACACTAATGTCTGGCCTTCTAGTAGGCAATGCTTCATTCGTTGGAGCAGCACCGGGAGTTTCCCTATCTGTGGCAATCGCTCTGGGGCCCGATGGAAAGTCTGGCAATGAGGGAATGATCGCACAAGCGATACGGTGGTGTAGAATAACTCAGGAATCAGATATTATTTCCCTTAGCCTAGGGACTGAGCCCGGGACAATTTTCTCAATTTCTTCTCAGACAGTGGAAGCCGTACAAGAGTCATTGGATGATGGAATCTTTATCGTTGCTGCAGCTGGTAATAGTGATCCCGGAGGAAATGGGTCCGATGTTTCAAGCCCTGCTAGTATTGAAGGTGTAATTGCCGTAGGGGCCCATGATCGGAATGGTAACCCATGGAAAGACAGTGCATCTGGATCAAAAATCGATCCTCAAAGCGGCCTGGAACGCGAATTCCCAAATCAGAAACCTGAAATCCTAGCCCCAGGTGTTGATTTGTGGTCTTGTATTTCTTCAAATAGCGATCCACCATATGCATTCTCAACCGGAACAAGTGACTCTACGGTAATCGTTGCAGGAGCGCTATCATTGATTCTGTCCATGCACATGGACGCGATTTCTGGAGACGATGATTTTGTTGATTACTCCGAGATGCAACTTGTTAAGACTGCTCTAGCTAGCTCCGCAATCAAAGACGTCGAATCTTCTCAGTATCACCACCCAAAAATGGGTTACGGACTTCTAGACGCAGAGAGCTGGGAAAATAACATCAGAATAGAGTTCGGAATAGGCCAATAATTCGGATTTTATAACGATAATAGTCTGATACTATCGTCCCTATTGTTAAATTGGTTCGATGGACCCCGAGGGCATATGGCACGGGTTGAAAAACTTCGATCTCTTTCTTTAACCGGACTATTTCTTCTTAGTATCATACTTTCCGTCACTATACCTGCTAGTAATGTATCTGCATCCAATGAGACAACTAGCGGTACGATCACTGGTACTGAAACATGGGCCGGTCTACATGAATTAACCGACGATGTCACCATCGCTCCAGGGGCAAAGCTGATTATTAATCCCGGAGCAACTATAGTCTTCCCAAACGGAACTCACTTGGACGTTAGAGGTAGCATCTGTGCCGGGGCGTCTTCCTGCGGGGCATCATCAAATGCGGGACCAGCAATGAGAATTACCCTAAGGTGGGAAGATCCGGCGAACTCTAGCGCCGTAGGAGAGTGCTACGGGATGACTAATGGCAATCAGGAGATTTCTATTGACGACCCTTCTTGCAATGAGGGAATGCTAATGAGGAGTTCGATCGATTTAGCCGAGACCGAACTCAGGTACGTTACTTTCGATGGCGCTTGGGGGATTCCCCAGTACGTCACTGCAGTAGGAGAGTTTAGGTATGGGGCGTTAGTACTCGATGGGGCTAGCCCCACACTCACCGAACTAGCGTTCAACCAGATAAATACGACCAGCGTCCTAACCACTAATCTCGCTCAGCCAACATTCAACGGAGGAGACTTCGCAGTTGGAGTAGATGCTCAATCGGGTGTTTACGGGTCAGCTTTGCAGATATACTCTTCAGGTTCTTCCATCAACCCTTTCATTCTTTCAGACGTCTCCCTAATAGGTACAGACAACGGTTGTGGCCAGCAAGATGGTGGGAGGGCAACAATCTGGGCACAAGACTCGTTTATCGAAATAGACAACGCAGAAATTTTATCTGGAGATTACGGAATTGCATTATTCACTTCAGCTGGCAAAGTAACCAACACCGTAATCAATGTCAATTGCAATGGAGTCGATGTCAATAGCAAGAAGGCAGTAGGATCAACTTCATTCGAGGTTGATATTTCTGATAATGAAATTACAACTATAGAAGGGGCTGGAATCACTGCTTATGCCGGTGCGCTTGTGACCGTGACGAATAATGATATTGAAGGCGCTTCAGGTGGCTCAGGAATTAGTGTTCTATCTAGCGAGGTCCATATCCATGAAAATGAGATCGGACCAATTAACGGATATTTCGGGCTATGGCTTAGTGGCTCGTATGATGTGGTCGCGGAGAACAACTCCATATTCCAAACTACTCTGACCCCAGTAGTAGCTGGAAGATATGGCTCTCAGGCAATCAGGGAACCATCCAGGCTTTTCCTAGCAAATAATACAATTTCCTATGACGGTACTGGCACTTGCAACGATAATACGAATTGGGATGGGCAATTCCCTTGTCCCGTAATTCATGCCTACGTCACAGGAGTGACAATGTATGACAATATTATCACCGCTACTGGAAATGCAGATGGGATTAGGGCCATTGGATCTCTTTTAGACATTCAGAGGAACAATTTCGATATTGAAAATACCGGTGCCATAATCAAGAATTACGATAGCGGTGCTGCGGATTCCGAACAGTATGGCTCTTTGGGATACTTCGCACAGAATGATTGGAATGATGCAACCTCTGTCTACAACGTCACTAAAAGCTCAGTAACAGCTCAGTCTGAGTATATCCCCTACCCTCCTTCAGGCGAATACCCAGTGAAACTTTCTTGGCCCGATCAAGAAGCATGGCCGGATAATTTCTTCCAAGGGAGTATAATTCCTACGCCGGTGAAATCGTGCGCTAATTGTCAGAATATGACTCCTAGAAATTTCCCCTTAGGAATTAGCATGGACAATAACTCAACAGTTTTCACATTCGCTGATTTGACTAACCTTGATCTCTCAAACATACAGATAGCAACTCAACCGACCCATTATGCAGTCCAAGTTAGTAGAGCTGAGCTAGTTCGTTTTCAAGCTCTAATTGATGGGGAAAAGGTAACTGATGCTCTGGTTGTTGTAGAGGACGCTTTAGGTAACGACCTTTATCGGATAAATTCAGGTTCTGATGGATATACCCCTTGGGTAGCCTTGCCTTCAAATTTTCATCTTGATTTCAGAGGCCTTGGAGGGGGGGATAATCCAGATGGCTTCGCGGATGATGAGTATGAGGACTCATGTTCAGATGGAATAGACAATGACGGCGATCTCTCCATAGATACTGATGATTCGAGTTGTGATTACAATGCCGGTACTAGGGAACTCTCCATGTACAGGTATACTTCATACAAATTCGGCTTCGGTTACTTCTCCGGAGAATTCACTCTTGAAGACTCATCTCTGGAGGTAACTGCCAATATGGAAAATCAAGCCCCCACCGTTATTGTCACCGAAGAAAACGGGCAGTCGTTCCGCAGGGAAGTCAATATTACTGGAAGCGCGTATGATGGCCAGTTGGCAAATAGCTACCAAACCGACGAATTGGCCCAATGGGATCAAGGGGGTTTCGTCCATGCCATTCAGGTGAAGGATCCCTTCACTGGCTCTTGGGAGGATGCAGAGTTTGCAATTGACACTAGCGGGGCTTCAGAGGGTGAAGTCTCCCGATTCAACAGGCCATTCAGTTCGTGGCATTATAGTTTGGACATGAGTGGACTTGCTGGAGAAGGAGATTACACATTTGAGTTCAGGGCCTTTGACGGTCTAGAATACAGCCAAGTCGTCACCCGAACAATAAAACTCAATACTCAACCACCTACAATCTTCGTAACAACCCCGAGCTCATTCTCTCCTCATGATGATGGAGATGTTTACTTTGAGGGATACGCTCAGGATCCTTACGGTTGTCCTTCCAATTGTAATTCGGATGTAGGGGAAGTGTATGTGAAAATTGAAGGTCCCAATTATGAAGTCACCACTCCAATTGGGTACGGCCCAGGCGATAAGTTCTCTTGGACATGGGACTTTTCATCAAGACCATATGAGCTGGCAAGTTATAACTTCACTATCTGGGCTTCAGATTCGGACTTCTGTGTCGGTATTATTGATGAATGTCAACCAGTAGTTCTTATTCTATCCATAGATAACAGGAATAGTCAGCCCACAATCAGCGTTAACGAGCCATACTCTGGAACTAGAATTTCCACTTCTTCGGAAACTCTTGTAAAGGGAGTGGCTAGGGATTTCGATGGAAGCGTAACTAGAATAGACCTTCAGGTCAAGGATGTCTCTAATGACTTCATTATTATCGATGAAACCAGTACTACTGAAATCTCATCTCTAGGGGAATGGGAGATTTTGTGGGATACCAACAATCTTCGTCACGACGCCGAGTATCTCCTTAGAATCAGATCATATGACGGGATAGATTACAGTGAATGGTCCGATGTCACTATAATTGCAGACAATCCTCCAAATGCCGGAAATAATCAACCACAATTTGACGTCTCTGAATGGCAAGAAGAGATTATCTTGTACTGTGATACTGACTCGAACTCTGTAGATAAGTGCACCTCTGCCGAAATAGACCTAAACTTATTTTTCTCAGATCTTGATGGCGATATTCAATACATCTCGGTATACAATGATACATCAATAGACACGGATGACATGTTTCCACTGTGGGTTGAAGTTGGTCCCGATGGAGTGGCTCGATATGATCCCTTTTTGATGCAATTCTACGATGACGATGTACTTGCATGGACCTTGGAAAACGTAATCTTCATCGCGACGGACAAATGGGAATCAAGAATCAACTCAATTCCCGTAACTTTCCGAGTTGTTCCACTACAATTCATCATAGAAGAGCCAGATAGATCCTGGGTGGAGGAGGATGAGATGGCTATTTATTCCGGAGAGGGCCTTCCTGGGAAGCAAGTATCCGTACTGATTGGAGGGGTTCCCGTGAACAATACGATAGTTTCACCAAATGGCACCTGGGAACTAGGAGTTCCCGGATCAAGGATAAAAGGCGACTCATCAATTCCACAGTTCTCATACGGGGGACAGACTACAGAGGTATCTTCTATCAACAAGGGAGAGCCAGAAGAGGACTCATCTAATTTACTTCTCCTTTCAGGAATAGGAATAATTGTACTCATATCTTTACTATCACTTGCCTTCTTCACCGGAATTATCGGTCTTGAGATAGAAGACGACGAATCCGAAACAAAAATTCCAGCAGGATCTTCAGAAGATTACGGAGGGAAAGAGCCAGAAATTAAGCAAAATCTAGAGAAGTTCGAAGATCACCCGGGATGGTTGTGGGATCCTACCAAGGAGGAGTGGGTCCCAGATCCAAATTTTCAAGAATATTAGACTCCCATGTACTACCAACATTATTGAGTGAGATAGTGAGTTCAGAACTATGTCCAATGGGGCCACGACTAGACCTGGGGTCCAGGAGAGGATTTTTCTCCATCTTAGTGACTACATTGACCATTCTGATAAAGTAGAGGTCCCCTTCGCACTTTCTCAGATGGGAATTGCCAATGCTGTCTCCATTGCAAGATCAAATGTTCCTAGGGCAATTTCTGGAATGAAGGAGGCCGGCCACCTCATTGAGAGGCAAGCGCATGTTACCGGGGTATCTAGGAAGAGGAAGGCTTACTTCTTGACCGATGAAGGGGGCAAGGTCTCCAATGAGATATGGGATCGTATCTCTGAAATTTCTGTACGGATTATTCAACCCGATGGAAAATCCGAGAATACTACTTTGGCCGATGCGATAGAGAAAACTGAACTCCCTCTAAGGCATGTTGACATGCTCCGATATATGGACGAAAATGGAACAATAGATCTGACGGGATTAACTCCCGAATTGATCGAAAGAGACTTGTCAAAACACATCGAGAAGCAATTAGTATCCTACTTGAACGACCTTCCTAGAGCTAGGAGATTCTATGGGAGAGAGAAAGAGATCGATGTTATGGCAAAACTCCTAGAAGCAAAGTCAGCGTCTATTCTAGTTCCAGGAATTGCTGGGATCGGCAAGACCTCTCTTTGCGCAAAGATCCTAGATCGTTTTACCCATAGAAGGAATCTTCTCTATCATAGATGTCAAGACTGGGAAGGGTCAAGAGCATTTTTGGAGGCCTGTGCTGAATGGCTTTCTTCTATTGGTCACAACGATCTTTCCGACTATCTCGCGTCTTCTCCTGTCCCACAAACAAATATGGCAGTAAATCTAATTGAGGCGGGACTATCAGAATCCCCCTCATTGATCGTAATAGACGATTTACACAAGGTCGGAGATGAAACCTTATTCTCGATTCTCCGTGAACTAACACTAAGGATCAACCCTCTAAAAGAAGTAGGGTTGGTTATGTTTTCGCGATCTTTCAGAATGGTTGTTCCCGAAGCAGACCAATCTGGAAACATTATCACGCTAGTAATGCCCCTTCAAGGCCTTGATGAGGAATCAAGTAGGCAAATTCTAACTGCTTTACCTAAAATGGATTCAGATCAGTTCTCCCATATCTATACACTTTCCAGAGGTCATCCACTAATTCTGGAATTAATCAACAGGGGCAATGTCGCTGAAACATTTCATGCCACTCTTGAAGCCTTTGTGGAGAAAGAAATTTTCAGCAGACTCTCTGGTCCCGAAAAAAGACTTCTAGGGGCCATCGCAGTTTTCCGTGAACCCATCCCTATCCGGGCAATTCATCAGATTGAGGAAGGAGTAGATCTTCTTGATGATTTAGTCGAGAAGGGACTAGCTCGTCAATCTGACGCGGATAATTATGATGTTCACGATCTAGTGCGTGAATTCTTGATGCGTTCGATGGAGGAAGAGATGAGGCATGATCTCCATTCTTCAGCCGTCAATTGGTATCGTGGGAGGAAGGAAAACGCTGCAGATAGGATAGAATTTATTCATCATCTAAGTCAAACTGGAGATGAAGAAGGTCTGGCAGAAGTACTACTGTCAGAAGGGCATGGCCTAGTCAGCTCTGGACATACCGAGCTTCTTTCAATATTGAATTCGTTGGAAAGTGGGGGATTCGACGTAAAAAGCTGGGGTTTGATAAGGGAATTAAGAGGCGATATTCTAGCGATTCAAGGTATGTGGGACCAAGCAGAGGAGGAGTATAATGCAGCAGCAAAGAACCTAGGATCAAGGAAGCCCACCCTCGAGCTAGCACGTTTGCTATCGGCCAGAGCAGATATCGCAGTGAAGAGAGGGGCAATGGATGACGCGCTAGAATTGCATAGAAATGCACTGAAGATACAGATAGAAATTAGAGATGCGGTCGGAGCTGCTAGGAGTTACAACAACATGGGGCATATCTTCAGAAGAAGAAGGGATAACAGAAGAGCTCTTGAGGTATATGGGAATGTTGAAGATTTGTTGGAGAAGGAAAAAAATCCTGAACTGAACGATGCGAGAATTAGACTTGCTTCAGCCTTTATCGAGATGGGCGAATTAGATCGTGCAAGAGAGCATGCATTGTCAGCTTATGAGGAAACAAAGGAAAAAGATCAGGACTTCCTCCATGCCAGATCAAGAGCAGTATTGGGTAGGTTTTACGCAAAAATTTCTGATAATGATCTAGCACTACTACATTACTCGGGTGCATTAGAGACACTTTCTGACTTGAATGATCCCCAAAGTGCCGTCGAAGTCGAGATGTTATTGGGGCAGGTACTAGTCGATGCAGGACGAAGGGAGGAGGCCTCAGAGCACTATCTAAATGGTTTAGCAGTAGCCGAATCCAATGACTTCCGAATGCTCCAAGGAGAGTTGCTTGCAAGGCTTGGTGAGGTTGAGTCCGATCGTTCACAGAGGATGAGCTATCTCCAGAGATCTTTGTCCCTTTTCAGGGAATTAGGGGCCGTTGGGAGGATGAGAGAAGTCCAGAACTCAGTTCATAGGGCAGTAATGGGGAGATAGTCATGCAGAGGCTAATATGTTAGGATCCGATTCTCCAGTCCAATAGCTGAACTCTGGACCAATCTGTTTCGATATCGATAGGGATCCTTCAAACCTTTCTCCTATTGCCATCAAGACCTCACTTTCCGCCAGATGAGGCGCATTATTCTTCTCTGAAAGGTGACAGAGGACAATGCTATCCAGTTTTGGATTCAGAACACGACTAAGAATTTCTGCAGTTTGGTAATTAGATAAGTGACCCCCTCTGCCAGAGATTCTTCTTTTTAGCGAGTCAGGATATGGGCCGCCCATCAGTCTAGAATGGTCATAATTCGCCTCAATAGAGATATGATTACATGATGAAAGATGACCTATTAGGTCATTTGTCGCTTCCCCTAAATCAGTAACTATTCCGACTCTGTTTCCTGAACCATCACTGGCAATTATCGCAACATTGTCGGAGTCATCATGAGGGACTGGCACTGTGAGTAAGCTTAGTTTTGGCCCAATCTCAATTCTCTCTAAATTTCCAAAAACGGAACATTCTCCCATATCCCAACCCATTCTAGATGCTGTAATAGCATTGCAATGTAGCGATGACTCCCATTTCTTCGAAGCCCTGAGTGCAGATTCCGAGTGGTCTTTATGATGATGAGTGACAACAATTGAATCTATAGAAATAGGATCAATGCCTGCAATTTCTAACCTCTTTTCAGTTTGCTTCAGACTGAATCCGCAGTCAACTAGGACGTTACAATGATCAGAAGTTAGTAGTGCGGAGTTCCCTCTGCTTCCGGATCCCAAATGTGTAATTCCTATGCCCACAACAGTGCCCCAAAACAGACGCCCTTTGAATCAATCCATAATTTTCTCTGTCAGAAGAATATTTCTGATGCTGAGGGGGTTTTCTATTACAACTCTAGCTTTCTGTCCGAACGACGCTCCATCATCATGATAAATCTCTCAAGCCGGGAAATCTACTGGAGACGTGACTATGAGGAGGAAGCAAACAGCACTTTTTGTTTCAATACTCATTCTATCTTCCCTGGCCTTTGTTTCCCAGACTAGGCCTCAGTCTCCAGTATCATCTACAGATCCCAACTCTGCAGAGGGCACTGAATCGCCAGTAACCGACCAAGATGGCGATTTAATTCCAGATTTATATGAGGTTATTTTCGGTGATCAAGTAATTTTAGATTTACCTACTTTCCAAGGCTCAATACAAGGGCTGGATCCAACCGACTCAACGGATAACCTAACCGATCATGATAATGACGGACTCACTGCACTTCAGGAGTATTGTTGGCCATATACTCTAGACAAGTGCTTTGATGAGAGGAATGGGCTCACTGGAAAGGGTCCCGAGGAAACTGAATCTGGAATTAGAGAATATCTGGACCCACGGGTTTCCGATACAGATGGCGATGGATTGCCTGATGGTTATGAGGTTCATATGTGCACAGTCGGAGGACTTTATCTGGCGAATCCAAATGACCCCATAAATCCGAATAATTTCTGGGAATGCCGATACTTCGATCCTTTGGATCCCATTGACTCTTTATCGGATTTTGATAGATGCGAAATTGACTTTAGTTGGGGGTGTGGCGATGGATTTGACTTCAATAGCGATGGATTAGTTGACATAGGCGAGAAGTTCACAAACTCTGAAGAATACTTATTCGGAACACCTGATGATTGGATAACAGAGAGGGATGGTTTATGGTGCTGGGGAGAAATCGATGGACTGTCTCCATATTCTTGTCAAACTGAGGTAGAAAGACCAACAGGAACTGATGGCTGGCTCGGCTCTGATCCTAGATTTTCTGACTCCGACTTTTTTTTCTGGGATGAGTTTTCTCTCGCTCCACTAGATGTATTAGGCGATGGAATTCCAGACGGCTGGGAGGCTCATCATGGGCTAGATCCATTGAATTCTAGTGATGCATTACTAGACAACGACTTTGATGGTTGGGATTACGATCGTGATGGTTTCATAACTTCTGACACAACAATAGGAACTTCTCAATGGGGGGAATCATTCAGTAACTACGAAGAGTATTTGGTCGATTCAGACGACTCCACGGGGGTAACTCCCGGAATTAAGGGATTCCATATTTTCCCCGGAGACGATGAAATCATCTCATTTGATCATTCCACAGCAATCCGTCTTGCTGATACTTCAGTCCATAGCATAATTTCTGATAATGCTCGTGAGAGGATACTTGTAGGTACAAAATATGGCATTACTGCCTTAGATCCTTTCCGAGGCTCATCTTCAATTTTTGATTTTCCACCGGGTATCGAAATTCAAACTATGACTAGAACCACCGTAGGTGATTCAGATTTTCTTCTACTAGGATCCAATGTCGGATTTCATATAATGGAGATTGAAAGCGGTTTGCCAAATATGGAATCACTGAAATCTTCAGAGATCGGTCATGTTTCAGTTATCTACCCTCTAGAAACTGAATCATTCGATAAGGACATTATGATTTTGGGCGATGGCGAAGCTTGGAAAACCAAGATATCCGAGGAAAATAACAATCAAATTGAGATAACCAGATTGGACTCTCTTTCTTCACTTCTTTCCAAGTCTAATGCAAGTGCAACCTCTGCAGCCCATGCCAAGATTTTCGGAAGACCGCCATTACTTTTGATTGGTACTGACTTCGGACTAATTGGCTGGAATTCTACTGATGGTTCAAATGAAATTGGCGATCCTTGGTGGATTTTCACAAGAAATAATGCTGAAGAATTTGTAAATCAGAATATACGAGATTCTTTCAAGACTTCGAATGTCAACGACATAGTCGTTGAAGACTCAGATCAGGGTTCTGATCATGTTTGGTTAGGCATGGGCGGGGGATTACATCAGATAACAATGGATCTACTAATTTCTCAGCCAAGACAGGCAATTAACAGTGATCGAATGTTAAATTTGGAAGGCTTGCTTTCAGGGGCTAATGAGGTCCACTCAATATTGCCCATGGATGATTTACTTGTCATTGGTTCCAAGGATGGTAATTGGTATCTCGAGGGAGATTCAGACGGTATTCTCGGAGTAATGGATGGGGGCCAACAAATCAGTGGCCTTGTAACCTCTATGGCCTCAATAGAAAGGGAAGGAAAAATTTGGATTTTCGCCGGAATCGATCCGGGTAGATTCATGAATATCGCCCCAATGGATCCCCATTCTGAAGATTCAGATCTTGATGGTATGGATGATGGTTGGGAATTCGTTCATGGGCTTGATCCTACTAATCCCTATGATGCTTCAAGAGACAACGATGCTGATGGCGTCTCTATAGGTTCTGGAATCGGTTTTGGCTATGATAGATTGTGGAGTAATTTGGAGGAGTTCCGTTTTATCAGCACTACTGAGGAGGGACTCAATGGTACCGATCCGCGACTCTCAGATTCCGATGGAGACGGCCTCACCGATGGGGAGGAATATTGGGGATGGTTCATGGGTTCATCTTTATTCGATTGCTACTATCTGAATACAGAATATATCTGTGATCAGGCGGTCGGCGAGGATGCGAAAGAAGTTCACTTGGGCGGATGGTCTGGGACGGGCTCAAGCGGGGGGAGCGATCTCCCTACTGATCCAACAAATCCCGATTCAGACGGCGATGGAATGCCTGATGGATGGGAGATAAAACATAGAAGATGGATAGGTGATGTTTACACCGGAGGTAATGAATGGACCCTTGATCCAAACGATCCAAACGATGCTTCGGAGGATGCTGATGGTGACGGACTAACTAATTTATGCGAATATGAATGGGAAAATCTAAGATCCCGGGCACTATCTTCTGGATTACAATCACACGGAGAATCTCCAGAGAGTGTTGCAAATTGGACCCCAACCAATCCAAATATGAAGGATTCAGACTCAGACTCCCTTCCAGACGGTTGGGAGGCCAGATACTCTTGTTTTTGGCCCTCATCTAATTCAGGAATTAACCCAATGAACGGTTCAGACGCATTGAAAAATCCCGATGGAGATGGTTTCGATGCCAATTTCAATGGTGTTTTGGAACCAGAAGAAACATTCTTTAATTGGCTTGAATATCACATCAAGTCCGAAATTCTCTTGCAAGACTCAACTCAGTCAGGAATTACATTCCCTCAAAATATGATCTCAACACTGGTTCACGATTCCTGGGGCGGATTGGCGCAGGAGCCCTTTGGAAAAAAGATAGACCAACAATATCTATCTCTTTGGTCTGAATTACCCCCTGGTGACATCGGCTCAGCAGATCCATTAGCGTCAGATTCAGATAATGATGGAATGCCAGATGGATGGGAGATATACCACTCTCGATGGAGTTTATTCGAAGTAGACTGGACACTAAATCCAGTAAATAGTGGAGATGGTTTGGGAGATCCAGATTTTGATGGGATGTCAAATTGGGAAGAGTATAACTCTATAGATAGCGAATTGAGTGAAACCGATAGAACAATTTCATCCCCGCAATTCTACCTCACCGATGCAGTTGGATCTCTGGTGACATCTCCATGGATTGGAGCCGAATCTGCACTATCCTTCGGACATTTTGTGACCTCGGAGCAATTTAACATAACTGGGGGGACTGGAGATCCCAACAACCCAGACACGGATGGAGACGGCCTTCTTGATGGGGTAGAGGTAATTTTCACATCCTGGAATGATACTGATGAAGTTTGGACACTAAATCCACTTGTCCCAAATGATGGAAATTATGATTCAGACTCAGATGGGATTAGGGATATTACCGAATTAAACCTCACCTCTAATTTACCAATTAATGGGGAATCATTCCCGTCCGGGGCTCCAACATTTGGAGAAGAATCGGAGGAAATCAGTAATCTAGCATTCCAGAATAGGATATATCGAATCCTGTTTAGTAAGGATGGAAGGGCCGAATTGGCGATGGAACAGTATTGGGACTGGAGAGAAGGGTCACCGGCAAGGCCGATGCTCCAGTCTATTTTTGGAATCACCGATCCAAAAAATCCAGATACAGACAGGGATGGTATGAGTGATGGGTACGAGTACTGGTTCACAGAGTGGGATTTGGAAGAAAATATTTGGACAATGAATCCACTTACTGACACCGATGTCGACAAGGATTCCGATGAGGACTCATTTGACTGCGATGGAAATGGTGAAATTTCTGATTCAGAATCCTTCGATAATTTGGCCGAATACGACTCGAGATCTTATGGTAAGAGATTAGAGGTGGGAAATTTTCCAAATAGCTCCTCCATCGTATCTTATGGTGATGACGCCGTTACCGCCTTAATAGAAGAAGAGGGCATGGATTCCCAATCAGCATGGGGTGAAATATACACAATTTTCTCAACTAAAAGTCTACGCTCATCTGATAAAGTAGGCCTAATTAATCAACATGATTATGACAATTTCAATAAATCTTTGACTGGAATAAGCGATCCGACAGATTCTGACTCGGATCGAGATGGAATGCCAGATGGTTGGGAATATTGTTACTCGATATTTTCTGAGGTCCTCCCTGTCAATTCAATGAGATGGTCACTAAATCCACTAAACCCCCTTGACGTAGGTTATGACCCCGATGCCGATGGATGGCTAGATAGACAGATTCTGGACTCTCCTGCTATTCAAGGAGTCTGGAAAGATAGAGAATTCTTACCATCCCCACAAGATCAGCAATTTGGAAATGAAGCCAACTCTCTGTATTTTACCAATTTAATGGAGTTCCACAACGGAACTGGCCCTCTGGATGCAGATTCAGATTCCGATTCGATCATCATGACTCCAGTGTTTCAAGATGGCGTAGTTGTAGATTACGTACAAGACATGAGTCTCTCTGATGGAAGGGAGATTTTCAAGTATGGGACTAATCCACTAGACAATGATACCGATGGAGATATGATGCCAGATTTCTACGAATACTACAGGGGCTGGAATGAGACCAACGACAATTGGTCTTCTTTCCTCAAGATTGAGGTTCAATGGCAGCAAGTTACTCCCCAAATCTGGAAACCAATTGATCTGTCAGATGGACAGATCACTCGACCTTCACTGGGGTGGACTTGGTTCACACATGATCCAACGAATCCAAACGATGCTTCTGAGGATCCAGATAATGATGGTGAGTGGGATTGTAGTGGTTCGAGTTGCCAATACGTTCCATACAATAATTTTCAGGAATATTATGCAGTAGTTAATGCAACACTCTCCTCTCCTTCGATTGTTAGGGCTTCAACTCTTTTCGATTGTTCTGGCCAAGAAGTAGAAGAATGGTGGCAATTGAGGCAGACCCTTCTAGGGACATGCTCTGGCTCAAACTCAGTTTCTTCCAATTACCTTAGAATAAATAAAATCAACGATGAGGATAATCTGTATGCCCTAATAATTGATGATAATGATGAAAATTATCAGGAAGTTAACTCCAGTGATGATGAGATATTAGCCAATGGGGCATGGGCCGATGAATACAATAGGCTTGCAGGAGACATGTTTCATTTACCAAATCCCGGTTCGGGAGAGTATGCATTTGGTTGGTGGATTTTGGATATAGATGGAGATTTAGTTGCAGAAGGAACCGATCCAACCAATTGGGATACCGATGGGGATTGGCTTAATGATTTCTTTGAGATTGATGACGATCTTCTTGATGGAATTAGAGGAAATAGTGGTTCCCCAATTAGATATGATGATAGGACAACATAGTCAAAGTTTCATTTGCTAATGCCTGTGCAGAAGACTATGGATGAGGGCCAGAGGTCTGTACCAGATACTAATGATAGCCCCAACGAAAAGCTACTTTTCCTTAGAGAGAATATGGTCCATCTTACAGACCAACTAAGTATGCCTGTAATCGAAATAGCTTTAGTAGTTTCAAAATACATCAGGATTTTATTAGATTCTTTGAAAATGGCTGCCAGCAAATCCGATGAAACTCTGCCTGAAACTATCTTATTTCCTATCCCCATAGAACCCTCTAATGGTGACAGTATCTTGGTCCAAGACCTATCTTCATTCCCTCTAGAAAAACTAATCGATAGGGTCGACCAAGATAGGATAGATATTCTTGATACTCTAATTAGAACTGTAGTCAATGAAAGTGAATTAGAATTCACACATGCCCTTCAGGAATTGAGGCAGTGGGAGGTGGAAATTAGAAAACAACTCTCCGAGGTTTCAAGTCCAGGGGGGCTCTTCAGCCCTCTAGTCTTGAGTGACGGTTTCTAGACGAGTTTTAGTCTCAGATGTAGCTACAATCCGACTTGATGCCCACCATGCATCTGCTATGGAGAATAGAAATAGGAATGGCCACAGAAAGGCCGGAACTAATGGAAATTGGATCAGAAACCACTCTCTACCCTTTCTATGCTCTCTATTGAAGTGTTGCCCTAGAAAAAGAAATGGTACTAGTGAAAGTAATACTGCAAAAAGTGGCCTAATTGCGCCCCATGGGCCTATGCCACCACTCAACTCTTTCCATATAGCTGAAATTATCCCAAAGGGGCTAGAGATGGACTTTTCATCCTGTTCTAGTCGAACTACATACTCTTCTTCCACGATCATTGCGAGGACTGCTAGTGGATGAATTTGTCTACTAATTCATATAGAAAATCACGACTATTAGTTCTGATCCCAACATCCAAATGTGGTTTATTCTATTATCGATATTTTTATCATTTTACGAATCTTTTCCAAACCACTCAGTAGCTTTTCCGGATTCTGACATAGATAACTCGTCACCTACGGCCCTGGGAATTCTGTCTCGACCGCTATGCCATGTCTGTTGCTCAACCCATATATCCACGTCATCCCCAATTATTGAGACACGAATTGAGCCTCCCAGTGGAACTTCGTTATTTAGAACAAAAGACGCTTTACCTATGGACGCAGATTGCCTTGATAGGGAGAAACTCAACTCATTCTTACTTGCGCCGATAGTCATAGCATCCATTGCGGTATCTAGAATCCGATTCTGTCTTAAGATAGATATTAGGAAATCAATTGTCTGAACCTCGCCAGAGATTTTATGAGAATTCGTTCCAGAAGGAAACGAAAACCTCTCAGGTACAAAATCAGGTTTCCAATCTGGAAAAATCGATTTAATCGATCTAATAACTAAATTCGGATCTTCAAATGGATCAATTTTCGTAGAAACTAAAATTTTGGGTTCCATACTTGATGCTGGGATTATCTACTAATAGTGATAACGGGAACTTCAACACGAACAATTCAAACCGATGGCTTAGGGCGTACTATCATGTCAGAACGTTCTGTTTTGGTTTCCATTGCTTTAGTCTTGGTACCCAATCTAATACTATTAACATTTAGAATTCTTTCGCCGGATCTCAATGAAGCAATGTCAAACGATAATTTTATTCAGGTATCCATCCATCTTCTTGGTTTGTTAATTGGGTTATTCGCTATGTTCCGATATATCTCTGTTTATGATCATGAATATAGAAGGTCCAAAGCAATCAGAGGTTTATCTAGGACTTATAGGATGGAGGAAAAGGGTCTTTGGGATAAAGGAGAAATTGCTATTCAAAAACTTGAGGCTAGTGCTTATTCGGATTCTAAAGGAAGAAAAGGGACGATCCTCAGAAGAAGAATGCAGGGAAAAATAGGGGGGATCAACCGAGAGGAAGGCGAACACACAGAGGGTGAAATGTTTGAAAATACCGAATACTCGATACAAGTAGATGGCCATGAAAAGGAAGACTCCTCAAAACCCAGTGAAACGAAAGGAAATATTCCAATATTCTCAAAAATCACTGATTTCCTTTCAGATTCTATCGAAAAATCGGCGTCAAAAAGAATCGAACTCCAGAAGCGTGAGCAAAACCCCCTGACAAAGAGCACTTCAAATGAAACTTATAGTGATTCAAAGTGGTCGGTCGCAGACTCTAAATCCTTACAGGCGAAATTGTGTAACCACTGTTCAACATATAATGAGGCAGACTCGAATTATTGCAATTCTTGCGGAGCATATATTTCTTGACTGGGGAACGATTGATAGGAGCCGCTTGTGACCAATGGGGCGAAGACATGCCAAATAAGAGAGACTACTATGAGATACTTGGAATATCCAAGGATGCCTCAGATTCAGATATAAAGAACGCATTCCGTTCCCTCGCTAGGAAATTTCATCCAGATAAAAATCCAGATAATCCAGATGCAGAGTCTAGTTTCAAAGAGATCCAAGAGGCATATGCAATACTTTCAAATCCCGATGAGAGAAAAAAGTACGATATGTTCGGCCACGATAGGCCAGGCGGATCTCCATTCGGCTCAGGTGGATTCCAAGGTGTAGATATCAACTTCGATGACCTATTTGGCGGTGGCTTCGAGTCAATTTTTACACAGTTCTTTGGCGGTTCTCCTCGTAACGGCTCATCTAGGGGATCAGATCTCCTTGTCCATCACACAGTTCCCTTTCAAGCTGCAATGGATGGCATGGAAGACGAGTTAGAAATAGAGGCTCTGAAGGATTGTGGTGTTTGTAAAGGAAGTGGTTCAAGCGACGAGGGTGGCTCTAGAAACTGCCCTTCTTGCGAAGGTAGGGGGAGGATCGATGAGATCTCAATGATCGGGCCGTTTAGACAGAGGATTAGGAAAGATTGTGCATCATGCAGGGGTTCTGGGAGAATTGTGATTAATCCTTGTAAGAAATGTAAAGGGGAAGGAAGAACCTACGAGTCTATGAGGGTGAAATTTTCAGTTTCTCCAGGAATTAGCGCCGGTACAAGACTTCGAATGAGGGGTCAAGGGGAGGCAGCCCATTCTATGAACGGTACTTCTGGAGATTTATTTATTGAAATTGACGTTGAAAGGCATCCATGGTTCGAGAGGGATGGTTCCGATTTACTCATGGCCCTACCATTGAGTTACGCCGATCTTTCTTTGGGCGTCAAAATAGAAATTCCCCATATAGACTCAAACAAATTGCTAATTAAGGTCCCTCCCGGTTCAAATCCTGGAGAGACTATCACAATTCGCGGAAGAGGACTTCCCCATAGCAGAAACACCTCAGTGAGAGGTTCTGTTACAGTAGTTCTAAGGCTCATCTTACCTCCCAAAGAGACTAGGTCATTAAAGAATAAAATCAAGGAAATAAGGGATGAGTTGGATTCACTACTGCCCCCAATAGAGGAGAGGATACTTGAAGAGGCCAAATCAAGGAGAAATAGATGATCACTCGTCCTCGTTGCTTATTGAGTTGGTAGGGGAGGCAGCTACAGGATTTCCTTCAACCAATCCGGAAAAATGAATATTCAGATTAGAATGGGAACTCTTCAATTTTACTCTCAAGAAAATAGTCGTTTCAGATATTATTTTTCCAATGAATATCTCGTCATCGTTAAAAATATACTCGGGATCAACCATTTCTATAGAAGCAGGCTGTCCGAGTGGGGAGAAAATTCGAACTGCGGACATTTCACAATCAATTAGCATAGTCTTCAACCCTAGTATAATGGTTTTACTTGATGAGCCGAATCTCCAAGCGCAAATCTCAAGATCTTTAGTATGATGTCTTATTTCCGGGCTTCCGAATTCCTTCCTTGTTGCTTCCCAAGATCGCTCTCCAAGAATCTTCAGAAACGACTTTATCTCATTTCTCTCAAAATTTCTATCGTCATCTGTAAATCGCTCTTTAAGTGAAATTAATGATTTCCTTTCATATTCCATTATTTCACTATTCTTCCCGACTTTCCCAAATAGATCTTCCTTGTTCCACCATAAGACAACTACCAAGGGGAGAATTAGAAAAATTCCAGCAAAAATATAGAATGGCGTAAACTTCCATGCAAGATTAACAAAAACTCCACTATCATCATCATACTCTCCAAGATTTCGTAATTTGAAATTATACTCAAAGCTATTTTCGAAGTCCCCCAATCTTTCTAATCGAATAGCATGAAGTCCATTCCCCAATTCTATTTCTCCACAACTCCAATTAGTATCATTTTCACATACATTTTCTACTGTAGAAAAATCTTCAATAGACCATGAACTTTGATTCAATCTTTGAATGCTAATCCCTGCCGAGAAATTTGAATCCCTTATGGAGAAACCAACTCTTGTCAATTTCTCAGAGACTATCTCTAGAGCGAAAACATCAACTGAATCATTATCAGAAAAGTTTCCCGTGAAGGATATATTGCCAATTGAAATTCGTTGCCATTCTGGTGTGATTCCAGTTAGCTTCCATGACTCTTCCGGGGCTTCTCCTTCCTCAAACTTTACATCATTCACAGACATAATTTCTGCATGAGAAATATTCGTAATTAGCAACCCCACAATCATCAATGGAATCACAAGAATCTTCTTCATCAGGTATGCGAAGACGACCACACCTTAGAATCCTTCAAGCGAAATGCTTCATTGGAGTGCTAATGGCTGAGAGACCCATAGGGAGAAATGTCATCTCTAGAGATCGCTTTTCCAGGCTAATTTCTCTAGGAGATCGTAATAATCCCCCCTCATGGTCACCTTGTCTGATATTAGCCAAAGAAGATCCTGAAATCCCAATTTCAATCGCTCCTTTGGTTTCAAAATCAGATTCAATTGCTATTCCATCAACTTTGGAAATCAGAACTAGGTCAAACCTTTGTTTTCCGTTTGAATCTGAAGAATCATGGTCGTTCGGAAACGGTTTAGCATTACCTCCAAGCCTTGTAGATTCAAACTCTGGAGAATTTGGTTTTGGAAAGGAGGTAATTCCCGTATCTTGGAATTCTCTCCACCATGATTCGAAATTATTAGATTTGGACTATCAACCATCCATAATTGTCCTTATCGACTCACCTCAACTAGCCAATAACCGTGGAATGCTCGAGAAGGCAATATTGACAATTAGAACCACCTTTCCTTCTTCTCTAATTTGGACTCCTGGTATATCTGGTCCAGATAATTGTGCTTTACTATCATGGATGGGTGTCGACATTTTCGATATGGCCAGATCAAGACAGGCAAACTCATTGGGTGTTCTTCTAACAGAAAATGGCCCCAGGCTACCAGAGCCATCCACCGGAGAGGATTTAGATACTGATTTCCAAGCAGAACTGTGGATTAATTCGATTTCTGCAATCAGATCCGCTATCAGGGATGGATCTCTTAGGGAATTAGCCGAGAGACAAAGTACTTCCAGCCCCCGATCGGTCGAACATCTAAGAATTCATGATCAGATTTCATATCAGATTACAGATAGACTTGGTATTACAAATAGCTGCGTTGAAGTCGGAAAGATACTAAGATGCCATTCCTTTGAAAGTAGGAATGACGCGACAATTAGGCTATGGAGGGATAATATTTCACACAAATATGTGCCACCGCCACATCAGAAGGATATTTTGATTCTTCTACCGTGCTCAGCAAAGAAGCCTTACAAGCTATCACAAAGCCATTCCAGGTTCCGGAAACAGATACGTGATATCAGAGCACACGAGGTAATGGTGACTGCTCCACTAGGCTTGGTTCCAAGGGAGCTAGAAGATTTGTGGCCAGCCGCTCACTATGATATTCCTGTGACTGGAGATTGGGATACTGGCGAATTGACCATGATTTACGAAATGCTCGACCAATTAATTAGTAGGGTTGGATATTCTACCGTGATAAACCATTCAGGATTAAATTATACCTCTCAAATTTCTAATATTATCGACACTAGGATTCATGATTCTGCCGGATCAAAAGATGCGTTGGAAAGACTATCGATAGAGGTAAAATCTGCTTGTATCGAATTGAATGATATTCCAGAAGAACTCTCTCATAGAGTGGAGAAGTTGAAGTCAATTTCTAGATTTATACATGGCTTTGATGATTGGTTGAATGACTGTAAAGTTAGAGGCAGACCTCCAATATTGACTATCTCAAAAAACGGAGACCAGATGGCTAAATGGGACCCTAGAAGAGGGCGATTCTTAATGTCAAAAGCATGTATAAGGTTGATGCATGATAATGATGCTCTCAATATGGTTGAGTTACATGAGGAAGTAGATTGGGTAGGCGACATCTTTCCAAATATGGTAAAAAGAAATGACTCTAATATTTTAGTGGGCGATGAAATTCGTGTAATCCAAAGAGGGCAATTAATTGGTTCCGCCAGAGTACTTGCTCCAGGTTGGGAATGGCCACATGGCCCAGGAAAACTGGCTAAATCAAGACATAGAATCTGAGGACATAAAACTCATTAATACTACGTAGTGGTTATAGAGGGAGAGCAGGACGGCCGGCCACCAGAGGTGGTAATTTGGCTCGAATGCATAGCAAGGGAAAAGGAAAAAGTAGATCCAATAAGCCTCATTCGGCCAACCCTCCTGAGTGGTCAAATACAGATAAGAAGGAAATCGAGGAAATAGTCGCTCAATTAGCTGAGGAGGGCCATACGAACGCTTCGATTGGAACAATTCTAAGGGATAAACATGGAGTTCCAAATGTACGCCTTGTAATGGGGGAGCGACTTTCACAGACCCTTGCACGTTTAGAAATCAAATCCGGATATCCAGAGGATTTGATGAGTCTAATGAGGAGGGCACTAAGGTTGATAGACCATATTTCTGAGAATTCAAAGGATTTGCATAATAGGAGACAATTGGAACTTTGTGAGTCTAAGATAAGACGCCTATCTCGATATTACAAGGAGAAAAATCAGATTGATTCTGATTGGACTTACAAAAGAGACCAATTGCGCCTCATGGTCGAATAATCAGTAGTAATTTGAACTCTCTTTCCTTCGAAAAGATGTGAGGCAACTGGCCAGACTACAAATCTTCAACTCATTGAGTGATTATTTTAGTGAAATAGTAAGATTTTTTTCTACCTCACGAAAATCTATACTCATTCTTTCCAAACCTACTTTGGTTGGGGCTCTGTCATTAGCCCCAATAGAAGCAGCACTAATCGATCAATCAATTCCATATAAGAGGAGATTCACTAACAAATCTCCTGACTCAATTCCTTCATTACAGATTGTAGAAGATCTAGAAAATATCGCTTTGGAACAGGATATGGGCGTCTTCTCCCTTTGTCCACAAATTGTTGAGGGCCTAAGAGGGAGTAGGGGAGATTCGCGAAAGGGCCCATTGAGTACTGTTGCACAAGCTCATGCAGTCGCTCAGATCATTTCTCCATCAAGTACTAGAATCAGAAAAATGAGGCCATGGGCTTTGTCAGGAAACTGGATTAGTGAATCACTGGATACTACTTATGATCCAGTTTTTACATCAATCAGAGATTTTTTGACCGAGGAGGGTTCAATCCGAATAGTTCCGGTTACCGAAGTCCACTCTCCCGACTCTCGAAATTATCCTTGGATCGAAACTAGTCATATTTCTGAGGCCAAAGATGATTGGAACTCATTGAATTTTGAAGAAAAGGAGTATTTAATGGATTCATTTGTCCTTCCGGGACTGAATTCAAGATCCACTTCGACGCCTAGGATGGAGGAGCTTCTTTGGCACTGCGTTGTTGGAATAGATTGGCAAATTGATTTGTACTCACAAATTACCAAAGCATCTGAACTATGGGAAATAAACTCTCCAAGAGTAGCTTCTTCTATTGTTACCGACTCATTAATTTCAGATGGTTCCATATAATTACTCGATCCTCAGAGTGCTTCCGCATCCGTAACAATCAATCCTCAGAGGTCTAACGTCGGACTCAACTGTATTTTTCTTTCCACAAGATGGACACTTCACCCTGCCTAGCGCCATTCCCGTATTTACTCGATCTTCGGATGATTTTGTTGGAGAAATTATTGCTGCCGGGAAAACAAGTAGGATGCTCGATCCAACTACTCCCAGAACTATGGGCATTGGTAAACCGAGCCAGTATATTGCTAGGGATAAAATTCCTAAAACACTAATCACAATCATACTGGGAACTCTAGTTCTACGCCTGGTTAGAGCCATCCCTATTCCAAGTGCTATAGAAAGAGCAAAAACCGAAATCGTTGCAGAAATCAGAGGACTGAAAAGAAGCGCATTACTAGCCATAAACTCCAGACGGAAATCTTCGTCGGATTGGATATCTGAATCTTCTAGAGAAAGAACTTCAGTAATTATCCATCTTCTATGATTGTAATCGATTTCTTCATTATCTAAGTTAACACCGCTGAATCCTGAAAGTACACCAGTTCTAATCTCGAATGAAAACGAAACTTCGTCCCAGAAATCATATCCTCCAGGTCTAACGAAGTCTTCGATCAACGTCTGCCGACTATCTTCTTGGACATCATATTCCGAAGTGATAGTTATGGATATTAATTCAGAATTAAATGCCCTGGATTTACCTAGATCTACTGAAATTGTCATTGGTCCGAAATCCACTGGATCCACTCCGAAAACCGATTCAGGATCAATCATCAAACCTATTGAAAGAAATGACTTAAGATCCGACTTCGACCCTCTCAGATGATTCTCCAGTGCACTGAGTTCTGAGTCATCAACCTGCCCGTTCTGTTTTTCCGAAGAACTTACAGAATTAGTGTAAGTATTGAGGTTCCTCCACCAACTGTTTGAACCAAGACTTTTGTTTCCAATATTGTCAAGCCCCCATCTAGTCCACTGAGACATGGCACCATCAAAACGAATTATAGTATCACTATCTATCGAGTTACCATCATATTCGCAATTTATAGTGACTTGCAGTCTTGATCCGCCATCTCGAGGGGGCTCCTCATCTGGATACCAACTATTATCGCCAGTATTTTCCCCAAGAGTAACATCGTGAATCTTGTCGACATCGATACTAAGGGAGTCCTGAGGCGTCAGCTGAAAATCAGTCCTAACAGTACCTGCCACAGAATCACTGGGCCGCCAAACAAAGGTCACATCCACCCATTCGTCATTTGAGTTAACAATCGGGCTCTCTGAGATATCCTCATTATTAACCTTGAGAAATCCAGTAGAAGCTGTCCACATACTATCGCCGAATCCAGATGTAAGTCTAACTGGAAAGAAGACTAAATCTCCTCTAACGTTAGCTTCTCTAATTTCGACATGAACTAGGGGGAACGAAATAGACAGAGATGCATCCATTTCAGTTGAACCCCACTGAAACCTTATTCCGGACTCACTTCCCGGGTTTGAAAAAATTACGCTTCTTATCGAAAAATCAACCTCGATTTTATCATTCTTGGATATCTCCCCTGCTTCCACCTCCACTGGAACTTGTAATTCACCAGAACCAGTCAGATATAATGCAGGAATCTGGGAAGAGCTTTCGTAAGTGTTGCCTCCGATTTTCAGAACTACAGTGGCATTCGCCGATACTCCTGCTGAGTCAATAATTTCGTAGGGTATGATGAATGTCCAGGTCCCAGAAGAATATGATCCATCTTCGCCCCATTCTACCATCCATGAACCAATTTCTACCTCTCCTAAAACTGAAGAGGTTACTTCTACCTCGTATTCTTCATCTAAGTCTGATCCAAATGGAGTCAACTGGCCGCTATCGGCCTCCCCAATAAGAAATAAATTGAAATCAGTAGATTCGCAACAGGAATTTGACTCTTCTGACTGTACCGCTACGGGTGAGAAAATGATAATTACCAACATGGATGAAAGTATTGCGGTAACTCTCATACTTGACGCCCCACGCCTTCTGATTCGCCTCATACCCTTCAATGCCACGCATCTAAGTGAGAATTATTGGCAACTTATGGGGTAAACTCAAAATTCGGCTTAATTGTGAAGCCATGATATCCTAACTTGCTCGCTATCTATGCTCTCAACTCTAGCAAAGCCTAATCTCTCGAATTGATAAACCACCCCAACATCTAATTCAAAGTCTTCAATGAATCCTATAGTTTCAATCAAATCATCCCCAATGGGGGTCGCCAAAACGCATCTCTTGCCCATATTTGCCGGAATCCAATGGATTATTTTTCTGCTGTCTGTTCTATCATGACTCTGTATTGAAACATTTTTTCCACGGATTTCTACATCTGCAAACTCCTTTAGTCTCAAATGTTCAGAATCTAAATCAGAAGATTGTATTAAAATTGAGCCCCCTATCTCCCATTTTCTGTTTCCAATGATTTTTTTATCAGGATGTTTGGGTATTTCCAAATCATCTACTCTTCCCTCGGAATCCAAATTAAGCTCCAATGGTGCCGCAACAAAGGCTCTCCTTTCACACTTTGAGTCAATAATGCTTGAATTAAATGACTCAATAGTTTTCATTGAAATTGAAATATCCTTCTGAGTAAGGCCAATATCGGACCAGAATTCCCTAATTGACTGAGCCTCAAAACCCCTTCCCCTCAGCGCCTTTATTGTCGGCAGTCTTGGATCATTCCAGTCTAAGTACTTGCCTTCTTCGATAGATTTTCTAATCGATGAAGTTGAAAAACCCCCGAATTCGTTAACCTTAACCCTCCCCCAATACAGGGTCTCTGGATAGGTCCAACCAAAGTTATCATACAGAATCGTCTGTTTTCTCGTACTATCCATCAAATCCTTTCCTCGAATAATATGCGTTACTCCCTGCTCGTGATCTTCTATGGCGCTTTGAAAATCTAGAAGTGGCCAGACCTTGTATCTATCACCAACCAATGGGTGGGGTGAATGTTGAATTCTAAGTGCCGGCCAATCCCTAAGTGCTGGATTTGGAAGAGACATATCCGTCCTAACTCTGACAACTGCATCTCCCTCCTCAATTTTCCCTTCTACCATCATTTCCCATTGGTGGAGATTTTCTTCAGTGCTTGTATCCCTACAAGGGCAGCTAATTTTTACCTCTCGAAATTTTCTAAATTCCTCCGCCTTGCATCGGCAAACATAACCAATATTTTCTCTAATCATCTTTCTAGCAAATTTCAGATATATTGGCATCCTTTCACTTGCCTTAACTATAATATCGGCCGGTTTTCCCGATAACCATTCATACTCCTCTTCTATCCAAGCATAAGCTTCGATTAGTGGTGGTTTAACTTTAGTGTCGGTGTCATCAAATCTTAGCACCATCTTTCCCTTGTACTCTTCAGCATATTTCGAGTTGATTACTACTCCTCTTGAGTGGCCGATTGAAAGTGGACCATTCGGATTTGGTGCGAATCTAAGTACGACTTCAGACGTATCTCCCGGGAGCTCCCTTAGGCCCTCATTTTTTCGATGCCTTTCTCTTTGAACCGCGGCAGGATCAATTCCTTCCAATTCCAATCTGACAGCTTCAATCCCACTCTCTAATGCAATACGGTTTGCACGAATAACCTCAAGATCTACCAATTCCATTAATTGCTTAGCCTTGGATCGTAGATCCTCTCTTTCTGATAGAAGCCTCCCTAGTACACTTCCGGACTGTCCTTTGCCCTCATATTCGAGTGAATTTTGTAGAGCATACTTTCTAACTGCCAGGGAGACATCGGACTCCCATGCCACTCCTTCCGCCATGATTATCGATAATACCAAGTAAATCTGGCATTTCACCATTCTTACTGTTTCCATTCATCAATGGCGGATTGAGTCTTTTCGCCATCATCCAAATATCTTTTTGGCATCGGCCTCTTATTCTCTTCAATCCAGGTTCTCTCCACATTCGCCCAGCTCCATCTGAGGCATTTATGGGGCGCTTCAAAATTACATAATTTTCTTATCGCAATTTTTGTTAAAGGATCCGCAGGATATCCAGAACCCAGATTCATACCAACCTGCTTGGATAATTTTTCTACCTCATCATCCCTTACCTTCTTTGCAATTATGCTTGCAGCACCAACTAGAGTATCCGCTTCATCCAACTTATGCAAGGAAAATACATCACATCCCGACCATTCACTCCCAAGAGATGCAATCACATTTTTCCCAAATCTTGCTTCATTTACGTCACAAGCATCTAGAAAAATCGAAGGGTAGTTGGTAGGATTGGTTACTTTACAGATTGCATCTGCAAACAATCTTACCTCCAAACTATTCAAGTTCCCCGTTGACATCCATTTGTCAATCATTTCTGCTTCACAAATCTCTATTCCAATAGACCAATTTCTAGAAATAGATTTTGCGATTATTTCCTTATACATGCTCTCTCTCAGTTTTTTGGTAAGTTTTTTTGAGTCTTTTACTCCTATTTCTGCTAGAATCTCCCGATCATATTTTGGCATAGAAATTGCACAAACGACCAAGGGACCTAATGCAGGACCTCTCCCGGCCTCATCAACCCCTACGTCTCCTGTCACCACAAAGTAACCACAGTAATCAACCCCATAAATTTCCTGATTATTGACTCATTTTGGGGAAATACTGATGTTTGCACACCATACTCCATTGACATGGGACCTATATGGCCATTCAGGAGGAAGAAACCGGACAGACCGAGCGTCTCCCGAAAAAGCTACATGAAAAATGTTGTCGAGTACGAGAGAAAGACGAAAAAGGAGGAAAAAGAGGAAGAAGAACATTTGAACGATAAGAAATTTATTGATGCAATGAAACTTCTCTCCAAAAAGGAGGGGTGAGATTACTAGTTTATTGGATCAGGAATTAGTTCGCCTACAACCTCAAGATCTAACTCTCCGGCCTGAATTGGAGATTTAATCCCGAATATACTACTTATTCTTGGATCAATCTCACCAAACTCTCCAATTTTATTCTCCTTAAAGAATATCTGACCACCTCTGCCATGAATCCATGGCCCATGACCATTAGGTGTAGGACTAAATTCAACGTCATCAGCGTTTATTCCCATATCCCTGAGAAAAGCCTGAACTATTCCCTTGGCCGAAGTAAAACCACTGCCTACTTCCGCACAAGTCCATGCACCTCTAACTGAGTTCTTTGACTCCCTAACAACCTCTCCAAGTTCGTAAACTCTCTGCGGCAACTCATGATGCCTATTTGCAGCTAACAATCTTAGTAGGGAAGGGAGTATGAACTGTCTAAGAATTGTATGCTCTGAAGTTATTGGATTCGCGATCTTGACCACATCTTCTTTTCGCGGCCATCGAACATTTTCAAATTGGTCATTTTCGCTTGACAGTGTTAGAGTCTGAACCTCCTGAAGGCCACATGCCCTCATACTTTCACCGAACCTTCTTTTGAGTTGCGATGATTCCAATGGAGTTGCATCAATGTGCATTTTGGAAAATCTCTGTGGAAGATTTTCAAATCCAAATCCTATTGCAATATCTTCTACCACATCTATTGGGTGCATAATATCGGATCTCCATCTGGGCATTGAAATTAGGTGCTCTGTATCTCCCACCACGCAGTCTACCCATCGTCCATATTCGTTCGGACCATCTGTCACTGTCCTACTTTCTAGAAGTGACCCACCCATCCTATCAATGGACTTCGATAGCTCTGCATTACTGAGTCTAAGGCCAAGAATCTTGTTGATCAATTTCTCCGGAATTCTATGAATCTTGGCATCTCCTATTGGTTGAATTTCTTTACTTCCATCAAATCCTGTAATCTCTATGCTTTCAACAACTCCGCCTCTCTCGGACATGGAAAGGCAGATGAGTAGCAGACATGCTTCGCATGACCTCACATCCCATCCCGTCACATCGATGAAAAAGTCCCTAGTATGTTCATTTACTGTAGTATGGCTTCCATTTATTATCGGTGGAAAAGAAAGAACTCTGCCATCTGAGTCTTGAATAACTGGAAAGTCCCTCATCTCCTCCATAAGATGAGCGTATTCCATGCCCTTGGGATGAATCTCCAGAATCTCTTCTATACTCATCTCTTCTTCACATGCCAGTGGGGTAAATGTATATGATGATGGAACCGTAGTCATAAGAAAGGGCGGTTTTAGGGAGGACAAATCATGAACTCCAATTGAAGCGAATCTTCTTTTTCTACCCAATGTTAGATGCAATTTCTCCTGATGATCCATTAGCGACTGGATAAACTCATCTTTTTCTTCAATATTAGATCCCGTATTCACGTCTCTGACGATTGCACCCATTACCACAGGCCTGACTTTCTCCAAGGAAGGATCGACTACCATGCCAATATTTCCTTTATTCACTGGCAGATTTACCTCGGTTTTACTGGTAGAAAGAAAAGATCTAGATGCCTTTGAGATCGTTTCGTGACTAAGTAAGTCCGGTCTGTCCGGAAAAACCTCGACCTCAATCGAATCATCATCATTTCTATCAACTGGGCACCCTATCTCCGGAAGCCAGTTAGGCCATGCTTCTGATTCATGAACAACATCATTGATACTCTGAATGTATCTTAAAGTGGAATGTTTGAATTCTAGAGTCGGCAGGAAATCACCTCAAGTCTAGCCACATTTTCAATGGACGATCATATCCAATTAGGCGAAGGCCTGATATTGCAGCTGTTTCATAGTCTTTAGCTCTTAGATTTCTTCTACCAACCCTCTCGATCCTATCTACTCCAATTTCTCTCATTAATCCTCTAAGTGAATTTTCTATTTCGCCCATTGTTTCTCCCGGTTCGGAACCGTTTAATGGAGAAACTAAGGCTGTACATCCGGCTGCTATGGCAATCATTAGATCCTTTGCATCCGGTTCTTGGTCTATCTCTAACATTATAAATTTCCCACTACCACTTATGCCCATCCCTTTAGAAGAAATTCCTATCCTTGGTAGTGCAGAGGGAAGCTTCGAACCACTAGAAGAAGAACAATCAACAACTGCTCCGTCCAATTCCAATTCCATGACCATTCGGAACAAATGCTCGATACGCCCTATTTCTCCCCTCAACATTACAAGTGAGTTATCAGACATCCGACTCCTAAGTGATATCAGCAGTGCCTCTATCTCTGCATCGTTACTCCCAGCAAACTCAGTAATATCGAAAATCAAACCGGCACAATCACCTAAAAACTCAATAGAGTCTACAAACTCATTTCTCCCTACAATCAAAAAATCATTTCTCCTTGGATTTTTCCTAACTATTGCTGTTACATCGACTCCATTCCACTGTTTATCATCGTTAGTAGATTGACAAGAAATTATCCATGGAAGCCGCAGTAGTACTCCTTCCGATTCTGAGTCGCCGGGTACAAGTAGAGAGTAGTAATCCAAAGGTGAATGATCAGCTAAGGCACCATCATTCGGGTGTAGAGCAATTTTTTCAAATCGTTCTTCAATGAATCTCTTTTGCTTCGATTCGATTTCAGGAAGGATATTACTTGGTTCCAACACAAGTGAATCTTCATTCAGAGAAAGACCCATCGGATCTAATATTTTACTGAACTCTGAAATCTCCGATTTCTTTATTGACCTCATTTCTACTCCCTCTGGAGGTGGTGGACAACTACCCGAAATGATAATTCTCCCACCTCTCATACCTATTCCGGGATCAGAACCAACTGAGCCCATTACTAATATTGATCCACCTTTCATTCCTGCTCCAGGCTTATTCTCAGTATGCCCTCTAATTATTATCGCTCCATCAGTCATTCCGGCCCCCACATCGTTTCCCGCCGATCCTTGAATCGAAATCTCTCCTCCGCTCATTTCGAATCCAACCTTATCTCCAACATCTTTCTCGACTACAGTCTTGCCAGAATCGTGGTAAGATCCCAGCATAGATCCAGCACTGCCCCTAAGTGTCATAGTTCCACCACGATTAGCAGCCCCTACACAATCTCCTAAATTTCCTAAACAAAGCACTCTAGCCCCTTTTGGGAGGTGGGTTAATACTCCGAATTCTCCTTCTTTAGGTCTCTCGTCACCAGCCCTACCCCACCCTATCTTTACTGGCCTATCTTGTTCCAAGGCCTTCTGGACATATGTATCCAAGTCTCTGTTGAGCTTCACGCTCTTGTTGGCATTTTCTCTCATACCATTCACTCCTTCTGGGTCCCCATTGAATGGAGAAAGAGGCGACTTATTATTGACTCTTGCCGATTTCGCTATGTTCATATGCATCCTTCAACCGTAGTAGTACCACAGTAAAAGTTGAGGGCTGAATATGGGGAAAATTAAGGTCGCAATAAATGGTTTTGGCACAATTGGAAAGAGGGTTGCCGATGCTGTAGACGCACAAGATGATATGGAAATAGTCGGCGTAACAAAAACTGGACCAAGCTTCGGATGTGAGCTTGCTCTGAAGAAGGGATTCCCGCTGTATTGTACCTTTGACAGTATAGATCAGATAGAGAAATTTTCAGAATTTGGTTATGAATGTCTAGGCGGGATTTCTGACCTGCTCTCAATCTCTGACGTTGTTGTGGACTGTTCCCCTGGAAAGCTAGGGGCAGAAAATCTCGAAAAATACCAATCTGCAGGAATCAAATACATCTTCCAAGGCGGGGAAAAACACGATTTGACCGGTTTATCCTATACATCCTCTGCCAACCATGATATGAATTTGAATGCCCAGGGGACAAGGGTAGTTTCATGTAATACGACAGGTCTTTCTCGAACACTAGTCCCCCTGTACGAACAATGTGGATCTTTGAAAGTCGAATGTACTATGATTCGTAGAGCTGCAGACCCCGGAGATTCAAGTAAAGGGCCGATTAATGCTATTAAGCCGGTTCTAAAGGTCCCAAGCCACCATGGTCCCGATGTAATGACCGTCAAGCCTGAAATTGAAATCAATAGTCTGGCTGTTGCAGTTCCAACGACAATAATGCATGTGCACTCAATAATTGCAGACCTTCCAGATGGCCATGGATTGTCCACAGAAAAGATAATTCAATTGTGGAGTAATACTCCTAGGGTGATAGTGATGCATGGATCCGACAATCGAATAACAACTACCGCTGAAGTTATGGAGTTGGCCCGTGATATAGGAAGGAAATGGGGTGATTTACATGAGATTTTTGTCTGGGAAGATGGAGTAAAATTGGTAAAAGACAGACTTTACTATTTCCAGGCTATTCATCAAGAAAGTGATGTAATCCCTGAAAATGTTGATTGCATCAGGGCTTTGATGGGAGTAGAAGAAGATTGGAAGAAATCAGTTTCAAAAACAGACGAATCTATAAACAAATACTACTCAATTTAATGATGCTATTTTGTTCGACAAGAGTCAATAGTCAAAAGAGAATATATTCTCCCAAACAATGATGAGAACATCGAAACCAATCTTCGTTGTAATTGTAATAGTGATGTTTTCGCCATTCGCGCATTCACTTTCAGACCAAACCCAAAGTAATGAAGTTGATATTTCAGAGATATTAGAAAAATCAGATAACTCTTCTTGGAAGAGCCTTGAGAACCCCATTCAAGTCCTTTATGAAATTCCAGAATCTTCAGGCCTAATCCACTCTCCTTATGGCATCTTTGATCCAATAGTAGATGACTTTCCTCTAGGTCCTTGGCGAGAAATTGGATTACACGATCCTTTCGATAAAAGACTCCATATTGTTCAGTCAAAAAATTCAGATTTGCATTACTTGGAAGAGCAATTAAACTCCTTGGAAGTTCAGATAATTGATCAAATTCCTGATGATGCAGTAGTGATACGAATCCACGAAGAAGGATTGGACGAATCTAGGAAATTAATATCCCAACTTCCACAGGTTAGGTGGATTGAAAACATGCCATCAATGTGGAAGGTCTCCCCTTCACTAGCTCCATTAATTAACTCAAAAAATATCTTTGTAGATTTGGATGTCACCCCCTCTCCATCTATATCAGACTTCGATCATGAATCTTTATCTATTGAAATCTCCCAACTAGATGGCTTCAATCATATCGAATCTCTTTGCGGCCAACATCTTTGCCAAATCAAGTCATCAACTCCCTCCTTTGTCAAAACTCTTGCATCGGATCATAGAGTTCTAAAGATAGATGCAGGACAAATTATATCTATCCACAATAGTAATGCTAGCCTCATTTCCGGAATCGATCAGATTAGAGGAATTTTTTCTGGAAATCTATCTGGTTTTGGAGAGGTAATTGGAATTTCTGATACTGGCTTAGATGCTGACCATGGAGACTTTAGCGGTAGACTCCGGAGTCCGATTTACAATTTATTCGGTCCTGATAATTCAGGAGCGGACACAAATAGCGGCCATGGAACTCATGTAGCTGCAACCTTGCTGGGAGATGGCTCAGGAGACTCAAATATGACTGGAATGGTCCCAGAATCAACATTCCATTTCTACCAGTTAGAAGTGGATAGCTCTGGACTCCTGGCAAGATGGGGTTCACTTTACGAAATGTTTGAACACTCCCTGCTGAATGATGCAAAAATACACACAAATAGCTGGGGTAGTGAGAGCTTACTTGGTGATTACACCTCAGACTCCAGATCTGTGGACTTGTTCACTAAAGAATATCCAGAATTCCTAGCGATTTTTTCCGTTGGAGATATGGGTTCTTCAGGAGTAACTTCACCTAGTACAGCTAAAAATTCCTTATCTGTAGGCTCATCCACCACTGGATCATTTGGCTCTGATGCGGTAGGGAGTGTTTACAACTCCTCTTCTCAGGGCACCACTAGTGATGGGCGAATTAAACCAGACCTAGTTGCGCCGGGTGTGATGATTTGTTCTGCTAGAGCCGAAGAAGCAAGTTTAGTTTCTGGCGGACCGTGCTCATCAGCTATTCATGACGATGGCTCGACTCCAAAATATATGTCTCTTAGCGGGAGCTCGATGGCTACTCCGGTTGCTGCAGGAGCATCAGCAATGGTAAGACAGTATCTAAGGGAAGAATTGGGCATTCAAACACCAAGGTCCGACCTAATTCGTGCTATTTTGGTAAATGGTGCGGACGATTTAGGTCAGTCCAACGTTCCTAATGCAATGGAGGGTTGGGGTCAGCTAAATATTTCAAACAGTATATTTCCACAAAAGCAAGGCGTAAACCAGTCAGTATTTTTCGATCAAGAAAGACAATTATTGCCCGGACACAGTTTCATCTATACTTTCGAATTATCCGACGATTCGGGGATGGATGTCTCTCTTGCTTGGAATGATCGAGAAGGCTCTGCATCGGCCGACCAAAATTCCAGTAGGCTAGTAAACGATCTCGATCTTATTGTAACTTCTCCAAATGGGGACCAATTCTGGGGCAACGATTTCATTAATGGCTTTAGTCAGATTTCAAGCGTAAGAGACGAACTAAATAATCTGGAGAGAATTCGTATCCAATCCACAGAATCAGGACTCTGGACTGTACAAGTAGGGCATTCAGGAGGTTTCCTCCAAGATTACTCAATAGTTATACATGCATCGGCAGAAGAAACACAGGGTGCAGACCTTGCCGTTGTCCCCGACTCAATCTATTCTTCAGATACATCTCCTCTCAAGGGAGATACGATTTCTTTCCAACTTTCTTGGATCAATCAGGCGGCTGCAACTTCCGGAGAATACTCTATTTCTCTTGAAGACACTTCAGACGGTTCTGTAATAGCAAATTTCCAAATGCCACCTTTGGAAGGTGGGGCCGTAGAGACATTTTCCGTTTACCATTCTTTCACATCAACTGGTAATCATTTGGTTAGACTAACTCTGGACTACCTTTCTGAGGTCGAAGAGTTGAATGACGAATTTTCTGGAACTGACAATAATGTCTTCGAGCTCCTCTTTGAGGTTAGAGAGATTGGTGTCCGCCTCACTCCTCTACTTGAAGACGGATCTTACCCCTCAGACTTCGAAGAATCTGAGTCTGCTAAGTCGAGAAATATAGATCCAAGTTTGGTAAGTTGGGCAACCTTCGAGCTCGAGCTACTCAACGAAGGAACATCTGAAATTACTGTGGAATTAGCTACATCACCAATGCAACTGATAGATCAATCTGGGATTCTACAAACCCCTCAAGATGAGTGGTCTAGAACTCTAAGTGAAGAAGGTCCTTGGAATCTTTCTCCATTTGGTGATTCTGGGGATAGGGTGATCATCACATTGAATTTAACCGATGAAGATGCAGACTTGGAAAGCCAGTTCGCATTACCTGGGGTTTTCGTCACTGATCTGACTCTAATGGATAAAATGTCGCCGACAATATCTCATTCCGCTCGTCTGTCAGTGGAAGTTGACAGAGTTGAAGGAATTTTTACAATTCCTGCGGGAACAGAGAGTCTAGGGGCAGAACCCAATAAATTCGCTTCCTTTTCACTTTCTGTGAAGAATATTGGAAACGGCCCTACCGAATATAGCATTTCTTGTGAGACTGAGGATAGGTGGATAGTCCATGTCGGGAGTAGCCAGTCTTCAGAAACTACAATAGGGCCCTTAAGTAGACTTCAATTCGTCTTTGTTACTATTTCTGTAAAGATTCCTCCTTCTTCGTCAGGGCTTCCTGCCGGAGCTACTAATTCCGTATCCTGTATCACGACTTCAGTAAATGATCCTTCACTGCAGAGAATTGATAATGCAGTGGTCACTATTCTGGAGAGTAGTGTTTTCTCTTCTCAGATTTTTGACTCATCTGGAATATCACTAGGCCCACTTGCTATCTCCGAATCACGTGCTGTGCTTAACGGAGAGACAGTATCTACCCACCTCACTCTTTCAAATCTTGGCAATATCCCGCTGGATTTCCAAGTTAGAGCTCTTTCTTCAAGTAACACTTGGCCTATTCAAGCTTACATTTCTACCGATGGGCCCCCCATTGAACAAGTCACAGAGATAGAAATTACCGTTTCCCCGGGCACTTCAATAAATATTACCATTCGAACAATAGTCCCCCTATCCGCCGAAATGGGGGATAGAAATACTGTGACCGTGAAAACCTATCTCGGTGATGAAATTGCTTCAAATGCTTCAGTGTTGGAAGTCAAGGAAATCACAACACTTGACATAGAGATTCAAGATAGTTTTTCAATCGCCATAGGGGAGCCGGGAAATTCGAACATCTTCCTACATAATTCAGGAAATGTCGACTTGCTAATAGAATTAACAATGGGTACTCTTCCAGATGGTTGGTCCGGTGGATTCCTCTCGGGAAATGCATTCTCTATGGATATGAATAGGGACTCTGTAATCACGGTGGGCCTGGAGTTGCCAGCCGGTACTCCTTCAGGAGAAATTTTTGAAAAGGTTCCTGTGATAATTGAGTCTACATCTTCAAGAACCTCATCTAAAGAGGTATTTACAGTTGAAATTGGAGTAACTGTTCTTCCGTCTATCTGGCTTGAAATCGAACAAATCCCCGAAAATATTCCAGAATTACAGGGAATCCCTGAAAATGGGCAAGTAGAATTTTCCTTAGAAGTACTCAATTTTGGAAATATAAATTCGGGAGCATCAATTGAATCCAGTACTCCCGAGGGATGGACGGTATCAATCGAGCCAAGCAATATCGAAAATATAGATATAGGCGAGTCATTTACGGTTTATTTCAAAATTTCTCCACGAAAATCCTCCGAAGACGGACTCAAGCAAATAGTAATTTATGCAAACTCAACAGTTGTCGAAACTCTCGCCACCTCTACTAATTCATCTATTCAGATTGAGATAAGTAAGTCCGAATCTGCTAATGAGGGGGGAATTTCAGGCCTTTTGAGCTCGATGGGCTTACCTCCTTGGACTTTAGCAGTATTGTTTTTACTAGCTGTGGTCGGCATAGTTTCTCTAGGGGTTAGGGCACGAAATGAGTTTAGTCCTCTGCACTCGGAACAGGAGTTAATCCCTCGAGGCTCCGCTCTTCAAGCAGGTTCTCAAGAGGAAAGAAGAGCAGCCGCACTCGACACTTCCACAACTGGAGACGTGGTAACTGGCGACGTCTCAGATTCTGAGATTGAAGAAATGTTACAATCCTCAATCCCTACACTCCCTACTCAACGAGTTCCAGAGGGAGCACTCCCCCTTCCCTTGACTGGGTTACCAGAAGGATGGACTATGGAACAGTGGGTAGCATACGGTCATATTTGGTGGGAACAGAACGGCCCTTAGAGCGGTTATTTTTTCTCCTAGTACTTCGGCGGATAATTATGTCTGGATCAATAGTGCTATTTGGGCCTCCCGGAGCTGGTAAGGGAACTCAGGCCTCAGTAATTGTCGAACTAACCGGAAAGCCTCAGATTTCGACTGGAGATATGTTGAGATCCGCTCTTTCCGAAGGAACGAAATTGGGTTTAGAGGCAAAGTCTTTCATGGAATCTGGTAAACTGGTCCCGGATCAGGTAATTATCGGTCTCATAAAAGAAAGATTGGAGAGGAATGATGCATTAAATGGGGTCCTATTCGATGGTTTTCCTAGAACAATTCCACAAGCAGAAGCACTGGAAGAAATTACAGAGGTTTCCGCAGTAATATCAATTGGCGTACCAGATGAAGAAATAGTTAGTAGAATTATAGGTAGAAGGATGGATTCCGAGACTGGTGAGATTTACCATATAACTTTCAAGCCTGCACCCGAAGATATCCAATATAGAATGGTCCAAAGGAAGGATGATACTGAGGTAACCGTGAGAAGCAGGCTTGAAGCTTATCATGAACAGACAAAGCCACTAGGGGATTGGTACCAAGAAAAGGGACTTCTGATATCAATCGATGGTTCAGGGCCAATCGAACAAGTCGCACAAACGATAAAATCAGCGATTGAAAAACTTTGAGGAATTACAATGGTTCCCAGAGGAAGGAGATCTCGAAGAAGTAGAATTAATCGCAGAGATGGCGCCAAATTAGCGATGTCCTCTCTTTCAAGAGCCTTCGAAGAAGGAATATTAAACAGCACTAAGATGTCAGACAGTGCTGCAAGACACATTCTTTTTCTTGGAAAAAAGCATGGAATTAGGCCTGAATCCAAGGTTAGAAGATTGATATGCAGAACATGCAAGCAGTCGCTGATTCCCGGAAGGACTTCTAGGGTCAGGATCGCTTCAAAAAGAATTACTACTACTTGCTTAAGATGTGGAAGGGTGAACAGAGATGGCCCAGATTTTGGAGTTGAAGACAATGAGTAGGGAGGTTCCTAAAGAAATTTCTAAAATGGCTAAGAGCCATGATCTTGAAGTTACAATGAGAGTAGGTAAAGACGGAATCACAGGACCTCTACTTTCTGAGCTCATTGAACAGCTCAAAAGGAGAGATTTGGTGAAGATCAAGGCTAACAAGGGAGTCTCATCTAATAGGGAACACAGGAAAGAAATTTTTTCTCTAATCGCAGAAAGGACGAGTTCTACGATAGTTTTCCAAAGGGGCAATATTGCCGTGTTCTGGAGAACCAACATCTAGTAGTCTTCATATGTATACCTAGGAAGGAGTGGATAATGATGAATACCACGCGTCCATCGGGCTATGCTGTAATCCTAATTTTTAGTATACTATTACTGATACTTTCCATTCCTTCGGTGTTGGCAGCTTCAACCAGTACAGGAGTTTGGGAACCACCATCTATGCCTAGTTGGGCCGTTCCTGCTGCATTCGCGATACTCATTGCAGTATACACTCTGATAATTTTCGAGGTTATGCATAGGGCTTTGGCAGCGGCAGTTGGAGGAATAGCCGCTGTAGTGACTCTACATATTATCGGAGATGGCCCAGACTTGGGAACTGTAGTGACCTGGATTGATGAGGAGACCATCGGTTTACTGATTGGTATGATGGTCATTGTGGATATATTGGGTAAGACAGGTATTTTCGAGTGGGCCGCAGTTCAAGCTTACGCCCTTAGTGGTGGATCAATATGGAGATTATCCGTAATCCTCTGCACTATAACAGCGGTATTCTCGGCTTTCCTCGATAATGTCACTACTATTCTACTAATAGTGCCCGTAACTATTCAGATTGCTAAGGTGCTGGACTTAGAGCCAATCCCTTTGATTATCGCAGAAGTAATGTTCTCTAACATAGGTGGTGCAGCAACTCAAATTGGAGACCCACCAAATATTATCATCGGGGCACAGCTATCCCCCCAGGCTCTTTCTGGAACTGGTTTGGATGGGCAGGGAATCACATTCTTGGATTTCATAATTCATGTCGGTCCAGCAGTGGTGATAGCTATGGCTCCATCATTCTGGTTATTATCCCGTCTTGAATCCTCGGGACTGTCCGGTGAAACGCATCGAAACGTAGATCTCCTAAGACTTAGGTATGGCATCAAGGATGTTCAGCTATTGAAAAAGTCAGGTGCAATACTCGCTCTGGTTATTGTAGCCTTCTTCGCACACTCTTCGTTCCACCACGACCTCTTAACTGTGGCAACAATAGCATTAGGGGGGGCAGTTTTGATGCTGCTAGTAACTTCTCCGCATCATGTAGAAGAACAACTGGATGCAGTCGAATGGACTACGATTATCTTCTTCGCAGGCCTCTTTATCATGATTCATGGACTTGAGCACATGGGGATGATCGACACCATAGCAGACGGAATATCTGATACTATCAAGGGTGCCTCAGAGAAGAATAGGCTGATGATCTCAGTACTACTGCTGCTGTGGGTTTCCGCGATTGCTTCAGCTTTCATAGATAATATCCCGTATACTGCTACCATGGTTCCTGTAGTAATCAAGCTGGCTGAGGATCCGGAGTTAGGATTAGATCTTGCTCCATTGGCTTGGGCCCTGGCTCTTGGCGCATGTCTTGGAGGAAACGGCACGATAATAGGGGCCTCGGCCAACGTAGTTGCAGCAGGATTGGCAGAAGAGGCTGGTCATGATATTTCATTCAATAGATTCTTCAAGACAGGATACCCAATAATGCTTCTAAGTGTTGCACTAGCTACAGTATACTGTATCGTAAGGTATGCTATCGAATGGTCGAACCAAATTATTCCTGCAGTTATTATAGGACTAATGATGATCGCATCTTTGTCATTGACTCCAATGATATACGGCCCACCTCCCAGGAAATCTGCCATAGACTATGAAGTAGAGTGAACCTATGAGTGAAGAGCAAAATTTTGTTTGCACAACTTGTGGTATGTCAGTCAGCAATTCTCTTTTTTGTCCGGCTTGTGGAAGCCAAATAGATGATGATTCTAGCACTATAAATTCAAAATCCCAAAATCTTGAGTTCGAACTCCCTTTTGGTATCGTTCACGCCCCTAAAATCTATGAAGATGCAATCACCCTATATGGCATAGATTTCGCACCATCTGTAATTAAAAAATAATCTCTAAATGTGCTATTGGCATCTTATTGCATGTATTTCTTCTCCCGTCTTGTTCAAATACCATAGGTCGGTCGGAAGCCTGCTTTGTGCGCTCTAATACGCCACGTATTAGGGTAAGTGGTTGAGGCTGCTCCGCCCTGCGGGGAGACGTGGTGGCCAGAGAAACCAGAATTGATATGCCTGGACACCAGAGGCCTCACATTAAGTGAGTACCAATAAGAAATAACGATGCTACAACCCGATTGGGGGATGGCTCGGCTCGAGAGCCGAAGAAGGTCGTGACAAGCTGCGATAAGTCGCGGGGAGAGGCATGAATCTCTTTGATCCGCGAATTGCCGAATTGGACCTCCTGACAATAGTCATTCCTCGT
>MDTB01080167.1_pt1 | contig 114564 bp, 113 predicted proteins | sample 811161 | NCBI WGS metagenome assembly MDTB01 (sample SAMN05326650, study PRJNA326480) | marine metagenome | isolation source: seawater | place: Mediterranean Sea | collected 2009 | reverse complement strand
GTGCTGCTCCTTCGCTCGAGAGCGTGATAGAGCCGTGCTGAGGCACGAACAACGTGACGTTATTTCCATCTATGGCTGTGGTGATGGTGGCAAGAGCGGGGTTCGCTCGTTGTGTCACGCTCTCGCCATTAGCGTTCACTACTTGCCAAATGCGGTCATGCTCTAAACCGGTGTCGATGACAGTTGAACTGTCGACAGAAATACCCTGACAGGACTTCACCGGGTAGATGTGAATTGCCCCCACTTGCATTTGATTCATAGGTAGACGCTATCAAAATCGAATTTCGGGTTTGTTATCGACGCAAGGTTGTCAATTTCTCCGAGCTACAACTGCACAGTGGGAGGTTGTTGCTACGATTCGTCGGCTGTTTGTTGTGAGCGCTTTTTAAAGGCTTGAATTGCGTTGACTAATAAAAAGCCAGCGATGGCAATAGTCGCAAGCTGAGAGAAGAGTGCCCAGCCTGTGCTGCCCCTACCTATGAGCGACCCCAAGCTTCCAATTATTGCGAGAAGAACTACAACAGCCATTGCGTGCATGAGGTGATGGGAGAGCTCGGGTTTTGATCTGGCTAATAAGCCAAGAATGAGAAGGATCGCTCCAATGAACGCCGGGATTAGTGAGGTTGCGCTCCCCGAGTCGGAAGCGATGGTCACTATTACTCCAAGCGCAATTAGTAAGCCGCCACATGCAGATGTTTGATTAGCCAATTTTATTCCTGTCGATTGAATCAACTTATGTTGGAAAGGTAACGCTTTCTTTGTCGTAAGAGAACTCAAACGCGTAACGAAATCATAGTTATTGTGCTTTGCTTTCGGACCAAGTCTGGCCTGACTGAATGTCAACGTCGTGAGGAAGCCCAAGTACTCGTTCCGCAACAATATTTCGCTGAACTTCACTGGTGCCGCCGCCTATGGTCAAGGCAGGAGAAAAGAGAAATCCCCCATGCCAGTGTTGCCAACCTTCAACTACAGCATGACTAACTGGAAATTTCGGTGACCCCCCAAGCGGCCCGGCGTCAACCAACATTCCATGACTTCCGGTTAGATCTTTTGCGAGTTGCATAACATTCTGACCGTGTTCGTCGGCCAGCGCCTTTCGAACCGACGCCTCCGGTCCTGGTTGTCTGCCTTGTAGTTGAGCTGAGAGCGTTCGAAGTCGAATTAACCGCAGGACCTCTCCTTCAATATGTAAGCGGGATGCTCGATCCCGTAAATTCGGATCGGCTAAACCTCCGGCTGAGCGAACCAAATCGAGTAAATCTTTTGCGCTCGGTCCGCTTCCCCAAAGTGCTCCTTCGCCCGAAAGAGACACTCTTTCATTTCCAAGGGTCACCTTCGCTAAGCGCCATCCATCGTTTTCGTCGCCTATACGATTTTCGACCGGCAGCTCCATATCGGTAAAGAAGGTTTGATTGAACGAGTGAGCGGTGGTCATATCAACGATGGGTTGAAGCTCAAGTCCAGGGGTATCCATCGGACAAATAAAATATGAGACCCCACGGTGCTTAGGGACATCTGGGTCGGTTCGAGCGATGAGAATTCCCAGATGACTTCGGTGTGCTCCTGAAGACCAAATTTTAGACCCATTGACGATGTACCTATCTCCATCGCGTACAGCTCTTGTCGCAAGGTTCGCCAAATCTGACCCGCTGTCAGGTTCGCTGAACAGTTGACACCAAACTTCCTCACCAGTCAGAATCGGCCACAGATAACGATTTTGCTGTTCGGGGGTTCCACCGAACAAAATAGTTGGGCCAGCCCAACCCAAACCAATACCTCCAGCAGCTCTCTTCACGCCTGCTTTCGACAACTCTTCGTCAATGATCAGTTGATGAATCGGGTCAGCATCCAAGCCATAAGGCTTTGGCCAGTGAGGCGCAACGTATCCGGCGCGAGCAAGCGCCTCTTGTGAAGGATTATTGCCATGGCTGCTCAACCACTCGCGAATCTCGAGCCGTCTGTCATCATTGTCGTCGGGCCAGTCAAAGTCCATTGCCTGAGAATAGAACGGAGTGAGGACGGTCGCGTCAAAATGGGCTTAAGTAGTGATGGGGTCGATGAGTGCGCAAAGCGGCTTTTGCAGGGCAGCATCTCGGCGGTCGTGCGAAGAACAGGGATAACTGCCTAAGGTGAGGCACTAGATTCGTATTAGCGAACAGGAGTGAATGTGGAGGACTACAGCAGCGAGGCCGCTCAATTTCGAACGGAGATGAAATCCTTCTTGAAAGACAATCTTCCTGCCGACTGGCGTGGAATGGGAGCATTCAGCCCCCAGGACCGAAAGTCCTTTGTTGCTAACTGGCGGAAGACCCTATCAGAACAACAATTGCTGGCAGTCGCCTGGCCCGAAGAGTTCGGAGGCGCAGGACTAAGCCAAATGGAACGAACTGTGCTCGCTGAAGAGTTGGCGGCAGTGGGTGTGCCACCTGGCAGTGACAACGACCCATTCTCGATCAGCATGATTGGTCACACCATTATCGAGTGGGGAACCGAGGAACAAAAAAACCATTTCCTCCCGAGAATTCTTGATGGAACTGACGTTTGGTGTCAGGGCTACAGCGAACCTAACTCAGGGTCGGACCTTGCATCGCTTGCGACTAAAGCGGAATTAGATGGCGATGAATGGGTTATCAACGGGCAAAAGATATGGACGTCACAAGGTCACAATGCCAACTGGATTTTCGTGCTTTGTCGAACTGAACCGACGGCAGTAAAACACGCCGGCATATCGTTCCTTCTCTGCCCTATTGACCAAGCAGGCGTCGAAGTAAGGCCAATAGTTAACGCCTCGGGCCACCATGACTTTAACGAGGTGTTCTTTCACGATGCCCGGACTCCTAAAGAAAACGTGCTCGGAGGAGTCAACAATCGTTGGGCGGTTGCCAACACTCTTTTGGCTTATGAACGCGGCGATGATGCGACAACCAACGGCATCAGATACGGCGAAGAGTGGAATCGTTTGCGGGAGGTAGCCGACGATCTGGGGAAGCTCGAAGATCCGATAATGCGGCAGCGATTTACAGAGGCCTACACCACGACACAAGTAATGAGATTTATGGGCCTGCAGGCGGTTGCGCGCTCAATGCGCGGTTACAGCCAAGGCCCAGAATCGTCCCTGAATAAGCTTCTATGGTCCGAATACCATCAGCGTTTTACTGAACTTGCTATGGATGTCCTTGGTATGCATGCGACGGCGCCCTCCGGAAGGGACGCAGCCACAGGAGTTGGGGTCGACGATGTTGGTTCACCGTTCTCTTCTCAGGCTTGGGTGACTACCTTTATAGGCGCGCGTCCAGGATCGATATATTCAGGTAGCAACGAAATCCAACGCAATATCGTAGGAGAACGCGTTCTTGGTTTACCGAAAGAGCCGAGAGCCGACGCTGGTCCTTGGAATGAAACGACGCGCTCTTAGGTAAGGGATATGGTCAAGTTGATGAGGTGATCAGTAGGCGCCATCAGTTCTCATCTGATCTATTTCTTCCCAACTAAAGCCAGCCTCTAGAAGAACCTCCTCAGTATGTTCTCCCAATTCAGGCGCTACCACTCCTACGCGAGTCGGTGTTTCACTCATTCGAACAGGGTTTCCTACAACTGAAATAGAACCATAACTAGGATGTTCTACCTGGACGATGTAGCCGTTCGCCAAGTTTGTGTCATCGCTTACTACCTCCTCATAGGTTTTGACTCTTCCATAACGCTGGCCTGCGGAGCGGAGCCGCTGTTCCCACTCTTCGGTCGTCCGAGAAGGAAAAACGTCGTCGATTATTGCTCGAAGCGTTTCGACATCTTCAAGAGCGGGCACCAAAGTAGCGAATCTGGGGTCATCTACTAGATCTTCGCGATCAAGACACAAGGCGAAGTCATTCCAGAGATGTTCGGGGATTCCGAGAAGGTAGATGTAGCCATCGCTAGTCGGGCAACGATGCACAAGACCTCTTAAAATTGGGTGGTTATTGTTAGGCCGCCCAGGCGACTTGCCGCTCAACATTGTGTATGTCATCTCTGAGGATTGAGCAAAAATTGCACTGCCAACGAGTGAGACATCAACGCGCTGCCCTACGCCCGTGCGCTCTCTGTGGACAAGAGCTGCGAGGATCCCAGTAATAAGATTTTGTGCGCCGAAGTGATCACCGATAACGGCACCCACGATTGTCGGGTGCCCATCATCGTGTCCCGTAACCGAAACGATTCCTCCCTCGGCTTGGCCTACCATATCGGCGCCTTCGCGCTGAGAATTAGGTCCTTCAGGTCCGAAAGTAGAGCCAGCAGCATAAATCAGTGAAGGATTTATCTTTTTCAGGGCGTCGTAGTCGATGCCCCACTCCTCGACAGTGCCAGGAACAAAGTTGTGAATCAAAATGTCAACGGCCTCGACCAAGCGCATCAAGGCTCTCTTGCCGCCGGCAGTCCGCAGGTCCAGTGTCACCGAGCGTTTTCCGCGGTTATTTGCTTCAACGTAAGGAGAACGATCATCATCAATGGCAACAGTTAGCCATCGACCTAGGTCACCCACTTCCGGTAACTCAATCTTTGTGACCTCAGCACCAAGGTCGTGCAACATTGCCGCCGCCTGTGGTCCTTGAACCAAAATAGATAGATCTAAAACCCTGTAACCGCTGAGCGCCCCCACGACTATGACGCTAGCGCATCAAGTTTGTGCGTTTACTCCGGACTCTGAGTTGCTTCCAGCAACGTCTCTGTTCCCGGCGCGGTTCGAGGTCAGCTAGCCGCAAATCCTCTCTCTAAGTCCTCGATAATGTCAGATATTGTTTCTAGTCCGACTGAAAGCCGCACCAGGCCCGGAACGACGCCTGCTTTAATCTGCTCCTCGGGAGTCAGTTGTGAGTGAGTCGTTGAAGCGGGATGAATAGCGAGACTCCGCACATCCCCGATGTTGGCAACGTGGCTATGTAACTGCAGAGCATTCAAAAATCTTTTGCCGGCCTCGACGCCACCCTTAATTATGAACGCAGGGACTGACCCATAGCCACGGCCTTGACCAAAGGCGTTGAGACGCGAATGCCAAGGACTGTCAGCTAAACCCGCATACTGAACAGCTTCAACCTTCGGATGGGCATTCAGATACTCCGCAACCTGTTGAGTGTTCGAAAAGTGTCGCTCCATTCGCAGACTCAAGGTCTCAAGTCCCTGGAGAAAGTAAAACGCATTTTGTGGCGAGATTGCAGCGCCGACATCGCGAAGTAACTGCACCCGAGCTTTAATGATGAATGACCCATTTCCCAAGGCAGGCCAATATGCCAAACCGTGATAGCTGGGGTCGGGTTCGGTGAAGTTAGAGAATCTGCCGCTCTCTCCGTAGTCGAAGTTGCCGCCATCTATGATTACGCCACCAACGGAATTTCCGTGCCCTCCAATGAACTTGGTCATCGAGTGAACGACGATGTCAGCCCCAAGTTCAAGCGGCTTTATCAAGTAGGGAGTCGCAACCGTGTTGTCTACTATTAGTGGAAGCCCACATTGGTGCGCTACCCCCGATACACCAGTTATGTCGAGGCAGTCATTGCGCGGATTTCCAATACTTTCCGCGTAGAAAAGCTTTGTGTTTGGCTGGACTGCTGACTGCCAAGCATCTAAATCGTCAGGATCATCGATAAAAGTTGTTTGTATTCCCATTTTGGGAAGCGTGTAATGCAACAGGTTGTATGTGCCCCCATACAAAGAGGCCGAGGCCACTAAGTGATCTCCTGCCTCCGCCAAATTAAGAATCGCTAAAGTCTCTGCTGCTTGCCCGGAGGCCACAGCTAACGCACCCGGGATTCCTATCGCCGTATCAGTGCCACTTTCTAACGCTTGAAGACGTGCTTCTAGCACCATTTGAGTTGGATTCATTATCCGGGTGTAAATGTTGCCCACCTCAGCCAAAGCGAATAGATCTGCTGCATGGTCAGTGTCACGAAACACGTACGACGTGGTCTGATAAATCGGAACGGTCCTGCTGCCAGTTGTCGGGTCAGGCTCTTGTCCCGCATGTATTTGCTTTGTTTCGAATCCCCAATTTTCGTTCATTTCTGTTCCTCTCTAAGTATTTTTGATATTCAGAGGGGTGGACAAAGGAGCCATCTACGCCAAGAGAAAATCTCATGGGACACTTTGTTGCGCCGACTTAGAGCCGTCGCCATATCCCTACAAAGTAGGAAAGCACCTTGGGTGTCCACCCCAGGTTGCTGGGCACACGAATGTGTGCCGCTCTTGATAACGACGCCATTTGAACAGATCGGCAGTATGAACGCAACTCGTATTGACATAAACAGGCCAGAAGGAGTCGCCAGTATTTCTGCTCTCTGACACACTAAGTCTGTGTCGAAGTACCCCCGAGTCAAAGAGACTGATGCAGACGGTATTGAACGATTGATCTCACTCGAGCTAGCTGACGACGCAATTTACCGGACTTCTAAAGCGGCAATGTGGGAAGGCAGGCTTCCATACGCGGCGGTGATCGATATCGCGGTGTCACGGGTGGGTTCTGCTGATTTAGTGGTTGCAGAGACGAAACACGGACAAATTCGTTGGTCGCTCAAGAGCGGTCACAATTTGCGAGACGAAATCGAGCGACGCAAAAGCGAGAACAACTAACTGTCGGGAAACGTTCATAGGTCAGCGCTGTGGAGCAAATCAGCTCGCGACGCCGTTTAAGATGAACAGACACGATTGGAAGTTTCATGATTACAGGAATGCCTCGAGTTGCCATCGCTGTTGAGAAGTTCGACAAAGCAATGTCGAAATTCCAAAATGAGTTAGGCATGCACGTTGTTGATTTCTCCCCAGAGACAGTTCCGTCTTTGGGAGCACACGTCGGCATGTGTCAGCCCCAAGGGGGCAGCAACATCGAATTGATGGCACCTTCCAACCCCAATGAACCATTAAGTCAAGCGCTCCAAAAGTTTCTTGATCGACGCGGCGAAGGAATTTACGCAGTAATGCTCGAAGCTCCTGACCCCAACGCCGAAGCAGAAGAACTGCTCAATAGGGGAGTGAAGGTCTTACCGCTGATGAGGGGCGCAGGTGGCCGCGACATACACCCAAGCTCAACGCATGGGGTGCTGATAAGGGTTTACCCGGACGGATCTGTTGGGCAGCCAGACCTTCCCGAGAGCGCACCGCCTCACTATTCAGGAATCCAAAAGGTCCTGGTCGCTACCAACGACGCCTCTCTCGCCGCAGAGGTCTACGGATCTCGATTAGGACTGCAGGCAGATAGCCCAGTGATCGACAATGACAGAGGCGTTCTCAGCTCAACCATCCGTCCACCTACGGGTGGTGTGATCGAGTTGCTTTCACCTGTTGACACAAGTCGAGAGTTCGGTCTAACCCTAGAAGCCTTTCTTGATGCCAAAGGAGAGGGTGTTTACGGCTTAGCTTTGAACTCCAGCGATGAACCCAAAGCCTACGAACTGGACCTTTTTGGCACAAAGTTCCTCATTAACCATTAGGCATTTTGCTTACGTCGATTTGTCAATCACCGGATTCGGGCGCAACAGCACCGCGAGCCCTATTATGAAGGCAGCCTTAAGAGCCGCAAGGACATAGAAACATGCGTAGCGAGACAAATTTAGATTATGAAGTCGTAGTCGTCGGGGCGGGAGTCGCCGGCATTTACCAAATTAAACGTCTAATCGATATGGGAATTAAAGCAACGGTACTCGAAGCTGACGCCGACCTAGGCGGCACGTGGTACAACAACCGATACCCAGGAGCAAGATTTGATTCCGAGAGCTACACCTATGGGTACTCGTTCTCAAAGGAGATTCTGGATGAGTGGCACTGGAAAGAAATGTTCTCTGGTCAGCCCGAAAATCTCAAATACCTGAATTTCGTCGCTGACAAATTCAACTTGCGTCAGCACATGCAGTTCAACTGCCGCGTGCAGTCAGCAATCTTCAATGAATCAGAGGAGCTTTGGGACATCAAGGTTTCGGACGGACGCGAACTTCGATGTCGTGTCTTGATTCTGGCTTTGGGTCTTCTGTCACAGCCCACGATGCCCCGTGTTGCGGGAGTCGAAGATTTCCAAGGCCGGTCATGGCACACCTACAATTGGCCCCATGAACAGGTCGACCTCCGAGATCAGCGAGTAGGCGTAGTAGGCACTGGAGCCACCGCCATCCAAGTCATTGGAGAAATAGCGGACAAGGTAGGCGAACTGACGGTATTCCAAAGGCGACCTAACTGGGTTGCCCCCCTTAACAACAGCGAGATTTCCCCGGCTCAGATGGATGAAATTCGAGCCAGGTATGACGAAATATTTGAAACCTGTGCGCGAACCCCAGGGGGCTTTGAGCATGAGCCGGACCGCAGAGGGTTTTACGAAGTTAGTCAGGAAGAGCGATACGAGCTCTGGGACCAGCTCTACGATGAGCCCGGCTTTGCTATATGGCTCAGAAACTTCAGAGAAATCTTCACAGATGAAGAAGCCAACGCAGAGATATCAGCATATATTGCCGAACGAATTCGTGGTCGAGTAGACGATCCTGAGGTAGCCGAAAAGCTAATTCCCAAAGATCATGGATTTGGAGTGCAGCGGGTCCCCATGGAGACCGGTTACCTAGAAGCCTTTAATCGAGAAAATGTGCAGCTCGTAGATATCAGTGAAACCCCTATAGAACGGGTCACTGAAACTGGAATTCGAACAAGCGACGGAGACTACGACTTTGACATCATCGTCTACGCAACTGGTTTCGACGCTATAACCGGCTCTTTCGACCACATAGATATCCGAGGGCGTAACGGCACGACTCTCAAGGAAAAGTGGTTCGATAGCCCAACAACCTTCCTTGGAATGATGGTTTCTGGCTTTCCTAACTTACTCATGCCGTCAGGCCCTCAAAGCGGATCTGCGTCGACTAACTATCCCCGCGGAATTGAGAATGGAGTGGACTGGTGCACAGAAATGCTCGAGTACCTTTACGACAACGAGCTTGGCTACTTTGAGGCTACCGAGGAGGCTGAGAGTCGCTGGACTGAGCACGTCGTAAAGATGTATTCCGTGATGTTGATGCGTAAAGCCCAGTCATGGTTCACCGGATACAACAGCAACGTAGACGGCCATGAAGCTGGGAAGGTTCGTTACATGGTTTATAACGGTGGAACACCTAAATATGTTGCAACGATCGCTGATGTTGCGGACAAAGATTACGAAGGTATCCGGTTCAGCAACGATGCCCACATGCCTGTGGAAGTCGTTACGGCTGATTAAAGTCGCAGAGCGAACTCGGCGTCCCAAGACTGTGGGCGGCTCCTATCCGTCTCTTTCAGTCGCTATTTTCTCAAGGTTTCGTAAGCAATCCGGACAAAGGGCTCTGCGGTCGTAAACGCTTTCATTTCTAAGACGACCAAAGTGCTCAGCCCATATTTCATTCCAGAATAAAGAACCTCCATTTTCGCTTTCCACCGGGGAAGGAAAGACGATTGCACAAAGTTGACAGGTGGCTAACCCGAGTTCCTCAATTAGACGTAATCGAAAGCGTTCTATGGGTTGCAAAGAAGGTGCGGGCAGAGTCCGCTGACACGAGAAATCAGAGTCGACGCGGATCAAACCCACGCGTAGGTGCAAGGCAGCTTCAATTTGCTCTTCGCTAAAATTAGCCTCGCCGAGATAGAAAGCGCAGTAAACGCGACCTGCGAAAACGGAGCATGCGTAGGCGTCGCCTAGCGTTGAAATGAACCTCGAAGGGGACGTCCGAACTTGAACCGCTATTAACTCTGAGTCTCCCGCAAGATATCCGCCGGAGTGGCTGATTCCGATCACATCAGGACGTGGATTGCTGAGGCCCTTCGGGACTTCCGGAAGCGAGAGACAGTTGAGCCCTGAGGGGGCAAGGAGCCAAGAACTAACCGACTTTCGCAAGCGAAGACCATCTTCTTTGGGTGAACGATTGCTCATGTGTGTCGGGGCTTCACTATTGGGGGATCGAATTAAGGGCTACTGATGGTGCCACTGAAAGAGCGTATCTCGGGCACTGCAGCTTCAAGAGCTCTCCTAGCTGTTAAGAACCCTACATGTTGCAGGCGACTATTCGTATTGGGCTTAACGGCGACAAAGCTGGGCGAGAAAATGCTGGAGCCTTTCCAAGGGCCTCTTTTCTTCAATGTCGCGTTTTCGTAGCTCTTGCAGAGAACCGCACCCGCAGTCTGGTATCTCGGGATCGCCGAAGTGTAAATGAGGGCAACCTAAGCGGTGGTCCAAGAAAACGGTTCGCTCGTACTTGGAGCCATCAGCGTTGAAGCGAATGTACCTTTGGGCACCCCCGGCGAATCGCCGGTCGAACATCATTGCTTAATAATACTTGCAATTCCCCAACCTCTACCGGAACGTGCCTTCACGTTATTCAGAGAACTAGATCCGGCGTTAATTCGTGAGTGCACGAAGCTAGATTTAGACAACCCGTTATGGATGAAAGGAAGGGAAATGATTACTGTCGCTACAAGGTGGGAAGGAACTCCTCGAGCTATTCATGCCGTTGAAGCGGGGTCTCGAGCCGCGAAAGTTCAGCATGAGACCTGGGGTGCAAAAAACCCACGGCTACTTCGACCAGTCGCTGGATCTGGAGGAATGGAAGTGGCTATCTATGTGACTGATTTTGCCTCTATGGAGGAGTACGGAAAATTTTGGGACCAAGTCGCGGCGAGCGATTGGTTTCTGCAACTCCAAAAAGACGTTGCTGCCGCTCATCCGGATTTACGCATGGCAGAACAAGTCGTCATGTACAACGCCATAGCTGACTGAGGTCCACGAACCTGTGTGTATCGGTTACGGGCGCAAACACAGAACCTCGACACCTCATTATGCAACAGGTAGTGAAGCACAGGCGCGAGTTTCTTTGTCGCGTCAGCACGCAACCAGACGAAAGTGTTTGTGGTTTAAGCACGCCCTCTATCCGACGCTAGAAACAGCGCCGACCAGAAAGTTTGCAAAAATCGAAGTGAGTGCGTGGCACTCAGATGGAAGCTGTTAGTCGCAGAATGCGAATTAGGTATACCTAAACAACCCGTACGTTCTGAGCTTCGTCGCCTTTGCGGCCCTCGCCAATCTCGAATTCGACCGTCTGGCCTTCTTCGAGAGAGCGGTAGCCAGCGCCCTCGATATTTGAATAGTGAACGAAGACGTCGGCGCCTTCCTCGCGTGAAATAAATCCGAAGCCCTTCTGAGCATTGAAGAACTTAACTGTTCCTTGTGGCATTGATTGCCCTCAATTTCTTTCTGTACGACTAAACGAAAATTTCGTACCCCTTGACGATAAGGGTCTGAGCACCAGAAAGGAATGCCCAATAACGAATTCTTTTTCTTCTTCTCAAATTATTTTGGCTTAAGGGCGAGGTCCCCATGGCGCAGACCGCATTAGTTGAATCTCTTGTCGCTGCAGGAGAGGTCGAAGCTGAGCAGCGAATGTCATGAACGCGTCGTCCTCAAAGAGGTTGGACCAAAAATCTCTACGCTCTGCGTCGCTAGCGAAACGCCAAATATGAATTAGTTGGTGCAAGGGGCCAGTATCAGAGACAAAGTAGCCAACCAGAAAATTTGAATGACCTCCGGCTTCGAGAGCCGGCCAACCCAGAGACGAATAGAGCTCCAAAACTTTCGGCATTTGCCCAACCGACACTTCGTAAGTTCGGCGTTCATAAAGTTCGAGGTTGTTCATGCCCCAATAGTAAGTTCTAGCTGCGCTAAATAAGAAATCTCATTGACCGTACAGGACCGACCTACCGAACCCACTCATGATGCACATCAAGATTTTGGTAGGTGATGTCAGTGGTCGCTTGGGCCTCGGCGGCGCCTTCTTGGGTAGCGTCTAGCTCGTTGTTGTCGGTCGCTGTATCCCATGATTCAAACTCAACAATTGTGACCATCTTGCCCGGAACATCTCGATCGGTGCACAGCATTAATTTTTTGACTTTAGTTTCAGTGTCGGCCGAGTTGAAGTAACCCTCGATTTCAGCACGCGCTTCTTCGACGTCGCCGGTTTGTTCCATTATCTGTACGAATTTCATTACTCCACCTTTGGTAATTGACTTATTTGCAGAATCTATTGCCTCGTTCGTTAAAGATCCTCGAGCTCGCCGATTTCTTTTAACGAAATTTGTAATCGTCCCGTTAGGCATAGACCTGGAGAGAAGCTGAGAGTGAGTATTTCAATTCCATGATCTAGATGGTCTACTTGAAGATGTTTGGTAACTGTTATTTCAAGAAGGCTCAGCAGTCATGTCCTCAGAAATTAATGATCTAGAGCGATTGGTCGCACTTCGAGACTCTGGTGAGATCAACGCGGAGGAGTTCGATGCCCTCAAGGCGCAACTATTAGCCCCGGAGAGTCAGAAACTTCCGGACGCTGAAGAAAAAAAGCGCTTGATCACCATGACAGTTGTCGTCACGTTATTGGTGTGCGGTGCAGCGTTCGGGCTCTACTCTTCGTTGTCCGGGTCGTCGAATCAGTTGCCGCCTGAAGAACAAGCTTTCGTGAATCAATTTGTGTCCACTGGCGCAGTGTCGGACTTTGGCGGACTGGGTGAAGTTGGCTTCTCTTCGTCGGACGCACGATGCGTGGGAACAAACTTTGTGGATCGAGTCGGTTTGGCGGCGCTTAGCGATCGCGACGATGGGTGGATGATGGCGGAAGAGCTTCCATCTGAACTGGCCTTACCTTTTTTTGAATCGATGAGCGACTGCGTTAACCTGAAAGAGTTGGCAGCCATTGGTATGGCGGAGGGGGCCGAAGTTGATGTCGCTCTCTTTGACTGCGCGCTAGACGACCTCTCCGAAGGAGAATTGGTGGAGCTGCTTGCTGCTCCTATGGACGAGCTTGAGATCGAGAACGGTGCGGCGGCTCGTCTTCTCCTACCGATTCTCGGTAATATTTTCGACTGTGCTGCGCAGTTGCCCGATTTTGATCTAGGGGAGCTTATGGAGCTGGACTGGTAGGCATTGCTTTGTAGCCGACGTAAGCGCCGTAGAGATGGACGGCTCCGGCGATGATGCAACCCCATGCGCCCCAACCCAAAAACGAAGTTTCGAGAATTAACTTAAGCAGTAACGATCCCACTAATACAGCGTTCACTATCAGAAGAACTTCTTCCCAAGTTTTCCCTTTGGGGCTATCAGGAAGTTTGTCACTGCCCGTAGCTTGAGCAAAACAAACCATTAGCGAGATCACGAGCGCTAGAAGAGCGATCACGCCGAGGAGCGCATTTGGGGCTTGTATGGCGGATTGCGAAATTCCCCACTGACCGCTTCCGAATTGATGCCAAGGAGCGAATATCAGCAAAAGCAGAAGGATCGGCCCGCTGGTAAGCATTAGTTGAAAACGGCGCTCTAGCTTTTGGAAGTCCATGATCTCTCCTGAAAGTTGCTGAGCAAAGTCCCCATTGACTTTAGATTACGGGTTCTCGATATATGAGTTATTCACTCGTGAACTTGACGAAGCCCGACTGGGCACTTCGGTCTACTTCGAATATTGCCTATCGCGACCATCTTCTAATTTATGGCGCGTTAGTAACCCATTTAGCCTAAGGTGCGCCAGTGTCCAGCCAAATAGACCCTGATGGTGTCAACTCCTTTGTCAATAACTGTTATCCCGAGTTAGGCAGTCGTTGCGTTGAGATTGGATCCGATTTCGCCCTAGCGGAATATGACTTGAGTGGTATTGCAAGACGACCAGGTGGATACATTTCGGGACCGGATCAATTCCGATTGGCGGATGGAGCGCTATGGTTTTTGACCTTTCACGCGATCGGGCGGTACGAGGAGATGTCTGTGACTAGTGAGCTATCAATTCGCTACCTTCGACCCGCTCTTGGTGAGCGTCTTTTCGCTCGCGCACAGCTGCAGGGCCACACTAGGCGCAGTGTCGTGGGTTCGGTTTCGCTATGGTGCGATTCGAATGAAGAGAAAATAGTCTCAGTGGGTCAAGGGACCTATTCGTTGCCTGTTGCGTAAATGATGTCTATTGGAAACAGAGCGGCCTGCTTGCGTCAAAACCAATAAAGTTCCACCAGGGTTCTTCATAGGGCGGGGTTTTGCAGGGTGCTGGAGAGATATCGAATATTAGATTTATCGGACGACAGAGGCCACTTCTGCGGAATGATATTGGCGCAGCTAGGAGCAGAAGTAATCGCGATTGAGCCGCCCGGTGGGCAGCGCTCTCGTTTCCAAATGCCATTCGCTGGTAATGAAAAAGATCCTGAAAAATCATTGACCCATTGGGCCTATAACCGAGGTAAGCATTCCTTGGTCTTGGATCTAACTCAGAGCAGCGATATGGAACGTTTCGATCAGCTAGCCGCAACCGCCGACGCAATCGTGGCATCAACTCCTTTGGGGCTTGACCTGGAACAACTTCGGGCCAAGTACCCCCATTTGGTTACCGCTAGCATCTCTGGCTTTGGATTGACCGGTCCGAAATCAGATTGGGCTAGCAGCGATATCGTAAACTCAGCAGCCAGCGGAACGTTGGGCATAACGGGTGATCGCGACCGGGCCCCTGTGCGGCTTTCGATACCTCAAACTTGGCATTTTGCGGCATCTGATGCGCTGTGTGGGATTCTTCTGGCCTTAAGGCAACGTGACGCTTCGGGCGCCGGTCAGCACGTTGATGTGGCGGCTCAACACAGTTATTTGTTCGCGACGCAGTATCAAATGCTTTCACCATTTGCGGGCGCTCCTAGTGCCCGACGGCTGTCGGGCGGTGCAGAGATTGGCCCAATCACCCTGAAACTTGTCTACGAGGCGGCCGATGGCTTCGTCTCCATTGTCTTTTTAGTGGGACCGACAGTTGGTCCCTACAACACTCGTTTATTCAGGTGGATGGACGAAGAGGGAATGTGCCCACAAGAGTTTCTTGATGTTGATTGGATTGGTTTTGGTACGCAACTTCTATCCGACCCACGTGCACCGGCGCTGCTCAATCGGGGCGCCGAGGCGATTAATGAGTTCACGAAGACTAAGACCAAGGATCAGTTACTGAGTGGCGCCTTAGAAAGAAACCTGCTTCTCGGACCAATTAACACAACCACCGACCTTCTTGAAATGGAGCACGCAGTAGAACGTCACTTTTGGAGTGATATTGAAGGCACCAAGTTCGCAGGCCCGATAGCGCGCCTCAGTGACACTACTTTGGCAACCAAGAACCGGGCCCCAAGACTCGGAGAGCACAGCTTCGCTGAAGGGCGCGATTGGAATTACCCAGCGGCGGACTTGGCCCAAACATCGGCAGACCCTCTAGAAGGTGTCAAGGTGCTGGATATGACATGGGCAATAGCTGGTCCCTATGCCTCCCGAATAATGGGCGATTTCGGGGCCGACGTGCTGAGAATCGAATCAGAACTGAAGCCATGCATTATGCGAGGTGCGGGTCCTTTCGTCGCAAACGAGGCTGGAGCAGACAACTCTCTAAGTTATTTGTCCATTAACGCGTCGAAACGCTCTCTTGCCATTGATTTAAGCCAACAGGCTTCCAGGGCAATTATGGAAGAGCTCGTTGAATGGGCGGATGTTCTTATCGAGTCTTATTCAGTAGGCGTAATTGGTCGCATGGGGCTCGGATACGAGCATTTGCGTAGCATTAACCCTCGACTCATCATGGTCTCTACCTCTCTGATGGGCCAGACCGGCCCTATCAGAGAAATTTCCGGGTTTGGTAGTATCGGGGCAGCCGTCGCTGGATTCTTCCCCTTCGGTGGCTGGCCTGATCGACAGCCGTGCGGCCCTTATGGGGCATACTCGGACTACATCTCTCCACGCCTAACTCTGTCGGTAGTCCTTGCGGCGCTTGAACACAGAAGGAGCACTGGTCTAGGTCAGCATGTTGACTATTCGCAGATGGAAGCCGCAGCTCAATTGTTGAGCCCTGCTTTCTTGAATGATGAAATAAACGGCGTCGAAGGGACGCGGATTGGCAACGCAGACGTTAATTATGTTCCTCATGGCGTTTACCGTGTGGTGGGCGAAGATAATTGGCTCGCCATTGCTTGCGAAGAAGATTTTCAGTGGGTCTCACTAAGTCGGGTGATAGGAGCTCATCACTTGTCCTCTCTCGGTGTTGACGAACGTCGGGAAAGAGAATCGGAGATCGATGAGCTGATTTCGAGTTGGGCAAAAAATATTGATGGTGGAGTAGCGGAAGTGGAACTCCAGTCACTTGGCGTTCCTGCTCACCGAGTTCTCTTTGCTCCTCAAGTCGCGTTGGACCCTCAACTTGCTCACAGAAAAGCTTTTAGTGAAGTTAGTCATCCACGTCACGGTGCGGTGTGGATCGAAGATTCAGCTATCCATTTGTCTCGTACCCCGGGGTATGCGCGCGTTGCAGCTCCACCAGCTGGCGAGCATCTATTCGAAGTGCTTACAGAAATACTAGGTCGCAGCGCAGACGAAGCGGCTGATCTGATTGCGACCGGCATTTTTCGGTAATCGGCGGCGCTTTGGGAGATAATGGAAGAGTGGACCCCGAGATGTATCAACCGGCATTCGATGATGCCGTCAACCGGATTGTAGAACTAGCATCCGGGGATCTGGGCAGGTCGATCCCTCATATTCCTGATTGGACTGCTAAGTCGGCCGTCATCCATGTTGGCCTCGTATTTGCCTTCGTTCAGAAATCGATCTCTCAAGGGTCTGCCCTTTCCGATCAGGGAGTTGCAGGATGGGCCAACGACACAGCTAATCAGCCGGACTCGATGAACCTGTCGACGTGGTTTGAAGGTGTTGCCGGTGAGTTGAGAGAGACGATATGGAAACACAGCCCGGAAGAAACTGTATGGACCTCCAGTCGGACATTTGGTACCGCAAAGTTCTGGATGCGTCGCATGACTCAGGAGGCTGCAATGCACCGATGGGATATCGAGTCAGCGTATAAAGAACCCAAAGAGATAGAGCCGCGTCTAGCGGTTGATGGAATCGATGAGTTTTACGGGTTTTTCGTTAGCGAAAGAATGCCAGCAGTATTTGCTGGAAACGGAACGTTGCACTTGCATGCCATCGACGTAGATGGTGAATGGATGATCACCCGGAACAGTGACGGCATTGACGTAGATCATTCGCATGGCAAGGGAGATGTGGCAGCGCGAGGGACAGCTAGTGATTTGTTGCTCTTCGTGTGGCGAAGGCAGGGCTATGACGTCCTAGAGACGTTCGGTGATACATCTTTGTTAGAGGAACATCAGCGTCTATTGCAGATTTAGAACCCATTGTTGTGATCAACTAGGCCTTTGGAGGAAAGAAATATGAAATCGACGACAATGACTGAGTTGTTATGTCAACAGTTGGATGATGCTGAGTTCGGTAAGACTGGGCGCAGATCATTCTTCGAATATCGAGACACTGGCCTGAGCAAACTTACCGATGGGGAGTATCGCGCTCAGGTTATGCGTGCGACAGATGTGATGGAAACCACGGGATGGCACTACCACGAGTGCGACCTTCAATTCGTCTACGTGTTGAACGGGTGGGTGGATCTTGAGTTCGAAGACGGCCGGTCCGAGAGGGTTTCCGCAGGCGCAGCATTGTCGATTCCGCCGGGAATGGTCCACAACGAAACAGGGTGTTCGTCGGACTTCGAAGCACTCGAGGTAGTTGCCCCCGCTGAGATGCAAACTGTTCCCTGCGACCCGCCCGCCTGATTAGCTGACTTGGGAAACTGCGGTATCGATTGCTTGCCGCGTAGTGGTCACCATTTCATCAATGTGACTCTCTTCCACCGTAAAAGGCGGTCCAAACATAACTGCGTCTTCGAAAATGCCGGAGCCGCTTGGGTAAATCCAAACACCCTTTTCCAGAGCAATGGAGCTCACCAATTCACCAAAAGCACTCGACCGTGGAAATGGTTCACCCGTTTCTCGATTTGCCACCAAGCCAAGGCCTTGTAACAGCCCAAGTCCCCTGACGTCATCAACATTTGGGTGGTCGCTGAATTCCTCGTTTAGTCGCTCTCGAAGTAATTGGCCCATGGAGTCTGCTCTGGAAACTAAGTCCTCTTCACGCACTATTTCCAGCACTTTCCCAGCTACAGCGCAGCACATGTCGTGGCCAGCAAAGGTATAAAACATAAGAGCTAAATCACTGTTGCCTATGGGCTCCACTACACCGGGACGGCAATAAACGCCTCCAATTGGCACGTAGCCGCCGCCGAGGCCTTTGCCCGCTGCGATTATGTCGGGCGTAAAATTTAAAGCTGCGTGACCCATAGCAGTGCCCAGACGACCGAAGCCGGTCATAACTTCATCAGCGATAAGCAGAATCTCGTTTTTGGCGCAGATTTCTGCAGTTCTCGGCCAATAGTCGGGTGGCGGGACATAGGCCCCTGCAGCTGCACCGATAACTGGTTCGCCAATGAAGGCACTAATTGTTTCGGGTCCCTCTATCTCGATTACTTTCTCAAGCTGCTCAGGGTCGTAATGACTCGTTTTGGGCATCGTAATTAAGGCCTTCTCAAGTCCCTTTCTCCTCCTGTCGTGAGTGCCTGCTGACAAAGCGCCGAGCGTTGCGCCGTGATAAGAAATGTCTCGTCCAATAACTTTGAACCGTTCCGGTCGTCCCGATGCAACGTGATGCAGCTGAGCTACCCGGATAGCGGCGTCCACTGATTCTGAACCTCCGCTGACAAACACGCATCTCCATGATGGATCGGGAAGCCAGTTGTCTGAGACTTCCTCAACCAGCGCAACTCTTGCTTCAGTTGCGAAGACAGGAACTACGTAATCGAGGCGACTTAACGCCTCCGCCGCCACTTGAGCGATCTCTGGCCGACCGTGCCCGATATTGGTAACTATCGCCCCGCCACCAGCGTCAAGAAATCGAGCCCCCTCTGAAGTATGTAACCAAACCCCTTCGGCTTTGGTAACCATCGTGGGGCTAGTTCCTGGCACTAAGGGAAAACGCGTCGTATCCATGCCTAAACAATAGGGCCATCCCAGCCTTTGGGAGAATGTCGTGGTTCACTAAGGTTGTGCGTTACTTAACTCGTCCTCTTGTAGCGGCCTTGGTGGCTTTATTTATTTTGGCTAACGGTGGGGGACTGCTAGAGCTAGCTATTGGGGCGGTTCTGTTTCTTCTCATTGATCTGGGTTCGCGTTACGTCGTTCGGCGGGTTAGTCGTAACTAAATTTCGGCTGGAAGGACTTCGGTATGACACTTGATCAGATAGCAAACTGGGCGCAAATTGTCGAAGCTGTGATCCTTTCACTTTCGATTGTGTTCATCGGTGCGGAAGCCCGACAGACGCTTCAGCACAGTCGGACACAGTTTGGGCACGGGCTCACCGATCGTCTCTACGATCGGTACTTTGCGATATCACGAGATCCAAATTTCAGTCAGTTTCTCGTCAAAGACTGGTCAAGTGGTGAGCTGAGTACCGAAGAAAACTTTAGGGCGCTCAATCTTCTAGGCGCAGACTTAATAGACCTATTTGATACATACGATGCGTGGAAAGAAGGACTAGTCGGTCGAGTCCACGTAGACATGAGAATGCAACTCATCAAACTCGGAGCTTTCTTGTCTCCGATAGGTCGTTCCACCTGGGATCATTGGAAAATAACTCGTGACGAAGAATTCCAAATTTGGTTCGAAACAGAGGTGTACGGATCTCCGCTTTCGCCCGATGCGTGATTCGAGGCGACCCTCGCGAATAACACTTTGTTTGGGGATACTAGCGCCAGCGCATGCGGCTAGATAATCACCTATTGTTGTAGCCATGCGAGCAGTCTTGTGTAAACAGTTTGGTCCTCCCGAAGATTTAGTTATAGATGAAGTAGCTGATCCAACACCCGGTCCAGGGGAGGTGCTGATAGAAGTTAAGGCTGCGCCCGTTACGTTTCCCGACACTCTCATGTTGGAGGATAAGTACCAGTTCAAAGCTGATCTGCCATATATTCCCGGAGGAGAAGTCGCGGGCACTGTTACCGCCATTGGCGCGGATGTTACTGGGATCGAAGTCGGAGAACGCGTTGTCTCGGGTCTTGGCGCCGTGGGTGGCTACGCGGAATTTGCTGTAGCGAAAGAAAATGCCGTTCGAAAGCTTCCAGACGGCGTAGGTTTCGCCGAGTCGACCGGTTTGTTGTACGCCCACGGAACCACTTATTACGGTTTAAAGGAAAGAGCCGATCTTCAACCAGGGGAATCCCTTTTGGTGCTCGGAGCTGGAGGTCATGTAGGCCTATCGGCGGTTGAAATCGGGAAACTTATGGGCGCACGGGTTATTGCAGCGGCCTCAAGCGAAGAAAAACTTGACCTGTGCAGGGAGCGCGGCGCTGATGAGACCATTAACTACTCCGAAGAAAGCTTGAAAGACAGAGCGAAAGAACTCACCAATGGCGAAGGGGTAAATGTTATTTACGACGTCGTTGGCGGTGATTACGCCGAACAAGCGCTGCGAGCTATCGCTTGGGAAGGTCGGTTTCTGGTAATCGGTTTTACCGCAGGTATACCCGCTATACCGCTAAATCTAACCCTGCTTAAAAGTTGCCAGATTGTCGGAGTCTTTTATGGTGCAATGACATCGCGAGACCCGAAATTGGCCAATGAGATTGCTGAAGATCTTCTTGGCTGGGTAGCTAACGGGGATCTCAAACCGCATATTTCAGCCACCTATGGTTTGGACGGTGCGGCCGGCGCTTTACGAAACCTCATGGACAGAAAGTCTGTTGGTAAAATAGTTATAGAACCCTAGGTGCCTTGTGCTCTGGTTCGTTAACTTTTAGCCAACGATGAAACGTTGGTGTGTTCCTTCGGAAACTAAGACTTCGCCGTGTCTAACCCGAATGTCAAAAACGAGCCGTTTGCGGTCGATTTCTGATATTTGGGCTTCCACTTTTACTTCTTCGCCCGATGCCACGGCCGCCGCGTGACTGACGCAAATATGGATTCCGACTGTTGTCTTGCCGTCCTCAAGGTGAGCTTGTACCCCTAATAGGCAGGTGGCCTCTATCAAACGCACCATATCTGGTGTCGAAAGGACTTTGTTTGGTAAATGAGGTGGTGACATCTCATCTGTGACGAGAACTAAGTCACTGAATACTTGGCCTTCTTCGATTTCACTCATAGGGGTGAGGCTAGTGCCCGCAGGGATTCTTAGATTCAATAAATAGTTTCAGGACCTTGATGGACCTGAAATCAAGGAGAAAGCGAAAGGCTCACTTGTTGGTCAGGAGCTGCAAATGATTTTTCTTGATTTGCATTGTTTGCCCTTGGACTAGAAGAAACAGAGCTTCTCGGGCTAACCGTTGTGCTTGCTGTTCGATCGTCATAGCGGAACCCCCCACCTGCGCTACAAGTGCAGCTGCTGAACGAACACAGAGTTCTCCTACAACAGCTCGCGCTAGTGGTAACTCTTCGCTCGTGGCGGAGTCGAGGTGCTCTCGGGCTTCGACTAGTTGCTCTTCGAAAGGGCTGGACCCTAGAAGGCGAATTGAACGGGCAGCCACTCCAAGTGGATTGGAGCCGTTGGCTCTAAGGCCTGTCTTGTAGCGCTCCGCCCAGCTGTCAAAAGTTTCGATGGCCGTTACGGTCGCTTCTGGGACATAGTGTCGCGTAAAGATAAGTTCTGCTGTTGTTGCCGAGTCCACTGCGGCGAGCGATAGGCGCTTACTTGAGAGGCTCTCGCTTTCCCTAGCATCGATCATCGCCCAAATAATTAGATCTTCGTAACGCGCTGCTGTTAGAACAACATCAATATGTCCCCAACCCGTCACAAACGGTGCTGAGCCAGAGAGAAGCCAATTATCGCCATCGGGCTCAGCTAGCAGCGTTGGGGCTCCTGGGCGATTCAAATGCGCAAACGCCACTCCGCCTCTTGCTTCCCCCGTGGCTAGAGCACGGCCCCACCTTTCCCTCATTGGCCCCGTAGTCTCCGCCGCTGCTTTGCTCGGCCCCGCGTGCTGAGCCCAAACAAAACTTGTCGTGAGGCACCCTCCCGACAAAGCTTCGATAATTGCCCACTGAGTCTTCGGTGACGCGTCAAGGCCACCTAACTCGACAGGAGAAAATATGCCGTATAGCTCTGACTCCCGGAGGAGGTCGAGCTGTTGACTGGGAACTTCGCCGGCTCGATCGGTCTCGAGAGCATTTGGAAACAAGTGTTCGTCGGCCAAACTGACTGCTCGCTTAATCAGATCACTGTTTATCTCTTTCATGAGTCGTTAAATAATTCGTAAACGACGGGTGAATAGAGGTGGCCCATACCTCGATCGACTATTCGTTGGAAGCGGTCTCTGGTTAACTTAGCTCCCTCCGTTTCGACACCTACATCCTGGGCAAGCGCAAGCGCGTAGTCGAGGTCCTTAACCGAATAACTAATGGGGAATTGGTCCGAGGGGTACTCACCGCTGGTGATAAAGGTTCCGTGACGCCGTAGAGCAAAACTGTCTGCGGAGCCCTGGCCTAAAAGCTCGAAAACACGCTCTCGGTCAACACCAGCGCGAGTTGCTACGGCCATTGCCTCTGCTAAGGCCGACACATTTTCGAATAAAACCATGTTGTTCATTAGTTTCATTACGGTTCCGGTTCCGACAGGTCCACAGTATGCAACATCGGCGGCCATATGCCTCAACCAAGGCTCTATGCGGCTGAAGATTTCCTCGTCCCCGCCAACGGTAACCGACAAGGTTCCGGCTATGGCATTCGGCACGCCTCGCGCAACGGGAGCATCAGCAAAGTTCGCGCCTTTAGCTTTCAAAGCAGATGCAACAGCGCGGCTTGCACTCACAGTAGTAGTAGTGCAGTCAACGATAACCTGGCCTTCTCGCACTGAATTGACGATGCCTTCCTCGCCGAGACAGACAGATAACATCTCGTGCTCTCCTGGTACACAAACAAAGACCAAATCCGCTTCAGTTGCCTGCTCGATACTTTGAACGGCATGCGCGCCTTTGGTGACGGCGGCCTCGACAGCGGTCGACTTCAGGTCGTACGCCATTACCGGGACAGGGGACTTCAGGCTCAGATTTGCGCACATTGGAGCACCCATCGCTCCGAGCCCGATGAATGAGACAGATTTAAATGCCGGATCGGTCATGAGGCGAGTCTCTCACAGAGATTCTTTGTTGCTGCTAATTCGGCCGAAAAGCAAGACCTAGTTCAAATGGGCTTATCGGATCGCTGCAGCTTTGAAATGTGACCCTCAAGCCAGCGAACTTCTTTGTTTGAAATGAGCCGAGAAATACTCTTTAGCAAATTGCATCTAAGAAAGCGAAGAGGCCTGCATGCTCACTCAAGTAGGCGATATCTTAAGTTGTTACGACCTACGAAACCTAGGTATTTGAATATGACTGAAACGCCCGAAGACCAAGTATTTGCTGACGCAATTGAAGTTGCGAATATACCAACATTACTAATGGTTCTGGTTCAACTGACGGGAGAGCTCCACTGGTTGGAAGAACCGTACATGCCGAAACGTCAGGCTGGCCTTGGCGATAATGACTCTGGCGGTCTGGAGGAACGGCACCAAAAAGAAGTGCGGGAGGCAGCACTTGAAGCCATCCTTTCGTGGCGAAACGGTCGGCCAGTAGCGTTACCGGAACCCGATGAAGACCTCATAGTGCGCATGCTCAGCGTCTCAATGGCTGAGGCGGTCCCTTCCGAATATGGTCAATTTACGGCTGCTCAGTTGGGTCAAGTCAAATTTCTCGATCATGAGAAAGTTACGACACCCGCCGGCTTCAAGGTTCTGGTCATCGGTGCGGGAGTTTCAGGGTTGTGTGCTGCAATTAATTTACAGATGCTTGGTATCGACTTCCAGGTAGTCGAGCGGAACAAAACAGTTGGAGGTGTTTGGTGGGAGAATAGGTACCCGGGTGCAGGCGTGGATACTCCTAACCATCTCTATTCCTACTCATTTGCACCTCATGACTGGGAAAAGTATTTCTGCCTACGAGATGAGTTGCATGGCTACCTTGAGGAGGTTTGCGATCAATTTGACGTGCGTGATTCCATCCATTTCGAGACGAACGTCGAGCGCATCGAGTACCAAGCAACTTCCCAAACTTGGCTAGCGACTTTGAAGCTCGCCGACGGGTCGAAAGAACACGTGGAAGCCAACGTAGTGATCAGCGCCGCAGGGATATTCAACCCGCCGGTCATGCCGCAAATAGAAGGTCTTGACAAGTGGGAGGGCGAAAAGTGGCACACAGCTCGGTGGCCTGAAAGTGCCGACCTCACCGGCAAGCACGTCGCCATCATTGGCAACGGCGCCAGCTGCATGCAGATTGCGCCTGAAATTCAAGAGGATGTAGCTTCGCTGACTATTTTCCAAAAATCCGTGCACTGGGCAGCTCCGTTCGAGCAATTTCGAAAGGAGGTACCCGATCCGCTTCGCTTCCTTTTGAAAGAAGTTCCTTTGTATCGAAACTGGTATCGCGTCCGATTGGGCTGGACCTTTAACGACAGGATTCATACAGCGCTTCAAAAAGATCCGGCCTGGGAGCATCCTGACCGATCGCTAAATGCTCAAAATGATGCGCACAGGGCTTACTTCACGGACTATGTGATAGCTGAGCTTGGTGATAAGGCTGACGAACTTCTCGATCGTGTGCTACCCACCTATCCGCCTTTCGGTAAACGGATGCTCATGGATAATGGTTGGTACAGGATGCTCCGCAACCCGAAAGTCGAATTAGTTGATGAGCATGTCGCCGAAATAGCGGGTAATTCGCTGCGCACAAAAGATGGTGTCGAATATGAAGCAGATACTTTGCTGCTGGCGACTGGCTTCGACGTTTTGAACTTCATAACCACCTACGAAGCCATAGGGCGCTCTGGAGTGTCGCTCAGTGAGAGGTGGGAAGATGACAACGCGAAAGCCTATTTGGGTACCGTTATCCCTGACTTTCCTAACTTTTTTACCCTGTATGGCCCCAATCTTCAGCCAGGTCATGGCGGAAGCCTCATTTTCGTAGTCGAAATGCAAGTTCGATACATAATGGATGTAATCCAAAAGATGCTCGACCAAAATGTTGGGGCTGTTGAAATCCGTCAGGATGTTCACGATGGGTATAACGAAGACGTCGATAACGCCCATGAAAAAATGGTTTGGACCCACCCGGGCATGACGTCGTATTACCGAAACGAGAGGGGCAGAATCGTTGTCAACTCGCCTTGGCGAAACGTTGATTTCTACCAAATGACTCGTGAAGCTCTTCTTGAGGAATACGTCACTGAATCCGCTGGGGAGCTAATAGCTGATTAACTATTCAATTCGAGGTTTATTGCAGTCACCACAGTAGCGATGTCTCCCTTATCGATGCCGAGGTGCAAAACCATGCGGCTGTGATTGCCGGCCCAACGAGTGTTGATCCCATGTTTTGCTAATCGTTCCTCTAAGTTGTCCGAACCTTGGGGCACTGTGACAAAGACCATATTCGTGTTTTGTGCGTCCACGCTGACGCCTTCGACTGTTGCTAATCCTTCGGCGAGGAGCCTCGCATTTTCATGGTCGATCGCTAGGCGATCGATGTGGTTTTCTAGCGCGTGCATACCCGCAGCTGCGATCAGGCCTACCTGACGCATCGCGCCCCCCAGCATCTTTCTCCATTTTCTGGCTTCTGCAATCAAGCTGGCAGGTCCGACGAGAATAGAGCCAACTGGCGCGCCGAGTCCTTTAGATAGACACACTGAAACCGTATCGAAAGGCTCGGCTATCGCCGAAGGTGCGACGCGTAAAGCCACTGCGGCGTTCCAAAGTCGCGCTCCATCAAGGTGGTAGCCCAAATTGTGTTGTCGAGCTACTTTCTCTCCCTCACTTAGCTCAGTTAGGCCAATGACTTTTCCATCAGTTGTGTTCTCGATGCAAAGCAAACGTGTTCGAGCAAAGTGGGCATCATCTGGCTTAATTGAAGATTCTGCTGCCTTGAGATCCAACATCCCGGTGGCAGACATCGGAACGGTCTGCGGTTGGATGCTTCCAAGAACTGCTGCGCCTCCTCCCTCATACATATAAGTGTGGGCGCGATCCCCGACAAGATATTCATCGCCGCGTTGACAGTGCGCCATTAGTGCGCAGAGATTGGACTGTGTGCCTGATGAAACGAATACGGCAGCCTCCTTGCCTAAGAGGTGAGCGGCGTACTCCTCGAGTCCCAAAACGCTGGGGTCATCTCTGAAAACATCGTCGCCTACCTTCGCATTAGCTATCACCTGACGCATCGCTTCGGTCGGCTGAGAAACGGTGTCAGATCTCAAATCGATCATGTTATTAATTTGCCACGTTAAGCCACCCCGAGCATAGCTACGGCAAATGAAAGCCATATAAGACGGTCAAATTTACCGAAGTTTGACCAGCCAAAGCCCTTAGCGGCTCAGGGTTGTGTATCGCCGAAGGATAAGTCTGATGCTGCTGCGGATATTTAAAAGTCTGTTTTTCTTAGGCGATCATGGCCGCACTGCACGTTTATTTCTTTGAGCTAGTTCTCGAAGTTTAGGTTGAGCCAGATTCACAAACCTGCACGCTAACGACCTGGTCTCCCTCGGGTCGATGAGGTCTATGACATCGCCCCGATGGGCAGCACGAAATGGAGACCGAAGCCGGAGTAAGCGTTCCTCGATCGCCAGTCGATGCGCCTCAGGGTCTTCGGCAGCTTCGATTTCGCGTCGGTAAGCGGCAGCCACTCCTCCCTCGATTGGTATCCCACCCCATTCCCCTGAGGGCCAACCAAACCTTAAGTTCAGACTATTTGGAAGTCCTATCGAATTAGGGGCATCGGCTGCAACGCCGTAACTCTTGCGAACCATGAATTCAATTTTGGGAACTTGACATTCAGCTGAGGCAATAAGTGCCCGGGCGCCCCTTCTCATGGTGGCAATTTGTTCTGCGTGTGATCCCAGCATAAAGCCAGGCATATCCAGGAAAATTAAGAGGGGAAGATTGAACGTGTCGCATAAATCAACGAAGTGCGTGTACTTGTCAGCAGCGTTGCCGTCCATTGCGCCCGCTTTACTGAGGGGGTCGCTTCCGATAACTCCGACTGACCAACCGTCCAACCGAGCAAAGCCTGTGATGAGACCGCTTGCGTAAAGCTTGCGCATCTCAAAAAATTCGCCATTGTCAACCACGTGTTGGATCAAAGAGCGAGCGTTGTACCCCTGGCGGCGATTAGTTGGCACGAAATCCAATAGTTCCTGTGGACGGCGCTCAGGGTCATCTCCGGTTTTAACGCGTGGCGCAACCTCTCGAACAGTATTTGGCAAATACGAGAGAAATTCTTTGATTTGTTGAAAGGCATCATCCTCGTCTTCTGCAACGTTGTCTATCTGGCCGCTCTCTACCACGTGCATGCGCCACCCGCCGAGTTCCTCTTTGGAGAGTTTCTCGCCGATCGCTCTTTCCACAACCGGTGGTCCGGACGGAAAAATTTGGGACTTTTCTTTCACCATCACAGTGAAGTGCGACAGTAGAGCTGCAGCGGCTGGCCACCCGGCGACTGATCCCAGAATCGCACTAGCTACGGGGACGTTGCGAAGCAATTCAACACCTTCGTACCACAGGTCTCCCTGGGGAAGACCCATGTGGCCGTCTTGCTCGTCCTGTTTGGATGAGTGACCGACGCCTTCTCTGAGCTGAACATACGGAATCCCGTAGGTCAACGCGAGGGGTTGAGCGAAATGATGTGGAATCTTAAAGACGTCGTGTGGGCTCCCACCAGACAGCGTGAAATCGTCTCCACCGACAGATACGGGTCGACCGGAGATTTCGCCTAACCCCATTACGTATCCGCCAGGCGAGAAGCTGGTCAGGTTCCCCTCGGAGTCGTAGTCAGCCGCTCCAACAAGGTGTCCCATTTCGAGAAATGATCCGGGATCACAGAACTTCTCCATCCGTTCACGAACCGTGTACCGACCAGCCTCGTGCTGTCGTTGCACACGATCAGCCCCACCCATTTCGTCGGCTAAGGCTTTCACGTAGGCGATGTCTTCAACTGCTTTGGCCCACTCCATCCCGTGCTTCCAGAATTCTCGATCCGGATCAACTGGCATTAGCTAGCTTTTCCTTTCCGGAGGAGCTTTCCAGGTAGAGCGGAGTCGGGCGACACGGTGTCTTGACCCTCCTGTCGGATTACGGTTCCGTTAACAACGACAGCATCGATACCCTTTGCATCCGATATCAGGCGATCTGCGCCTGCCGGCAGGTCGTATACCCGACGCTTACCCTCGTGCCCGACGTTTTCTAAATCAAAAACCACCACGTCTGCCCAACCGCCCTCATTAAGCGTTCCGCGATCCTCGATACCGAAAATTTGTGCTGGACGTTGGGTCAGCATGTGCACTGCTTCTTCGATTTCGAAGCTTTTTCGTTCTCGCACAAAAGTCGACAGGAACTCAGTCGAATATTTGGCGTCGCACAGTTGGCTTGCATGAGCACCGGCGTCTGAAAGACCGATCACGGTGGTTGGGTCGTGGAGGAGCTCATCAATTTCATCCCGGTCGTGATTGAGAACATCTTGCAGGATGCGCATGTCTAGGTCTGCGTCGAGCGCCATGTCGAGCATTAGGTCAATCGGGTCTTGCCCCGCTTCATCGGCGAATTCTTGAACGTTGCGGCCCTCCATGGATGGATCAGGTGGGAACCACGTTATTTCGGTTCGTGACCACCGATCACCAACCTTGCCGCCATTGCCAGCTTTCTCCTTAAACTTTTCTCGCCAGTCGGCATCGGCGTAAAAAGCCTTCCTGCCTTCGTGGTCACTCTTCGCTACAGGCTCAAAGAGCCGCATGCCTTCATAGATGAACGGAGCTTTCCAACTCATCTCGAATTGAACGGGTTGCACCGCTACCTGCGGGAACACAGGCACTCCTCGCGCTGCAAGCTCGTGGGCCTTCTCTACGTCTTTAAGATGGCTCCCCGGTCCCACGGCGCTGGCTAGAAGGGCTGTCCAACTTACGTTGGCGCCAGTGCTCTCGGCTACGCGAGCGAACTCTTCATGGCTCAGCCCCCTGCCTTGAGTCGCTTGCATAATGCCGCCCACGTCTCCTAGCGCTTGGGCTATCTCGATTATTTCTTCTGGTGTTGCAAGTCGGCTTGGTACGGGCCTTCCCTCGTAACCAACGTGAGTGTTTGCGCGACTTGTTGCGAAACCGAGAGCTCCAGCTTCTAGAGCTTCGGTAACTAGGCGCCTTTGCTGGGCGATTTCATCATCTGTCGCCTCGCGTTCCGTCGCCTCTTCACCCATTACGTACATTCGCAGGGCGGTGTGGCCGATCATTGCGGCCATATTGACGGCGCAACCATTACTCTCAAGAGCATCGAGGTATTGAGGGAAGGTTTCGAAACCCCAGTCTCCTAAGCCAGCGCGTAAGGCTTCAACGCTCATGCCCTCTACGTTTTCAAGAGTTCGCATGATTAGGTCGCGGTGCTCGGGACGTGTTGGAGAAACCGAGAAGCCGCAGTTGCCCATGACAATGGTCGTGACGCCGTGCCAAGGCGAACAACTTACGAGAGGATCCCACAAAACCTGAGCGTCGTAATGAGTATGAATATCAACGAAACCCGGAGCAACAATCCGTCCGGCGGCATCAATAGTCCTGTCGGCGTCAGATAGGGCGTTGCCCAAGGCGACGATGCGGCCATCCTTTATGCCGACGTCACCGGAGTAGCGTGCTGCGCCGGTGCCATCAACGATTGTGCCGCCCGAAATTTTAAGGTCGTAAGACATTTGGATCCCCCTATGTGGAACAGTTCTTAAAATAGTTCGATTCGAAGGATCGTGCTCATTTCTAAGGTCGAGAGTTTGCTCGGGTAGACTCTGGGACAAGCTAACGAAGGGAAATTGGTTTGCCGAAACAGAAGGATGACGCCATTCTGCTCGAAGGTAAAACGGTCGAAGCACTCAAAGGAGGGCATTTCCGAATTGAGTTGGATAACGGCCACGAGGTTCTTGGTCACCTAAGCGGCAAGATGCGCAAGCATCACATTCGTATACTTCCTGGCGATCGCGTCCAGGTAGAAGTGTCTGCGTACGACCTGACTCGAGGGCGAATTACCTACCGTTATAAGTAGCTCTGCTGCAGGCGTTCCGAGCAAATTACGAATAAGTGGCGCCCCATTGGCATGGCGTTAGTACTTGAAGCCAGTCATAGTTATCTAAAGCGATCTCGACCTTCTCACGGGTTGAGGTAACTCGGGGGTCTTGATACGAGATCAGCTCAAAGAAAGGACTCCCAGCCGACCTGACGAACAAGTCGGGCGAATTCGCACGGCAGTCGGAGTGCAATTCGATCGACCAGACAGTCTTTTCTTCGTTGCAAGGCCCCTCGCAAGCGTTATAGATCATGAAGTCGCCTGTACCTTCATGGCTCAGGCCAACGAAGTTAAGGCCTTGCGAAGAAAATAAAAATCGATCGCCTGCCCTAGGCGGGTTACCGGCCTCTATCTGTTGATTCCAGAGAAAGCTCTCCGGCAGAAGATCAATTTCCCAACCAGATGAAGTTGTGACTGCGATTTCTTCCACTCCTTGGGTAATGTCCTCGAGCCAACGGATCCCTTGAATCGTCCAATTGCCGATGTCGGAGCGGTCAGCTGCAGCATCTAAATACCCGAACGAGGCGATCACGGTCTCTCCCTCTCTTAGTTCGATCAGCAGCTCTGAATCTGAGTCAGTACCCCTATAGATCGCTGTCCGATAACTCATCCACTCATCGCCAACACTCACGACGTCACTTCCGTGGCCACTGATTCTCAGTGCGCCGTTCCCAATTGAGATTGAGGTCACCGGATGTGGAACAGAAGTAGTTGAAGGAGATTTCGAAAGAGTCGGTGCGACCGTTGTGGAAGAGACCGTCGTTAGTGCATTTAATCCAGATTCAGTGACAGAACTCGCCTCGTAAGTGCCTTGAGAGGAAGAGGATGATACGGCCTTCGAATCCGGGGAATTAGCGGAGTCGTCACCGCCAATCGTCTGAATGAGAGCCGCAACGGCCAGCAGGAAAGCGACGCTTAGGACAAGCAGCCTTGGATTGTTTGGTGCCACTCTCTCCAGAATAAAGATAATGAGCCGGAAAAGGCGTAATACAACAACCGATTTATAGGGTTTCCTTACATCAGCGATGCTGTGGCCTCTACGCTCAAAAGGTGGATGAAAACGACGAAGCACATCAACCCGGAATTACCCCATACCTTGAAGGCATAACAGTTCTAGATTTCACTCAATATCTTGCTGGGCCTTCTTGCACAAGGCTGCTCGTAGAGATGGGGGCAGATGTTGTAAAGGTCGAATACCCGCCTTATGGCGATCCTGTGCGGCCGAGCCCACCCAGAAGAAATGGGCGTTCCGCTTATCACGTTCAACAAAATAGAGGCAAACGTAGCCTTTCGGTGGACCTCACCAAACCTGAGGGTATTTCTCTAATTGAAGATTTGATTCCCAAAGTCGACATCGTTGTCGAAAATTACAGTCCAGGAGTAATGGATCGCCGAGGTCTCGGATACCAGCGTCTTCGAGAATTAAACCCCCGAGTCATAATGGCTTCGATATCTGGATTCGGCCAGACTGGCCCTCTGTCTGAGAAGACAGCTTTCGATTTCATCGCTCAGGCCTACTCGGGTCTGATGCACATGACGGGCGAGCCTGATGGGCCGCCGATGCTGATAGGCGCTGGGATAGCAGACACTTCTACAGGAGTTCATGCATTTGCGGCCCTGGGGTACGCCCTATATCGCCGCGACCGCACTGGAGAAGGTTCCCATCTTGATATTGGAATGATCGACGCGATGTACCACATGCAGGAGTCAGCAGTTTCTGGTCCTTCGCTTTCTGATGGGGAAGTTGCAGGAATGAGAACTGGTCGTCATTACGCACCGGCTAGCCCAGCCGGAATTTTCAAGGGCCCTGAAGGGTGGATCGTAGTTTTCGCACTGGAGAATCAGATAGTTAATCTTTGGGCAGCTCTAGGGCAACCCAACCTTGGTGACGATCCACGCTTCTTAAACAATCGTACGAGACTGGAAAACAGAGACGCGCTAACAGAAATTATCGAAATCTGGATGAGTTCATTTGAAAGCGACGAAGATGTTATAGCCGTACTCGAACAGCACAGAGTTCCTTGTGGCCCTGTCGTAGAACCGGTCAAGCTTGTCGAAACCCACCCTCATTTCCTTGAACGAGGTACCGTGCGAGAGGTTATTGACCCGCTCGCCGGTTCTATGCTCATACCCGGCTTTCCCCTTCGATTTTCTGATGCTCCAGACCTGCCTGACTTAACAGCTGCGGAAGTAGGAGAACACAACAGTGCGGTTCTTAATGATTTGCTTGGGATGAACTCTGACGCAGTTACCGCTCTAGAGGAGGATGGCGTTCTCTATAGACGGCCACCTCGCGAATGACCTAGTTTTGAACCATGACTGAATCTCACATGCCCAACGGCAGCGTCCGCTTCGACCTCGAAGACGGAGTTGCAACGATCACCCTCGATCGTCCTGAGACACTTAACTCAATGAACGATGACCTAATGCAGGATCTGAGCAGTGCACTTTCTGAGGTAGAGCAAAATCAAGAAGTGAGAGTAGCCGTTATAACTGGTGCGGGGCGCGGCTTTTGTTCTGGAGCAGATTTGAATAACGCAGCTGAAACCGGAAGTGATATCACTAACGTCACCCCAGCTTTTTCCGATAGCGATTTCTTTAACCCGGCGTTACGGTCCCTCCACCAGTGTCCAGTGCCCACAGTTGCTCGGGTAAACGGAGTTGCAGCGGGCGGTGGTTTAGGTATCGCTCTTGCTTGTGACATTCAGATAGCTGTCAGATCAACATTTTTTGTCGCCACGTTTGGCCCACGACTTGGGATTGTGCCTGATATGGGATCTACTTGGAGTTTGCCTCGTCGGGCGGGTCGAGCTCGAGCGATGGGTATGGCGATGCTCGGCGAACGTATTTCAGCTGAGCAAGCAGCCGACTGGGGCCTGATCTGGAAATGTGTTGACGACGAAAACCTTGATGGCGAAATTCAGATGGCCACGGAAACTCTGAAACGAACTAGTCCGGACGCGATGTTACGCATCCGGCAGTCCATTGACTTGGCCTCGACTAATACCTTCGCCGACCAGCTGACGACCGAAATGGAGCATCAGGCCGTTTTGATACCAAGAAATATGCAGGAAGGAGCGCAAGCTTTTCTTGAGAAACGTGACCCGTTTTTTGATGGAACGAGAAGTTAGTTCTTTTGTTTCTGAATTTCATGCTCCTCTCAGCTTGTTCTGAGCCTCTTTTCTTGGCAAGACTATGCCCATGGCTGACACAGCATTAACAATTTCCGAAGAATCCCTTTTGAACGGTGCCTTAGAGGCACTGCTTACCGAAAATGATCCGAAGTCAATGAGCTTCGAGGAGTTTAGAGGTGCGCAATATGATCATGGGCTTGCGTGGGTTTACTTTGACGAAGGGTTTGGCGGCCTCGGGCTGAGTCCCGGTCTGCAAAAAAATGTGGATGTTCGCTTACGTGAAGCGGGCGCTAAACCGATGCACCCTGCTATGTTTTTTATGCACCTCGCCGGACCGACGATTCACACCCATGGAAGCGAAGAGTCAAAACAACGCTTTTTGCGGCCAATGTTCACGGGAGAAGAGCGGTGGTGTCAGTTGTTCAGTGAGCCGGGCGCAGGAAGCGATTTTGCCGGCCTTGCAGCTCGAGCGATCGAAGATGGTGACTCCTGGGTTGTAAACGGGCAAAAAGTTTGGAACACCATGGCGCATCTTGGAGATTGGGGAATGCTTGTAACCCGCACAGATCCTGATATGCCAAAGCACAGGGGTATGACTTACTTCGCGCTAGATATGAAAACCTCAGGCGTTGATGTTCAACCCTTACGTCAGATCACAGGCGAGGCCGAGTTCAACGAAGTCTTTCTTACAGACGTTCACATACCCGATGAGAATCGGATTGGGGATGTTGGCGACGGGTGGCGTGTCTCGCTGACGACATTAATGAATGAGCGAAACGCTATTGGTGCAGGTAGCGGCGGAGGGCCTCCCAAAGCGGGCTCTGGGCCAGTGTCGCTTCTTACTAGCATGTGGCGCGAAACGCCTGAACACTCGCGAGAGTCTGTAACCAAAGACCGAATGATGCGTCTCTATGTCCGTTCAGAGGCACAACGTCTAACAAATATCCGGGCGGGCCAGAATCGTCGTAAAGGAAACCCTGGACCGGAAATGTCAATTGCGAAACTTGCGTTTGCGGAACTCAATCAGGATCTGTTGACTGCCGCAGTTGACATGATGGGTATGGCAGGACAAGTTGACTACGACTACACCTTCCGCAGACCTGAAGATTTATCGGTCGATGGATCGGAAAATGGTATTCAACACGGCTTTTTGCGGGTACGTGCAAATTCCATCGAGGGTGGAACCTCAGAAATAATGAGAAATATTCTGGGGGAACAAGTTTTGGGCCTCCCGGGAGAACCTCGGATCGACAAGGACGTACCTTGGATCGAGGTTCCTAGAAGTTGAACTCTTGGCTTTGAGTTATAGCTCTAGCAAATTCCTGATAACTGGTGCCCATGTGAGGGTTCCGGGTCGATGGGATGTAATTGACCTGCCGAGTTGTTGCGCTCGCGGGTGCCCGCCTGAAACCATTGACAACTGCTGAGTGCATCGAATGCTTCCATGGTTGCCTCTGGTCATCGGTTCACCCCGACCAAACATCCGCTGCGGCTCAGTCCAAATCAATAAGACGTCGTTCGCAACACTCACTCCATCTTCGATGCCTTCGAAATTAAGAATTTCTTTTCGTAGTATTTCGAACTCGCCATCGCCTATGTCTTCGGAAGCGCAAACGATTGCTCCTGTCCCATCATTACGAATATGTACTGGCCAACCGAGCTCTTTTGCGTGATCCCTTAAGTTGACACATTCAGGATGCTCGGTGGGTTCCTGGCAATGATCGCTAACCGTTATGAGAATTGTTTCGTCCCACTGAGGTCTTAGGAGCTCTATGAGGAACCCATATGAGTCGTCGCTCTTGGTGTATTGGTGAATTGTCTCTTCGGAGTCAGGACCGTAGCAATGCATAGACGTGTCCGGCTCATTTAGGTGGAGGAGAATAAAATCCGCGTCTAAGTCGGCGTTGCCTGCCGCCTGAATAACGGCATCATCGGTCGGATAACCGTAGGCGTCAAGGGGTGTTCCGGGGGGAGGATCTCCTTTGGGTGGCCACGAGTAATCGCAATCCAAAGCGCCCATCGTTCTTAACAACTTGTGATCGCCAACAATGGCGACGGTTTTGAGTTCTCGAGCAGCGCATTCTTGGATAATCGTTGAGCCACGAGGTCCGGAATCGTAGGTCTTCATGAACTCGCCGTTGACCCATGCCCAATTGCCCCAGTGCCCCGTTTGGGTTGGCGGAAGCCCGGTCATGAACGCAGCATGATTTGAATAAGTGACCGAAAGCATAAGTGACTCGCCGCCGTTGGGAGCGACATACCCGCCAAGTCCTTGCTGCCAGAGATTTGGCGTCGCAGTTTTGCTGAGTGCTGCATGAGGAAATGCATCGATAACCAAAAAGACAACTCGCATATCTTCACGGTATGCGACGCGAGAGGTCTAATCGGTCTACCTTGAAGGGATGAGCGAATACTTAGACCTCGAACAGCACGGACATGTAAGCGTTATCACTCTTACTAACGGTGAGAATAGATGGACGACGACTATGGTGAGAGAACTAGGTAGTGCCCTAGATGAGGTTGAAAAAACAACTGGTCCCCATGCGCTGGTTACAGCTTCCTCTGATCCTAAATTCTTTTCGAATGGACTCGATTTAGATTGGATTACTAGCGCTGGAGAGCACGTTGGTGGGGACCGAAAAGTCTTTGGCGATGAGGCTATGAAGCTTTTCTCTCGGTTGATTACGTTTCCGATGCCGACGTTGGCTGCGGTGAATGGGCACGCATTTGGAGCTGGCTTCATGTGGGCGATGTGCCACGACCAGAGGGTCATGCGCCGTGACAGGGGGATGATGTGCGCGAATGAGGTCGAAATCGGCATGGCGATTCCGGAGCCAGAGCTAGCGCTGTTTCATCACAAGCTCCCGCAACACGCGTTTTACGAAACAGTGCAGTTTGCTCGCCGTTGGACAGGTGAGGATGCCTTTGCTACGGGCTTTGTCCAGGAACTTGCGGATGAGGATCAGGTAACGGAAACGGCTGTTGGTCGAGCTGAGGAGTTATCACGATTCGGAGCGAATCGTGAGGTGTTTAAGTGGCAGAAGGAACACATCTGGGGACCTGATGCTGCGATCAATCGAACGGATGGACCCGCTCACATGCTCCACAACAACTCCGACTATCCCCATCCTCCCAGGTTCTCTTGAGGTTTGGATAATCACTCATCGAGCTTAAGTCCAGAGAACATTTCGATTAGCTAAATAGCGAGTCGTCGGCGTGCCCGCGCTGCTCCGGCTTCTTCTAAGGTTGCGCAGCCAGCCGATACGCATCGCCATCTCTGTGCATCGTGCCAGCGGTTGGTGTTCCAAAGTGAGTGCCTATTATTAGGGTTTCGCCGTCCGCCCAACGCTCGAACGCGTCCCAACGAGTTTCACGAGCTAAATCGGGATCGGTATCGAAACTTGAACTCAGCTCGGGTTTCGCTATTTGGATAGGACTATGCGTCATATCGCCAGTGATTACAGCTTTCTTGCCCTTCGACTCTATTCGCACACTGATATGGCCAGGAGTGTGACCAGGAGTTGATTCGAAGCGCACAAATTCCCCGATCGTATGATCGGCTTTCACGAGATTCGCTAACCCGGCGTCTTGGATAGGTGCCACTGAGTCTTCGAATACTGGGTCGCCGAAAAGATCTTCGGTGGTTGACCAATGGTCGAACTCGGTGCCCACAAATAGGTACTCGGCATTGGGAAATGTTGGCAGCCATTGGCCTTCAACTAGTCGAGTGTTCCACCCCACGTGGTCGACATGCAGATGGGTGCAGATTACGTGAGTGATGGACTCAGGGGAATAGCCGGAATCAGTTAGTAGCTCGAGAAATGGTCCTTGCTGCTCGTGCCATAAGGGATTGCCTCGTTCCTTGTCATTCCCGACGCAAGTGTCCACCGCTATGCGTTCTTTCCCTGTATCAATCACGCAGCAGTGAATCTTTTGCAGTAAATGTCCCTTCTCTCCCACGAAAGGCTCGAGCCAAGGTGCGCGCTCACGCAGTTCGAGCACTCCGTCTTTGTCGATAGCGGAAAACATGAATTTAGGGGAGGTGGGGTCCGAGGATTCTGGAATCGATGTAATCGTTACGTCCCCGATTTGCCATTTTAAAATGTCGTCATGCATGAATCGAAGATAGCGCTGTTAGGCCTGACACTTCGGGGATCTTTGAAAGAACTTCTATGAAGGTGCATGAGATCGGGTTACCAACTCTTGAGAGATCCCGGTTGGCTGTTCAAGGCAAAGCTTCGCGATAGGGGAAGCCATCGAACCCCAGCGACTCGTACCTAGCCTCAACATAACTCACAGTTTCGTGATCCCAATAGGGGTCGCCAGGCGGAGGAAATCCCAATACGGCTCGTTGCTCGATGGTGCTCTGCGCGATGAGGCGTTCCATGCGTAGATCTGGCTTGTACATAGCCCACGCCCACCCCGGGTGGAGATTGCTGATCCAGGATGCTTCGGCCTTACGGAAAGTCAAGTTTTGGGCAAATCGCACCGTGTCTCTGTGTAGCGGTGTGCCCCGGTGCCAAACGTCGTGGCGGTAGAAGAGGACAGAGCCTTTTTCGTGCTTTGTATATTTTTCTCGCCGATAAAGGCTATTTCTAAGCTTCGCTACTTCGGGTTTGTTTCGAAGAAACCAGGATTCGGCCTGCGATCTGTCGTTAATCCAGGGGATGTCGCCGATTCCCGGCGAGTGCACAAGAGGCGGTAAGTAAGCTTCGTCATCAGACCCTGCCCGAGGGACTACGGCTGTCGAGCCTCCAGCCTCCACTTGGCCCGACAAGTACACGATTATTTCCACTGCCTCTGGTTCATCCCATTTAGGGGGATGGGTGAGAGTGTGGTTTGGGTAATCCATGTGGATTCGCTGATCTTGGTTGTTATGGGCGTCGTGTTCATTGCCAGTGCCGTATTTTGCCCAAAGGTCAGATTGTGTGAGCCTGAGACTTGTCACGGGAACATCGAGTAACTGGGCAGAAGCCATCAAAAGCCTCGGATGAAGGGTTAAATCATTTAGAGAAACGCTGCTGCTAGGAAATACCATTCCTTCACCGAAGTCGGTAATTTGCGCTGCTTCCTTAGAGCCAATCCGGGGGAATAGCTCCTTAGCCTCTGCAAGCAAATTATTTAGAAGGTCGGGCGGGATCAGGCCGTCAATTAAAGCAAATCCTTTAGTGTGCCACTGTTCAATTTGGAGACCAGTCAATGGTTGACTGCCGCTTTGGGCGTTGGAGGGCTCTAGAAAGTTTTCATTGGGCGTTTCCGTTGCCGGTGTTGTCAACGCGGGTCTCGCCCAATAAGGGCCAGAAATTTGTCAGATGCACTGGCATCCTGCGCTATTGCGACTTCGTCGGAGATTAATCCCCACTTGTGGAGTGTCTCGCGCATCCCTGAAATCACCTCGTGGCTCACGGAAGCCAAATCGTCGGGAATGTGAGCTGTAATCCCTACGGCGCTTGCTATGTCCCAAGCGTGTGTCATTGGGTCCCATTGAACAACCTGGATCCATTGGTCTACTGACATTGGACCGAACCAGAACTTGCCTTCGCGATCTAAAATTCCGGGCTCATCCAATTCAGCTAAAACGCTGTCGCGGGTTTGCGTCCAGGCCGCAACGGGGTTGTCTGCTGACTCTATTGGCTCTGGTGGGACGGTTTCTCCACTTTGCAGCGTGGCGGCCATCGCTTGTAGGACACCGCATTGGTGGCGAAGAACGTCCTTGGCGGTCCACCCGTCGCATGGTGATTGGCTATCCCATTTGTCGTTTGGTACTCGGTGAACAACAGCGTCGAACACGTATATTGCGCGGGTGAAGTTTCGCTTATTCTGGCTCATTGGTTCTCAATCATTTTGGGTGCTTCTACTAAGTTAGATCTAAATCAATCTCGGAGGTACACCCTTAGGCCGCCTAACGAGACCTCGTCGTCGCTGATAACGCAATCGCGTTGCCTGGCGCCCTCGAGAACCGCTTCTCTATCATTGCAAATCAAGTCAATTCCGCCGAGGCCTTCACCTCTACCGTCGATGGCTTCCACGAAGCGGATCGTGGCGTTATCAAACACAATTGTCGGGTTCCCAGAATCCCCGACAATTACATCGAGTTGAGCGATCTGGGCCCATCTACCTGCGAGTCTTTCAGGGTCAGGTGCTTGAAGCTCTGCAGCAGAAATACCCGCCACTCTTTCGGTTCGAGAAAAAGACGACCAGTCAGATCCCGCCGGCCACCACGAACCACCTAAATCCTCAGCGTCTGCTGTCTTCATCTGATCCATTTCGAAGAAGCTTCCGCCGGTGTCAGCTGGGTGAAGCTGAATTCCTTCGAAATTAGCTTTGTCGTACTCCATGTGATTAGCAATGCGTACGTCGATGTCTTCGACGTGAGTAATTCGGGCGGCGACGTCATCTACTTGGTTGATGACCATGTAGCCGCTATCACCGCCGCGTCGTTGGATATAGCGACCGCCAGCTGTTCCGTCCTTAACGGGCGTCACGCACTCGAGAAATTGGTTCCCAATTGGCCAAAGCGTGTTCTTTAATCCAAAAACGCCGACTCCGGGATCGGTATGGCAGGCCTCTACTCCGAGAACTGTTTGAACGTCGAGCGAAGTTTTGAGTAGGTCAGAGGTAACAACCGCAATTTGTCTTAATCGAATCCACATGCGCCAAGCCTACGGTGTTGTGTCAATGTGATGCCGGGAGTTATAGCGAAGTACTTTCCTTGCAGTGATGTCTAGATTCACTAGTTGTGCCGACCCCAGATAGCCAGTTATCGGCCGCCGGTCTACCATTACCGCATGGCTTTGCATCCCAATGGGGTTAATCACCTAGCAATCTCAACACGAGATATGAAATCACAATTAACGTTCTTCGCTGAAGTGCTTGGGTGTCCGACAAAGGCGCTCTATTGGATGCATGGTGTCGAAGGCTGTTATCACGGCTTCGCAGAGTTGTCAGCGAACTCCCATATAGCGTTTGTGCAGCATCCGGAGAATGCCCAAGAGATTCAGTGGGGCGTCACGCATGCTGGGAATGGGGGTGAACCTGTTACTCGTGGGGTTATGCAACACGTAGCTTTCAATGTCGATACTTTTGAAGAGTTACTCCAACTTCGTGATCGGATTCGCTCCCACGGAGTCCAGGTTTTAGGGCCTCTTGATCACGGATTTATTCAATCCATGTATTTCGCTGGGCCTGAAGGGCTAAGTCTCGAAGTCTGCGTCGGTAGCGGTATTGATGCTGAAGCATGGGTTGACCCTGAGGTCCGTGAATTGTGCGGTATTAATGCTGAAGAGATGCAGGGGCTAAAAGAACCCGATGATTTTTTGAACCAGGGTGACCCCGTCGCGAATCCTTCATTCGATGAAAATAAACCTCACATGCATTACCCGCCGGGTGTTTTGGAAAAAGTGATGTCTGTGCCTGATGACGTGGTCTGGGAAAAATTTAGTGAGACAACCCCTCCAGTCGACAATCAATAGTTGATTTGTGAATCAGCGTTGATACCAGAGAGCAGACGTCCATCGGTATTCGAAGTTCTTAGAGGATCTGAAGGGAAGCAACTCGACAGACCCTCGGGAGCTGAGCGCTTACTCACTCCGCATTTCGGAATTTTGTGCGTTTCAGCGCTCTTTTCTGCACTTGGTTTTTCGTCCGTTATCCCGACAGTGGCTCGCTTCGTGGCCACAGACCTTGAGGGTGGAGACCTTGAAATTGGCTTGGCGCTAGGAGTCTTTTCGATTTCAGCGGTTCTGGCTCGCCCTTGGATTGGACGGATCGGGGATCGGCGAGGCCGCCGCCTGTTGATAGCCGGTGGGTCCTCGATAACTGCATTAGTTCTAGCGGCCCACGCTCTCGCTGATAGCTACGTTGCTTTGCTGATAGCCCGTTTCATTATGGGAGCTGTGCAGGGGGCATTTTTTGTAGGGACAGTTACTTTGACCACCGATTTAGCTCCTGCTGAGAGAAGAGGTGAAGCAGCAAGCTACTTTTCTGTCGCGATATACGGCGGTATGGCATTTGGTCCGTGGCTCGGCGAATTGGCTGCAGCGCGTTGGGGGTTTGACGGAGGGTTTTTGCTTGGGGGCTTATGTATGGGTGTTGCCGCCGTCGTAGGCTGCTGGCTGCCGGATTTCGTTAGCAGTGAAGCCAGACAATCCGAAGATCCTGCAACTGCGATGAAGCGTAAGCTCCTCTACCGCTCTGCGATTTGGCCTGGCGTGGTGATGGCCTTGGGCATAATGATTTTCCCAGCGCTTCACGGGTTCATGCCAAAAATTATGGACGAAAGATCTTTGGGAGATGCTGGGCCAATTTACGCTTTGTACGGGTTGCTTGTTTTGATTCTTCGTTTGCTGTGCAGTCGTTTGCCCGATGCGCTTGGGACTGCAAAAACTGCAACTCTTGCTTTAGTCGGCTCGTCCATCGGAATGCTGATAATGGGTAGTTTCGTTTCGCGTTCCGGAATGTTTATAGGGGCGGCAGTTTTGGCAATAGGAGGTTCTCTCTTGTATCCGGCGTTGATGGTGGCTGCAGTGGATGGAGTGCCGGAAAATGAGCGGGCTCAGGCTATGAGCACGTTTACTATGTTTTTTGAATTGTCAGGTGGTATCGGTGGCCCGCTTCTAGGCGTAGTCGCTTGGCTCAGTGGTTCAACGGTTGCTGCGTTCTATGGAGCGGCGGCTCTCGCCGCGTTCGGGTTGCCAGTTTTGTTTAGTTGGAAGTCGCGGCACCCGGCGATCACTTAATTACTTGCTTGGGAAAAAACCTTGGTCTTTATCTCGTGGCGCTCCGTTGCCGACAAGTGGTCTGCTCTAGGCAAGCTATGTGCGCAGTTGTTGCATGCCTAGTAGTTTCAAGAAGGGTGGTGGCGATCTAAGAAGTCGATTACTGCATCGGTGAAAGCGTCGTTATCGTCGCCAGCGACCATATGTCCTGTTCCGGCCACGTCGACGAATTCTGCTTCCGGAACCAACTCAAGAAAGCTGCGCACAGCGCTTGCGGTTACTAATTCTGACTGTCCGCCACGAACGAGAAGAATTGGGGAGGTAGTCGCTTTAAGTCCCTCGGACATAATGCGGCTAACACGTTCCATATGCTCGGCAAGAACATCTTTGTTTTGTGTATTAAAGCCCGGCTTTGAAGTCACGTAAGCCGGGTCCCACTTCCATGTCCAACGTCCATCGGGAAGCTGCTTCAGAACTCGAGTTAAACCACTTGGGTTGGTGGGCCGCTCCCGATGCGGGTTGTAGGCAGAAATTCTTTCTGCGGCCTCCTCGAGGGTCGCGAATCCGTCGGGGTTGCCTGACATGAACGCCATTATCTTTCGTGCGCCATCCACATCAAAGTGTGGGCTGATGTCGACCAAAACCAACGCGCTATATAGCTGTCTTGCTGTCATTCGTTGCGCAGCCAAACTTGCCATCCCTCCCATCGAGGCACCAACTATCGCTGGGGGTGATGGGAAACGCTCAAGAGCGTTAAGGATGTCGCGACCAATGTCTTCTGAATCGTATTTCTCTTCGTCGGACCAATCGCTTTCTCCATGTCCTCGAGCGTCAAGAGCCACAACAAACCGACCGCGGTTGGCCAAGATCTCTGCGGACTTCTTCCAGGCGTGCCTATTTTGCCCTGCTCCGTGGCACAAAAGAACCCCCGGTTGTGATGGGCTGCCCCATTCGTCTGCTGTAAGTTCTAGGCCGTCTGCGCCTCTGAGTTTTACTGTTCTCACGAAGCGAGATCTTAGAGCTTGAGGAACTCTTTTGTGTTGCTACCAAGGATGTGTTGACCCGTCCCAACGCAAGAAGGAACCCGTGTTTTCCGCTGTCAAGTGTTCGATGCTTTTCAGCATCCCTGTTGCTGATTCCTCGACGCTAATATCGGCTGAGTTGCCGCCCATGTCAGTGCGTACCCAGCCTGGATGAAAAGCGCAAACAACAATTTCTTTTGCGCGCAGCTGAGTGGCTAGCTGAACGGTGATTATATTCATTACCGCTTTAGAGGCAGCGTAAGGTAAATCATCAAAATTCGCACCGACGACCATTGACCCGATCTGGCTGCTCATATTGACGACACGCGCACCGGGCGACAGATGGGGGAGCAGCGACCTAGTCACCAGAGCAGCGCTGAGACCGTTAACTCTTATTAACTCCAGAGTCTTATCCATTGGTGCCTCAAGCACGCCTGCTGAACCCTTGGCTATGCCGAGGTTTGATGAGCTGGAACCGGCGTTATTGATAAGAGTATCGATTGGAATATCTAGCGCCTTTCCGAACCGTTCGACCGATGCCTCGTCGCTGACGTCGACTGGCAATACCTTTTGGGGGTTGAGATCTTGAAGGTCGCTAGCCTCACTAGGGTTTCTACAGCCAGCGATCACGAAATCGCCCCGATTTAAGCACTGGCGCACGAGTTCGAGCCCGATTCCTCGATTGGCTCCCGTGATGACTGTGGTTGGCATTGAGGCTCCGTTGCTAAGTCGTTGTTGCTCAGGCCAGCGCTAGATACAGCATTGCGGCAATGTAGATCCCTAAGAGCAGGATCGCATCCGATTTCGATATCTGACGCTTCACTGCGCCTCGAACGTAAGCCAGGGTAACAGCGAGAACCATTGCGACTAGACCGCCCGAAGTTAGGTTCGGGTCTCCGATGTCTCCGGCGTTCACCAACCCGATTGCTGCGCCACCCGCAAGGCAATTGAATAAGTTAGAGCCGAACAGGTTTCCGATTATTAACCCTGTTTCGTTTCTTCGCGCTGCTGCGACTGCGGTTACTAACTCGGGCAGAGAAGTGCCTAAGGCGACCAGAGAAAACCCTATAAATCCTCCACTCAATCCCCAGCGTTCGGCAAGCGTTGTCGCTCCCGACACCGCTAACTGTGCTCCTACAAGAACCCCGCATAGTCCTACGATTGAAAGAAGTAGGCTGCGCCCGGTAGATGAAGTGCTCTCAGTCGTGGTGGGGGCACCCTCTCCGGGAGTTTTGATCAGGATAAACATCGCCACTATTAACAGTCCTAAAAGTAACGCTCCTTCTATAAGGCTGAGCCTTTCGTCAATTAGTAGGACTGCGAACAGGATCACCGAGGCAATCGATAGTGGTGCTTGCCGGCGGATTACCGAAGCACTGAGCACAATCGGTGTCACTAAGGCGGAGACACCCAGAACCAGGGACAGGTTTGCGACATTAGAGCCTACGATATTTCCAACACCCAGGGCAGGGTTGCCTCCCCACGCAGCGATAGTCGAAACCACTAGCTCGGGTGCGGAGGTGCCGAATCCGAGAACTATGGCCCCGACGACAACCGAACTCATATTGAGAGATCGCGCTAGTTGCGCGGCCGAATCAACGAAAATATCTCCGGCCTTTACAAGTATGAAAAGCCCAGCCAAGAGCAAGACAGCAGCAAGTATCACTTCACCTCTAATGGTTGTTTCTTGGTGGTCCAAATGTGCGGGCTGTGTCTTGGTACTTCACGGCGGGCTTTAGGACCATTCCTTCGTCGAACTGCTCAACCATACTTCGTTGAATCTCTTGCCAAGGAGTATGGCTTTCTGGGTACGGAAAGCCACCTTGCTCCTCAAGAGCAACTCTTCTTTCGTTCAGTTGTTCTTCCGGAACAAGCATGTCGGCGGTTCCTTGCCTGAGGTCAATTCTTATTTGGTCGCCGGTCTGAAGTATTGCCAGGCCTCCGCCAGCGGCCGCTTCCGGGGATGCGTTAAGTATTGAAGGTGACCCAGATGTACCTGACTGACGGCCATCGCCGATGCACGGTAGAGAGTGGATGCCTTGTACTAGGAGCGCTGATGGAGGTTGCATATTTACCACTTCGGCTCCACCCGGGTATCCGATCGGTCCTGCGCCGCGCACAACCAACATGGAATTTTCATCGATATCTAAAGCAGGGTCATCAATCCGTTGGTGATAGTCCTCGGGTCCGTCGAAGACTATTGCGGTGCCTTCAAAGGCATCGGGGTCATCGGGGTTCGATAAATAACGGTTCCTGAACTCGTCGCTTATTACGCTGATTTTCATGATGGCGCTATCGAAAAGGTTGCCAGAAAGGTGAACGAACCCAGCGTTGGGAAGCATCGGCTTGGCGACGGGCCAAATTACGTTGGAGTCGCGCACTTTGGCTTCGGCACAGTTAACCCCGATACTTTGGCCGTTAACCGTCATTGCCTCAGCATGTGGCAGAAGTCCAGCATTCATTAACTCATTGACAACCGCAGGTACACCGCCTGCGCGGAAATAATCTTCGCCTAAGTACTCGCCTGCGGGTTGCATGTTCACGAGTAGAGGAATTTCCAGACCTAGTTTCTGCCAGTCGTTGTTATCGAGAGGTACTGCAAGGTGCCGAGCTACCGCGTTGAGGTGAATTGGGGCATTTGTCGAGCCGCCAATAGCCGAGTTCGCGACGATCGCATTTTCGAATGCCTCCCTTGTCATGATGTCTGAGGGACGCACGTCCTCTAGGACGAGCTCGACGATTCGCTGGCCGGTTTGATAGGCAATCTGAGCTCTTTCTCGGTAGGGAGCTGGAATTGCCGCAGATCCCGGCAACTGCATTCCAAGCACTTCGGTGAGCGAGTTCATGGTTGTGGCCGTGCCCATAGTGGAGCAATAGCCGGTTGATGTTGCGGAAGACGCGACGAGATCGGCGAATTCACCGTCATCTATCTGTCCTGCGGCATGCATTTCGCGAGCTTTCCAAACAATGGTGCCAGAACCAGTTCTTTCGCCTTGGTGCCAGCCATTAAGCATCGGTCCGACTGACAACGCAATTGCGGGAATATTCACTGTTGCGGCCGCCATTAGGCAAGCGGGTGTCGTCTTATCGCAGCCAATGGTTAGAACCACTCCATCTATCGGGTATCCCTGAAGGACTTCGACCAGTCCTAGGTAGGCCAGGTTACGATCCAGGGCTGCCGTCGGGCGTTTGCCGGTCTCCTGTATCGGATGCACAGGAAATTCGAAACAGATACCGCCCGACTCTCGTATTCCTTCCCTCACGCGCTTAGCGAGTTCTAGATGATGTCTGTTGCACGGGGAAAGATCAGAGCCGGTTTGAGCGATTCCTATAATCGGTTTTCCGGATTGAAGCTCCTCTCTTGTGAGTCCGAAATTGACATAGCGCTCGAGGTAGAGCGCAGTCATGAGTGGATCTCCCGGTATGTCGAACCAAGCGGATGACCTCAGTTGCAAATCTTTCTTTATGTTCATTGTTGCGTCCCCAAATCCCCTTAAATGGTTCTAGTAGCGAGAGGAATAAGTTTCCATAAAGATTTCAAAAACATTGAAACCCTAAAGTAAATGCGGGAGTGTCAACCCAGTCGGCCTCTCGAGGAGGAAGGTCGTCTCTGTAGATGTCGCTCATTTGAAAGCGCAAATCAAACCCCTTATTTCTAGCTAACCGCATGGTAGGGGACTCAAATCAGGTACGGGACCACTAGCGTGGTTCCAACGTTCGACTCGAGGGGACTTATAGCGGGTGTCAAGTTACGAGGTGTATGCCGTCAAATACGCAGAGCGCGAGGCGGTGCGAGCAGAACATTTCATTGGTGGAGATATCCACGACAACTCGCCTATGCCGATGGACTACTTCGTGTGGGTCATTCGCGATAATCATCAAAATACCTGGGTAGTTGATACAGGTTTTGAAGAAGACGATGCGACCGCTCGGGGGAGGACACTTCTTAGAACAGCAGCGGAAGGCGTGGCCCTAATTGGCGTTGATCCCGAAACTGTTTCCGATGTCATCATGACGCACTTTCATTACGACCATGCTGGCGGCGTCAAGCAGTTCCCTAATGCCATTTTTCACGTTCAAGAGGCAGAGATGGCCTTTGCTACCGGGCGCGACATGACCTCTAGGGCCTACAGCCACGCCTTCAATGTACGCCACATCCAAAACCTCGTTGGTCGGGTGTTTGCTCAAAGGGTCCGGTTTCATGAAGGCGACGTTGAGCTGGCTCCTGGATTGACGTTGCATCTGATTGGCGGACATACGCGTGGTTTACAGGTCGTGAGAATCGACACAGGGCATGGCGTGGTGGTGCTCGCCTCTGACGCAAGTCATTATTGGGCAAACATGGAGGAGGGAAGACCGTTCCCCATTGTGGATGACCTCTCTCTTATGGTGAGAGGCTGGGATAGATTGCGCGACTTAGCTGGAAAAGATGGGGTAATCGTCCCCGGACACGACCCATTAGTTTTTGAGCGCTTCCCGGCCTCGAGTGAAGACCTGGAAGACATAGCTGTTCGGTTGGATCGAGGATCCTGAGTTTTCTCAGAAAGCCGGGTCCCCGGCATCCAACCCCAGCAGCACCCGGCCCGCAGTGTCTATCTGGTAAGAACCGACCATAAAGTGACCGGCCACAGCTCGAGTGTCATTTAGCAGGTTCATCAACTCGGATTCCTCAAAATTAGCCGAGCTCCCTGCAGCATTTACTAGGTGTTGGATAGCCGATATGGAGTTTTGTACCGACCAAGAGCAACCCAAACGAACCTTCGCGTGAAGCTCTTCAGAAACTTGCCCGTCCTTTTCGGCAATTTTCCAGATGTTTGACAGCAAGTCGGACACCCAAGCCTGTCCACTGCCCACTAGAGCGTGTGCCTTCGCAATAGCTGATGCTGCATCGGGCCTTTCCCGTAACTCGCGTTTTGAGCTTAAAGGAGTCTTTTCGTCGGCGAGTAGCTGAAACTCAGAGATAGCGCGTTTCGCCAAGCCCGCCGCTACTCCGGTTTTAGGGAAAGGAAACCTTAGCGAGGATGGCAATCGATAAAAGGGAAGGTCAGGGATTGGCAGGGAATTGTTTGCTACAACGCCACACCATTGATCCTCAACAAAAAAATTGTCGAGAACGACATCATTAGACCCGGTGCCCCGCAGGCCGACGGTGTGCCAGGTGTCCTCAACAAAATCTGGATTGGGATCTACAACTGCGAAACACAACTGAATTGGCGAGCTTCCCTCAACGACACTATTGAGTATCCACTTGTCTGCCGTTGCGCAGCCACTCACAAAATTCCATCTGCCCGAAACTCTCCAACCACCTTTGGTGCGACGCGCCCGCCCTTTTGCGACCCCCGAACCCGCAAAGACCACCGAAGGATCTTGCTTCCAAAGCGAGCGACAAGTGTCGATAGGAAGGTACGCGGATACTAACTCCGCCTCTTCGTTGCATGTCATAGCTACCCACGCTGTGGACCCGTGAATCTGAGCCAAACTATCGGTGAAGTCGATTAGACCTGCCGGGTGCAACTCGAGACCTCCGTATTCAGCTGGAACCAAGAGCTTCATCAAGCCCAGATCACCAAGCGAACGAATCACCTCAGGATCGGGTGATCGACTTTCGTCTGATTTTTTAGCGCGTGCCGCGATTAGGTCGGCTAACTCAGGCAAGAGTTGATTTGGGTCTGATGAAGCTGCCTGCATGAACGCAAACTATCGTCTTAAATCGTTGCAGGAGGTAGACGGACGTGAATTCGGATCAGCAAAGCGCTAGTGGTCGTGAAGAATCTACTCTGGGGGGTCCTTTGGGTGGAATGAGAGTCCTTGATTTAACGGACCACCGCGGAGACATCGGTCCTTGGATTCTTGGAGAGCTAGGAGCCGACGTGATAAAGGTCGAACCTCCCCAAGGCTGCACTACTCGCGCAGCCCTACCGATTCGAGAAGGTGACGATTCAGATATTCGGAGCCTGCACTTTGCCGCTTATTCCTCTAACAAAAGATCGATCGCTCTAGATTCCTCGAAAGATGAAGACCGAGAAACTTTGAGGGAACTAATCGCAAGCACCGATTTTCTCTACGAATCTGGTCTGCCATCCGCAACAGAGGAAATCGGTTTTAGTCACGATGATCTTTTGGGCATTAACCCCGAACTCGTACATGTGATAGTAACTCCGTTCGGATTAAGCGGGCCACGAGCCGATCGTCCGCATAGCGAGCTCTCGCTAGCGTCACTAGGGGGATCAGCGAATCTCCAAGGGACGCCCGACCGTCCACCAGTCAAGGCTTCGATTCCCCAGGTTTGGAGACACACAGGAGCCGAATCCGCGGTAGCTGGGCTTGTAGCCCATGCCCGAATGCTTACAACAGGTGATGGGCAACAGGTGGCGGTTGCCGCTCAGTGCTGTGTCACCTGGACCCTTCTCAACGCTATGGAAGCCCACGCTATTCAGGGCCACGATATTCATCGCACCGGAACCGAAATTCTTATGGACCCGCCCCTCCAAATACGAGTCGAAGCTAAAGACGGTTGGGTGATTGCCGTGAGTCGAGGTGACATTGCTCTCGCACTGGGCCCCTGGCTCATTGAAGAAGGCATAGTTAGCGAGTCATGGCTTGAAGAAGATTGGACCACCTTCGATCATCGAGCGATCAGCGGCGACGCAACTAGATATTCGTTTGGAGACATTTATCAAGCCGTCAGCCAATTGTGTGCCCGCTACCCGAAAGACTTTCTCATGAGAAAAGGTCTAGAAATGGGGGCAACTATCGCTCCAATTAACAGCGTCGAGGACTTGCTCTCGTTTGATCACCTTGACCTTCGAAGATTCTGGAGGACCGCCAGCAGTGGTCGCGGTCTACAAGACGAACTGATTCCGGGGGGCTTTTTGTCGGTAGAAGGTGAACGCCTCAGTGCGCTGCGGCGGCCTCCCCGAATAGATGAGCACGGCGAAGAAATCAAGCGAGAACTGAAAGCGTTGAAACCCAAGCAGAAGAGTGCGATCAATAAAAAGATGCTCCCCCTCGAGGGACTCAAGGTTGCTGATTTTTCCTGGGTTGGCGTCGGTCCTATTACGGCTAAGGCGTTGGCAGACCATGGCGCTGAAGTGGTTCGCATTGAATCAGGAGGACGGCTCGACCCCCTACGAGTTAATGGTCCTTTTAAGGACGAGGTTTTCGGCGAGAATATGTCCCAATTTTTTGCCACCTTTAACACTTCCAAACTCAGCATCGATATAGACCTCAAAAATGACTCCGGAGTCGAAATCGCAAAAAAGTTGATTGCCTGGGCAGACGTGGTTATTGAGGCCTGGAGTCCTGGGGCATTCTCCAGGTCCGGGTTCAGTGATGAGCTGATTAGATCGCTAAACCCGACAGCGATCATTGTTCATACCTCACTCCTTGCTAATGGAGGGCCTTTGTCGCCCCTAGCGGGGTACGGCTACCATGCCGCGGCAATCGCTGGTTACTACGAGGTCGTAGGCTGGCCGGATTTGCCGCCTGATGGTCCCTACCTTGCGTATACCGACACGATTTCTCCTAGGTTCATTACGTCGGCTCTTCTTGCGGCTATCAAGAAACGTAATGAGACGGGTAAGGGTTGCATGATTGAGGCTGCGCAGCTTGAATGCGGTCTTCAACTCATGACCCCGGAGTTGCTTGATTTTCAAATCAACGGAGTCAAGGCAACTCGTATTGGAAATCGTGAAAAGGACATAGCCCCTCAAGGCATTTTCCCTGTTGAAGGTGAGGACCGTTGGATAGGAATAACAGCCGGTGATGATCGGAGTTGGCGAGGACTTGTATCGCTAATGGGTGAGCCGGAATGGGCGCTAGAGGAAACGTTCGAAACAGTGATTGGTCGTCTGACACATGTTGATTTTCTAGAAAAAGAGATCGCTAATTGGACCCGAGGCCAAAAAGGTAGCGACCTCGAGCGAGCCCTACTGGATGCTGGAATTCCGGCAGGTCTTGTGCAGAGAAGTAGTGATCTCTTGGCTGACGAGCAGTATGAGCATCTCAACTTTTATCGATGGCACGACCACGATGCTATGGGGCGAGTTCCTTATGCCGGGCATCAATACTCAATAGCAAACTATGACCATGGCCCTCGAAGCGCTGCTCCGATGCTGGGGCAGCACACCTTCGATGTGTTGGCTGATTTGCTTGGCCTCGACCCCGACGAGATCGCTGATATAGCAATTAGTGGTGCGCTTGGATGAGGGATTTAAGCTTCGGAGATTTAGTTGACGTAGCAAGTGAGGTGGCTGAAGAGTTAAGGATTTGTGAGGAATCCATTGCTGTGTCCGAGTCAGCGGCGGGAGGGTTGGTCAACGCGTCTTTGGTGGCAGTGCCGGGCGCCAGTGACTTCTATTTGGGTGGAATGGTTGTCTATACAAGTGCCGGTAGAGCACTCCTAGCCCAAAATGATCCCCTCCCCAAAGGCCTGCGCGGAGCCACTGAGGCATTTGCTTTCGAGCAGGCACGGAGGGCCAAATCTATTTACGGAGCCGACTGGGGCTTGGGGGAGACCGGAGCAACAGGTCCATCAAGTAACCCGTATGGTGATCCTCCGGGAAGCGGCTGGGTGGCTTGCAGCGGTCGCGACGAAGCTTCCTTTTCTCTGAATACTGGAGTCAGTGAACGATCGCTCAACATGCTTGAATTTGCAATAGCTGCCCTAGAGCTCGCGCTTCGCTCAATTAGGGCGTAGATTGCCATTCTGTGGAATTGATGCCGCTTTCTGTACTTGATCTAGCGACCGTGGCCAGTGATGCCACAAGCGCGCAAGCTTTGTCTGAAGCGACTCAGTTAGCCCAACTGGCGGAAAAGCTTGGATACTCAAGATTTTGGGTTGCGGAACACCACAATATGCATACCGTGGCGAGTACTTCACCGGCGGTTTTGATGGCCCATGTTGCAGCTTCGACTAAAAGCATCAAGGTCGGTTCCGGAGGCGTGATGTTGCCCAATCATGCTCCGCTTGTGATCGCTGAACAGTTTGCCCTTTTAGAAGCTTTGCATCCCGGCAGAATCGATCTCGGAATTGGACGAGCGCCAGGCAGCGATCGCCAAACCATGGCCGTAATCAGAGGTTCTGCGGCTGCGTTGACCGCTGACGACTTTCCCCGCGACCTCATAGATGTAATGGGCCTGTTGGGCGACGTTCGCACTGACAGCGGATTATGGAACAAGTTCTCTGCCACACCCGTTGCTACCTCTTCTCCGGCGGTGATTCTCTTAGGGTCCAGCGGCTTCAGCGCGCAGTTAGCCGGGGTGTTGGGTCTGCCCTTTACTTTTGCGAACCACTTTGACACTGGCGGCACTCTTGACGCGGTGAACTTGTACCAAGAAGCTTTCCGTCCATCGCCGATACTCTCTGATCCCTACACGATCGTTTCCGCATCTGTTATGGCCGCCGAAGCACACGAGGAGGCGGAAAAACTAGCAGCGCCCAGCCGCTTGAGAAAATATGGTATGAGAACTGGTCGCTTCTGGCCGCTTGTCTCACCGAGCGAAGCTCTGACTCACCCGGAATGGGAGCGAGCCAAAGCCATGCCAAGTAACGCTATTAACGGGACAGCGGAAGAAGTCGTAGAGGGTCTGATCGAACTGCGCGAGCAAACCGGCGCAAGTGAACTTTTTCTCCATTGCTCTAGTTACGGACTTCGAGACCGGATGACAAGTTTGGAACTGATCGCTGAAGAGTTTGGTTTGAACCCAAGTCCGGCGATGGAACACGCCACCGCGGTGAATTAGGCAATGGGTAAAATTACGTCGTTGGGAACTCACTTCGGACCGTATCTGATCGAAAGTGAAAATAACGAAGTTGTAGCTGTCCATGGGCACGAGCTCGACCCGAATCCATCTCAAATAGGGCAAGCGTATTTGCATCGCTCCGAGTTGAGAGTGCTGAAGCCGTCGGTAAGGAGATCTTGGCTGGAGCAGGGCCCAGGCGAACGGACCGACCAAAGAGGTAAAGAACCCTTTGTTGAGGTGACATGGGACGAAGCCGTGAATCTTGCTTCAGAAGAACTGAAACGAATATACGGGTCTTTCGGGCCCGATGCGTTGTTTGCGGGTTCTTACGGTTGGGGCTCTTCGGGTCGGGTGCATGCGCCGAGCGCGCTTTTGTTTCGACTCCTCAGGATGTGTGGCGGCTACACCGATGTCTGGGGCACATACTCTTCATCAGCCGCTGAAGCTATTGTCCCGTACTTCTTAGGGATGCGGTACCACTCCGCTATCGGGCGCGGAACCAGCTGGTCAGTCATAGAAAAGCACACTGATTTATTTGTTTCATTTGGTGGATTGCGTCGGTCGAATACCGAAGTTACTTACGGCGGCCAAGGGACACACCACACGGAAGACTGGATGAAAAGCGCTGCCCAGAATGGAACCGAATTCTTAAATATTGGTCCATTGCGTGACGACATCGATGTAGGCATTCAATCGCGTTGGCAACCTATAAAGCCTGGAACTGACGTCGCTCTAATGCTTGCGTGTATTTACGTCCTCATAACGAATGAAAGCGTCGATCAAGAATTCGTCGAAAAGTATGTGCATGGCTGGGATCGCTTCTCTCGATACGTGACCGGCGATTCAGATGGAGTTCCGAAATCTGCGTCATGGGCCTCATCGATAACTGGAATCGACGCGTTGGTTATCGAAAACTTGGCCATAGAAATGTCTCGACGACGGACTCTCATCAATCTAGGGCTTTCTGTTCAGCGCGCAGATCATGGGGAACAGAGCTACTGGGCTGCGACAGCCTTAGCCTGTGCGCTTGGTCAAATCGGGCGTCCAGGCGGTGGAATTGCTTTTCCCTTTGGGGCGCAAGGCAACGTAGGCGCAGGGCAAGTAAGAAAGAGAGTTCCAGGGATACCGATTCCCCCTCGGCCCTCTAACTCGCCAGTAATTTCGGTCTCTCGTTTTCGGGAATTGATAGACCAACCCGGCGAAACCTTTAACTGCAACGGCGAGACAGGCGAATTCCCCGATATCAAGATGGTTTGGTGGGCCGGCGGAAACCCTTTCCATCACCATCAAAACTTAAGCCAGCTAGCATCGGCATGGCAGCGACCTCAAACCATTATCGTTCAGGAGCCTTTTTGGACGCCTACTGCTCGGCGAGCAGACATTGTGTTTCCAACGACAATTCCTATCGAGCGGAATGACATTGGCGGCGCCGAGAATTTACTTATCTCGCATGCTCGGGCGGTTGACCCTCCAGGCGAAGCACTTGACGATTACGAGATATTGGCAAAGGTTGCAGAGCGCTTTGATCTAAGGGAGAAATTTACCGAAGGGCGAACTGCTGACGAGTGGGTGAAGGTCCTCTATGACCTCTTCCGAGTCGAAAATGATTGGGCACCAAAATTTGAAGACTTTCTGGAAGCTGGATATCTCCGATACCCGGAAATGAGCGATATGGGGGTCAACGAGCAAGTGTTTCTTGAGGAGTTCCGCAGTGATCCGCGAAACAATCCTCTTGGAACGCCGAGTGGCAAGATCGAACTCTGGTCGGAGCAAATAGCAGCATTTGAGTATGAAGACTGTCCACCGCACCCCGTATGGCTTGAACCCTACGAAAGGCTCGGAGGAGCTGGTTCGGATCGCTGGCCTTTACATCTGATATCGAATCAGCCCTCGGTTCGTTTGCATAGTCAATACGACCACACGCAGCCAAGCACTGGTTCCAAAGTAGCTGGAAGAGAGCCCGTAAGGATTCACCCAGATGCAGCAGAAGCGAGAGGTATCGTCGATGGTGATGTGGTTCGACTGTTTAATGACCGAGGTAGCTGTCTAGCTGGGGCTGTCCTGGACAATGCGTTGATGCATGATGTAGTTCAACTTTCAACCGGAGCCTGGTATGACCCAGACTCAAACGGAATGTGTCGAGCCGGTAACCCTAATGTTCTTACTTTCGATAAGGGAACCTCGCAGTTGGCTCAGGGGCCTTCTTCTCACACGTGCTTGGTTGAAGTTGAGCGTTTTGAGGGCGTCATTCCGCGGGTCGAAGCCTATGATTCTCCTGAATTTGTTACCCGGCAACAATGAGGACATATGGCTGATACGACCCCGACGGCACATGAATGGCTCGAAGGCCTTGCGGGAGAACTTGGGCTTCCCGCTCCAGCGGCATCTGAAATCGAAGATCTCTTAAATCTTGCGGGGATAGCAGCACATAGCTCGGAACGAATTGCTGCTCCGATAGCTTGCTGGATGATTGGAGTTGCCGAGCTCCCTCCAGATCAGGCGCTAGCAATCGTCGAAAAGTACGAGAACAGACGCAATAGTTGATGCATTACCTAGAATTGCTTATGTGAGTGATCGAAATTGGGGATTCAGAACTAGAGCTTTGCACGCTGGAGGCCGCCCAGACCCCGTGACAGGGGCTCGTGCTGTGCCGATCTATCAATCCACGAGCTTTGTTTTTGAAGACACAGCGGATGCTGCCGACAAGTTCGCGCTCCAGAAGTACGGAACGATTTACTCCAGGATCTCTAACCCGACCATAAACGCTTTCGAAGAGAGAATGGCGAGCCTCGAAGGGGGAATAGGCTCAGTGGCCACTGCTTCGGGTATGGCGGCGGAGTTCTTGACGGCGGCTGCGCTGGCCAGAAGCGGCGATAATTTTGTGACCTCCTCCGCGCTTTACGGTGGAACGCATACTTTGTTTGACGTCACTTTGGGTCGGTTCGGCATAACCGCACGTTTTGTAAATGGCGATGACCCTGACGCATATGCGATGGCTATTGATAGCGACACGAAATTTTTGTATACCGAGATAGTTGGTAATCCATCAGGTTCGATTCCTGATTTGGAAGCAATCGGTGATGTGGCCGCCGCTCACGGATTGCCATTAGTTGTAGACGGAACGTTCGCCACTCCTTACTTATGTCAACCGCTCAGCTTCGGTGCGGACATCGTTCTTCACTCCGCTACCAAATTCATTGGTGGTCACGGCAACTCAATTGGAGGGGTTGTTACTGACTCAGGGCAATTCGATTGGAGTGGAGGTCGTTTCCCCGATATGACCGAGCCGGTAGATAGCTACAATGGCCTCAACTTTTGGGAAAATTTTGGCGAATACGCGTTTTGTACCAAGTTGAGAGCGGAACAACTCCGAGACATCGGTGCTGCGATGTCTCCAATCAACGCCTTCCTTTTGCTGCAGGGAATAGAAACTCTTCCCTTTCGAATGGGCGAGCACGTGGCGAATGCTCTCGCTGTAGCTAACTATCTACAGCAACATCAAGCCGTGAGTTGGGTCAGCTACGCAGGCTTGAACGATTCTCCCTACTTTGACCTAGCAAGCAAGTATTTACCCAAAGGCCCCGGAGCTGTGTTTACCTTTGGGGTCAAAGGCGGTAGGTCCGCCGGAGCAACGTTTATTGAGTCACTCCAGGTTATTAGCCACCTTGCGAACGTTGGTGATGCCCGCACACTTGTGATTCACCCGGCATCCACCACGCATCAACAGTTGTCTGATGATGCCTTGGCTAGTGGGGGAGTTAGCCAAGATATGGTCAGAATTTCCGTGGGTTTAGAAGACCTTGACGACATCATTTGGGATTTGGACCAGGCGTTAGAGAAAGCGAGCCGGGTATGACAGTCACTCACGAAGAGGTGCCTGGTTGGAGTGAGCCGTCAGCGACTCAACGGCTTCGCCTCTTAGAACGAACCAACTCAATTGCAATGGTAGGAGTCTCAAACAACCAGGCGCGTCCAAGTAATTTCGTCGCTACTTATCTGATGAGCTCAAGCGCAAATTTTGAAATTTATTTTGTAAACCCCGCAGTGGACGAAATCCTTGGCCAACGTTGCTATGCCTCCCTGGAAGAGTTGCCTGAGAGCCCGGATATGGTCGATGTGTTTAGACGGTCAGAAGATTTGCCTGAGGTCGCCCAACAAGCGGTAGCCGTTGGCGCAAAATCTTTATGGGTGCAACTAGGTCTTTGGAGTGTTGAGGCGGCATCGATTGCTACGCAAGCCGGACTTGATGTAGTGATGGACAGGTGTCTAAAAATTGAACATGCAAGATTTCACGGTGGCCTCCACCTGGCAGGCTTTGATACCGGAGTGATTGACTCTCGGATAAATCGCTAGCCCGAAGTAACCCTTTACGCGGGCACACTACTTAAGTGAAGTTCTTTGAAAGATTTAAGGCAGTCGCTTTAGTCGCACTTTGCCTGGCGCTGAGTTGTAGCCCCTCTGAAGAACCATCTACTGCAGCACCGGCTGAAGTCAGCGAAGGCAAAGAAGACTCACTGCCGAAAGCAAGCGATTTCAGGTACGAGGGAGAAGTAGCGGCGCCGGACATTCCAAATGGCCTTGAGTGGTTCAACGTCGAACGCCCTATTTCTCTAGCTTCCGACCTTCGAGGCAAAATCGTCCTTTTGGACTTCTGGACACAAGGGTGCATTAATTGCTTGCATGTTCTTCCGGATCTGCACCGATTGGAGCAGGAATTTCCTGACTCGTTAGCTGTTGTAGGTGTGCACTGGGCCAAGTTTGACCATGAGCGTACGACTGACGCAGTGCGACAAGCGGTGCTTCGATTAGGCGTCGAACACCCTGTAGTGAACGACGACTATGAATATTTGAGACGGGCCTATCGGGTTAAGGCTTGGCCGACGTTGGTTTTGATAGACCCGCTCGGCCGAGTGGTTGGAAGTCACGCAGGAGAGGGCATTTATTCACTCTTTCAGCCCGTGATCGAACAAATGAGTCGCGAATATGGAACCGCTGGACTAATCAATGTGGCGCCGGTCGAAAAAATCCTCGTAGAACGTGACCCGATTCCCACAGTTCTGAGTTTTCCCGGCAAACTACTTGCTGACGGTCCCAGCGACCGTCTTTTCGTAGCGGACTCAGGACACCACCGACTGGTGGTAAGCACGCTGGAGGGTCAGATAGTCGACGCTATAGGCAGTGGAACTCCGGGCTTAGTTGACGGGGTGTGGGAAGACGCTCGCTTTCGAGAGCCGCAAGGCATAGCGCTTTCCGAAAACGGTAGATACCTATACGTTGCTGACCGAGGTAACCATGCGATAAGAGCCATAGACCTTGTCCAGCGAACCGTTCGCACCTTGGCAGGCATTGGGGAGCCAACCTTTCGCGTTGACTCCGGATTGCCGCTCGAAACTGCGATCACTTCACCGTGGGACGTTGAGCGAGTTGGCCAACAGCTATTTGTGGCAGGGGCGGGCCGTCACCAAATTTGGGTTCTTGAGCTCTCAGGTGATGGCGAATCTGCTACTTGGCTCGACGTCTTTGCCGGCACAGGGGCTGAAGGTCTTGACGACGGATTTCGCCTCTCGGCGACTCTTTCGCAGCCTTCGGGTTTAGCGGTACTAAATAATGTGTTGTGGTTTACCGACCCCGAAGCGAGCGCAGTTCGGTCGCTCAACCTTGATGGAGACGAGCAACTCGAAACGCTAATCGGGGAAGGTCTCTTTGTCTGGGGCGACGAAACCGGGCGCCAAGAACTCACACGACTGCAGCATGCTGTGGGGATTGAAGTCCTCAATGGTGAGCTCTATGTAGCCGACACCTACAACCATCGCATCAAGTCAATTGACCCTGAAAATGGCGCCTCAAAAGGAGTTGCCGGTAGCGGTATCCCAGGCCTTGCTGATGGCTACGGCGAGTCCTCGCAACTCGCAGAACCCAGCGGCCTAAGCGCCGTAGGTGCCACACTTTATATAGCAGACACTAACAATCACCAAGTTCGAACCTTAGATACCAGGACAGGAACACTAAGTACTTTGACCTTATCGAATCAACATCTGGTGCCATTGGTCCATCGAACCGCAGCCGATGAGAAAGTGATATTCCCCCAGATGGCTGTCGCTCCAGGCCAAGTTGACTTGACGGTAGATCTCGAAGTCCCTCCCGGCTATAAATTTAACGAGGAAGGCACCTTTGTTATGGATGTCAAGTTTAGGAATAGCGGAAAGTCCAGCGTCGTTGGTGCAAGTAGCTATCAGGCTCAGGGACCGGAGATTCCCCAAGATTTTGAGCTGTTTATCCACGAAGAAGATGAGCTCAGTCTCGAAGTAGATGCGACTGTCTTCTATTGCCCGGCGGTCGATGCAACGTTCTGCCTGCTGCGTCACTTTCACTATGTTCAACCGTTTACGGTCAGCGACGCCGGCGTTCGGACGGTAACCCTCGCTCATAGATTGCCATCATCCGAAGAACTTGACCTTAGTTTCGAAACTCTCGGCGGTTAACTATGACGAAGGTCTCGTGGGCAAATCGTCTTTGGTGCGCCTTAATTGTCGGGTGTCTCAGCATGACATTCCATGTCGAGAGTGGCGAAGCCCAAACTTTTGTCGAAACCGACAATTCAATCGTTGCCGTTGTTGATGGCCCCGGAGGCATGGGGTACTGGATAGTAGCGGCCGATGGATCCGTAGAAGTGGTAGGCACCAATATTGTTCCGCCACTGGGAACTAGTGAGCCCATCACAGACAAAGTACGCACGGCCTATGAAGGGGCGCCAGGCGCTCTCGGGATTTGGGTCGAACTACTCAACGGAACTCGAGTCGCGATTGGGGACCCCGGTCCTAGGATCTTCACCGCCCACGACCGACCACACGGTTGGCTGTCTGGGCTAGCGGTCAAACAAATTATGAGAGGTCGCTGGGTAGATACGATCGATCGTGGATGCGTAGAGGAGCTTCCTCGAGCTGTGCGAATAGGCCAATTGTTGCTTCCCACTATGACTGAGCAGCAGCTAGGAGCGGCGGTTCAAGAAGCGCGAGATCACCAGATCGCAGGAATCTTATTTGCTGGGGGTGCCACCCCATGGGTTGATAGACGCTTGGAAGAGTTACAGGGTTTCGCAGACCGCATTCCGCTGCTCTTTGCCGTTGATGAAGAAGGAGGTCGCGTGCAGCGGCTTCGACACGTGCTTCCCCGATTGCCGAGCGCAGCAACTCAAGTCAACGAGCGAATCGAACTGGTCAGCCAACGTGCGGAGCGCCACGCTGTGCGCATGGTAGAGCTGGGGTTCAATATGAACTTTGCCCCCGTCCTCGACGTGGGTGCTGGCCCGGGCATCGGTGACCGGTCATTTTCTAACGATGCCAGCCTGGTCACCCGATACGGAATGGCCACAATCGAAGGCTTGTCGGACGGCGGAGTTTTGCCTGTGGCGAAGCACTTCCCTGGTCATGGTGGCGCGGACGCGGACTCACACAAGGGGAGATCAATTGCTCCCACTCTTGGAGAGCTTCGAGAAGATGACTTGGTGCCATTTCGAGCAGCCGTTGATTCACGCAAAACTGCGATCATGGTGGGGCATGTCGAGATTCCTGATTTGAGTGAGGGAATGCCAGCTTCTCTTTCGAGCCAAGTCATAGAGGGTTTGCTTAGGGGCGAATTCAATTTTGACGGTTTAGTCGTAACTGACGCTCTGAATATGCAGGCGATTTCGCAAAGGTGGCCGATTGATGAGGCAGTCGTACTCGCTGTAGGAGCAGGCGCAGATCTAATGGTTTTAGGGAGTCTTTCCGAAGTCGAAGCTGCGTTCGCTGCTGTCGACAAGGCCGTGTATGAAGGGATGGTCTCGGTCGAGCGACTGAACGACGCAGCCGTCAATGTCTTGCGTGCAAAAAAACTCAACGCCTGCACTCTGATTGGGCGCGTTAGAGGCTTTCTCAACTCGCCGTATGACTGGTAGCTCTAAACGAGGCACCCATTCCTAAAAGCAATTCAAGACGTTCCAAGAGTAAGCAGATTTTCAACTGGCTTGTAGAGCTCCTCTAAATAGTTGATGTCTTCTCCGGTGAGCTCAAGCGAGCATGCTTCTACTAGTTGTGTTAGTTGCTCGATCCGAGACACTCCTATAACGGGGGAGGAAATACCTGGTTTCGAAAGTAGCCACGCAATAGCTATTTGCGCTGGCCTGCACCCTTCTCGATCAGCGAGATGCATAACCCGATCAGCTATAGAAAAATTCATTTCGCCCCTGTAGAGCGATTCAGTCCTAGCGCGGTCTTGGCCTTTAGAGCGGTTGGTGGTGCCTCCGTCCATGCTCCCCCGATATGCCCCGGCGAGGATACCGCGTGCCAGTGGTGACCATGGTTGAAGCGCAACGCCGGTGCTTACGCAGTACGGGTTCATTTCTCGCTCCTCCTCACGATAAATCAGGTTGTAGTGGTTTTGCATGCTTACAAATTCTGTCCACCCGTTAAGACGCGCTGTCATCTGCAGCTCGGCAAACTGCCACGCGAACATTGACGATGCACCAATATGCATCGCCTTACCTGCTTTGACTACATCATGAAGTGCTTCCAAGGTCTCTTCGATCGGCGCTGGGTGAGCACCAGGAATACCGTGCGGATGTCTATGAATAATCAGTTGGTCAACGTATTCGAGACCTAATCTTTTGAGCGAGTTGTCGAGACCTTCAATGATGTGCTTTCGTGAGAGACCTCCAAGGTTGGGGTTGCGGCCCATAGGCATGGAGACCTTTGTGTTAATTACGTACTCTTCGCGTGGGAGCAGCTCTCTCAGTATCTGACCCACGACCTCCTCGCAAGCGCCTACTCCGTATATGTCAGCCGTGTCGAAATAGAAGAGGCCGGACTCGATAGCGGCTTCGAAAATTGGCCGAGCGTCATCGATGCCGAGAGTCCAATCTCCTTGATGGCCTCGACCGGGTTCGCCGAAATTCATTGTTCCGAGACACAGTTTCGGCACTGATAGTGCCGTTTTCTTACCCAACTGAGTGGTTGTTAGCATTGAGGGTCCTTTTCCGGAAAACTTGAGTGAAGCCGTCGCCCAGATCCGAAGTCCATGATTGATACGACGCCGACTACTCTACGGCAATTGCGCAGTGGAGCTGGAGGCCGAATTGTGAGTAACTCAGTTTTGTACGAAGAACGTGACGGCATAGCGATTATCACGATTAACCGGCCGGAACGATTGAATACGCTGACGGAGGACGTCATTGTCGGCGTTGCAGAGGCGATCGACTCTGCCAGCATGTCTGAACACGTTTCATCTGTGGTTTTGCGCGGCGAAGGAGCAAATATTTCAGCGGGTTACGACCTCGACGAATTCCTGGAGTCGGTAGATGGCGCAACTGATTCTCACATCTGGGACCCCGTTGCTGACTATCAATCCATGTCTTATAACGTGCGCAACTTTATGAAAGTCTGGGAATGTCCGAAACCGGTGCTGGCCGAAATTTCCGGCTGGGCTATCGGCGGAGCCACCGATTTGCTGCTTTGCGCGGACCTCTTATTTATGGCCGATAACGCAAAAATCGGCTACGCGCCGAGTCGGATCTACGGAACACCGACAACAATGATGTGGATCTACAGAATAGGACTCGAGCATGCGAAGCAGTTTTTGTTGACGGGCCGAGTAATTGACGCGGACACTGCGTACCGCATCGGTCTGGTTTCCCATGTGTGTGAAATTAGCCAAATCTCGAAAATCGTCGAGAGCGAAGCCCGTCGCTTTAGCAATATCCCTAAAAACCAACTCGCACTAAATAAATTGTTGATCAACCAAGCTTTCGAAAATATGGGTCTTCGTACCACCCAGATGATGGGGACGATTTTCGACGGTATAGCGCGAAACACCCCAGAGGCTCAAGATTGGGCCTCGCGGATTCGTGATGGGGAATTGCGAGATGCTGTTCAACAGAGAGACTCAGCTTGGGGTGACTATGGAGAGTCAGAGAGTTGAAAGGAATGAATTTGGTCACTGGGAAGGAATTGTGACGGTAACGACTGGAGGAACCGGTTCTCGCCCGCTCGTTACTTCGTTAGAGACCTGCCGCCAAGTCATCAACCACTGTTCCCAAATTGGGCCAATCCGCCACTCGTCGAGGGGAATCGCCGTAGCTTTTACCCCGAAACGTTTCCAAGCCTCCGTGCGTAAAATATCAGTTCTGGCTGGCTGGCTTCCGTAACGATCCGGCACTTGGTATTGAAACAGGGGTTCCAAAAAGGAATCGAGTAGTCGACCTGCGTTGCGCCGGTCTGGAGTGTTTCTGACTATGCCTGCATAATTAACAACTTTGATGCATCCACTATTGATGACGGCGACATCGACCTCCTCGGGGAGTTCAGGCATGAAGCGCACACTCACCGCCGGCATGCCAGCGGAGCCCCAAGTCAACGATCTAGGGTCGTCTTCGCTCTCCTTTGCTGAGGGTTGAAAGCGAGTGAACCATGCCTCTTCCCAACTGGGCGCAATCTCGACTCCAGATCGGAGCATTTGTTCGAGCACCTTTGGCCACGGCTCCACTCCTGTGGTGTTTTCTGGGTAAGCGCGTTCTAGAGCTACCAGGAAATAGAGTCCCATTCTGCTTTCTAGAGGGTCGGGAAGTACTGCGGTTGGAGCGTGGCGAGGGTCGGTAAGAGCGCTGAAGCTATCTGGAGCCTCCAATGGTCGAGTCGGCTTGTCGGGCAGTTCATCTAAGCGTCGTGGAAGACTCAGGTACCTCGATTTTGATCGATTTAGGCAGGCAGCAAGCTGGCTAACTGGGGTGAGTAACTCATCTTGCAGTAGAAGTGTTTCGTCAACATTCTCAATACCAATAGGCTTGTAGGCCTCAACAAGCCTCTTTTCCGAAGCGCGCCGGCGCTCCAGGCTGTCGATTCCGAGTACCACGTCCGCAACTGGATTTTCTGATGACTTTTCTAGGAGGCTGACCATAGACGTTGCGTCTTCCTCGGTGAATACGAGCACTTCAATCCCGGTTTTAGCCGTGAACTCCTCGAGAGCATCTAGAGGGAGGTGGAATTGCTTGTGCGTTAGCAGCCGGATGGTTTGGGTGTTCGTCGCCGAAGAAGAACATGCCGCCGCGCCGATCAAGAAGGAGAATAATGCGATGGAAAACCTCTGGAACTTCACGTGGCCTCTACTCCTCAAGTTCAGTAGCGATGACCAAAACAATTCCGGACCGAACTTCGATAGTTGGCTGGGCGAGAATTTCGTTACTGAGGCCCTCGCTACTGAATGGGGTGAGCGGAACCTCTGAACTTAAGTTCCACCTCAAACCCTCAGTGTGGACACGGGTGTCACCCTCTATGGCGATCAGAGTTATCCATGATCCCCGGCTAGTTTCTAATTCGAAATCTTGTCCGGCCCTCAGCGCGACCGCGCGACTATTCCCGCAATGAGTAACGATTTGATGCCCCAAGCTTTGCGCGGATCCCAATAGCAGCAGTCCGGTAATTACGTGGTCAAGACGCCCCTTTCCCCCGGTGAGTATGTGGATCTGTTGAGCGCCCAAGGATTGAGCAAACCTCACAGCCAGTGCAAGGTCACTTGCATCTTTATCAGTGGGGTGCCTTTCTACAAGAATGCCCTGACTAGTTAAATACCCCTCGTCCGTTGCGATCGAGTCTAAGTCGCCCACGACCACGTCAACTTTAAGCCCCAGTCGCTGTGCATGATGAAAACCGCTATCCGCAGCAATAACGAGTGTGGGTTTCGGCGCCGAGAGCGGCGAGGGAAGATTGGGACCTCCGTCAACGATCCACGTGGTGGCAGGATTTAAGTTAGATCGCGTTACCGGCGGTTGAGGCACGAGAACATGATTACTCACAAACCGTGACAAATCACGACGCTTGCACTGAAAGCGACCCCGAATATTGTCATTTGAACGCTACCTTCGTTCGTTAGTGAGAACATTTCGGCGACTAACTCGCGTGCCTATCCTTCTGGCTGCAATAGCAGCTAGCGCCGCGCTGATAACGGTAATTGGATTAGCGATAGGTCCTCACAGTCGTGAAGCGTTATTTGCTGTTGACAGAGAACGAAGTGAGGTCGAACTTAACCTGTCGCCGGGAGCTCAACGAACAGAGGTCTATGACAGTAATGGCAAAGAAATTGGAATATTGCGCTACGACATAGACCGCGAACTAATCACTATTTCGCAGGTTCCTGACGATGTTTTGGAAACGCTGCTTGCTGTTGAGGACAATAAATTTTGGACCCATAACGGAGTCGATATTCGAGCCATTTCGCGAGCAATGATTCAAAACTTAACCAGCGGAGCGATAACACAAGGTGGCTCAACCATTACCCAGCAAATAGTGAAACTACGCATCGTAGGAAACGAAAGTTCACTTTCTCGGAAAATTCGTGAGGCAGTGCTGGCAGCGCGTCTGGAGGAAGAGTTCTCAAAGGCACAAATCTTAGAGTTCTATCTCAACGAAATCTATTTCGGCAACGGAGCATATGGTCTTCAAGCGGCGGCGGAGACATACTTTGGTAAAGATGTCGATCAACTTGACGTCGGAGACGCGGCGTTTCTTGCAGGGCTGATCAGAAGCCCAGGCATCTTCGACGGTTTTGGCGACGTTGAGATAGTCGGGAAACGTCGGAGCATGTCTTTGCAGAGTGCCGAAGCAGCGGGAATTATCGACGCAGACGAGCGAGAAGAGTTTGAAAAGCGAGGTCTTCCGGATCGGAACTTAAGCCCGCAAAAAGTAGACGAAACGCTTCGACGCGATTACTTCTTAGATGAAGTTACCGAAGCTTTGCTTGCGCACCCCGCGCTTGGTGAGAGCTACCAAGAGCGATTTGCGAAGGTCTACAACGGCGGACTTAGAGTCTGGACAACCTTTGATCCATTGCTCCAGAGAAAAATGGAACAAGCGGTGTTGGACGTTTTGCCCGAAGGAACCGGTGATTTCGAAGTAGCGGTGGCCTCGGTGGACCCTGCCAGTGGGGCAGTTCGAGCCTTCATCGGCGGTCCTGAATTCGCGGACTTTCAATTCAACCTTGTTACGCAAGGTAGAAGACAGCCAGGTTCTTCGTTCAAGACCTATGTACTTGCCGCTGCCGTCGAGAAAGCAGGTCTGCTGCCCTATGACACCATAAGCGGCATCGGTCCATGTACCTTCCCCAACCCGCCCAACGTTGATTACGAAGTGAACAATTTTAATGAAAGTGCAGGGGTTGTCGGCACGGTTCAGTACGCGGTTCTAAAGAGTTCCAACTGTGGCTTTGTTCGGCTTGGGCTTAGAACGGGGTTGGACAATGTGGTCGAAGTGTCCAACCGATTACTTGGCCGTGATTCCGAAAATTCATTTCGGCCATACCTGTCAATGTCCTTGGGTGCGCAAGAAGTGACACCACTGGAACAAGCTGTGGCTTATGGGGCTATAGCGAATGGGGGATTGCGCATGGAGCCGTACTTCATAAGCAAAATAGAAGATGCTGAGGGTGGAGTGATCTATCAGCATGTTCCCCGAGGGCGCAGAGCTATCAAAGGCGACACGGCAGCTTGGGTTTCGCAAGTGCTGGCACAAAACGTGACTGCTGGGACAGGTCGCCGAGCTGCGCTTGAAAGCGGTCAACCCTCAGCAGGCAAAACTGGCACGGCCCAAGATTTCAGTGATGCTTGGTACGTCGGCTTTACTCCGCAGCTCAGTACCGCAGTATGGATGGGACACCCTGAAGAAAGAGTCTCCATGGTCGATATCCAAGGTCGAGCCGGCACCGGTGGCTGGGTCCCGGCTCGAATTTGGGGTAGCTACATGTCCAAAGCTCTTGAAGGGGAGGAAATACTGCCGCTTCTTGAGCCTCCTCCCCCTCAGCGAAGCTCACAACTTTTGTACCTGTCGGACGAGCGGTGTGCGGTCAATATTGAACTGGGACCTGGTCGGGGAGCAATGGAATTCGACTTGCCGTGTGCGATGACCAAGGTTGACCTTGAAGAGGGAATTTTCCTGCCGCACCCCGAAGCGAACTGCAGGATTACTGAGCTGTCTGCTTCCGGCGCCTACCGCAACGAGTATCTGAATTGTGGCTTGGTGCCTTCGCGAAACCCTGTAATAACGACTTCTGAAGCGCCTGTTGGGGCATCGGCTGGGGAGTAGTCCTAGTTGCGTGATAGAACCAACAGTGACGCGGCAGCATTAATTTGCTTATGAGGAGATGGTTTTGAGCGAGCTTGAGGTATTGGTCGAACTTCAGGAACTGGATACTCGGATTGGGCAGTTGTCCTATCGGTCGGATAATTTGCCAGAACACGAGCAGTTGGTGACTCTCAAAGCTGAAGATGCAACTCTCCAAAGCGCCATTGAGCTTCTGCTTGTAGATCTAGAAGTGCTCCGAAAGGGCCAGCAAGATCGAGAAGATGAGATTCAACTGCTTGAAGACAAAGTTGCAAAAGCCACAAGTTCGCTTTACTCGGGTGACATGACATCACCCAAAGATGCAACGGCCTTGCAAAATGAAATTGATTCTCTGGCTGGTAGGCAAAATATTCTCGAAGACCAGATCATCGAGTTGATGGAGCAGATTGAGCCGCTAGCTGCAGAAGAGAGTCGTCTCTTGCTTGAGCAAGCTGCATGTCGAACAGCTATGGGTGAAGCCGAAAGTAAGATTTCGGAGCAGCAGGCTGAGTTGGTTGCGCAGGCAAATTCTCTGAGAACGGAGAAAGAGTCTGTCTTTGAACGGGCAGGCACGACCTTGACTAATCTCTACGTTGAGCATCGTTCCAGAATGGGAGACCACACCGCAGTGGGCCGCTTGGTCGGTGCGTCCTGCGGCGCGTGCTTTCTCGAAATATCGGCGGTGGAAGTAGATCGAATTCGGCGCCTGCCGAACGGCGAGCCCTCTGAGTGCCCTGAGTGTGGCGCGTTGTTGGTGCGCTAGAGGTTCGCAGTGGTTTTGTGGTTCACCGGCACTGCAATGATCGCTATGTGGTTCACCTTTCGCGACCCAGCGATCGATCATCGTTTTGTTATTGTCGGAGCTTTGTTTCCAGAGCTTGTAAGTGCGTTTTCCGCCCAAGCATCGTTCACGCACAACCTCTTCATTCCGATAGTTCTAATGGGACTCCTTATGCTCTTGACTATTGGGCGCAGGCAGATTCGAAGGAAGGGAATAGCAATTCCGATCGGAATGTTTTGGCATTTAATTTTTGATGGAGCTTGGGCGAATGCTTCGCTTTTTTGGTGGCCCTTGGGGAGCGTCTTTGGTGAAGGAACGCCCGTTGTAGTCGGGGAACGAGGCTTTGGGATAATGCTCCTTCTAGAGTTATTAGGCCTACTTCTCTGTGGATGGTTTTGGCTCCTAGCTGGTCTGAACGATACAGATAGGCGACAGAGGTTTCTTCGTGCTGGCCGTCTTGATCGAGATGTAACGGAGCGAGGGTCGGAGGATTAAGAATGTTGTTGATAGTTCGGCACGGGCGAACGGTCGCTAATGCTAGTGGTCTACTCCAAGGAAGAGTTGATAATGCTTTAGATGACTTGGGGTTGAGGCAAGCGCAACTTATATCGCAAGCATTGGGCAAAGTGGATTTGGTGGTGTCTTCACCTCTGATCCGTGCCCGTGAGACGGCGGAGCCGCTCGGTTTACCATTGCGCATCGACGAAAGGTGGACGGAACTCGATTACGGCGAATGGGATGAGCGGCCGTTGGTTGACGTGTCTAGTGCTGAGTGGGCAGAGTGGAGGAGCGATCTCTCTTTCGCGCCGCCAGGAGGCGAATCCTTGGGTGCTTTGGACCTTAGGGTCGCTGCGGCGTGTGAGGACCTATTAGCTGAAGCGCAAGACAAAGATGTCGCAGTTTTCACTCATGTTTCCCCTATCAAGTCGGCTGTTGCGTGGGCGCTAGGGGTTGGGGGGCAAATATCTTGGAGGATGAATGTTGCCCAAGCGCAAATTACAAGAATCGCAATTCGTGAAGATAAACCCACGCTTGTGTCGTTCAACGAAACAAGCCATTTGAGTCACGCTCAGTAAAGTAGTTAAGTTGCTCGATACTTGCCGTTAGTGACTTCAGTGACGCGGCCGTCTTTTACCATGCGGGCAATATGAAGCTTTGCGCAACTAGTTTCTACATGGTCGACAAACTGCATATCGACGCTAGGTCGGTAGACGAATCGATGCGCGACACAATCTGAAATTGATCTGGGCTCCTTCAAGAATCGAAGGAGGGCAAGTTCTCTTTTGGTGATTACGTTTGCGAATTCATTCAACATTGCAAGGAAGCGATCTCTCCCGGAGATGACCCATTTGTGGTGAAAAGTCACAAAGTGGTCTGCTTCTAAATCGCTGCAACGGTCTAGTGACCATTCGAAGCTGTCGAGCGAGGAACACGCGTCGAAATAATAGGGTCCAAATCCTGAGAGTTCGATGTCGCCGAGATACGCAGTGCGTGCCTCAGGGATTAGGAAAGCAGAATGACCTTTTGTGTGGCCAGGCGTGTGGATTACTTGGATCTGCACTCCACCGAGATCGAAGGAGGAGCCGTCTGTAAACGTTGAGACATTTGTCCGAGGCGAGTAGTGGAAGTCATTGACCACTTCGCGTCGAAAATTCTTTTCGACTAGGTCAGGAAGGCCATACATCGACATCAAGCCGTCAAGAGAAGATAGACCCACGGCGTCTTCTTCGTGGCAGAAAACTGGAAGCTCGGGGAGTTGTTGCATCCCAGGTATGTGGTCTTCGTGAACGTGGGACAAGAAAATTTTATTTACCTCTACCGGAACTCCTCTCTCGGCAACGGTTAGCGAGGGATCAATTAGGACTACTTCGTCATCGCCGGTGACTATGAGCGAGTTTCCGTGAGGGTATTTTCCTTTGTCTAAACCTGTCAGCACAGTCACTGGTCCCAGTGCAAGGGCGTCAGGCCAGTCAAATTTCGATATCTCAGGGTTCACGTAGCTAAAGATACTTTGCTACTAGCGCTCTGGTGGCGTAAATCGTTGTGTGGCGGTGAGTCGGCCTGTAGGCGGGATTCTGTCCAGTGACCTAAGGCCACTTGGGTGACCATCCATCTAAGCGGCCTACCCGGAATCGTGGAGCGAGCAACTTGATTCCTGCTTGGCCTTGCTCCGAGTGGGGTTTACAAGCCGCGCAGATCGCCCTGCGCGCTGGTGCGCTCTTACCGCACCGTTTCAGCCTTGCCTGTGATTGACGTTGCCAACCCATCGGCGGTTTGTTTTCTGTTGCACTTTCCGTCGCCTCGCGGCGCCTGGTTTTTTCCCAGCACTCTGCCCTTTGGAGTCCCGACCTTCCTCAATTTGTCTCGATAGGTGAGACCAACTGCGGCCACCCAGCCAACTCACCGCCAATACCACTGTAGCGGTGTCGGGAGAATGTCATGCGAGGCTTATTATTCGAACAAGGATCCCTTGTGGGGAGAGAGGCGTCCGCCCGCTATCCCTCCCAGGGTTGCGAGAGAAACGGCGAGAAAGAAAACCAAGACCAAGCTCAACCAGGAAACTGTTTGGATTCCCCTGCCTACACGAACCAATTGAATAAAGAGGCTGAGTGCGATGGGTGCAACGCTAGTGAGCATTCCGTGGAAAATATGTGATCGGGGCGCTTTGCGAGCGGCAATAAAGGCACCCAAAACCAGACCGATAGATATAGCTGCCGACACCAATAGCGAATTTTGGCTGGCCCGATCAACAAGATTTCCGATGATCAATCCGAAAGCTAGCACCACCGAAAGTGATACTAGGGTGCCACTCAGCCACGCTGTGCGGTCAACTCGTCGTCCGAAGATCAAAATTTCTTTTGTCAAGGAAAAATCTTTCCAAAATGGTTACCGAACGATCAATTAGTCTGGACAATCATCATGTTTTTGGACGAGAATCCGGACCTATATGACCATCAATGGACCGCTACAACACCAAGTTATACCTGCTCGAGGTATACAAACGGTGGTGGTGAAGTACCCGAGCGCGGAAATCTTTGAACCCGGTTCGAGAGGCTGGGAGCAGATTGCGGCGTGTCGGGGTGTAGACGCTGCAATATTTTTCCCAGAGGATGAAAACGACGGGGCAGAAGTAGCAAAGGCGATCTGTGGCACGTGTTCTGTCGCTCTCTCGTGTCTCGAGTACGCCATCTCTGTGCGAGAAAAAGAAGGAATTTGGGGAGGGGCAACCCAACGTGAACGTCGAAGTATTGTGAGGCGCAGGCGGAGGGCAGCGGCCCGCGCTCGGGCCGCCGGCTGAACTAAATGAGTCATCGGCGCTAGAGTCCTTACGGTGAGTGCTGATTCTGTAAATAGAGACAATTCGTTGGAATCTTTTGGTGGTTGGCCGGCGATTTTAGGGGATCTTGTTGCCGGAGTGGACCTGACGCCCGCAGCATCTCGAGCTGCTTTGGGGGCGATCTTGCGGGGCGAAGCTTCTGATGCACAGGTGGCAGGTTTTATCATTGGGCTAGGAATGAAGGGCGGCTCGGTTCTGGAATTAACTGGTCTCGTGGACGCGATGATGGACGCAGCCGCTCCGCTGAATGTTCCACAGAACACTATCGATATTGTCGGAAGCGGAGGGGCTCCCTCACGGCGAAAGCACGCCTTGAGTGTTTCAACCATGGCGTGTTTTGTTGCCTCTGCGGCCGGCGCGGTCGTATGTAAGCACGGCTCTGTAGCGGCATCTTCGAGCAGCGGATCCTTCGACACTCTGGAAGCGCTTGGTCTAGAAATAAATTTGGACGGACCTAAGGTGGAGGAGTGTGTAAATAGGAGTGGCCTCGGGTTTGCCTTTGCGAAAAACTTCCATCCTGCAATGCGGTATGTGGGACCGGTGCGTTCTGAGTTGGGAGTGCCGACCACTTTCAACTTCTTGGGCCCACTTTCTCATCCTGGAGCCGTCGAGCGTCAAGTAGTTGGTGTGAGTGACCCAGTCATGGCGCCGAGAGTAGCGGGCGTTTTGGCGCAGCGGGGTAGCAAGCGATCACTTGTGGTTCATGGCGGAGACCGTCTCGACGAAATCACGATTACTGACTCAACAAGAATTTATGAAGTGCGCGACGGAATTGTAATCGGTGAGCGCGATTTCGAACCCGAGTCGATAGGAATTCGGCGGGTTAATCGAGCTGAGATCCAAGGCGGTTCCGCTCAACAAAATGTTGAGATTATGCATCGGATATTTGCTGGGGAAGACGAGGGTCCGCGCGCTGACATAGTTGCGTTAAATGCCGCTGCAGGCCTACTCGTTGCTGACCTAGTCGAAGACCTGGAAACAGGTGTTGAGGCCGCTAGAAGTGTTATGCGCAATGGTCAAGCGGCTAAAAAAGTAGATGATGTGCTCGAGTTGAGTCGCGAGTTGGCCAGTCGATAATATGGTCATCGGCCAAGCTCTTCCTTTCGGAGTAGGCGATGTGGTCCGTTTAAGCGCCACTTCCGACGAGAGTCGGAAGCACTTGGTGGGAAAGCGGGGGACAGTGGTTGCTATCCAGCCCGGCAATCGTTTCGTCATGGCAGCCGTCAAATTTGATGATAGCGATAAGCGCTGGACCATGGTTTACAAGGTTGATGAGTTGGAACTCGTCGAGCGCTACGGTCATGGAGTTCAGTTTCTGGGCCGCAAGGACCGCAGTTAGCTTTACCTGCCCGGTCGTATTAGGCGACTTTTGGTTTGCCGGAAATCATCTAGGGATGGGTATTGGGAGAACAATGGTGCATCGCAATGAAGCAGGCGTAATTCGGGAGCTCTAGCGTTTAGCCAAGTTGCTACGCACCAGAGTTCATCAATCTCCTTCTTGTCCGTTGTTTTCAATGGGTTATTCGAAATGCGGCAACTTTCTAACTCATTAGAGTCGGCGATATTTTCGACGAGCTGCCCCTGAAGCAATGTCGTTGTGCCCTCATCGGGAACCTCCAGGACTATTCGCCCCGCTGACCGAAGCACTTCCACCTGGTTGGCCCTTTGCAGGGCATTTGAGAGCGCCGCCGCTCTCTCTCTTAGCTCAGACGCCTCTTCGAATCGCTGTTGACTTGCGAGGGCGGTCATTTTTTCGCGCAATGGATGTAGAAGTCGTTCTGGGTGTTTGCTGAGAGCTGATAATGCGTAATCAACAATTTCGGAGTACGACTCCTCAGTGACTTTCCCGGAACATGGGCAAACACTCGTACCTATTTGGGCGGAGACGCAGGGTCCAGATGTAGCAGTTTTGGGAACTCGCTGGGTGCAGCGCCGCAGTGGGACAACGGCCTCTATGGCGTCGACGATGTCGCGGGCTGTGCTGTGGGAGGAAACGGGGCCGAGGTAAAACGCCTCGTCGTCCTTTTGTTCTCTCACCACAGACAGTCGGGGGAAACGCTCGCCCAAGGTTAGTTTCACGTATGCGTACTTCGGCCAATTCTTTGACCTGCGGTTAAAGCGGGGACGGAACTTTTGAATTTGTCGAACTTCAAGGACCTCGGCTTCTAGAGTTCCCGAGCAGATGTCATGCTCGATTTTTTGAGTTTCGCGAAGAAGCTGCTCGACTTTCCGCCTGCGATCGCTAGAAAAGTAAGATCGAACTCGAGCCCTTAGATTTGTTGCCTTGCCAACGTATAAAACCTCACCCCGTTCGTTGAGGAAGCGATAAACGCCTGGCTTGCGGGGAAGGCTTTCGGTAAGCCGAAGTTTTTTTGCTTGGGGGTGTCGTTGGATTTTAGGTAGCTGGGCTAGGTCATCTAACCCAAGCACACCGAGAGCTGAAGCCCGTTCCAAAAGGTAATGCAAAAGGTCTCCGGTCGCCTTTGCGTCGTCCAGTGCACGATGGCTTGGTTGATTTGGGAACCGTAAGTATTTGGCGAGCGTCGACAACTTGTGGTTTGGTGCTTCATCTCGAATGAGTCGACGTGCAATGGCAAGCGTGTCGACTTTCGTGCCCGACCAAGCGTTCCTGCCTGACCTGGCTAGGGCGGAGTTGAGGAATGCTACATCGAAGCCGACGTTATGGCCGACTATCACTGCGTCTCCAAGAAATTCCAATAAGGTTGGCAGAACCTGCTCGACTCTCGGCGCTCGATGAACCATCGCACTCGTAATGCCGGTTAAAACTGTTATTTCTGGTGGGATGGAACGCCCGGGGTCAACCAATGTTTGGAAAGTTCCTAAAACTTCTCCACCTCTATATTTGATTGCACCGATCTCGGTGATCTCGTCAGCGTTTCGTTTGCCGCCAGTTGTTTCTAAATCGATAACACAAAACGTCACATCCTGTAATGGGGTGCCGAGGTCTTCGAGGGATTGCTGAAACACGAGAACCAATATAGCGAACAGGTGTTCGGTATTGGGTAACTTGAGCGAGAAGAAGACCTGTTGATTAGTGCCGTCCGGAGATGCGGCTGAGAATATTGCGTCGCCGATGCTTTGGTCGTTCGAGTTCAACCGTGGCAAGAGCGGCCGCGAAATCAGCACCGCTTTGGAACCTCTCAGACGCATTTTTGGATATTGATCGCATAATGATCTGAGCGAGGTCTTCTTTGACGCCAGCGGAGCAGGGATCGGGCGGGGTTAACTTGAGATGAGCGTGGAGTAGCTCATTGCGCTCTCCGTAAAATGGCAAGGCTCCGACTGTCAACCTGTAAAGGGTAATTCCGAGGCTGTAGAGGTCGGTCCGGGCATCGACCGGACCGCCTACAGCTTGTTCGGGCGCAAGAAACATAGGCGAGCCGTAAACGCGACCTTCTGGTGGGGGTGGCCCATTGAGGTCGTGGCCTAAACCAAAATCGAAAAGAACGGATCGATTGTTCTTGTAGTCGAGCATGATATTTGAAAGCTTGACGTCTCTATGCACGATCTTACGTTCATGTATGTGGTCAAGCGCTGAGCACATTTGTTGCAAGACGGCGATTATCTCCTCGAGCTCAAGCAGCTTATTTGACTCAACGCGGTCTAACAGCGTTTCTCCCTCTATGGGCTCAATCTCCATGTAGTGGGTGCCTGCTATCACTCCTGATTGAGAGGCTTTGACGACGTTCGGGTGATCCAAGCGAACCATCAATTCAAATTCTTGCTCAAAGAGAGAACGGATTTCCTGTCTCGCTTCGGCGAATGGTGTAAGAACTTTCAGAGCAACCTCGTTGCCGTCTCGCAATGATGCACGGTAGACGTTGGCCACTGTTCCGCGACCCAGTAGCTCAGTGATGCTGTAAGGCCCGTACTGGCGACCTACCCAAATGTCGGCTTCGTCCGCAAACACTTCGATCTCCTGCCTCAAACACTACCTGTCATTGGGAAACGAAACAGGAACTAAGAGTTGGCTGTCTCACCTCAGTTTTATCGTGTGGGCGTTGGTTGATGAAGGGATAGGTCACGTGGGCTACAAGGATGCTTTAAATCAGGTCCCATCCGATGACGCATTAGTTATCGACTGTGATTCGTGCGACTACTCGGGTACTCGAGCTTGTGATGATTGCATGGTTACTTATCTATGCAGGGAAGACCGTAGTTCGGTAGTGGTCGAGCTTTCGGAAGTTAGAGCATTAAGAAAACTCAGTAGAGCGGGGTTAGTCCCGGAGTTGAAATTGCGAAATTCGATGAGACACGCTCCCTAACGGTAACTTCTACATTGCGGATCTATGAAGCGGACCTTCCGCGAATAACTTGCCCCGAACGTTTTGGATCTCTTGTGCGAAGCATTGTTGATATCGATGAGCTCAGACGGGTCGGGCAGGCTGCGGGTTTGGATGACGTGTCGGTCGCGGGAGTGGCACCGATTGTCGAAGCCCAGATGGCTATTGAGGAACGTAAGAGCCGCGGGTTGCATGGCGGAATGAATTTTACTTTTGGCAATCCCGCACGTGCTGCGAACCCAAGTCTTCTATTTGACGGAGCGAAGACAGTTGTCGTTGCGCTTCGTCGTTATCGAGCGCCATCACCTACCCCAGCGGTGCAAGCGAACAGCTTGCGGGTTAGGCCGCGAGGTGAAGTTGCGGCTTATGTCAGGTCAGATGAGTACGCGGCCTTGCGCGAGGGGTTGAGGGCGATTGAGCTTCACCTGCAGGCAGTTGGTGCAAAAACTGAGATTGTTTTTGATGACAATAGGCTCGCTGACCGGGCCGTTGCGGCTAAAGCGGGGTTGGGGTGGCTTGCTCGAAATACGATGCTTATTCACCCCCAGCTTGGGTCATGGACTGTCATTGGGTCATTGGTTACTGACCTCGAGATAGGCGAGCCGGCTGAACGTCTATCCGACGGTTGCGGAAGTTGTCGCCGGTGTAGCACCGACTGCCCTACCGGTGCTTTGGACGAGTTTGGGGTACTCGATGCGAATAAGTGTTTAGCTTGGTTGCTGCAGGCGAAAGGGGCATTCCCGCGGGACTTTCGTCGCTCCTTGGGCGGGCGGATTTATGGGTGTGATGACTGCCAAGTTGCATGTCCTTATAACGAAAGTTCTGAAGAGGCCGTTAGCGCCTCGCTTTTGAGGTCTGAGGGCGTCGACATTCTTAAGCTTCTGAAAGCATCTGATTCTGAGCTAATGGACGATTTTGGCCACTGGTATATTCCAAGGCGTCGGCCGGAATACTTGCGGCGAAACGCTTTGGTTGTGCTTGGCAACATTGGGGATCCTGGTGACCCAGAAGTAGCGGCAGTGCTGGAAACATGTCTTGTATCTGACGAACCCTTGGTTCGGAGTCATGCAATATGGGCGGCTTTGCGGTTAGGGAAAGAGGACCTCGTCAAACGCAACCTCTCGCCTGCTCTCCTGCGTAATGACCCGGAAGGCATTGTTAGAGAGGAACTCCTTTTCTGGAATTTGCTTGATGATGTGGGCTCTGCATGAAACGACACCTTTTGGTTACCAATGACTACCCGCCGAAAGTTGGCGGTATCCAGAACTACCTCTGGGAACTCTGGCGTCGCCTGCCTGAGGAGCAGGTAACGATTTTGACACCAGACCACGGCGAGGCCTCTGAGTTCGATAGGGAACAAGGTCAACTGATAGTAAGGAATAAACGAAAGGTATTGCTGCCGACTAAGGCTCTTGCTGCCGAAATAAACGAGCTAGCGAATAAGGTCGGAGCTGAGATCATTGTTTTAGACCCAGCATTGCCGTTGGGTCATTTGGGGCCCGCCCTTGATATGCCCTATGCAATCGTGGCTCATGGCGCGGAGATAACGTTTCCAGGAAGGCTGCCGATTGCCAAACACTTCTTACGTAGAGTGATTCTCGGGGCTGACTTTGTAATAGCAGCGGGTGGCTATCCGGCTCGTGAGGTGCTGAGAGCCGCTGGTCAGCATGTTCCAACGATTGAAATACCGCCAGGAGTCGACCCAACAAGGTTCACTCCTCTGGATGGAGATAGTCGAAGTGAACGCCGCCAGCGTTTCGGCTTAACGGATGCCCCTCTTGTGGTTGGCATCAGTCGATTAGTTCCGCGCAAGGGATTCGATAAAGCGATTCAAGCGGTTTCTATGCTCCGACACAAGCATGAGAACCTGCAACTTGCGATAGCAGGCGGAGGCAGGGACGCTAAACGTCTAGAGCGACTTGCGCGGAAGGTTGACCTTCCAGTCACTTTTCTTGGCCGCGTGGATGATAGTGATTTGCCATCAGTTTTTGCGATGGGAGACGTTTTCTTGATGCCCTGCAGAAATCGGTGGGGCGGACTGGAGCAGGAAGGTTTCGGTATCGTTTTCTTGGAAGCAGCAGCCAGTGGTGTTCCGCAGATAGCTGGCAAATCAGGCGGAGCTCACGAGGCCGTAGATCATGGTGCTAGTGGCACGATCGTAGATAATCCGAGGAATGTCGACGAAATAGTGGAGGCACTTGATGAATTGTTGGTATCGGTGGAGCTTCGTGAGGAAATGTCTCTAGCGGGACGGAATAGGGTTTGCGAATCGCTTTCTTACGACATTCTTGCTTTGAGACTTGAGGAGGCTCTTTCGTGAATTCAGAAGATTCACCATCGCCAACTGGGTCGGAAAGTTACCTAGTCAGACTTGCATGGCATTCGACTTTAGGGTTAGCGGTTGTTGTCGTTATGGGGATGGCTTCACCCGAACTACTAGGTCCCGTTGTGGTTGTCTTTTCCTCTCTTTTGTTCGCGTTGGGGTTGGGGATGCTGGCTCTGGGGCTCCTGGCAGGGCTGCGACGTAGCAGAGATGAGGAGGTGACCGTAACAGGCCTTTTTTTGCTATATGGCAGCGCCCCGTTGAAAGTGCGAAAGGTCTTTGGTTGGGCTCTGGGGCTTCAGTTAGTGGTCGCGTGCGCTGGAGCTGCGGTCCGGCCTTACACACAAGTAGCGTTTGGGATTCTTGCGCCGATGATCCTCTTTGGGTCAGCCTGTTTGTGGTCTGCGCGATTTGGAAGTTTCTCAACTCGTGGGCCCGGCACCGCCTAGTGCTGGGCGCATGGCAGAATGTGACAAGGCAGAGGATTGGAAGATGAGATGATCGACAGGCTGAAGGTATCTCGTGTCGTTAACGCTGACCTTCCGAGTTGTTACGCTCTGGTCGAAGACGTGCAGAACTATGGTTCGTGGGTTAACGATATTCGAGAAGTTTCGGTTGAAGAACGGGATTCGCAAGATCGCGTGACTAAGGCCACTTTTCGCGTTGCTGCTATGGGCAGGAGCGCTACTTACTCCTTGCTATACGACTATTCAGAATCCCCGTCGACGATCCATTGGCAACTGGCCGCGGGAGACATCATCAAACAACTTGATGGAAGCTACAAGTTTGAAACGCTTGTCGATTCGCCAGATCAAACCGAGGTCACTTACGAGTTAGCAATCGAATTGGCGATTCCGCTTCCCGGGTTTGTGAAACGCAGGGCTGAGGGCCGTATTTTTCATGCAGCGCTTGATGACTTTCAGCGGCGCGTCGAGCTATAGGACCTTAGCTTTTTCAGTCTTATTTAATACTTGCTTCTTATAATGCGCCTTCGGTATGTACCCTCCAATAACGTGGAGTTCCGACGCATCAGCAACCTGCCGCCTTACGTGTTTACCATTATTGATTCTCTCAAGGTGGAACGAAGGCGAAGTGGCGCGGATGTCATTGATCTCGGTTTTGGGAACCCTGATATTCCGTCACCTATCACCGCCGTAAAAAAACTTGCTGAAGCTGCGGAGAATGAACGAAACCACCGCTATTCGGCGAGCAAAGGAATTCCGAAGCTTCGGGAAGCAGTTGCTCAGCTCTATCAGCGCCAATGGGGCGTCTCCCTGGATCCCGAAACTGAAATTATTAATACGATTGGAGCGAAGGAAGGCTTCTCCCACCTCATGTGGACTTTGCTAGGTCCTGGAGACGCGTGTTTGGTCCCTTCTCCGTCGTACCCGATTCATATTTTTGGGCCCCTGTTTACAGGGGCAAATGTGCGTGAAGTTCCCTTAACAACCGGCGAAGACTTTTTTGAGTCGCTTGTCGAAAGGTTCGAATACTCTTGGCCTCGACCGAGGGTCATAGTTCTCTCCTTCCCTCACAACCCCACGACTACGTGCGTCGACTTAGCCTTCATGCAACGTTTAGTCGATTTTGCTCGTGAGAGGGAAGTAGTGCTTGTGCATGACTTCGCGTATGCCGACCTTGGCTTCGACGGGTATAAGCCGCCATCCATAATGCAAGCAGAAGGAGCGAAAGAGGTTGCGGTCGAGTTTTACAGCCTTACAAAATCTTTTTCTATGGCCGGCTGGAGAGTCGCTTTTTGTGTAGGCAACAAAGAGGTTGTTGGCGCCTTGGGGAAGTTGAAGAGTTACTTGGACTATGGGACCTTTCAGCCGATTCAAATAGCTGCGACTGTGGTAATGAACGAGGAAACGGACTACCCGCAAGAGGTCAACGAGATCTATCAATCTCGACGAGATGGACTGATAAGAGGACTGGAGCGCATAGGTTGGCATGTCGACCCGCCTAAAGGAACCATGTTTGTATGGGCTCCTATTCCTGATGCTTATGCGGAAATGGGTTCGGTCGAATTCTGCAAGCATCTCGTTGAGAAGTCGAACGTGGCGCTTTCGCCCGGTGTCGGATTTGGGCCTGGAGGAGAAGGCTTTGTTAGATTCGCACTCGTTGAAAATGAGCACCGTATCCGACAAGCAATTACTCAGCTGGGAGCAGGTCTCGACAACCTTACTTAAGGTCGACTAGTCGATCGCCCAGTTCTTGGAGCGCTCCACTGCGCGCAACCATTGTTCGTGGAGCATCAGGCTTTCTGATCGATCTTCTTGAGGATCGAAGGCTTCATCGAGGCGCCACGCGTCGGCAATTTCGTCTTTGTCGTTCCAGACGCCTTCGGCCAGGCCAGCGATCATAGCTGCACCCTGCGCTGTGGTTTCAGTGATAGTGGGACGTGAAACCCGACTACCGATTTGATTTGCTTGGAGCTGAAGTAAGAGGTCCACGACAGCAGCACCTCCGTCAACGCGCATCTCGCCTACAGAGAGGTCGCCAGCTTTTGTCATTGCGGACACTACGTCTGCGGTTTGGAAGACGATTGCTTCAATTACGGCTCGCGCTAGGTGCCCGGTTTTCGTTCCCCCTGTTATGCCAATAATTGTGCCCCGAGCGCGGGGGTCCCACCAAGGGCTCCCCAGTCCGGCGAACGCGGGAACGAAGAACAAACCTCCACTGTTTGGTACCGATTTCGCTAGGGCGCCGATTTCTGACGCATGAGCGATAACTTCTAAGCCGTCGCGTAGCCACTGAATTGCCGCACCGGTTGCGAATATTGAGCCTTCGAGAGCGTAGGTTGGGCCGTCGCCTAGGTCCCATGCAATAGTCGAAAGCAAACCTTCGATTGGCTTAGGGCAGGTCTGGCCAACATTCATAAGTACAAAGGAGCCGGTTCCGTAGGTGTTCTTAGTCATGCCGACTTCAAAGCAGGCTTGCCCAAATAGTGCTGACTGCTGGTCACCGATGGCTCCACTTATTGGCAGGCCAGGTCCCAAAGCTGAGGTTTCACCCGTGACGGCGAAGCGGCCTGACGACGGTAAAACCTCCGGGAGGCTGTTCATTGGTATTCCAAATAGTTCGCACAAATCGCTTGACCAAGAGCCCTTTTCGATGTCGTAGAGAAGGGTCCTTGACGCATTAGTTACGTCTGTCGCAAAAGTCGAACCACCGGTTAACTTCCAAATTAGCCAACTGTCGATAGTTCCAAAAGCCAAATCGCCACTTTGGCCTAAGTCGCCGTTTGCTATGAGCCATTCAATTTTTGTTGCGCTGAAGTAAGGATCAATGACGAGTCCAGTTGTCCTGCGGACAATTTCTAAGTGGCCATCTTCTGTTAGCTGAGTGCAGCGGTCGGCAGTCCGTCGATCTTGCCAAACGATGGCGTTGCTTAGAGCAGCGCCGTTTTTGAGATCCCAAGCCAAAACAGTTTCACGCTGATCTGTGATACCGATTGCTGCTATCGGTTCATCGATAAGTGAGACCAGGTCGGCCAGTGTGGCCTGGACCGCTTTCCAAATATCCTCAGGGTCGTGTTCCACCCATCCCGGTTGTGGGTACAGCTGCGTGAATTCTCGGTAAGCGATAGCCACTTGCTCGCCCGCCTCGTTAAGAGCGAAAGACCTAACGCCTGTAGTACCAGCGTCAATTGATACAACAACTGCCATTTCCCCAACCTACCGTTAGTTGATCTGATCAAATAGCTCGCCTTGGCAGGTTCTCAGTTCGAGCCTTGGGCGGTACCGTTGGTGACGTGAGAATCCTCGTGGTCGGCGCTGGTGAGGTGGGAAGCTACGTGGCGGCGCGGCTGTCCCGTGAAGGGAATGATGTCGTTGTTGTCGATGAAAGAAGAGATCCTCTTTCTCGTTTAGAGAGAGACAATGATGTTCTGACCGTGGCGGGTGATGCCACTAATCCCAGCACGCTCGCTGAGGCAGAGGTTGACAAGGCCGAAGTATTGGTTGCGGTAACGCAGAGCTTCAAAACTAACTTGCTTGTCTGTCTGCAGGGCCGCCAAGCGCGCGGAGAGCGAGAACTGTCCACTATTGCCCGTATTGACGATCCTGAGTTGAGGGGCCCGGCTGGACGAAAAATTCGTGAGGCGATGGGCGTGGATTTAGTTCTTGACCCCGATGAGCAGACTGCCAGTGCTATTCAAGAACTCTTGTTATACCGAGGCGCAAGAAATTTATACGAAATGGCTGGAGGTGAAGTCTTATTGGTCGGCGCTCGACTTACCGATGATGCACCTGTAGTAGGTCGTTCCGTCGGGGAAATAGGTGTCTCTTACGAACCGGAGTGGGACTTTATTTTTGGTGAAATTGTTCGAGATGGCGAGAGCCAAGTTGTCCGGCAAGAGACCATTCTGCAGCCACAAGATTTATTGCGAGTTGTATGTCGCCGCAAAGGGCGACGGGAACTGATGACATTGCTTGGCCTACATAGAACGGAAGTCAAGAGGGTTATGTTGCTTGGTGGAGGGCGAACAGCACAGCTCTTGGCTAGTCGCCTCAATGAAAGAGGTGTTGAGGTCGCTTTGGTCGAGGTTCGGCAAGAACGTTGCGAGTATCTTGCGGAGAAATTGCCTGATTCGATGATTCTTCATGGCGACATCACTGACACTGATTTACTAGCGGCGGAGCGAGTAGGGGATTTCGATGCTGTGGTTGCCTCGACTGGAGAGGATGACGCAAATGTTTTGGCATGTCTCTATGCAAAGTCGATGGGGGCTCCGGAAACTATCGCTGTCGTCCATCGTCTAAGTTTGCTTGGACTCTTGGAGCAGGTCGGTATCGACGCTGCTCTGTCGCCACGGACTGCTAGTGCCAATAGCGTTCTCCGATACGTGCGCGGGGATGTTGCAGCGGTGGCGACATTTCTTGAGGGCGATGTTGAGGTGCTTGAATTTGAAGTCGGACCGAAAGCGCCCGCCGATGGATCAGCGGTAAAAGATTTAGAGCTGCCCGACAATGTGCTCTTGGCAGCCATAGTTCGTGACGGTAATGCTCAAATTGCTCGCGGGCGCAGCGTTCTGCGAGCGCGAGACCACGTGATAGTTTTCGCAAAGCCTCATTTGGTTGATGAGGTGAAACGAGCGTTCGGGTGACGCCAAGGCCTCCCGTCAGGATCAACGCCCCGGCGTTAGTTCTGCGGGTGATGGCCAATATTCTCCAGGGACCGAAAATCTTATTAACTAAAGTTACGAACGGCCAGATTGAGTCGCCCGTAGGGGTCACGGTCGGGGCAGTCTGTGTCGTTATGGCACCCGTTTTGTTTATATCGGCCGCTGCAGACTTTTGGGATCGGGGCGATGACGGTGTCGAGCTTCTAATTCTCGGGCTGGTGGTCGGGCTTATAGGGCTTGCTGTTCTCGGGGTGTCGAGGTTTCCGTCCGCATTGCCAGTAGCTCGACTATTTGTGGCATTCGTTGCTGGCGCTTTCGCATCTTTAATTGTGGCGACTGCCGCTCACTACTTCTCCTCCGCTGCCACTTCGCTTGATGTCGCTGTCGCCGAAGCTGCGTCAACGGTGTCCGGAACTAACGCTTCAGTTATCCAGGCTGAGACTTTGTCGCTTGGAATAACACTTTTCCGTTCATTGGGGCAGTGGCTTTCAGCCGCTGCAATCATTGTTGTGGTGGTTCGAATTATGCCGCACCTAGGTGTCGGCGGTCTTGACGCTGACGGGGGAGTAGTTACTCGCTCTGCCAGGCGGCTCGCTCCGAAAAGCGGCTCAACGATGATTCGTTTGCTTTCACTTTACGCAGCACTTACAGGAGTGCTGCTGGTAGCTTATGGTGCCGCAGGCATGTCCTTCGTTGAGAGCCTCGTTCACGCCTGCACAACTATTTCCTCGGGAGGTTTTTCTACGCGCTCCGGTTCGATAGGCGCTTTCGGGTCAGTCGCAATTGAATGGATCGCCATATGTGGAATGGTGATAGCTGGTACTAGCTTGCCCCTGATTTTTAGGGCGTTGCAGCAGAAAGACATGAGCCGATTCGGGAGGAGCGTAGAGTTCCGAGCGTATGTTGGATTAATTGTCGCGGCAGTCGCCACAACGCTTGCGTGGTCTAGCCAATGGCCCAACGAAAGCAACGTTCGCGAGGCCGTTTTCTCAGTGATTTCAGCAATTTCCACGACTGGGTTTTATTCCAGTGAGTTGAGATCGACAGCTTACGGGGCGGAATCAATTCTTCTGATTTTGATGCTCATCGGCGGCATGTCGGCATCTGTAGCAGGTGGTTTTAAGGTCATAAGACTCATGGTTTTAGGGAAATACATTAGGCGTGAATTGCGCCGAAGTATCCACCCTGCGATGGTTGAAAAAATCCACCTTGGCCGCTCATCGATTGGTGACGTTGCAATGTCGCGAATAATCGGAGAGCTATTTCTTGCGATCATGATTATTCTCCCGATGGCGATGTTGTTCAGTGCAGATGGCCTTAATTTCAAGGCGGCTTTTTCGTTCGCTATTTCGTCCTTGTCGAATGTTGGGTTTGCTTTTGGCCTTGACCGCACGGATCAGCACCTTCAGGCTTTGGGGGCTATAGGGCATATTGCTGCGGCAATGATGATGATGATCGGCAGGATTTCGGCGACGCCGGTTTTTGTAGCCTTAGGGGGAATCGGCGAACCCGCGCAACGAGAGATAAGGCGGTTGCGTTTGAAGCGCAAACGGAAGGTGATTCGTTGAGAAAACTAGCGATCACTCCAGTTCGCGTTTCCGGTGCAGCGCTTATAGCTGTAGCGGTCGCAATGCTTCTGTCGGCCGTTGTCGCACTCGTCGATGGAGGAGGGGGAGCTACCGGATTGCTGCTTTCCGCTCTGATCGCAGCTTCGCTTGGTGCCACCTTGTTCTTTGGTTCGAGGGTGTCCCCCGCAGCTGACTCTGCTTTGGCTTTTGCTTCCGTGGCCTGGAGTTGGCTAGCAGTCTCATTGGTTGGGGCCATCCCTTTTCTCCTTACCGGGGTGATTACTTGGGGCCGCTTCGATGACGCGATATTTGAATCGATCTCGGGCTTTACATGCACAGGTTCTACAATTTTCTCCGACTTCTCCGCTATCCCTCAGGGAGTTCTGTTTTACCGGAGTCTCACGCAATGGCTTGGAGGCATGGGTTTAGTGGTCTTGGCTGTAGCAGTACTTCCAGCTTTGGGCATTGGCGGTCTCGAACTTATTGCAAGCGAAGCACCGGGCCCCACGGCTGACCGGCTTTCGTTGCGCGTGCGTGACACGGCGAGGCGGTTGTGGATTTTGTACGGGGCGGCCACTTCGGTCGTTGCTGTGGCATTGTTCGTTGTCGGTATGTCCGCTTTCGATGCTGTTACTCATGCGTTCACAACAGTCGCGACTGGTGGTTTCTCGCCTCACGCTGATTCCATTGCCCATTTCGATTCTTTCTTAATCGAAATAGTCATTATCGGTGGAATGCTTTACGCCGGCGCCAACTTTTCGATTCATTGGCGGGCCCTGAAGGAAGGGCCAGGCGCTTATAGTCGCGTTTCTGAGGTCCGGTGGTACCTTTGGCTGATCTTCGGTTGTTTCGGACTACTTGTTTGGATAAACAACGGAGAGCTCGGGTGGTTCGAAAACGTCAGAGAGTCGCTCTTTTATGCGGCTTCCTTGGGTTCTAATACAGGTTTTGGCAGCTCGAACTACGTTTTGTGGGTGCCGGCAGCGCACGTCGCCTTGCTTCTCTTAATGCTCGTTGGGGGCATGAGCGGATCAACTGCAGGTGGAATGAAGGTCTTGCGTTTGCAAGTAATTGTTCGCTATTCGCTTAGAGAGCTACGAAGAGCGCGTCATCCCAATGCGGTGATCCCTATTCGATTAGGTAGAACGACGATTGAGGAGGAAGTAGCAGCGAAAGTTGTTGGTTTCGTGCTGTTGTATCTCGGACTGATAGTTGCCGGTGGTATTACCCTTTCCGGCCTTGGTGTTGAGCCCGTAACGGCTTTTAGTGGCGCAATTTCGGCAGTGGGTAATGTCGGTCCCGCTCTTGGTGAAGCTGGCCCTACGAGCAATTTCTTGTCTTTCCCTAGAGCTGGGCGCCTGATCCTCATGGTGCTTATGGCTCTGGGTCGCTTGGAAGTGTTCCCGGCGATGCTGATGCTGGTAGCGAGTATTCGGGGGGTGGGGCAAATTCGTCGCCGTGCCGCAAATCATGGTTCGAAAGCTGGCTAATCGAATAAGTCTCCGGGGGTAAGGGTGGCATAATCTCGGATGGTTAGCGGTGTAGGTAATCGACCCTCAGCTACCTCTTCGATAAGTCCGTTGCCGTCTGGCAGCTGAACCGGTTTATTCTCGAGAAAAAATACGACGCCTTGTGTATTCCTAATTAGATCAGAAGCGGTCATTACTAGTTGAGCTGATGCCTTGATTCGCTGCTCGCCCTCAATCTCGAAGAAAGTTTGGTTTAAATGAATGGAAATTGTGTTGTTGCGGTTCAGGGCGACATCAACTATCGCGGTGCCCGCGGGAATCGCTGAGACCATCCCTAGCTCCGCTTCACGTTCGCTGGGTCCTTCTAAAAGATTATTTAAAGGTGCATCTAGGAACACAGGGGCTGGTAGTGGTCGTTGTATTCGAGCTAACTGATCTTCCTTGAAAAAGTAGACTGGGTGAAATGTTGTTTCGGCTGAAAGAGTAAGGTTTTTTTTCTCTTGGGCGCTGGGTGGGAAAACGTCCTCTGGAACGGGGAGCGAAGCGGGCTCTGTGTCGGTTCCTAGTGCGCAAGCCGGGACGATCGCTATAAGTATCGCAATGACTATGGTTAGTCTTTTGTTCTTAAAACTCATCTTCGGCCTGCTCGGGGAAGAGTAATTACGAAACGCGCTCCGTTTTCACCGTTTTCTTTGCCTTCAGCTCGGGCGGTACCGCCGTGTCGTCGAGTGTGCTCGTCGACTAGGGCGAGCCCGAGTCCTGCGCCTTCTCCCGCTCCCCGTTTTCTAGCAGCTGCGCCGCGGGTAAATCGCTCGAAGATAAGTTGACGTTCAGAGGGGGCTACACCGGGTCCTGAATCCTCGACTGCGATTTCGATTTCGTTTTCTGAAGAATCGATGGTGACGCGATTAGCTCCGTCACCGTATTTCTCAGCATTTCGCAAGAGGTTATCTAGCACTTGAGCCAGGCGCCTTTTGTCACCCATTACCAAGGCGCCCTCAGCGCTCTCTGACACTTCAAACTGAATATCACTTTGGGATGCATCCAAGGTGGCGCGGGCTAATTCTTCGACATTTACCAAGTCGTGTTCGATGGGTCCCGAGTCAGATCGTGACAGATCGAGTAGGTCTTGAACTAAATTTTCGAATCTGATTACCTCTTCGTTCAGCAAGTCCAAGGCCTGTTGAGTCCGTCCAGACAACTCCTCGCGACGATGCTGCATTACTTCGATTGATGCGCGCAGGGTCATGAGAGGAGATCGAAGTTCGTGGCTGACGTCCGAAGAAAAGCGCGCATCACGAGTTATGCGATCTTCCATGGCGGCCGCCATCTCATTAAACGAGCCGACCAGTGCATCAAGATCTGGGTCAGTTACTTCCTCTAATCGTGTGTCGAAACGACCTTGGGCAATTGACCGCGCCGCGTCTGAGATATCTGTAAGGGGTCGCAATAACCCGCCGCTTGCCCACATGCCGATGCCTACGCCCACGAGAACAGTAATTGCGGCACCGGCGAGCAGGATAAGAGCCAGGCTCTCTAGAGTGCTTTCTATCTCGGCTAGTGGGACTACTTCGAAATAGGCGACCTCATCAAAGGCAGACGGCGCGCTTGGGCGCAGCTGGAGTCCGAAAGCCAAGACCGGGCTGTCGTCCAGACGGTATTCCATTGTTTGCGCCTGTCGGGATTCCAGGACCGACCCAATTAAAGCCGTTGGTAGATCGTTTGGGGTCAAAGAGAGCGACGTCCACGTTCCGTCGCCGGTTCTGACTATAGAGCGACTTCCGCTGAGACTTGGTAGTGACTCCAGTAGCTGTGTGAAATTCGGCTCTTCAGCGCGCAAGGAGCTTTGAACTTGACGTGCGTTGGCGAAAAATTGTCGTTGTGACGACTCTTCGCGCTGCTGGAGCATGCTTTGTCTAGACAGCCCGTAAGTGATGATAACCAGCACTAAGGCAGCGACTGCGGCGCCAAGAGTGAAGGCGCCGATGACGCGCCTCTTTAAGGGCAAGCGGCGCCATGCTAGGACGCTTAACTTCATAGTTACGGTTGGAGTTTGTAGCCCATGCCGCGCACAGTCACGACATGCCGCGGGTGAGCTGGGTCGCTTTCTACCTTCGTGCGAAGACGACGGACATGAACGTCCACGAGGCGGCCGTCGCCGAAGTAGTCGTAGCCCCAGACTTCCTCAAGTAAGTGCTCTCTGCTGAGTACTTTTCCAAGTTGGTCCGAAAGCTCACACAACAGGTGGAATTCGGTCTTTGTTAAATGGACTGCTTCTCCATTCTTCCTGACAACGCCCTCTTCGGGAACTATCTCAAGGTCTCCGACATTTCGAGGTGTCATTGCCTTGCTTTCTGACTTCACTCTGCGCATCAGGGCTCGGATGCGCGCCGAGAGTTCTTTGGGCGCTATGGGTTTCGTGACATAGTCATCTGCCCCGGCCTCCAGGCCGGCTACAACGTCGTGCGTATCGTCTCTGGCTGTGACAATGATGATCGGTACATCGCTTGCACGCCTCAATAAGCGACAAACTTCGAAACCGTTTATCCCAGGCAACCCGATGTCGACTAGGACAACATCCGGATCCATTGAATTGAAATTATCTAATGCATCTTCACCGCTCTCGGCTTCCAGAACGCTCCATCCTTCGTCTTCGAGGGCAAAGCGCACCGCTGTGCGAATTCGTTCGTCGTCCTCAATGGTTAGGATTCGGATGCTCACAACTTAAATATTGGCCGATGAAAGAGCATATTGGGCGTCAGTCATCAATTCTTATTCAAATATTGCCTGATTTAGTTGATCCCAGAGTTGGGAACCTGACGCAATTATTCGCTTTGGTTGCGGTTCGTATGTAGCGATTCCCCCAGCGCTTCGAACGATCTGAATTCCGGCAGCAACATCCCACCAATTGACGTCTGTCTCGTAAAAGGCGTCAAGGTGGCCAGCAGCAACTGAGCATAGATCAATGGCGCATGAGCCCGAGCGTCGAATGTCTCGGACTCGAGGTAGAAGCTTCGCGACGCGCAATGCCTGCTCGGCCCTTATGGATGGCTGGTAGGAAAAGCCCGTGCCGAGAAGCGCCTCGGGAAGGTTGGGGCAGTTGGTTGCTGAGATTGGTTTCCCGTTTCGCGTTGCGGCAGCGCCTGCTCTCGCCGCATAAAGAAGGCCTCGGACGGAGTCGTACACGACACCTACTAAAGGAGAACCGTCTCTTTCGATTCCGATAGAAACGGCGTAGCTCGGGTATTCGTATAAGTAGTTGACTGTTCCGTCGAGAGGGTCAATCACCCACCTAAGACCAGAACTTCCCGCTACAGAAGTCTCTTCTTCTCCGATTATCCCGTCGTCGGGCCGCGCCTTTCGGATTTCTTGTGAAATGAACTCTTCTGCTTCCTTATCTACCGCGGTAACGGGATCAGTTATAGAAGACTTCGTCTCGGCGACGCCCATTTCTCGTCGCTCATGAATTTGTCCGGCATCAAGCGCCAAGTTCGTCGCTAAAGCCAAAAGTTCTTCAAGTTCTCGGTCGGTGGGGCTGCTGGTCATTGTTTGCGTCGAGACCTCAAGGGGGCTACGTCGTTCCATTCGGCCATGGCTCGTAACGCCAATACGCAGACGATGGCCACGCCAAATGATGCCACCAGGGAGCCGGAACAACTGATTGCTAAGACCAAAGCGTCCTTGTTTTCCTCCCACTGCAGGCGTGCCAGTGCGAACCCCATTAAGCCGCCACAAAGTCCAGCAACTATTACTGCCGAGAACGCAATGACCCTTGCCGGAATTGAAGGTAGTGCGCTTGGGATGCTGAAACTTTCCGGTAGTTCCGGCTGGTTTGATGACGACTCTGACTCCTCTACCACGTCAGTATGGTATTCGGATGTCGGTCTTAACCGTCAACCGGTGGCAAACTCTTTACATGCGAAAGTGGACCGTGGGAGGAGGCGTCATTTTTGACGCAGACCGAATTCTGATGGTTCAGAATCATCGAAGAGGTGGGCGAACAGATTGGAGCACCCCTGGCGGGGTAATTGACGAAGGTGAGACAGTTGTCCAAGGCCTTACTCGCGAAGTGAAAGAAGAGACAGGGCTGGCCGTTGCGAGTTGGATCGGGCCGATCTACACCATTTCTGCTGAGGCGCCAGAAATGGATTGGACCTTGCGCGTTGAAGTTCATCAGGCGACTGGTTTCTCGGGTGATATACAAATTGATGACCCGGATGGCATAGTTCGAGAGGTGCAATGGTTCACGAGGGATCTCTTGCCTTCTTTGCTTGAAGGGCAACAATTGTGGCTGAGAGAGCCGTTGCTCTCCTACCTTGATGGGCAAATGCCGGACGACGCTCATTTCAACTATCGGGTTCTTGGCACTGAGGCGGGGCAACTTCGGGCGGAAAGGGTCTGAGTTGAATTTGTCTTCTGTTCCGTTAGCCAGCGTCTCTGGTCCCACGCTTTTCGTCCAGTTATGAAGCCACTTTCGATTCTTCATGTGGATATGGATGCCTTCTATGTGGAGGTCGAACGGCAAATCGACCCTTCTCTCGTGGGGAAGCCTGTGGTGGTTGGTGGTCGTTCTGATCGCGGGGTTGTTGCCTCAGCAAGTTACGAAGCGCGGGCTCTTGGTGTCCGATCCGCTATGTCTAGTGTTGTAGCGAAAAACCTGTGTCCCGAGGCAGTGTTTGTTAAGTCGAACTTCTCTCGGTACAGAAAGGTATCTAAACGAGTTCACGAAATTTTTAATGCGGTTACGCCGTTAGTTGAGCCCATTGCTCTTGATGAAGCGTTTCTCGACATCGGCGGCGCTCATAAGCTCTTTGGTAGCTCAGAAGAGATTGCGTGGCAGCTTCGCAACGACATATACGAGGAAGTGGGTTTGGACTGCTCGGTCGGTGTTGCTAGTTCCAAACTGCTTGCCAAACTGGCCTCAGTTGCGGCTAAGCCTATAGCTACGCCCGAGGGGGTGAAGCCTGGGTCGGGAGTCTTTGTTGTTCATGCAGGCATAGAGAGTTCCTTTCTGCAAAACCACCCGGTAGAGGCCTTGTGGGGTGTGGGGTCAGTGACTCTTAAAAAGCTTCGATCAATCGGGATCAAGACCGTTGGTGATTTGGCTCAAACTTCGGAGGATGTGGTTGTGGCTGCTTTAGGTGCTTCCCATGGCCGGCACCTTCATGGTCTAAGCAAGGGATTGGATGGGCGAGCAGTTAATGCTCAAAGAGAACGGAAATCTATTAGCCACGAGGAGACTTTCGAGTTTGATGTCTTTGACCGCTCCTCTTTGGAAAGTGAGATTATTCGTCTAGCGGATGCGGTTTCGGCGCGAGCTCGTTCTCAAGGGCTCGCAGGGCGCACGGTGCAAATAAAAGTCCGGAGGCCCGATATGTCGTTTGTGACTAAATCTCTCACACTTGAAGAGCCCATTGACACATTGTCTGAAATTGCCGGCAACGCCACTGCTTTGCTTGCTGAGTTGGACCTTCGAGGGGGCGTCCGCCTTTTGGGATTAGGTATTACAAAGTTAGGGCCTCCAGGTCCGCGTCAGTTGACTCTTGACTCTTTGGGAGAAAGGTCACCCAGTGGTGGATCAGTTTCGAATGCTCTCGACAACATCCGAGAAAAGTTCGGACAAGCGGCTATTGGGCCCGGATTTCCAAAAAAACGAGCAGAAATCGATGAATCGTAACCAACCTGATGTCGATCTGGCCCTTCTGGGGTCCTAAACTGTCCTTAGCAACGATGGGAAGACCAATTGCCGCTCTCAGATGACGAACAGCGCATACTCCACGAAATTGAGAAGGAGTTCTACGACTCTGACCCAGAGTTCGCTCGCGAGGTTGGTGAAACAACGCTGTACCGTCACGCCCTACGCAACATCAAATGGGCTGTATTGTTGGGAGTCTTGGGGCTCGTAGGAGTGGTGGCTTCCCTGCAGGTCCACTTCGGTCTTGCTTTCGTTGCCTTTCTGGCAATGTTCGTGTGCGCCGTCGTCATCGAACGTAACCTGCGGAAGATGGGTAAGGCGGGTTTTGCGAAAGTCACCGGCCAGGTTCGCAGCGGTCAAATGAAAGCAAACATGGGCGGCTTTTCTGAAAGAATGCGTAAAACTTTCCGTCGGGATGACCTCTGAGTGAAGTTGCTCTTGCTGTCGACATTGGGGGCACCAAGATGGCAGCGGGGTTGGTCGACATAGCCGGAAACGTCCATAGGGAGAGCAGCGTTCCCACCGACCATTCTCTCGATAGTGAGTCGCTATATGCAGATCTAGTCGGATTGGTTGAAAGCGTTCTCGGATCAGATGTTTCATATGATGTCTGCGGTGTCGGTTGTGGTGGGCCGATGAGTCCGGGGGGGCAGGAAGTTTCACCTCTCAATATTCCGGCATGGCGCAATTTCGCCCTTGTTGACCGAATGAGGGAATCCTTTGGGGCACATGTAGTCATTGATAATGACGCAAAGGCTCTGGCATTGGGAGAGGCTTGGTACGGAGCAGGAATCGGCTTATCTAATTTTTTGGCAATGGTGGTTTCTACTGGCATTGGAGGTGGCCTGATTATGAATGGTGAGCTAATTGAGGGAGCGACCGGAAATGCAGGTCATATCGGTCATGTGATTGTGGAGCCAGAGGGAGCTATTTGTGCCTGCGGGTCACAGGGTTGTTTGGAAGCTGAGGCGTCAGGTCCGTCGATCGCTCGTCGTTTGAAGTCCGAGCCCTCCGAGGCCAGTATTTTCGAGCGCTCTAGGGCCGGAACAATGGTTGGTCGAGCGGTTGCCTCGGCGGTCAACCTTTTGGATCTCGAAAGAGTATTGGTTGGAGGTTCTGTCGCCCTAGGGTTTGGAGTTCCCTTTTTCAAGGCAGCGAATTCTGAGATGATTCGCCGTTGCGGTTTAGACTTTTCTCGGGGAGTCAAAATCGTTCCTGTGGGGCTCGGTGGTAAGGCTCCGATAGTTGGTGCAGCCGCAATCGGGTTTCGGGGTTTAGGTATAAACCTTCGAAAGTCAACTTCTGATTAGGATTAAATCGTGACGGGTAGTCAAGGCACCGCCAAAATCGTTTTACGGGTAGCTATGGAGCTAATTCTTAGGCCGCGGCTTTGGTCCACTGCCTGGCGTGTTTGGTTTCGGATGACTCCCAAGCGGTGGTGGAAAAAATCCCCCTACCTTCCAGTTCCGAGCGCTAATTTCGTCAAATTTCGTATTCTTACTATGTATGGGGATGGCGATAAGAACCGAAAGAATGTGGTTAGCGATTTGATGCTTTGGCTGGAATGGTGCAGACAGTGGTCCGCTGTTACGTCATGAATCTAGAGGCGCGCTCAGTCTTGTCGGAGCGAGTGCTGCTTTTGGATGTTGGGTATCGTCCGCTTTCGATAATTAGTGTGCGTCGAGCAATTCTGCTTATGGTGTGCCAGAAAGCTGATGCCGTTCATGAGAGTGATCGAACGGTGCGTTCTGAGCGGTTCGATCTCTTCGCTCCCTCAGTGGCGAAGCTGAGGTATAGCGTCGCCGCGCCCTTTAAATCCAGAGCTTCTTTGCATCGTAAGAGTGTCTTCGCTCGAGACGACTATGAATGTCAATACTGCGGGAGACGCGCTGAATGCATAGATCATGTTTTGCCTCGAAGTAAAGGTGGCGAGCACGAGTGGGAGAACGTGGTGGCGTGCTGCAGGGCCTGTAATTTGGCGAAAGGGGACACTCTGTTGGGCGAGTCAACCTTTCATTTGCGTAGCGCCCCGATTGCTCCAGAGCCTCTTGAAGTGGCGGTTGCGCTGAAAAGAAACTTTCCAGAGGAGTGGCTCGCCTACTTGCCTGCCCGTTTCGCCATATCGGCTTAAGAGCCTCTCTGTTATTTCTGCTGCCGAAAAGGGCGGGAATGGTAGGGGAGTGAGGTCATTTCCGAAGAGGGCTTCCGCGCAGAAATAATCACTTTAAGTAAAGGTCAAATGCACTAAGTGACAAATTTGCCGCTAAAAGTGGCAAATTACACTCTTGTCATTCGTTTCTTATACTCAAAGTGGCATAAATAAAGCAGAATGGCTGGAAAAACTACGCAAATAACCATAAGGTGGCATGAAGTGGTGCAATAGGGAACGATGTGGGTTAAAAGCTGCCTTGTTCTAACCACAACATTTCCCCCACGGAGCGTGGGTCAGTTCGTTAGGTTTGACGTGGACGAAGTATTTGTAGGCCAATTTGAACATGCACTGGACATCAAAGGCCGCATAGTTCTACCTGCATCTTTTCGCAGCGCCTTCGACGAAAGCGGATTCCTCATTAAGGGATCAGAAGGCTGTCTGGCCTTATTGACGCCTGCTCGATTCAGAATCATGGCGGAGAGCATGGCCAGCCGCTCTGAGGGCGGTGACGTTAGGCATCGCTCAGCTAAGCGATCTTTCGGTGCCGGAGCGTCGCGGATTCTGCCAGATAAACAAGGGCGAATTGCTATTCCCGAAGATCTTAGGTCGTTCGCGCACCTAGAACGCGACTGTGTGATAGTCGGTGCTATTGACGAAGTCGAGATTTGGGATGCTGTTAGATGGCGCGAAGCCACGGAAGTCGGCGATTCGCTGCTGGAGTCTCCCGACCAGTTCATAGATGGCGCCGCCTCATGATCGCATCCGGCAGTGACCCTCTGCATTCCTCCAACCAAAATCAACTGGGCCGGAGCTTTAGTCACGAACCAGTGATGCTTAAGGAAGTTCTCGACACCTTCGCCTCATTGAGAGAGGGCTTATTCGTTGATGCGACAGTTGGAGGAGGAGGGCACGCCGAGGCTTTATTGACGGATTCCACAAATCGAAATTTATTAGGGCTCGACCGAGACCTCGCTGCAGTGCTCGCTACCCGCAAGCGGTTGCGAGATTTCGACAATCGAATTGAGATTGTTCACTGCAGATTTGACGAGATCAGTGACTTAAGTCAGTTGGCCGAGGTGGAATTAAGCGGGGCGCTCTTCGACCTAGGGGTAAGTAGTCATCAGCTTGACACTGCAGATAGGGGATTTTCCTACCGGCTCGACAGCGAGTTGGACATGAGGATGGACACCTCTGCTGCTTTAGACGCCTACCAAGTCGTCAATAATTATTCGGAACGTGAACTAGCTTCAATCATCCGGGCTTACTCCGATGAGCGTTTTGCAGGTCGCATAGCGGCGGCGATAATAAGTCAACGACCCATCAGTTCGACTCTCGAGCTAGCCGATGTAGTGCGAGGAGCTGTGCCTGCAGCCGCTCGGAGAACAGGTCGCCATCCAGCAATGCGTACCTTCCAGGCAATTCGGATCGAAGTCAACAGTGAGCTTGATCTGATCAAACCGGCTTTAAATCAAATAATTGAGCGACTTCGACCTGGCGGTCGGATTGTCGTTCTTTCGTACCACTCAGGAGAGGACAGGATTGTGAAACAAGTGTTGCGTGAGGCCGCTGACGGGCTCTGTGTCTGCCCATCAACTTTGCCGTGTATCTGCGGCTCGGAGCCCAACGTGAAGCTTTTGCGGCGAAAAGTGACGCGCCCATCCACGGACGAGGTAAACAGGAACCCGCGTTCTGCAAGTGCAAGGTTTAGGGCGGCAGAGCGTTTGTCGGCCGGTGAGGCCTAGCAATATGGCGATTTCGCTGCTGAACAACGCCGCTTTTTTCCATGAATTGGGCGAAAACAAAGTCGCGCCCAGCGCTACTGCGCAACCGACAGGCAATCGAATCGTTTCGTTGACAACTATCTTCGGCGCAGTCGCCCTTCTGGTCCTCCTAAGTCACACAGCGGTTAATTCAATGATCGACGAGAAACATGTGCAGCTTGGGGAGCTTCACTCTCAGATCTCCGAGGAGGAGAATCGAATTAGAGCGCTCATGATTGAGCATGAAAAAGCGACTGCCCCAACAAAAATTGAATTCTGGGCCCACGACCACAAAGGCATGATTCCGGCGAAATCAACTGCACAGATCCGTGTCACAGCGCAGCACCTCTCGATCGGTCAACGAAATGGGGAAGACTTGATGCGCAGAGCCGAGGTTTCGAGGCGTCGCCAAGTCGATGGACGCATCGCTGAAGCTCTGGCCTTTGTGGGTTTGAACGAGCGTTAGAAGAAAGCTGGCTGTTGGTGAGCGTCCTTTCCGAAACCAGAACGAGGGCGGATTCCATTTCGAGCCGCCCAAGTCCTCGCAGCGAAGACTCTCTGGTTACGCGGCCATTTGGACAAGTTGGTTATCGAGGAAGGCGGATCGGTCTTCTGATACTCCTCACCACTTTTCTTCTAGTGGGGATAGCGGGAAGACTTCTCCAGGTGCAAATCATCGAAAGAGAAAATTTTCTCGGTGAGCTATATCGGCATGTTGACCATGCCTCCTTGGAAGGTCAACGCGGGAGGATTCTCGATAGAGACGGAGGGTTCCTTGTCATAACTGACCAACTTCCTTCGATTGGGGTGAATCCGCAGTTAGTTCAAAGACCTATGCAGGTCGCTCGCTCACTCTCTCCAATCTTGGGCAAGTCAGTCGAAGATCTCTACAGCCGCATCTCAAATCGCCAACTGCAGTACGTCCCGCTTATGCGGCAAGTAAGTCCGGAAATAGAGCAAAAGGTTTTGTCTCTTGAGCTGGCAGGACTAGAAATCAGAAGCGAAGAAGCTCGCGTCTACCCGAAAGGCGAAGACTTTGCTCGAAATTTGCTAGGTCAAGTAGACGTTGATGAGAAGCCACTGAATGGTCTAGAGGCTCAGTTCTCTGAACAGCTTTCAGGGAAAGCGGGACTGAGAACAGAGTATGTCTCCGCTAGCGGCTCTATAAAGCTTCCAGGTGGAGGGTTGAGCTACGAGGCGCCCCACCCTGGTTCGGACATACAAATTACGCTCCATACAGGAACGCAATATCGAGTTGAGGAGATACTAAAAAAAGCGGTACTTGAAAGTGGGGCTAACTGGGGAGCTGCGATCGTGCTTGACGTTGAAACTGCGGAGGTATTGGCTTTAGCTGATGTGAATCGCTCACAGTCCGACGGACAAGTGCGGGTATCAGGGGCAAGCGGGTCTTACCTAAATGCCTTCGAACCCGGATCTGTGGCAAAAACCTTGACTATCGCCGCCGCTTTAGATCTCAACCGGATTTCCACCGATGAAATATTTGCGATCCCGAATCGTTATCAGTTCGCTGATAAAACCTTTGACGAACCCTATGTGGATTTCGATCGCCAACTAGATGTGTCAGAAATTCTCGCTAAATCTTCGAACGTAGGGACAATCCAGATCTCTGAGCGGCTGACCCACGACGAGCTTTATGAGTATTTCCGAGGTTTTGGTTTGGGGGCTTATAGCTCCGGACTTGAGGCAACCCCTGCTTTTCCGAATGAAAGTCGAGGCAGACTAGTTCCTCCCCGTCAGTGGAAAGGTACTGACCACGCCGTCATTTCCTTCGGTCACTCCGTTTCGGTTACTGCGATCCAATTAGCTGGCGCATACAACGTCATTGCTAACGATGGTCGCTTTATACCGCCCACTCTTGCGCGCACGGCAATCAATTCACAAGGATCCGTTTCGCCTCTTTCAGCGGCAAAAAGTAGGCAAGTCCTGGACGCGACCACTGCAACTCAAATGCGCGAGATGCTAGAGCGAGTGGTTATTGACGGAACAGGGAAGAGGGCAGCCGTGGACGGTTACCGCGTGGCGGGAAAAACGGGGACTGCTGAAAAATTCTCATTAGAAGAAGGAGATTATGGGGAAAGATATACGACGGTCTTCGCGGGCTTTGCTCCCGTCGATAATCCTCGAGTAACCGTTGTCGTTGTTCTTGACGAGCCCACTGAACATGGTGCTAGCCAAACCGCTGCGCCAGTCTTTTCCCAAATTACAGATAGCACGCTCAGCACGCTTGGCGTGGCGAAGGGCGGGTGACCAACGTATGTTGCCGGTTCAACTTGAAGAAGTGATTGCTACCTGCCCCGGGGCTCGCGTCCTAATGAAAGGTCAAGAATCTAGCTCTCTTGCGATCTCGGGCGTCAGTCATGACAGCAGAGTTGTCCAAGACGGAGACTTATTTGCTTGTATAGGTGGCAAAGAACATGATGGCCACGAGCATGCATTGGGGGCAGCAAAAGCTGGAGCGGCGGCTCTTCTGGTTGATCGTGAGTTGCCAGTTCCAACCCCCCAAGTTGTCGTTAACAACGTAAGAAGCGCACTGGGTGCCGTTTCGGCATGCGTCTATGGTTATCCATCGACAGTGATGAAGGTGCTTGGGGTTACTGGTACGGCCGGTAAGACCACTGTTGCTCATGCTCTCGCCCAAGCTTTAAGAGGATGCGGCGACGAAGCCGAAGTGATCGGAACTCTAGAAGGGCCCCACACCACGCCTGAAGCTCCAGAGCTGCAAAAAGCTTTGGCTGAGATGCGAGACCGGGGTCGGAGATGGGCCTGTCTGGAAGTCTCCTCTCATGGGCTTGACTACGGGCGCGTTGAAGGCACCGAGTTCGCAGCGAAGCTCTTTACGAACCTCAGCCCTGAGCATTTAGATTTCCACGGCGACATGGAAAACTATTTCAGGGCAAAGCGCCGTTTGTTCGAGAGAGACGCGGGAGTTTCGGTCATATCCGTGGCGGACGAATGGGGATCCCGGCTGGCCCAAGAACTACAAGTTAAGGACCCAGCGACCCTTGTGACGGTTGATCCAACGGAGATCCATAACACACATTTGACTGCAAGCGGATCTAGCTTCACCTGGCGTGAGCGCCCGATCCGTTCACAACTTCTCGGGCAGTTCAACGTCGTAAACCTTCAACTGGTTGCCGAAACTCTTAGAGCTCTCGACATTGACAGTGATTTGATTGCAGACGCTTTGCAAAAGGTCGCCCCTATTAGGGGAAGAATGCAACCGGTGGCTAGCCAAGGGTCCGATATCTCAGTCGTCGTCGACTATTCACACAAACCTGAAGCTCTCAGGCAAGCGTTGAATGTTTCAAGAACATTTACGAATCAGAGAGTATGGGTGGTCTTTGGAGCGGGCGGGGATCGCGATAAATCCAAACGACCAATAATGGGACGAATCGCGTCAGACCTAGCTGACGAAGTAATAGTGACATCCGATAACCCAAGATCGGAAGACCCGGCTGAAATAGCTCGACAAATTGTCGCCGGAGCCCATGGGGGACGCGTAACACCGAGAGTCATTCTTGACCGTGCCGATGCAATCGAGCAAGCCATCGTGGAGGCAACGCCAGGCGACCTGGTTTTAGTCGCAGGCAAGGGTCACGAGGCCTTCCAAGTAGTTGGCATAGAGCGACGTCCATTCGATGATGCGAAAATATCTGAAAAAGCCCTTGCGTATCGAGATGGGACCCAATGATCGCCTTACTGATTGCAGCGGCTGTATCTATGGGTGTGAGTCTCATTGGCACGCAAGTCTTAGTTCCTTGGCTAACCGCTCGCGGAGTAGGGCAGCCCATTCGTTTAGATGGACCGCAAGGGCATTTGACCAAGGCCGGCACACCCACGATGGGAGGTGTCGCCATCGTTCTGGGAGCAGTCAGCGGGTACTTAGTAAGTCACTTGCGGTCAGAAACAATCTTTACTACGTCCGGCATCGTTCTCGTTTTGGCAATAGTGGCCGCAAGCGGAGTTGGGCTGCTTGATGATTGGATCAAAGTAAGCCGAGAGCGCAACTTAGGTTTAAACAAGTCAACCAAAGTAATTGGCTTGGTGGCGGTTGCAGCAGGTTTCTCGCTACTGGCTATTTATTGGGCTCAAGCCAGTCCGGTCTTAGCCATTACGCGCGCCGGGTTCCCCGATATCACCTTAGGCAAGGTGTTCTGGATAATTTGGGCATCCATCTTAGTTATCGCAACTGCGAACGCAGTCAATCTAACGGATGGCCTAGATGGGCTGGCAGGAGGTTCGTCAGCCATCGGTTTTTCGGCCTTTGTCATAATTGGATATTGGCTCTTTCGTCATCCCGAGATCTATCAAGTAAGCCACGCGTTGGACTTAGCGATCGTGGCCGCAGCTATGACAGGTGCGTGCATCGGGTTTCTTTGGTGGAATGCGCCCCCCGCGCGAATATTCATGGGAGATACGGGCTCACTCGCAATCGGAACAGCTTTCGCCGGTTTAGCACTCTTGCTGGAGACTCACCTGCTGTTGCCAATTATCGGCGGCCTGTATGTGCTGGAGACACTCTCGGTCATAATCCAGGTGGCGAGCTACCGTTTGTTCGGTAGACGAGTATTTCGAATGGCTCCTATTCACCATCATTTCGAACTAGCTGGATGGCCCGAGACCACCGTTCTAATTCGCATGTGGATTATTAATGGAATCTGTGTCGCGTTTGCTCTTGGCGCTTTTTACGCAGACTTCATACGGCTCGATAATGCCGGCTTCTACCTCGGCTCTTTGTCAAGGTTCTTCTAGGGGTTGGCATGGATTTGACGAGGACTGTTGTGGGAGGACTTGGGGTTACTGGTCAAGCGGTAGTTAGAGCGCTTAAAACCCGCGGTCACGAAGTTATTGCCATTGACGACCGGCCGGAGCTCGTGTCGGCCATTGCCACCCAACTAGAGGTAAAGCTTGTTTCTGGAACTTCCGAAACAGAAGTGCGCAAAGTCTTAAGCGATGCTTCGACTCTAATTCTCAGTCCTGGGATCCCCGAGCACCATCCAATTAATCGAATAGCGGGTGTTTCGGACTTAGAGATTTTGAGCGAGCTGGATCTAGGTGCTCAATGGGATGAGCGTCCGCGAATCGCCATTACGGGTACAAATGGTAAAACGACGGTGACGCACTTGGTAAGAGAGATGCTCTGCCAATCAGGCCTCTCCGCAATCGCTACGGGTAACAGTGAAGTTCCCTTCGCTGATGCGATTCAGATAAGCCCCGAGGACTGCGAGATGTTCGTGGTTGAGGCGTCCTCTTTTGACTTGGAAAGAGTTCGTTACTTTCGAAGTGATGCAGCAGCTTTGTTAAATCTGTCACCGGACCATCTTGATTGGCATGGTGATTTTCAGTCTTATGCCTCGGCAAAAGCAAAGATTTTTCAAGGCCAAAGAGCTTCTGATTTCGCAGTTCTTCCAGTGAAAGGGGACTCGATGGCTCCTTGGCTCCCTCAGTTGGAAGCTCAGTTGGTGACGTTTGGTCTTTCCGAAGGCGACGTTTGTTTTGCCGGAGACCACTTAGTAGCCCATGGGGAACAAATAATTGCAATTTCCGACCTGCCTGTGAGTAGGCCTCACGATCTACTCAACGCTGCCGCTGCTTCGGCTTTAGCCAAATTAATGGGGGTTTCCGGCCAAGCAATAGGCGAAGCGTTATCCGAATTCGAAGGCCTTGCGCATCGAATGGAATACTTAAAAACAATTAGTGGAATCCGCTTCTTTAATGACAGCAAGGCGACTACCCCTCACGCAACAATTGCTGGGGTCTCAGGCCTACGAAACTCAGTCTTGATTGCGGGTGGTCGCAACAAAGGTCTTGACCTAACTCTTCTGGAAACACTTGTTCCGTTGCTTGATGGGGTTGTTGCAATTGGGGAATGCGCTGAAGAGGTAAGCGAAGTGTTTAAAGGAGCGCTCGAGGTGCTAACGGCAACTTCGATGGAAGAGGCGGTGCGAAAAGCTATGAAAATCGCTGCCAGCGGAAATGGAAATATCATTCTTTCACCGGCCTGTGCATCATTCGACTGGTATCAAAATTATGAACAGCGAGGCGATGACTTCAGGCAAATTGTCGGTCAAATGGTCAAGGAGTATGAAGCAAGATGAGGTTGATCGATCAATCGTTGGGTCAGACGAAGCCCGTTACAACGCGTTCTTCGCCCCCGGTCCGTTATTTAGTTTTGTTGGCTTCTACGCTGCTTCTCTTTCTGACGGGAGCGGTTACTGTGCTCTCGGCATCGACTCCCTCATCAATTAATCAAGCAGGAGACGCCTTTGCTACCTTCGGTTGGCACGCTGCATACGTAACCATCGCAGTATTTGTTCTACTAACAACTGTCGGTTTCGATTATCGAAGATGGCGGCGTTTTGCACCAGCTCTCTTAATCTTGGCAACTTCGTCTCTGGTTGCTGTTCTGCTCTGGGGGCGCTCCAGCGGGGGTAGCCAAAGGTGGCTCGAAATTGCAGGGAGGACAGTACAACCGTCGGAAATAGTGAAATTCGCTTTGGTTATATCGGTAGCGTCCTTTTTGGATCAAAGGCGCTACTTCCTCGACCGCTTTGATCGAGTGACCTTTCCAATTGGCGTCGGTCTGGCGGTCATTTGTGCGCTTATTCTTGCTCAGCCTGATTTGGGTACGGCCATCATGATTGGTGCAATTGCGATTGGCATGATGTGGGCTGCGGGTGTGCCTTTCAAGCACCTAGCTTCACTAGCAGCGCCTGGCCTCGCAGTTGGGTTGCTGTGCGTTTTAGGTTCCCCGTATCGAAGAGACAGAATCTTGGGGTTTCTTTCTGCTTCAGACAACCCAGAAGGGGCCGGATGGCAGGTCACGCAAGGTTTGTTGAGTCTCGCTAATGGAGGTCTGAGGGGAACGGGTATTTCTGCCGGTCACGCTCAATGGGGTTGGGTTCCCGCGCCTCACACTGACTTTGTTTTTGCCGTTGTAGGTGAGCAATTAGGTTTTATTGGTGCCCTAGCAGTACTGATCTTACTCGGAGCAATAATTCTGACTGGGTTTCGAACAGCTCAACTCGCGCCCGACGTGTTTGGCTCCCTTCTTGCGGCAGGTATATCGGTGTGGTTCCTGGCTCAAGTGGTTGTGAACCTTGGTGGAGTCCTCCAGTTCCTACCGATTACGGGAGTTACCTTGCCATTTATCTCTTACGGAGGTACTGCTCTGGTCGTGAATGCGCTTGCAGCTGGAGTTTTGCTTAATGTTACGAGACAGTCGATATGACCTTTGGCATTTCGTCTCGCGCTAAGCGACCTAGAGCTGGTCTGGTAGTTGCTGGGGGCGGCACCGCTGGTCATCTTCTCCCTGGCTTGGCTGTTGCAGAGGAACTCGTGAAGCGCGGGTGGGCCAAGGAAATGGTCCTTTTCGTGGGAAGCGCTCGCGGAGTTGAAATAGACATGGTCCCTGCTGCCGGTTTCCGGTTCATTGCACTGAGTGGACGGGGGCTTAACGGGCGAAAGATTTCGGTTACTAACATCCTGAACGCTCTCGGCATTATTTGGGGAATGCTGCGAGGTGTGTGGATCGTCCGCCGTGAGCGCCCTTCAGTCGTTCTGTCTCTCGGTGGATATGCCGCGTTACCAGCAGCCTTTGGGGCCATTGTTTGTAGAGTGCCACTCGTTTTAACTGAACAAAATGTCGTTGCTTCTTCGGTCAATTGTCTCCTTACGAGATTCGCGCGCGCCGCAGCCGTTCCAGCCTTAGGCACAGGTCTGCGCGACGAAGTCCTCACCGGTAACCCTCTGCGGTCGGCTGTTTTGGAGGCGGATCGATCCGGTAGGTCGAACAGGGCAGTATTGGATTGGCCCGACGATGAACCAGTAGTCGTTGTGTTTGGTGGGTCGTTGGGTTCGCGACGGATCAATGAGGCTCTGTGGGAAGCGGCAGGGAAGTATCAGTTGCCGATTATCCATCACGTTGTCGGGCGCAGAGACTGGTCAATGTTGCCGGACGATTTGCCCTCAGTGGTTCGCTCACTCGAGTATGACGACGATCTCCCAAAGGCGTTGGCAGCAGCGGATTTAGTAGTCTGCCGCCCAGGTGGCTCCACGGTTTCAGAACTAGCAGTTCTCGGAGTGCCGGCCATAATGATTCCCTTGCCTGGTGCGCCCAAAGACCACCAGCGACGTAACGCTGAGTATTTGATCGAAAATGGTCTCGGCGCTCTGGTGGAAGATAGTGACTTAGACGGAGCCAAATTCCATCAGGAAGTAACGCGAATGCTCTCTGACTTCCCAACTTCGAACGAGCCAGACTCTGACCGACGCAATCGAAGCATTGGTCCCCGTGATGCGACACAACGCGTCGCCGATCTTCTGGAAGAATATTCCTCTAGCGTCTTGCGAGACGAAGACCGAAAAGGTGATGGCCTTGACCTCGTTTAAAAGAGGCAAGTTGGACCTCTCGGAGGTTAAGTCAGTTCACGTGGTTGGCGCTGGCGGTGCAGGTATGAACGCGATAGCGGCTGTTCTCTTGGCGAGTGGATACTTGGTAAGCGGCAGTGATCTTCGCGAGTCGGCGGGAGTTAATAGGCTTCGTTCGCTGGGGGCTCGCGTCGCTATCGGACACAGCGCCGGAAATCTCGATGGATCACAAATTCTCTGCCGGTCCACTGCAGTGCCGGACGATAATCCAGAGATAGTTGAGGCCCGTAGGCTAGGAATAAATGTTCTCAGTCGAGCCGAAATACTTGCAGCTATATGTGCCACTAAAAAAACGGTCGCTGTTTCAGGCACTCATGGGAAAACTACTACTTCTTCGATGTTGGCCTTAGCCTTAACCGATTCAGGGCTTATGCCGTCTTTTATTGTCGGTGGCGATCTTAACGACATTGGGTCGGGAGCTGTCTGGAACGAACGAGGAGATTTGTTTGTCGTCGAGGCCGATGAGTCAGATGGAACTTTTCTGCAGCTAAAGGCAGAAGCTGCTGTCGTTACAAACGTTGAGGCTGACCACCTCGATTATTTCGGTTCCTACGAAGCGCTTCTTGATGCATTCGAAATATTTCTGCGCTCTGCATCTGGGCCCCGCGTCGTTTGTGTAGATGACCCTTCCGCTTCCAACATTGCAGCGAAGGTAGGGGGCTGCGTTACCTATGGGCAGTCCTCGCTGTCTACCTATCGGATTGAAGATATCGAGGGGCACCGTTACTCGTCATCATTTAAAATTTCATTCGGAAATAAGGTTGTGGCCCAGTGCAACCTTCCGATACCTGGAGTTCACAACGTACTTAATGCCACCGCAGCATTCGTCACAGCGGTCGAATTGGGAGCTGATCCCGAATCGGTTACCTCGGCCCTGGGTAAATTCGCTGGTGTAGCCAGGCGGTTCGAGTTTCGCGGTGAGCAGAACAATGTTGTTTATGTCGACGATTATGCGCACTTACCAACTGAAGTTTCTTCGGTGCTAGCTGCTGCGAAAGTAGGTGAGTGGCAGAGAGTCGTAGCGGTTTTCCAGCCTCACCGTTTCAGCAGGACGGCTCAACTTTGGAAGGACTTCGCGGATTCATTTGTTGATGCTGACCATGTCGTCCTTACAGGCATATACGGCGCGGGTGAGACGGCCCAACCCGGCATCACCGGCGAACTAGTTGCTCGCGCTGTTCTCGAAGCGAACCCACACACTTCTTTGACGTATATTTCCGAGCGTAACCAGGTAGCCGAATACTTGGATTCGGTGCTGCAACCAGGTGACCTGTGTCTCACTATGGGAGCAGGCGATCTGACATCGGTAGCGGACGAAGTGCAACACCGACGCAAAGCATTGGATAAATGAGTTCGACAAACGAGCTGAATCAAAGACTTAACGAAGCCCAGCAAATATTGGGTGCTTTAGGACAGACCGACGTCGATCTGGGCGGTATCACGACCTACAGAGTAGGGGGGAAGACCGCTCTGTTCGTCAAAGCATCGAGCGAGGATGATCTGCAGAAAATTGCTGAGGTGCGCCTCAGAACTGGTTTACCCGTTTTGGTTATTGGTAAGGGGTCAAATCTTTTAGTAGCGGATCAAGGCTTTCCGGGATTAACAGTGGCGCTTGGCAAAGAGTTTGAAGGAATGGAAATAGACGCACGCGGTGGTCGAATAAAATTAGGTGGTAACGCGGCACTGCCGGTTGTGGCACGTAAGACCGTTGCGGAAGAGTTGGCCGGCTTTGAGTGGGCTGTAGGTGTCCCAGGTTCGATTGGCGGGGCGGTGAGAATGAATGCGGGAGGGCATGGCGGCGATATGGCCGCGTCAGTCGAGTCGGTCCGCATATTCGACCTTGAAAAATCTGCTTATGAAATCAGACTCCCCTCCGAACTTGCTTTTGGTTATCGGCAAAGTCGGATCAAACCGTCTGAAATAGTGGTGGGAGCAACCTTGAAGTTGGCCTTTGGTGAACGGTCTGCTGGCGAGGAGCTGTTGACTGAAATAGTCCAATGGCGACGAGAAAACCAGCCAGGAGGGCAGAATGCCGGTTCAGTATTTGTGAACCCCGATGGCGAGAGTGCTGGTTCGCTCATTGAAAAACTGGGTCTCAAAGGACTGCGCGTAGGTTCTGCGTCGGTCTCTGATAAGCACGCAAATTTCTTTCAAGTAGACCCCGGGGGATCAGCGAATGATGTAAATGAGTTGATGAACCAGGTTGCACACCGTGTTTATGCCGAGGCTGGTGTCTCGCTTAAAACTGAGATTCAGCGCGTGGGCTTCTGACGGCGCGCATGGGAGTAAATCTACTTCGAGGTCGCCTCTCAGGGCTTGCGCAGAAAGTGATAGTGCTATTGACCGCCTGTGTTGTCATCGGCGTTGGAGCATTCATTTTGCTAGGCGTATCGCCTCTTCTTCAAATAGATCGCGTTGAGGTTCATGGCCTCCATCGGGTAACGCTTATGGAAGTAGAGAAGTTCCTTGGGGTAGAGCAAGGGGATTCAATTCTGTCAACCGATTCAGCTAATGCTAGGGAACGAATTGAAATGATTCCCGGAGTGAAGGAAGCGCATGTGAGTCGATCCTTGGTTGGTGGAGTCGTAACTGTAAATATCACTGAACATCGTCCAATAGCTCTTGCGATGACTCAACAAAGTTACTGGGCATTGGTTGCTGAGGACGGAACAGTCTTAAGCCCGGGGATGAAGTTGCCTCCCGAATTGCCTCGACTGAGCGGTATCCGGGCTGCCGGAGGTCCGGGGTCTTCCTTAGGAAGCGATAGTTCCAGTCTGATTTCGCTTCTCGTTCTGATGTCGCCAGAGATGATCGAGGAGTTTCTAGCGTTGCGCTTGGAAGACAAGGGCGAGATTGCTGGAACTCTTAATAACTCGACTGAAGTGTTGTTTGGCGATAACCGACGTTTGGGGGCAAAAGTCGTGTCATTGGCGGCAACTTTTGGTCATTTGGAGAAACTCGAGAAGAAAGCTCAGTTGATAGATGTAGCGGTTCCTAGCGTCCCTAAGGTGAAGTGGGCTCAATAATGTTAGGGAAAGTCGTTAAAAGCTTGAAGCCTGCGTCGGGCGGCGTATAGATGTCGCAAAGTTGCGCTACCTTCGGTAGTGGAAGCTGCGTTTCTCAAGTCCAGAGATAAGCAAAATACCGGGAGGGCAGGTGGCGAAAGTGGCTAGTCCCAAAAATTATCAAGCTGTGATTAAGGTCATTGGTGTTGGTGGCGGAGGATGCAACGCAGTCAACAGAATGATCGAGTCCGGTCTGTCTGGAGTTGAATTCATCGCGGTTAATACAGATGCGCAGGCGCTGTTGATGAGTGACGCTGATATCAAGTTGGACATTGGTCGGGAGTTAACGCGTGGCCTCGGTGCCGGGAGCGACCCTGAAGTCGGTAGACAAGCTGCTGTAGAACATACAGAGGAGATCAGAAGCACTCTTGAGGGCGCCGACATGGTGTTCATCACTGCAGGTGAAGGAGGGGGCACGGGTACCGGAGCTGCTCCCGTCATTGCGGAAATCGCTAAAGAAGAGGGCGCGCTGACAATCGGGGTAGTGACTAGGCCGTTTATGTTCGAAGGCCGTAGGCGAGCAGTTCAAGCCGATTCAGGCATTCAGGAATTGAGAGAAAAGGTCGACACTCAGATTGTTGTGCCAAACGACCGGCTACTGAGCGTTACTAATGAAAACACCACGATGGTCGACGCTTTCCAAATGGCTGATGATGTTTTAAGAGAGGGAGTGCAGGGAATAACAACACTGATAACCACTCCAGGGCTTATCAATACTGATTTTGCAGATGTGAAAATGATTATGTCGCATGCTGGCTCGGCGCTTATGGGAATTGGTCGAGCACACGGAGAAAACCGCGCTGAGAATGCTTCCCGTCAAGCGGTGTCCAGCCCGCTGCTTGAGGCATCGATCGAAGGAGCGAGGGGCATCCTGCTCAATGTCACAGCGTCGGAAAGTCTCGGGTTGCATGAAGTGCGCGACGCTGCAGACGTCATTCACGACGTTGCTCACCCTGACGCAAACATCATTTTTGGCACCGTAATAGATGACGCTATGGACGACGAAATTAGGATCACGGTCATAGCCGCTGGTTTCGATCGTTGGGAGGATGGCACGGCGGGGTCAACTCGCACTAGCACTTCGGCGGCTATAGGTGACATAGCCGACATTTTCGAGAGCGAAGAAGAAGTTAGCGTCGGGGTTGCCGAGGATGATGATGACGATGATTTCGATGTTCCATCCTTTCTTAAGTAACGCGGATTTCAGAAGGCCGGACTGTGCTGACCCTACGTCGTCGCCTTTCGGAGCATCAGCTTGTTGAAATTCGTATTTCTGAACAAATAGACGGAGACGCGCGTTCGGGCGATTTTCTATCCGATGAACGCGAGGAAGTGATTTTTCCCAAACAAGTTCACGGCGGGGGTGTCCTTTTGGTGAGGGGTCGGGAACAGCGAGAGCAAATGGAAGGCGACGCGCTCGTTACGGACGAGCAGGGGCCATGGATAGGGGTAAGAGTGGCAGATTGTGTGCCGGTAGCTCTTTACGCTTCCGGCTTAAGGCTGCCCTTAGTGGCAGTTGTTCATGCCGGTTGGAAGGGCATCCGCTCAGGGATTCTCGAAAACACTGTGCGGGAAATGAGAAGGCTTGGTGGTGACAGCATCTCGGCTGTTGTCGGTCCGCATATCTCGCCTAATTGCTACGAGTTCGGAGTGGAAGATTTGAACGAAATGATTGCACTCATTGGGCCACACGTCGCTGCCGTAACTGCGGAAGGCCGACCGGCTCTAGATTTGGGAGCTGGAGTAGAGGCGGTGTTGAGGCGAGAGAAGGTCGGACTAGATCTCCGTCTTGGTCGTTGCACAGCGCTTGATAATCGCTACTGGTCACATAGGGCAAATGGCGACGAAGAGAGGTTCGCGTTGTTGGCCCGTATAGGGGTTCCAACGTGAAACCCGTAAGAGCTGTCTCAAGGGAGGAAATAGTCGACAGAGCTGGCCGTCTCCGGGAGAGGGTGAGGTCATTGGGAGGCACAAAAGTCCAGATCCTTGCTGTAACTAAGGGATTTGACGCGCAGGTGATTGAGACCGCTGCAGAATGTGGTTTCATGTCGATCGGTGAAAGTTACGCTCAAGAGCTAGAAGCCAAATGGTCCCAGTTGGGTGAAAGCCTCCAAAGTGAGTTGACTGTCCATTTCATTGGGAAAATGCAGACAAATAAAGTTCGCAAGATAGAGCCGATCGTTGGGATTTGGCAGACCGTGGACCGAGTGTCTCTTATCGAAGAGCTAAGCAAGCGAGCCGGAGGTGCTGATGTGATGCTACAAATCAATATCGCAGGGAACGATTCGCAAGGAGGCTGCGAGTTTTCCGAGGCAAGTGAGCTTGTGTCGTTTGTGCGGGACAAGGGGCTCAACCCAGTAGGAGCCATGGCAATCGGGCCCCAAGGTGACCCTGTCGACATTCGCGTAGCGTACAAAAAGTTGGTTGACTTTGCCGATGATCACGAGCTTCCCGAACGGTCGATCGGAATGACTAATGATCTGGAGATCGCGATAGAGGCAGGAAGCACGATGGTGAGAATAGGAACTGCTTTGTTTGGTGATCGCCCACAACGCTGAGAGCGCGGTACGCTCCCATGTAGGAGGACGCAAATGGCTTCTATGTGGCGGCAAGCGATGTTGTACTTGGGACTAGGGCCCGACGAACAATACGATGAGTTGGACGGGCGTCAGCAGGGCGGAGAGGCGTCTATTCCTGACGAACAGGTAACGGTAGTTACTAGTCCTGCCCAGCCGCTTACCATGCCAGAACGCTCAGAGGGCCTGGGAACGGGCGTATCAGAAGTATCGACGGGTTCGGTGAGGACGATTCCGATTACGAGCGCAAAGCCTCATGTTGTTGCGCCGCGCAACTTTAACGACGCCCAGCAACTTGCCGATCGTTTCAAGGCGGACCAGCCTGTCATCGTCAACCTCCAAACTGCGAATAGAGATCTTGCGAGAAGAATCATCGATTTTGTTAGTGGCCTTTGCTATGCCCTAGGGGGCAAAATGGAAAAGGTAGCGGACCAGGTATATCTTCTCGCGCCATCCCATGTGAACCTTGCTGAGGAGGAGCGTCAGCGACTCCAAGAGCGGGGCTTGCACTACTGATTCGAAGGTTCTAAGAGTGACTCAGGTCTTATGCACCCTGTGCGACATATATGTGTTGGCGATTTTTGGCAGGATAATCTTCAGTTGGATACCCATTGCGAACGATAGCCCAGTCGCAGTTGTCAGGGGCTTTCTGGTTAAAGTAACAGAACCTCTTATGGGGCCACTGCGGCGGGCTCTTCCGCCGCTTCGACTCGGTGGTTTCGGTCTCGACCTTTCACCCATCGTTGTGTTAATTCTGATTCAATGGGTTCTCGCTGGCGCCATATTGGGATGTAACTAAAGAGCTATTTCGGTTCCCGGTTTCGGCAAGAGTTGCTTGTTGTTAGTGTCAGCACATGGAATTGACCCCAAAGTTGCTGGAAACGCAACATTTTCCGGAACGTTTCCGAGGGTATGACCCGGAAGCAGTTGACGACTTCCTTGAGCGAGTCGCCGCCGGCATCGCAGAGATGCAAGTGCGCCTTGATGAGGTTGCAGATCGCTTAATTCAAGCGGAGAGGGAAGTCTCTCACAGCGGGTCTGAAGAGGGCCATCAGGTCCATGATGGGCGGTCGGAAGCAGTTGAGAGTATCCGGGAAGCCCTGTCGACGGCACCGCGAGTCGAAGTGGAGCCGATCGTCGACGTTGATCTTGCCGAAGCGATTCCGGTGGAGAGCACGATAAACGAAGCCTCGATCGCAATTGGGTCGAAAACAGTGCAAGCCGAGCGACTTGCACAAATTGTTGCACTCGCCCATGAGACTGCTGACGACGTTGTGGCCGACGCTGTCTCCGCATCGAGGGAGCAAATCGGTGACTTGCTAGCTGACGTGCTTGTTGCCTCCTCGTCCGAACTGGCGGCGAGTGAAGCCTTGCTGCGGAAAGCTGAACTTGAAGAAGAGTTATTGGAACTCGATGCGCGGATAGCGGCTCGTCGAAGCGACGCTGATCAATTAGCTGAATTGATTGAAACTCGCCGGCGTGCGTTAGGGGAGATAGCGCGAGATTTGAGCGGTAGGCCCGACGGACCACCGGTAACGCATCCAGCAGCGGAACCCTCAAGTCACGTGGCAGCGATCGATGAAGTTGCTAACACCTCAATCCCGGCGAGTGCTCCCGAACGGCCCACTCGCGAGGCGGTAAGCGGCGAGGAGATTGACGATCCTTTCTTTTCTGCGCTGCAGCGTAAGGAACCCTTGGAGGGTGAGTAAATTCGCTACTCTGGCCGCAAACTAATCTTTGGCTCTGAATCGCCAGGTAGCCATTCGATGTGGTTTGCCAGAACTGCTGCGAGGATCGTAGATTCGTGAGACTTAACTTCGGTGAGGTTCGCTGGCGACCATTCGACTTCAGCGAAAATCCTGTCTGTGACCTCAAGATCGGCATCTTTTCTTGATTGCTGGATCAGCCTAATGAGGTCGCGGGCCGAGCCTTCGGCTTCTAACTCAGGAGTTACCTCGGTGTCGAGGATCACCACAGCGTCGTTGGCTTTTAGTGATGCAGTGGTAGTTGGGTCTGTTGGCTCGAGCATTAAGTCGAATTCGCTGCTCTCAAGCAGGTGGCCAGCTACTTCGACTTGATTTTCGGAGACGTGTTGCCACTCACCCTTCTTCGCTGCGGCAAAAACCTTTTGGACCTCTGCTCCCAGGCGTGGCCCAAGAAGGTTGCCATTTGGGCGAAGATTTAAGGTTGCGCTTGCGTCGATGTCGCTTGACAAGATGACTTCGTGAACGTTGATTTCCTCAGAAAGCAGGTCAGCAACTTCTCGCAGGTCGGGGGCGCCGTGTCCAGCGATTGTGACCGAGGATAGGGGGAGTCTGACTCTGAGGCCGGCATCTTCGCGAAGGCGTAAAGCTGTTGAAGCGGCTTCTCTTACTTGATCCATGCGGATAACCAGATTCGCGTCTTCGGGGAGTTCCGATGGCTGGGGCCAATCTGAAAGGTGGACGCTTTGACCACCGGTTAAACCCCCGTAAATTTCTTCCATGATCATTGGCAGAAATGGCGACGCTATTCTGGTGAAAATAGTTAACACTGTGTACAGGGTGTCGTATGCGTCGGGATCGCCCTTTCCGCCCCCTTCGGGTCCCCAGAATCGGTCTCGAGAGCGTCTTATATACCAATTGTTTAGAGCGTCAATAAAGGACTGAATTTCTGCTGCGGCGCCTGGTAGATCGTACGCATCTAGAGAGATAGTTGTATTTTCGATCAGTGAGCGCGTTTTTGCTAGGAGATATCGATCCAAGAGGTGCTTTGAATCTGTTTTGATGGAGGCGCTATGTCCATCCACATTCGCGTACAGAGTGAAAAATGAATATGCATTCCAGATTGGGATTAGTACTTGTCGAGTTACGTCATCAATGCCCGCATCGGATATTCGGGTGTCCCCCCCTCGAACGATATTGGTCGACATTAGGTACCAGCGAAGAGCATCGGAACCTTGAGAGTCGAAAATTTCATTCGGTTCTGTGTAGTTACGCAGTCGCTTGGAAAGTTTGTTCCCGTCCTCAGCTAGCAATATTCCGTGGCAAATAACATTTTGGAAAGCGGGTCGGTCGAACAGGGCCCCGGCTAACACGTGCAGAGTGTAGAACCACCCTCGCGTTTGGTTTATGTATTCCACTATGAAGTCAGCAGGAAAATGTTCTTCGAACCAGTCCTTATTCTCAAATGGGTAATGCACTTGGGCGAAGGGCATTGAACCAGACTCGAACCAGCAGTCCAAGACTTCGGGCACCCGACGCATCGTGCTGGCTCCGGTTGGGTCGTCGGGGTTTGGTCGAGTTAGCTCATCTATGAATGGTCTGTGAAGGTCCGTGGGTCGAACGCCAAAGTCCGCTTCGAGTTCGTCGAGACTTCCGTACACGTCGGTCCTTGGGAAATCGGGGTTATCGCTAACCCACACAGGAATTGGTGAGCCCCAAAATCGATTACGACTTATCGACCAATCGCGCGCTCCAGCTAACCATTGTCCAAAACGTCCATCTTTTACGTGCTCAGGCACCCAATTGATCTCTTGGTTGATTTCTTGGAGGCGGGATCGAATTTTGGTTACTTCCACGTACCAGGAGGAGATTGCCTTGTAAATGATGGGCGTGTCTGTTCTCCAACAGTGAGGGTAGTTGTGCTCGTAGCTGTCGTGGCGAAGAACCTTTCCCTCATCTTTCAAGTGTTGGATAATTTTGGGGTTCGCGTCGAAGACGTTTTCTCCTTCCCAAGGCAATACAGGAGCAGTGAATCGCCCTTGGTCATCCACCGGTACTGCTTCTCCGATTTCGATCGCATTGGCTTCACAGACCAATTGGTCGTCCTCGCCGAAGCCCGGAGCCATGTGGACCACCCCGGTACCTTCGGTCGTATCGACGAAGTCTGCGGCTAGTACGCGAAAGGCGTCGGTGCGAGTATCAAAAAAGTCGAAAAGCGGCTTATAGCGTATTCCTGTCAGCTCATGTCCGCGGAAAGTCTCAATGACTTCGCAATCGTCAAAAACGTCATCATATTTTGAGATGCAATCGGAGCCGATGAGCCAATGGGTACCTGAAGAGCGAATAAGGGAATACTCAACCTCCGGCCCTACCGCCAGCGCCAAGTTTGAGGGAAGCGTCCAAGGAGTAGTAGTCCAAGCTAATAGGCGAACGCCCTCAGGTAGTGAACGGGGGAAGTTGTAATCGTATTCAAGTTCAAACCATACGGTCACAGCCGGGTCTTGACGGGCGCGAGTGGCGTCATCAAGCCGAATTTCAAAGTTCGACAAAGGTGTTTCGGCCCCCCACGAGTAGGGCATAACTCGAAACGCTTTGTATATCAACCCCTTGTCCCACAGTTGTTTGAAAGCCCACATCACTGATTCCATGTAGGAAAGGTCCATGGTCTTGTAGTCATTTTCGAAGTCGACCCAGCGTGCCTGACGAGTAACGGTTTCCTCCCACTCGGAGGTGTACCGCAAGACAGATTCGCGACAGCTTGCGTTGAAGTTCTCAATGCCAAGTTCGTTTATAGCGACCCTTCCGCTTACCCCCAACTCTTGTTCGGTTTCCATTTCTGCTGGCAAGCCGTGACAATCCCAGCCGAAACGCCGGTCGACACGCTTTCCCCGCATCGTCTGATATCGAGGTACGACATCTTTGACATAGCCGGTTAAGAGGTGGCCGTGATGCGGAAGACCATTTGCAAACGGAGGGCCATCATAAAAAACATATTCTTGATCTGCGGGACGGGCTTCTATTGAGCTCTCGAAAGTCGCTCCTTCTTCCCAACGCGCGAGGACTGAGCGCTCGATGGCCGGAAAGTCAGCTCTTGGGGGCACTTTGGGGTACGGGGTTTTTTCGGAGGAGCTCATTGGAAATCCTGATAAGAGATGCGGTCACCCAAGTTACCGGCTTAACGTTGTTTGCCCTTTATTTTGAGCTTCTTCAGATAGTCCGCGCCAAACGCGCTTGCCGGGGCTATGATGCGGCACCTTTTCGAACCCAAAATCCCAGGTGAGTTATGGCTAAAAAGAAACCAGCGGCAAAGAAATCAGCTTCAGCGAAGAAAGCGGCGCCTGTCAAGAAGAAAGCGCCTGTCAAGAAGAAACCAGCGCCTGTCAAGAAGAAAGCGCCTGTCAAGAAGAAACCAGCGGCAAAGAAATCAGCTTCAGCGAAGAAAGCGGCGCCTGTTAAGAAGAAAGCGCCTGTCAAGAAGAAAGCGCCTGTCAAGAAGAAAGCGCCTGC